>Ga0209802_1003075_pt1 | contig 11305 bp, 10 predicted proteins | sample GraSoiAngelo_129_FD_185886 | JGI IMG/M metagenome (GOLD analysis project Ga0209802, IMG submission 185886) | Grasslands soil microbial communities from the Angelo Coastal Reserve, California, USA - 14_0927_12_40cm (SPAdes) (version 2) | ecosystem: Environmental > Terrestrial > Soil > Grasslands ... | reverse complement strand
TGGCGTCGTCGGAATCGAAAGGCTCGTTGGCAACAGCCGTTTCAGCTTCCTCGATCAGCAGGCCGACCTCGTCCGACGTGAAGCGGCGGTGAGCGACCTCGCTCAGCGTCGACGCCTGGTCCGCACGGTTCTGGATCCCGCCAGGCGGCATGTAGGTCTCCTGGTCCCAGTCGAGGACCGCGCCGGCTCGCTGGATATCGGTCACCTCGGCCAAGATCGCCTTCAGACGTTTCATCGCGTCAGCCATGCACCATCACCCCCACGCGTATTCTCTCCGGAATGGCGGCCTCGCCCCGCTAGCTCAGCTGGATAGAGCATCTGCCTTCTAAGCAGAGGGTCGGGGGTTCGAGTCCCTCGCGGGGCGCCAATCGGGATCCCGCCTGACACGATGAGATCAGCCGGGGATCGACTCGAAGGCGTCTCGGCCTCACGATGACAACGGGATCGTGAACAGGAACTCAGACCCGTCTCCGAGCTTGCTCTCGACCCAGATCCGACCTTTGTGCATCTCGACGATCTGGCGCGCGATCGCCAGGCCCAACCCGGTGCCGATGACCTGGTTCTTGGCGTTGCCCTCGTAGCGCTCATAGCGGCCGAAAAGCCGGTCGATGAATTCCGCAGGTATGCCAGGTCCGTGGTCACGGACGCCAACTTTCACATTGCCCCCATCGAGGCTGCTGCTCAACACGATCTCGCCGCCGTTTGGTGAGTATTTGATGGCGTTGGTCATGAGGTTGGTGATGACCTGGAACAGACGGTCTGAGTCACCCACGAGCGCCGGCATGCCGCTGCCTAGAAGGACGGTGATGATGTGCTTCGAGCTCGACACTCGTGCCCGCGCCGCGGCATCGCCCAACAGAGAGTTGATATCGACCTGGCCGAGGTTGAGCTTCATGCGGCCGGCTTCCATGCGGTCGAGATCCAGCATCTCGGTGATCATCTTGCTCAGCCGAACCGCATCGCTGTTGATGTCGCCTGCGAACTCCTTCACCTCGTCCGGCGTGACCGTGTCGTCGCGCATGACCTCGCTATAGCCCTGGATTCCAGTCAGGGCCGTCCGGAACTCGTGACTGACCATGGTCACGAACTCGCTCTTCAGCTTGCTGAGGCGTTCGAGGCTGGCGAGGTTCGCCAGCGCGGCCGCCTCCGCCTCGTGCTCGGAGGTGATGTCCTCGAACATCGCGATGTAGTACTCGATCCAGCCACGTGAGTTGCGGACGGGGGTTGCGCTCCACTGGACCCACACCTTGCCGCCGCTTGCCCGCGTTATCTCGCCGGCGGCTTCGATGGTCTCTATGTCATTGCTGAGGGCTGGGATGCTGCCAAACACTTTCGCGATATCAGCCTCCGGTATGTAGTCGCTGAGGCCCGAACCGACGATGACGGGGGTGGGCGCCTGGAACAACGCGCACAGCCGCGGGTTGGCGTCGATGACGCGAAGGTCGCGGCTGACCCGGGCCAGACCCGCCGGCGCATGCCCCACCACCTGGTTCAGCAAGGAGCTCTGCTCGCGTAGCTGCGCCTCGGTGCGTCTGCTCTTGGTAAGCAGCACGAGGGAGTCGCGATGCGTGAGCAGCTGGCTTGCCGTCAGCAGGATGCCAAGCGCCGCCCCTGGAAAGGCGATCAGGGGGTCCATGCGACGCCCGGTTGCAGCCTCAGCAAGAGTAGTGACGGCAACCACTACTAGACTCACCAAGGGCACAGCGACTTGCGACAGGCCCGCCAGGCGTTCCTCGGCGGCCTGGCCACCCGCAGGGAGCGGCCAGAAGGCGGCCAGGGCGATCAAGGCGTATCCAGCCACCCATCCGATTTCGAAAAGGTCTGCTCTCGGCGTGGCAGAGCCGCTGGTTGAGAGGATGGCGAATGCAACATCCGAGAAGGCGTTGGCTGCGAATCCAGCCAGCCACAGCACGAGGCGTCCCCGCCGTTGCGGGATTCCCCTCAGGGTGGCAAGGATCAATACGCTGAGAACGACGATGTCGCCGACGGGCTGTGCATTGCTGACCCAGACGGCCACGGATGATGCGGTCGACGCTCGATAGACGGATCCGAGGCCGAAAGACCATGCGATGAAGAGCAGGGCGGATGCGATGATGCCCGCGTCCACCAGCGCGCGCCCACGCGTTGAGGTTCGGCTTGGCGCGGTCGGCAGCGACATCACTCCGGCCACCGCCAGGGGATAAGCCAGCAAGTAGGCAACGTCTGCGATGGATGGCACCGGCGGCGTTCGGTTGAGCGCTAGCTCGTAGGTCGCGGTGACCGCGGCACCGAGGCCCCAGCTGAATGCCGACGCGCCGACCAGCGACCACGCCAGCCGGCGGCGACCGACGGACCGCCACCCCGTGAAACCGGCTATCGCGGCGGCGATAAGCGCCGTCAAAGCTGGGGCGACGTCTTCGACAACGCCGGCGCCGTGCTCGCCGCCCACTTGATAGAAGACGACGACGCCGAAGGTCGCCACAGCCAAGAGGGCGGTCAGGGCAGCTGCCACAAAAGGCGCTGTGGCACCGAGGCTCAGCTCTCGCGCTCGCCTCGGAAGCGTCGAGCTGACTCCGCCGGCGTTGCTCAGTGAGCCGGATTATGAGCCCGGCCCTTTCACTTGAGCCCCCCGCTATGCAAACAGTTAAGTGGCCGGGTGATCGAGCGCTAACGGCCCCTTATCGCGGCCGGCTTCCGGGCCGCAGCCGCCGCCCTGGATCGGGTAGCCGGCGCCTTCTTCCACTTCACGAGCCACGCCTTGCCAAGGGCGGCCATGCGCGCCTTGCCCAGGTTGCTTCTCATGATCCAGGCGATGTCCGGGTCGGTAGATCGCAGCCACTTCTCCAGCAGCGGCCGGCCCGCGGCCGGGTTGGCCGCCCCCGCCACGCTCCAGCAGTAGCCCATCGCCTGCCGCAAGACCCGGTAGTCGTCGTGCTTGCGCTCGTGCGTGGCCGCCATCGAGCGCGTGATGTGGTCGAGAACGAGCAGCACGCGGCGGACCTCTTCGGGTTTCTTCAGCAACGGCGGCTCGCACAGCGCGGCGGCCGCGGCCCTCTGCACGAAATGGTCCCCTTTCGACCACGCCTCCATCTCGGCGATCAACGCCGGCATGTTGCCGCGGCCCATCCGCTGCAGGGCGATCGCGACGCCTTCCCGCACGCGCCACCTGGGGTCGGCGGCGAGCTGTTTCAACCACCCCAGCACCGCGTCGGGGTCGTCCGCGGCGAGCCGCCCGAGCCCGGCGGTTCCGCACAACGCGAGGAACTCATCGCTCGACGCCGACAGGCGCCAGAGTAGATCAGCGTCCGCCTCCTCGCCGACGGCCTCCACGAGCTCGAGGTTTGCGCGCGGTCCCGGGAGCCCCGAGTTCGCCTTCAGGTAAGGCTCCCACTCGCCCCGGCGTTTGCGGAGCTCTGACCTGTAGTGCTGCACGCGTCCAGCCATCTGTGTGCGGGATGGTATGCCTCCCGGATAATCGCCGCATCACCTCCCACCTCGCCTATTGGAGGGCCAGCTCATGTTTTCGAAGATCCTCGTTGCGGTCGGCGGTGCGGAGGATGCCGAAGAGACCCTGCCGGTCGTAACCGGGCTCGCCAAGGTATTCAAGTCAAAGGTGCTGGTGGTGCATATGCGGGAGCGGGTCATCACCTCGGCGGCGACGCTCGAGCAGGAGAGCATTCCGCAAGCGTTTCGGTTCGGGGAGCGCATCGCCTCGAGCCTTGTCGAAGCGGGGGTGGACGCCTCGGTCGATGTTCGCGGCCACCGACCAAACCAACTTACGGAGTTCATCCTCGCCGAGGCGAATAAATTCGGCGCGGATCTGATCATCATCGGCGGCCACCATAGCCACGGCATGCGCGACCGGTTGTTCGGAGATATCGGCAGGACCCTCGCACATGGCAGCAAGTGCCCATTGCTCCTGATGCCCAGCGGCCCCGAATAGGATGGCGACAGCCGCGACCCGAGAAGCCGCCATCCTTCGCGGCGTGCGCCTCGAGGTCGTCACGGTCTTGTGGATGGCGGTCGAGGCGGCGCTGGCCATTGGCGCGGGCATCGCCGCGCGAAGCGTGCTGCTGACCGCGTTCGGCTTCGATTCCGTCATCGAGCTATCGAGCGGAATCGTCCTCTGGCGGCGGCTCACCTTCGAGGCGAGCGGCCGCTCCACGGATGGGATCGAGCGCATGGAGCGCACCACCGCTCGGGTCTCGGCAGCCTTGCTGATTCTTCTTTGCCTGTACGTCGTTTCGACCTCGGCCGGTGGCCTGGCCGTCGGTCTGAAACCCGAGACGTCGGTCCTGGGTATTGCCGTAGCCGGCGCCGCTCTTGTCGTGATGCCCTTGCTTGCACTCGCGAAGAGCCGCGCGAACCGGGTCATCGCCAGCGCATCACTACGGGCCGACATCGCTGAAACGATCACGTGCGCGTACATGGCGGGGGTCACGCTCGCCGGCATCGGGTTGAGCGCTGTGCTCGGCGCGTGGTGGATTCAGTACGTCGCCGCCGTCGCACTGCTCGTCTGGCTCGTACCGGAAACCCGCGAGGCACTCGAGGCCGCTGCCGGCGGCGGGCACGAAGACGAACATCGCGCGCCCGATTCATCAAGCAAGGATTAGAGGAGGCGAACAATGGCAGAAGAAACAGAGACCGACGACCTACCGAGGCGCCGGCTGTCGGACCGGATTCAAAGCACGGCCGCCCAGCACGTTCCCCGACTCGTCAGGAGTCATGAAGTCCATGCCGACGTCCACGGTTCGAGCCCGGTCGGGCAGTTCAACAGCCGGCTTGCCGTCCTCATCACCAAAAGCGTCGGCACGATGTGGGCCGCCTACGCATTTGCACTCCTGGCGCTCATCTCTTTCCCCCAGGCGCTGTTGGCCTTCATGCGTGGCGACACCGTCGTCGGCGTCTCCTGGTTGAGCCAGTCATTCCTCCAGCTGGTGCTGCTGCCGATCATCCTGGTGGGCCAGAACGTGATCTCGGTAAGCCAGGATGCGCGGGCTGAGGCCGACCACGAAACCCTGACCGCACTGCACACGATGAACGTGCGGCAGCTGCAGCTGCTGGAGCAGCAAAGGAAGATCCTGGACCTCCTCCAGCACCGGAGCGTCTAGCGAAAGGTCGGCGGATAATCAATTACAAATGAGCGACACGAACGAACACCTGGACGGCCGGCCATTGGGCGGCCCGACCCATTCGGCGGAGCATGAGAAACGCAGGCTGATGGTCACGCAGCTGCTGCGCAGCCCTGTTTTCAACCAGGCCGGCGAAGAGCTGGGCCGGCTGGAAGACCTGATCGTCAAGCTGGACGGCGGCGGTTATCCGCCGGTGACCGGCATCAAGGTCCGCATGGGCGGCCGCGATGTGTTCGTCAGCAACAAGAACATCGAGAGGCTCGCGCCGGGTGACGTGAGGCTCAACACCCGCGCGTTGGACACGGGCGGGTTCCAGCGACGCGCGGGCGAGGTGCTGCTTGCGGCCGACGTCCTCGGCCGGCACCTGGTGGACGTCGCGCGCGCGCGGATCGTGCAGGCCCACGACCTCGTGCTCGCGCACGTCGATGACGGATGGAGGCTGATGGGTGTCGACCGCAGCCCGCGGGCGATGTTCCGCCGCCTGGTCCCTCGACGCGGGCGGCCCGATCTTCGCAAGCACGCGATCCTCGACTGGAAGGACGTGCAGCCCTTTGTCGGACACGTGCCCACCGCCAAGCTGCTCATGCCGCTTCAGCGCCTCCGGCGCCTGCATCCGGCGCAGATCGCCGACCTGGTGGAAGGCGCGACTCATGCAGAGGGCGAAGAGATCCTTGACGCGGTCGAAAGCGACGCCGAGCTGACGGCCGACATCTTCGAGGAGCTGGACACCGAGCACCAGGTCGAGTTCTTGAAGTCGCTGTCGAACGAGGAGGCGGCCAAGGTCCTGGAGAGGATGGCGCCGGATGACGCCGCCGATCTTCTGGGCGAGCTGCCGCAGGAGCGCCGCAAGCCCGTGTTCGACCTCATGTCGGCGGCCGCCCAGCACAAGCTTCGCAAGCTGCTGCAGTACCACCCCAGCACCGCGGGCGGGATGATGAGCCCCGACTACGTCTGGGTGATCAGGGGCGCCACCGTGGAGGAGGCGCTCGAGGCCGTGCGCATCGACGACAAGGCGCCGCACCAGCTTCTCAACACCGTGTTCGTCACCGAGCCGGACGGCAAGCTGATCGGCAGCGTCAGCACCGCCGATCTCGTGCGAGCGCAACCCGCCCAGAAGGTTGAAGAGATGGCTCTGGTCGATTGCCGCGTCGACGCCGGCGCGGACATCACCGACGTGACTCTCACGATGGCTGACTACAACCTGATCGCCGTCGCCGTCACGGACATGTCGGGCAATCTGCTCGGCGCCGTCTCGGCGGACGATGTGATCGAGGCGCTGGTCCCGGAGGAATGGCGCGCGCGCGTCGAAGCCAGCACGGGGGTCTAGATGTAGTGTCCGGCGAGCGCGAGCCGGTGAGGGACGACTCGCAGCTCAAGCGCACATCAGCAGTAATCGACGACCCGCGTGGTGGGGACATCCATGGCGCTTTTGGGACGATCCGCGCAAGCGATCTGTCTCCGCGCCGCACCTGGCGCCGCCGCCTCCTGACCCTGGCCGCGATCGTCGGCCCCGGCCTCATCGTGATGGTGGGCGACAACGACGCCGGCGGCGTCTCCACCTACGCGCAGGCCGGCCAGGATTTCGGCTACTCGCTGCTGTGGACGCTCGTGCTCCTGGTCCCCGTCCTCATCGTCAACCAGGAGATGGTGGTGCGCCTGGGTGCCGTGACCGGAGTTGGTTACGCGAGGCTCATCACCGAGCGCTTCGGGCGTTACTGGGGCTGGTACTCGGTCGGCAACCTCTTCCTTTTGAACTTCCTGACGATCAGCACCGAGTTCATGGGCGTCACGCTGGCCGCGGAATACTTCGGCTTCAACAGGTACCTCATCGTCCCGCTGGCGGCAATCGTCTTGATCGCGATCACGCTGAGCGGCAACTTCCGCAGCTGGGAGCGGGCGATGTTCGTCTTCTTGTTCGCGAGCCTTCTCGTGATCCCACTCGCGGTCCTGAGCCACCCGAGCCCGGGCGGGGTGCTCCATGGGTTCTTGACGCCCGGGGTGTACGGCGGATTGACCTCGAACGCGGCGCTGCTCATCATCGCCATCGTCGGGACCACGGTCGCGCCCTGGCAGATGTTCTTCCAGCAGTCGAACGTCGTCGACAAGCGCATCACCCCGCGGTGGCTCGACTACGAGAAGGCGGACACGGTGCTTGGCGCGCTGGTCGTGGTCATCGGCGCCGCAGCGATCATGATGGCGGCCGCCTCAGCCTTTGGCGGCACTCCCGGCTTCGGCCATTTCACTGACGCATACGGCGTGGCCCGCGGGCTGCACGTCCACATCTCGCCGTTCGTCGGCGCGATCTTTGCGGTGCTCCTGCTCGACGCCTCCATCGTCGGCGCGTCGGCGGTCACGCTCACCACCTCGTACGCGTTCGGGGACATGTTCGGGCTCGGCTTCTCGCTTCATCGCGGACTCGGTGAAGCCAAGCTGTTCTATGGCTTCTACGCCGTGATGGTGGTGGTGGCCGCCGGAATCGTGCTGATCCCGCACGCCCCATTGGGATTGATCACGACGGCGGTTCAGGCGCTGGCGGGGATCCTGCTGCCCAGCACCACCGTGTTCGCGGTCCTCCTTTGCAACGACCGCGCCGTTCTCGGCCCTTGGATCAATCGTCCCTGGCTGAACGTGCTCGCAACGATCATCGTGGGAGCGCTGCTCCTACTCTCGCTGATCCTCGTCATCTCGACGGTCGTGCCATCGATCGACGTCACGGCGCTGCTCAAGGTGCTCGGCCCGGTCATCTCGGTGGCGATCGCCGGAATCGCGATTGCGATCTGGTGGAGCTCCAGGCGGGCGGCACCGGTTGCACCCACATCGCGCGCCGAGCGTGAGGGGTGGCGGATGCCGGCCCTGGCCCTGCTCGAGCGTCCAAGCTCATCAGCCCTCCGGAGGGCAGCGATGCTGCTTTTGGGCGGCTATGTCGTGCTCGCGGTGATCTTGCTGGCTGTAAAAGCCATCCAGATCGGCACCTCGAACCCCTGATTCGCACCCATTAACAACGCGCTTACAAAGATGTACCGGCCTTCGCGCTAGACTTTTCGCCCGTGCTCGGTATCAAGCCGGGCCGCCGCGCTAGAGCTTCGCGCAGGCGCCTGAGTATCACCCGCACCGCCGTTCTCGCCGTCTTTGCCGTGTTCATCTCGGCGATGGCGGGCAGTCTCGCCTACTTTCTGCCCGCCGCCAAGCTCGCCTGGGATGCGACGGGACAGGTGGTCAGCATCGCGTCGCCCACACCTTTACCGAGCACCGCCCCGTCTTCGCCGATACCAACTCCAGCGAACCTGCAGGGACAGGGCGCGTTCACGGTTCTGCTGCTCGGGTCGGATGACGACTCGAAGTTCTCGGCCGACCACGTGCTGACGCAGTCGATGATCCTGGTCAGGGTCATCCCCAGCTCCAAGCAGGTGATCATGCTGTCGATCCCTCGCGACCTGTACGTTCCGTTCTGGAGCGGGGGGTCCGGCAAGATCGACGGGGCGTACTCGTACGGCAAGGCCGGGGGCGCCGTCGCCACCGTCCAGCAGGATTTCGGCGTCCACATCAACGACTACATCTGGATCGGGCTGCTCGGCCTGATCAAGCTGATCGACGCGATCGGCGGGATCGATGTCGTCACGAGCAACCCCGTCATCGACGACTACTACCCGCAGGACCTCTTCACCAAGGACCCCTACGAATACGCGCGGGTTGCGGTGCTGGCCGGTCCGCAACATCTCGATGGCATTCACGCCATGCAGTACGTGCGCTCGCGGCACAACGACCTGCAGAGCGACATCGGCCGCTCGAAGCGTCAACAGCACGTGCTGCTCGCGATCCGGCAGAAGGCCAAGCAGCTGTCGGCGAGCGACGTGCCCAACATCGCGACGGCGTTGGGCGGCGAGATCAAAACCAGCATCAGCCTCGACCGGGTGGCCGAGCTGATCCCGCTCGCGTCCAGCTTCGATAATCCGGACTCGATCACCAACATGGTGATGCTGCCGCCGTTGTGGCATGGCGGCGGCCCGGGCGACAGCCTCCTGCCCAACTGGCCCGCAATCTGGGCGCTGGTGCGCCAGTACTTCCCATGATCGCCAGATTCTTTCTAGGCGTCGCGCTGTGCGCGCTGATGCTCGTCTCGAGCTTTACGACCTATGTGTACCTCGGGGGCCGCCAGTCGAAGGTGGCCGTGCCGGTGCAGAAGCCGACGGCGGCGTCGCCGACGGCGAGGGCTTTCAAGCTACCCGGCACGCTGTACCTCGCACAGTCGGGCGCCCTTTACAGCTTCAGCACCGGACGATTCCACCAGCTGACGCCTGAGGACGGCTGGACGCAGCCGTCTCTATACCCCGACAGCACCTATCTGCTTGCCGTGAAAAAGAACGACCTTTTCTCGGACGTATACATCGTCGGTCGTTTCGGCCAGATCGTCAGGCAGATCACGAATAACACCGCATCGATCCGGGACCCAGACACGGGTTCGCGCCACTGGTCCTTCTACCCTAGGCTGAGCCCCGACCAGAGAACCCTGTGGATGAGCTACGACTCACCGAAGTTCGGTTACGACGTGCCGTTCTCCATCTGGGCGATGCCGATCGGCGGCACCATCCGCCAGGGCAAGCTGTGGACCAACTCCCACGACTACACGGGTGGCGACATGCAGCCGATACCGCTGGCCGGCGGCGGCATCATGTACACGAAGTTCAACTACGGGCCCGACGGCAACCTGATCGGCCAGCTGTGGCGCACGACACGAGCCACCCCGAATGGAGTGGAAGGCAAGGCACTGACCGCACCGGAAGACGATTGCATCGAGCCGTCGATCTCCCCGGATGGCACCCAGGTGGCGATGATCTGCACATACGAGAGGCAGATCGCCCGCCTCGAGATCGCCCCCTGGAACGGCTCGACCCTGGGTCCTCGCCGGGCGTGGATCCTCGATCAGCTCGTCGCCCAGCCGACGTGGGCTCCGGACGGCTCCGGCATCGCCTACCTCGCGCCCGGCGCGGGGGCCGCTCCCTTCCAGCTCTGGTTCCTGCCCAAGGCGGCCTACAACCCGCCGGTGCCCAGCCCGACGCCAGTCCCCACGCCAACACCTGGCGGACCGTACAACGGACCGCTGCCCAGCCCTACTCACGCCCCCGCCGTGGTCGCGCCTGTGATCAAACCGATCCAGATCACGACCAACGACGGGTTCGACGCCACCTCGCCGATGGCTTGGGCGCCTTAGGCTCCCGCGCTTTAGGTTCCCGCGAGGCTCAGGCGGCGACCGCGCACGCTGTCGCGGGCGGCGTTCCCCTCACCAGCACAGGCTCGGCGTTCGCCGCCAGCGCCTGCTCCGCGGTGATGAAATGCTCTGAGATCATCGACGCCAGCACCTCGCTGCGGCGCTGCTCTGCGGCCTCGGGGTCGACGGTCGGGTCGTACAGCGAAGGGGCCTGGGTGACCCCCGCCAGCAGCGCGTACTGACCGAGAGTGAGGTTCTGAAGCGAGGTCTGGAAGTACGCGCACGCGGCAGCGCTCACGCCGCGGCGTCCCAGGCCGGTGGTTATCTCGCTCAGGTAGTCGGCCATGATCTGCTGCTTGGTGAGGATGCGATCGACCTTCAGCGCGAGGACCGCGTCGACCAGCTTGTTGTAGCCGCGGTCGGAGCCGCCCAGGTAAACGTCCTTGACGAGCTGCTCGGTGATCGTTGAGCCGCCCTGGCAGAGGCAGCGGTTGGACGCGTCATATAAAAGGGCGCGCGCGAGGCCGATGGAGTCGATCCCGTGGTGTGTGTAGAAGCGCTCATCTTCAGTCGCGACGACCGCCTCGGCCAGCGTGCTCGGGATCTCGTCGGGGTTGAGCAGGACCACGCCGTAGGACCGGGTAAGGGCCGCGACACGGACCTGGATGTCAGCTCCCGAGGGGGTCGAGACCCACAGTGTGGCGGCGCTGGGAGCCAGCACGACCGTCACGGCAACCACGGCCAGGACAAGGCGACGCACCCCGGCCGGCAGCGTTCTCACGGGATGCCGACCACTTTCCACTGAACGGCTTGCCAAGTTGGCCCGTTACGCGGGGGGCCTCCGCCCGGGGGTATCCCTCCGTGAGAATCGCGGCATCGAAGCGGGGGCAGGAGCGCATGTTCCATGCCAGAATTCCGTCCGCACTCCATATGACGATCCGCTGGAAGGTTGCGCTGGTCGAGGACGATCGCCGCCTTGCGCGGGCGG
>Ga0209802_1003072_pt1 | contig 11317 bp, 10 predicted proteins | sample GraSoiAngelo_129_FD_185886 | JGI IMG/M metagenome (GOLD analysis project Ga0209802, IMG submission 185886) | Grasslands soil microbial communities from the Angelo Coastal Reserve, California, USA - 14_0927_12_40cm (SPAdes) (version 2) | ecosystem: Environmental > Terrestrial > Soil > Grasslands ... | reverse complement strand
CTCGACGTGGCGGCGATCCGCAAGGATTTCCCGATCTTCGAGACGGGTATCGCCTACCTGGACTCCGCCAACACGTCGCAGCGGCCGAAGCAGGTGACCGGCGCGATGATGGAGTACTTCGAGACGTACAACTCGAACATCCATCGCGCCGCCTACCGCATCGCCGAAGAGGCGACCGTGCACTACGAGGCGGCGCGCGAAAAGGTCAGGGCGTTCATCAACGCGGCCTCGACCAAGGAGATCGTCTACACCCGCGGCACCACCGAGGCCATCAACCTCGTCGCCTACTCGTGGGGCCGCAAGCACATCAAGTCAGGCGACCTCATTGTGCTGACGATCCTCGACCACCATTCGAACATCGTGCCCTGGCAGATCCTCGCCGCCGAAAAAGGCGCCCACATCGAGTACGTCGACATCGACGAGAAGGGCGAGCTGCGGCAGGACCAGTTCGCGGACCTGCTGAAGCGTGGACCTAAGCTGGTCGCGTTCAACCTGGTCAGCAACGCGATGGGAACCATCAACCCCGCGCGCGAGATGGTGGCCGCGGCCAAGAAGGCGGGCGCCACCGTCCTCGTGGACGGTGCGCAGAGCACGCCGCACCAGCCGGTGGACGTGCGCGGGTTGGGCTGCGACTTCTACGCGTTCAGCGGCCACAAGATGCTCGGGCCGACCGGCGCCGGAATTCTCTACGGACGCCGCGAGCTGCTCGAGGCGATGGACCCGTTCATGGCAGGCGGCGACATGATCCGCACGGTGCGGATCGAGGGCACGACCTACCACGACCTGCCCTGGAAGTTCGAGGCCGGCACGCAGGCGATCGCGGAGGTCATCGGCCTGGGCGCTGCGGTCGACTACCTGGACGGGCTGGGCATGGATGCGGTGCGGGCGCACGAGCTCGAGATCACCGAGTACGCGTACGAGGCGATGAGCGAGGTGGACGGCCTGACCGTCTACGGTCCGCCGCCGTCCCGCCGCGCGGGCGTCATCTCCTTCTCGCTTGCCGGCATCCACCCGCACGACCTGGCCACGATCGCCGACCGCGACCAGGTCTGCCTGCGCGCCGGACACCACTGCGCGATGCCGCTGATGACCCGCCTCGGCCTCGCCGCCACGGCGCGGGCGTCCTTCTACGTGTACACGCTGAAGTCGGATGTCGACCGGCTTGTAACCTCGATCCAGGAAGCGCAGAGGATCTTTGCCTGAGATGAGCACCGCAGCCGACGATCAGTTCTATGCACCCCACGAAATCTTCAATTTCGCTGGGACCCCGCACGTGCTCAGGCAGGCATTGGCATTCGCATGAGCACTGCTGCTGACGACCAGTTTTATCGGGAGTACATCCTCGACCACTTCAAGAACCCGCGGAACTACGGGCGCCTCGAGAGCCCGGACATCAGCCACGAAGAGGACAACCCGCTGTGCGGCGACGTGGTCGGGATGGATTTCCGGGTCAAGGACGGGGTGATCGAAGACATCCGCTTCCACGGACGCGGCTGCGCGATCTCACAGGCCTCTGCCTCGCTTCTGACCGAGCGCCTGAAGGGGCTGCCGCTCGAGCAGGCGAAGAAGATCTCCAAGGACGACGTCCTGGGTGAGCTGGGGATCGAGATCTCGCCCGCCCGGATCAAGTGCGCGCTGCTGTCGTTGAAGGTCTTGAAGGTCGGCGCCTATGGACTGGCCGACGAGGATGGGGAGTAATAGATGGGTATGAAGGAACAGGAAACCTCGTTTCGCGACCTGCAGCTGGACGAGGTCAAAAAGCTGATCGACGACGGCTACGACGTGGTCGACGTGCGCGAAGACTGGGAGTGGAACAAGGGCCACGTGCCCGGGGCCAAGCACGTGGTGCTGAGCTCCATCCTGGCCAACCCGACGGCCCAGAAATTCCAGGACCGGACGGTGTTCGTCTGCCAGGCGGGTGAGCGCTCCGCCGTCGCCTCCGAGATGGCCGTGGCCCTGGGCGTCAAGGATGTGGTCAACTTCCGCGGCGGCACCAAGGCCTGGAAAGATGCCGGCCTGCCGCTGGAAAAACCATGAGCGAAGCCCCCGCCGTCACCACGGATGTGGCGCCCGACGCGACGGTCAAACCGGAGGACGTGATCGAGGTCCTGCGCCAGTGCTTCGACCCCGAGATCCCGGTCAACATCATCGACCTCGGGCTGGTCTATGACATCGCGATCAAGCCCGAGCGCGTCGACGTGAAGATGACGCTGACCGCGCTCGGCTGCCCCATGGCGGCGGACGTGATGTCCGACGTCCGCGACCATCTGCTCACGCTGCCCGGCATCGCCGACGCGAGCGTGGACATCGTCTACGAACCGGTCTGGACCCCAGAGCGCATGTCCGAAGAAGCGCGCTGGGAACTGGGGATGGTCTAACCCCGAGACGGCGTAACGCACCGTTGGCGCCAACGGAGCCTATCGGAACTCGTTGAAAGGCCCCGCTTGATCCAACGGTGCGGAATGCCTAGTGGATCCTCAGACTGCCTTGGTTGCATTCATATGAGTAGCCGCTCGTCACAATGCCAGAGCCGGTTCCGCTCCCGGTCCCGGTTTCGGGGCACACGATCAGCCGCCCCGTGATCTCGAGCCCCGCGACCAACAGGCCGATCGCCAACAACGCCGCGCCAAGACCCGCCAGCCGCCTCAGTGCCGAGCCCGGCCGGCGACTGGTGCGGGTCAGTGCCACTGTCGTGAGCACGCCGGCGATTACGAGCGGCAATCCGATCGAGAACGCTGCCAGGAAGCCCAACGCCAACAGCCCGCCGGCGGCAGCCGCTCGCATCGGCAAGCGAATCGCGAAGATCTCGGGTCGCGGCAGCAGGGCAATGACGATTAGGCCGGCCATCACTGCGAGATAGCTCGCGACGAAGCGTGGTACGTAGGGCTGGAAATCTTGCCCCTGCGACCCGATCAAGCCGACGTAGAGAATGTCGGTCGCCAGCACGATCGCGAATGCCACCAGCGATGTGACGCGGATCAAGAGCCGCTCCATCGCGGCGAACTCTAGACCGGTCGAGAAACGGCTCCACCTACACTTAATTTGAAGTGGCGGAGTTCAGCCCCGGGCTGGAAGGTGTGGTGGCCGCTGAAACCGCCGTCAGCGAGGTCGACGGCGCCAACGGCCGTCTCATCTATCGCGGCGGTTACCTGATCGAAGACCTCGTCCCAGTCGCGACCTACGAAGAGGTCGCCTACCTCTTGTGGCACGGCGAGCTGCCCACGGAAAAAGAGCTGGAGGCGCTGCGCCGGCAGATGGCCGCGGCGCGCAAGCTCAACGCGTCGGCGCGTGGAACGCTCGCCGCGATGGATTCGCAAACGGATCCCATGGACGTCCTGCGCACGGTGGTTTCGGCGCAGGGCGCGGCCAAGGCGTTGGCCAAGCCGGCGCTGGAAGAAGCGATCGCCCTCACCGCGATTTTCCCGACCATCCTCGGCGCGACCTGGCGGCGCCGCCAGGGCAAAGACGCCGTCGAGCCGCGAGACGACCTCAGCCACGCGGCCAACGTGCTCTGGCTGATGGAGGGGAAGGAGCCAGAGGCGGACAAGGTCCACCTCGTCGACACGTATCTCGTCCTGCTCGCCGACCACGGACTCAATGCGTCGACGTTCGCCGCGCGTGTCGTCGCGTCGACCGGCAGCGACCTGACGTCATGCGTCGTCGGCGCGATCGCCGCGCTCAAAGGACCGGCGCACGGAGGCGCCACGCTCGCGGCACGCAACATGCTCGACAAGATCGGCTCGGCGGACAACGCCGAGAAGTGGCTGACGGAAGCTCACGCGCGGCACGACCGATTCTCGGGTTTCGGCCACCGCGTGTACCGGACGTATGACCCGCGGGCGAAGATCCTGCGCGAGATGGCCAAGACCGCGGCTCCCGAGCTGTACAGGACCGCCGCGCGGACCGAAGAGGTCGCGCTGAAGATCCTCCACGACGCGCACCCCGAACGGCCCAACGCCACCAACGTCGACTTCTGGGCCTCGGTGGTTCTGACAGGGGCCGGAATTCCGAAAGAGCTTTTCACCACGCTCTTCGCGACCTCACGCGTCTCGGGCTGGACGGCGCACGTGCTCGAGTCGCTGTCCGACCTGCGGATCATCCGGCCCGCCTCACGTTGGATCGGCCCACAGCCGGGCAGAAAACCGCTCCAGGTCGCGAAACGATGAGCACCAACACGAGCTACGTCCCAGGCCTGGAAGGCATCGTCGCCTCGCAGACGGCGATCTCGATGGTCGATGGGGCCAACGGCCGGCTGGTCTACCAGGGTTACGTGATCGCCGACCTCGCCGAGGAGATGTCTTTCGAGGAGGTCGCCTTCCTCTTGTGGGAGGGCCGGCTGCCGACGCGGTCGGAGCTCGAAGCCCTGTCGCTGGAGCTCGCCGCCAACCGAAGCCTCACACAGGCTGCGAACATCACGCTCGACGCGCTGCCCAACGACACCGATCCGATGGACGTGCTGCGGAGCGTGGTGTCCGTCCAGGGTGTCAAGCACCGGCTCGCCAAACCAACCATCCCGCTCGCCATCCACGCCGCGGCATCGTTTCCCACGATCCTCGCGATGTTCTATCGCAAGCAGCTCGGCCTCGAGCCGATCCAGCCGCGGCGCGAGCTGGGCCATGCAGCCAACTACCTCTACATGCTGAACGGCAAAGAGTCGAGCCCGGAGATCGTCCGCGCGCTCAACACGTATCTCGTCCTGCTGGCCGACCACGGTATGAACGCCTCGACGTTCGCCGCGCGCGTCATCGCATCGACCGAGTCCGATCTCATCTCGGCCCTGGTGGGCGCCATCGGGGCGCTGAAGGGCCCAGCCCACGGCGGAGCGCCCGCGGCCGTCATCGAGCAGCTCGAGCTCGTCGGCACCGCGGACAAGGCCGAGCAGTGGATGCGCGACGCGCGCAAGCGCAAGGTCAAATTCATGGGGTTCGGCCACCGCATCTACCGCGTCTACGACCCGCGCGCGAAGATCCTGAAAGAGATGTGCCGGCGCATGAACCCGAAGTTCTACGACCTCGCCACCCGCGTCGAGGAGGTCGCGCTGCAGATCCTGCACGAGGAGCACCCCGAGCGCCCGCAGTCGACCAACGTCGAGTTCTACTCCGCCGGGGTGCTGCAGGCGATCGGCCTGCCGGGGGAGTTCTTCACCCCCACCTTCGCCGTCTCACGCGTCGCCGGCTGGAGCGCTCATGTGCTCGAACAGAGCGCCAACAACCGCATAATCCGGCCGCAATCGGAATACGTCGGACCGGAACTGCGGAAGCCAGCGCCTCTCGCCGAGCGAGGCTGATCTTTGGCGGGCTCGACACCCGCGCATGGCAAAACCTGGGATTCGCGGGCCTGGGCTGGTTCCTGCTGATCGCGATCGGCTTCACGGGCTGGCTCGTGGTCGTCGTGCCGATGCGGGCGGAGATCCTTGGCAACGACCTCACACAGGTCTACATAGCGGCCGTCATCGGGCGCGACCATGGGTGGAACCACATCTATTCGCTGGCCTTGCAGCAAGACCTGTTCAGCCGACTGAGACCGCACGCCATGTTCAACGACGGCGCCTGGTTCACGTCGGCGCCACCCTACGCCTGGCTCATCGCGCCGCTGACCCTGTTCAGCCCCGCCGCCGCTGTCGTGATCTGGCTGGCGATCTCGCTGGTTGCGCTGGCCGCCGCCTGGTGGATCGCGGCTCCAGGCGCGGGAACCACGCGTGCCCTCTGGCTGTTGGGCGCGCTGGCCTGGTATCCGGTGCTGTACGGGCTCGCCCTGGTTCAGCCCGGGCTGGTGATGACTCTGGTCGTCGCCGCGGCCTGGCGGCTGTCGGACGGCGGCAGGCCGTACCTCGCAGGGGCCGTGCTCGGACTTTCGGTGATCAAGCCGCAGCTCATGCTGGTGCTTCCGGTCGTGCTCCTGGCCACGGGGAGGTGGCGGATCGTGCTGCCGTGGGCGGCGATCGCCGCAGGTTTCGTCCTCCTCTCGCTCGCCGTCCTGGGGAGCGATGGGCTGAACGACTATCGAGCCACCCTGGCTCACCAAAGCCAGATGGCGAACAACCGCTACTTCACGCTCGCTTACCTCCTCGGCCCGGGTGCGGCGGCCTACGTATGGTCGGCCATCGTCGTCATCGTCGCCGGCGTGGGCGCCTACCTGAACCGCCACGCAAGCGTCGCCCGCCTGTTTGCGCTCGGCCTTGTGGCCAGCATGCTGGCCGCCACCTACTGGCATCTGCAGGACTTCACGATCCTGGTCGTGGCGGCCTGGCTGTTCTGGCGTGACCGCCCGCCCGCGTGGCAGCGAGCCTGGTTGCTGGTGGTCGTGGCCGGCGCTGAGTTCGGGTGGGGGATCACGCCGGTGCCCGTCCTCGTCGGCGTCGCGGTGTGGCTTGCATTTCTGGTCGCGCCGCCAACTACCGTCTCCAAACCCGCTCCGGCGACAGTCTGACGTTGATCGCCGCTGATGTGCGCGTGCCTCACGCGCGACTGATCGTGACCATGGCGGCCCTCCTCGGATGCGCGGCGGTCCTGTGGTTCTCGCGCGCCTACACCTTCTATTTCGACGAGTGGACATTCATCAACACAGCCCCCGACTGGACTCTCGCCACCTACTTCCAGCCGCACAACGAGCACCCTTCGATGCTGTTCCGCGCCGTCTACGCCGCGCTCCTAAACACGGTCGGGCTGCGCAGCTATGTGCCGTACATGACCCTGTTGATGCTCGGTCACTTCGCCAACGTCCTCTTGCTTTTCGAGCTGGTGCGGCGGCGCGCCGGTCAGGGGATCGCCATCGCGGCGTCGGCTCTGCTGCTGACGCTCGGGGCCGGCTGGGAGGACGTCCTCTGGTCATTTCAGATGGCGTGGCTGGCGTCGGTCGCTTGCGGGCTGGGCGCACTGCTTCTCCTGGAGTCCCGTTCGCGGATCCCCCTGGCCATGGCGCTGGTCGCCGCATCGCTCGCCTTCTCGGCCATCGGCGTCGTATTCGCCATCGCCGCCGGCACGCGGCTGCTTCTGACGCCTGGGCGCAGGCGAGAGTTGCTCTGGCTGGCGCCGGTGGCCGTGGCGCTGGTGGCCTGGTACGTCGCGTTCGGCCGCTTCGGAGAGCACCCCAACCCACAGCCGGGCCCGGCCAACCTGTTCCTCGACCCCCTGTACGCCGCCTGGGGCCTGGGCCAGAGCGCCGCCGGGCTGATCGGGGAAGGCGGCCCCTTCGGGCCGCCCCTGCTCGTTGCGGGGGCCGCCGCCATCGGCTGGCGGTGGAAGCGCCATGGGACAGACGCCTTCGCGATCAGCGTGGCCGTGGCCCTGGTCGCCTTCTACCTCGTCACAGGCCTGACCCGCGCCCAGCTCGGCTACCAGCAGTCGGGCGCGTCGCGGTACGTGTACATCGGCGCCGTGCTCTGGCTGATCCTGCTGGCCGACGCCGCGCGAAGCCTGCCCTGGCGCGGCACCTGGCGGCCTGCACTGGTCGCCGCCGTCTTCGTCGCCTGGTTCAGCAGCAGCGTCCTGCTCTTCGCCTTCGCCACCGCCAAGACGGTCCTCACCCAGCGCCAGGTCGCCGATTACTACGCGTTGGCGGCGATGCGCTCCGATCCATGCCTCGATCCGAACGGAGCGGTCGACCTGCTGGTCATGCCGGCCGAGACGAGCCCGGCGCTGTACTACCGCGCGGTCGACCGATTTGGCGATCCCAGGGCCGGCATGCCCCTGGTCGACCAGCCTTCGTTCGACGCCGGCGTGAGCCATCTGCGCAAGGCCGGCTGCTAAAGCTTCCTACTATTAACTGCAGTGCCCGAATTGGACTTCGACGTGGTCATCCTGGGCGGCGGGATGGGTGGTTATCCGGCCGCCATCCGCGCTTCGCAGCTCGGGCTCAAGGTCGCGCTCGTCGAGTCGGACAAGCTCGGCGGGACCTGCCTTCACATCGGCTGCATCCCGACCAAGGCCCTGCTTGAGTCGTCTGAGCTATACCACCGGGTCGCCACGCGCGGGTCCGAGTTCGGGCTGAAAGCAGAGGTCGTGGGGTACGACTATCCGCGGATCGCCGAGCGGCGCGACGCGGTGGTCAACCAGCTCTACAAGGGCGTCCAGTACCTGATGAAGAAGAACAAGATCGAGGTGGTGGAGGGCAAGGGCCGCCTCCGCGATCGCAACACCATCGAGGTCGGGGCGACGCAGGTCAAAGGCAAGAACCTCATCGTCGCCACGGGGTCTGTGGTCAAGACGCTGCCCGGGCTCGAGCTCGACGGCCAGTTCGTCATCTCGTCGGACCACGCCGTGCTCTCGAAGAGCGCCCCCGAGTCGATCTGCATCATCGGCGCAGGCGCCGTCGGGGTCGAGTTCGCCACCTTCTACAACCAGCTCGGCGTCAAGGTGACGCTGCTCGAAGCCCTCGACCGGCTCGTACCGCTCGAGGACGAGGACGTCTCCAAGGAGCTGCTCACAGCTTTCAAGAAGGCCGGCATCGACTGCCGGCTGGGCGTGAAAGTGTCCGGCGCGAAAAAGGCGCGTGGCGGCGTCAGCGTGGACACGGACCAGGGCGAGGTGTGGGCCAACCAGCTGCTCGTGGCAGTGGGCCGCGCCGCCGTGTCCAGAGAGCTCGGCCTCGAGCAGGCGGGCGTGCAGCTCCAACCGAACGGGTTCATCAAGGTCGACGAGTGGATGCGCACGTCGGTCGACTCCATCCACGCCATCGGCGACGTCGTCGGCGGCTATCTGCTCGCGCACGCGGCGTCGCACGAGGGGATCGTGGCCGCCGAAGACATCGCCGGGCAGCGACTGGCGCCGATGGAGCAGACCCTCATCACCCGATGCACTTACTCGCATCCGCAGGTCGCATCGGTCGGCTTGACCGAGAAGCAGGCGAAAGAGAGCGGGCACGAGGTGAAGGTCGGAAAGTTCCCGTTCTCCGCGATTGGGCGCGCACAGATCCACGGCGAGACGGCCGGGTTCGTCAAGATCGTGGCCGACGCCAAGTCAGGACAGCTGCTCGGCACCCACATCGTCGGCGCCGAAGCGACAGAGCTGATCGCGGAGCCGGCGCTCACCCAGCTCTTCCAGGGCGACGCCTGGGAGCTGGGTCGCAACATCCACCCCCACCCCACCCTCAGCGAGGCGGTGATGGAGGCGGCGATGGCCGTTGACGGCCACGCCATCCACTTCTAGGGCCTGTCATGGCGCAAATCACCAAGACGAAAGGGCCTTCCTTCAGCCCTGACTGGCGTTTCCAGGAGCCGGTCGCATGGCGTGACACAGACCTCGACGAAAAGACGCTGCGGGAGTGGTTCCGCTACATGCTGCTGGGGAGGCAGATCGACTACCGGTTCCAGGTCCTGAACCGCCAGGGGCGCGCGCCGTTCATCATTTCCTGCGCCGGCCACGAGGCGGCGCAGATCGGGGTCAGCTGGCCGCTCAAGCCCAAGCACGACTGGCTCGCCCCTTACTACCGCGACGTGGTGCTGTGCATGCGCATGGGCATGACGCCGCTGGACCTGATGCTCTCGGTCCTGGCCAAGGCCGCTGACCCCGCGTCGGGGGGCAAGCAGACGCCCGGCCACTTCTCGGACTCGCGACACAACATCACGTCGGGCGGATCGCCGGTGGCGACGCAGATGGTGCGCGGTGCAGGGGTCGCCTACGCGCTGAAGATGGACGGCACCGACAAGGTCCTGCTCACGTGCTATGGGGAAGGCGCGGGCGCGGAAGGCGACGCGCATGAGGCTTTCAACTTCGCGGCCATCTACAAACTGCCGGAGGTCTTCGTCTGCGAGAACAACGGCTTCGCCATCTCGACGCCTTTCAACAAGGAGTACGCCATCGAGCATGTCGCGCAGCGGGCGGCGGGGTACGGGTTCCCGGGCATCACGGTCGACGGACGCGACCCGGTCACCTGCTATGTGGTCTCGAACGAAGCCGTCGCGCGGGCACGGTCGGGCGAAGGACCGACGCTCATCGAGTGCCTGGTCGACCGCCTCGGTGCCCACTCCTCGGAGGACGACCAGCGTCGATATCGCACGCAGGAAGAGATCGAGCTGCTCGCCGAGAACGATTGCGTCGCGCGCTTCAAGAAGCGGCTGCTCGACGAGGGCGTGCTGACCCCCAAGCAGGCCACCGAGTATGAGGACGCGGTCAAAGAAGAGGTCACCACGGCCACCAAGGCGGGGATGGACTCCGCGGATCCGGCTCCCGAGGACGCGCTGAAGAACGTCTACGCGATCGAGGTCCCCACGGCGATCGAACCCGCGAGCGGCGTCGAGACCGAAGAAATGAACATGGTCGCGGCGCTGCGCTCGTGTCTCGCCGAGGAGATGGAGCGCGACCCGCGGGTGATGGTGATGGGCGAGGACGTCGGCAAGAAGGGCGGCGTATTCCTCGTCACCGACGGATTGCGCACCCGTTTCGGCGAGGCGCGCGTGATCGACACCCCACTCGCCGAGTCATCGATCGCGGGTGTCGCGCTGGGCCTTGCCATCGCGGGCAAAAGACCGGTCGCCGAAATGCAGTTCACCGACTTCGCGCACATGGCCTTCAACTCGATCACGAACGAGATCGCTAAGTACCGCTACCGCAGCGACGGCGACTGGTCGGTGCCGCTCGTCGTGCGTGCGCCGATGGGCGGACACGCGCATGGCGCGCTCTATCACTCGCAGTCGATCGAGGCGCGCTTCGCAACGCCGGGGTTGAAGATCGTGATCCCGTCGACGCCCTACGAGGCGAAAGGACTCCTGCTCGCCGCGATCCGCGATCCCGACCCGGTCCTCTTCTTCGAGCACAAGCGGCTATATCGCATGTTCAAGGAAGCGGTGCCGAAGGGCGAGTATCTGATCCCCCTGCAGGTCGCGCGCACCGCGCGAGACGGAACAGACATCTCGGTGTTCTGCTACGGGCTGATGGTCCATTACGCGATGGAGGCGGCGAAGAACCTCGAAGCCGACGGCGTGAGCGTTGAGATCGTCGACCTGCGCACGGTCTATCCGCTCGACAAAGAGGCGATCCTCGCCTCCGCGCGCAAGACGGGCAAGTGCCTGGTGCTCTACGAGGACAACTTCAGCGTCTCGGTCGGGTCGGAGGTTGCGGCGATCATCGCCGACGAGGCGTGGCGCTGGCTCGACGCGCCGGTCAAGCGATTCGGCGGGCTTGACGTACCGTCGATGCCGTACGCAGTGCCGATGGAGGAGTACTTCATGCCGACGCCGGACAAGATCACCAAAGTCTTGAAGGACCTGGCGGCGTACTGATGGCCGCCAAGACGACGCGCGTCGTGATGCCTCAGCTCGGCGAGTCGGTGCACGAGGGCACCATCTCGAAGTGGCTCGTCAAGCCCGGTGACAAGGTGG
>Ga0209802_1003070_pt1 | contig 11320 bp, 9 predicted proteins | sample GraSoiAngelo_129_FD_185886 | JGI IMG/M metagenome (GOLD analysis project Ga0209802, IMG submission 185886) | Grasslands soil microbial communities from the Angelo Coastal Reserve, California, USA - 14_0927_12_40cm (SPAdes) (version 2) | ecosystem: Environmental > Terrestrial > Soil > Grasslands ... | reverse complement strand
TAACAGTATGACTTGTCACGTTCTCTGAGGCAATCATGTTCAGGCATTCTTCAGCCCGCCACTTCTGATGCTTGCCCACTATCTTCCGAATCTGAGAAGCGTAGGACGTGAGAAAAACTCCCTGGAAGTCTAGACGCGGCGACCGCGTCGTCCGCCAGGTCGACGAGTCCCGTCATGTGGAACAGGAGTGACATCCTCAATCCTGCCAATCCGGAAACCATGACGAGCTAACATTCGGATCGCTGCTTGGGCGCCGGGACCAGGAGTTCGGGCTCCATGACCTCCAGGTGCACGAACACGAATATGCAGAGAAGTGATTCCCTTGTCTTTCGCAACCTTTGCGGCAGCGGCGGCTGCTTGCATCGCTGCGTAGGGGGTTCCTTGCAATCGATCAGCCTTCACATGCTGACCCCCTGCACTTCGAGAAATCGTCTCTGCACCAGTCAAATCGGTAATGTGAACCATGGTATTGTTGAAGCTTGAGTAGATGTGGGCGATTCCCCAGTGGTCTGCAGGTTGCTTAGCCTTCTCCGCCATGATCTCGACTATCCGAGAAGACCCCGCGGCCGGCCCGCGAATTTAAACCCTTAGACAGAAAACGGTGAGCAGGACTATGCGACGAACCTTCTGGCTGCTTGACCTAAACCATGAGAACTACGAGGGAAAATCGTCGATCTGGCTCTGGGGCATCACCCACGAAGGAAAAAGAGTCCTAGTCATCGACGACAACTACCGAGCCTACTTCTACCTCCTACCGAGAAAGGATCAGGACCCGGAAGAACTGAGGAAAAAGTTGGAAGCAGAAAAACCTCATTCCACTATCGAAAATACTACGATTGAGAAGAAGAGACTCCTGGCCGACGAACGAGTCGTCCTCAAGGTGTTCTGTAAGGACCCGGACTTCCTGGAGAAGGCTGCACGAGAAACGCTAAAAAAAACTGGTGCTGAAGCAACCTTTGAAGAGAAACTCCGACTAGCGATCAAGTACCAGTACGACCATGGAATCAAGCCATGCCAGTGGTACGAGGCGGATACCACCGCCTCAACGATAGACCCAAAGAAGTTCAGTGTCCAAGAAACACTAACAGCAACAGACCATCCCCACGCGATAGCCAAGGAGGAACCCCCTAGCTTAGATCTCTTCTCATTCTCGCTCCTAGCAGTTAGCAAAATAGGCGCACCCAGCGCCATAAGAGACCCAGTCCAGGTCGTCAGTTGGAGAACAAACAAGGATGCAAACCAAGTTCTTCTGACGCAAGCCCACTCCGACGAGAGTACCATCCAGAGGTTCGGCGAAGACGTCATCAAGTCCAATCCAGACTTTGTTTTGAGCTTTGAAGGAAACGGTATCCACTGGCCCTATCTTGTGAAGAGGGCTAACAAGAGCAAGACCCCGCTCAGAGTCGGCCGAGATCAGGGTCCACCACATCAGAGCCTCTATGGGCACTACTCACTGATCGGACGAGCGAATGTTGATCTTCTCAATTTCGCCGAGGACCTGTATGAGGTAAAGAACAAGACCATCGAGAACGTCGCGAAATATCTTGGAATCCAATCATCGAATCAGAAGCCTATCGATGAGACCGCCTATTTCGACTACTGGTCAAAACCGGACCAGAGAAAAATCCTAGTCAAGCAAGTGGAGGAACAGACCGAAACCATCCTAAGGATCGGAGAGGAAGCGATTGACTATGTCATCCAGATATCAGCGCTATCCGGATTGCCGCCTGACCAGGTGATTGCTGCGGCCGTAGGATTCCGGGTCGACAACTACCTAATGATGGAGACCCACAATCTTGGCCAGCTGATACCTTCTAGAACCGAACAGCCCATCATTCCATACAAGGGAGCGATTGTCCTCGAGCCGAAGGTTGGGCTACATGATAACGTCGCCAGCCTCGACTTCTCGTCCATGTATCCAAGCTTGATGATCAAATACAACATTTCTCCCGACACGCTCGTCACCGGAAAAGAGAAGGAGGATGCCTTCGAAGTCCCTGAAGTCAAACACCGATTCAGAGAGAACCCCTCAGGGTTCTACAGAATAGTTCTCACCAAACTCATCGAAGCCCGCAAGACGACTAAGGCCGAGCTCAAGCGCACAGCCAAGAGCGATTCGAGGTATCCTCTGCTCAAGGCCCGTGAGAAAGCCATCAAAGTCATGACAAACGCGGTCTACGGTTACGCGGGCTGGGCCGGCGCTCGTTGGTATTCGAAAGAGGTCGCGGAATCAGCCGCTGCTTTGGGAAGAGAGACGATCAACCGCGCGATATCCCTGGCGAAGAGCCTCGGACTCAGCGTCTTCTATGGTGATACAGATAGTCTCTTCGTGAACTATGATGAGAAACTTGTCCAGAAGTTCCAGGGCGAGATCGATCGACAGCTCGGGCTCGAAATCAACCTATCTGAGGTCTACAAGAGAATACTCTTCACAGAGGCCAAGAAGAAATATGCAGGCCTCAGAACCGATGGACAGATCGACGTTGTGGGTCTCGAGGCGGTCAGAGGGGACTGGTCCAACCTAGCTCGGGATGTACAGAACACGGTTCTGAGAATGGTCTTGGAAGACGCTAACCCGTCGAGAGCGACAGCCTACGTTCAAGATTTGACGAGGAACCTCAAAACGAAGAATCTTCCCCTATCATCGTTCATTGTATGGAAGACTCTGACAAAGCCCGTCGAAGCGTACGAAGTTAATGCTCCACATGTGGAAGTTGCGAAGAAGATGGCGAAGGACGGCTGGCCGGTTACGGCCGGAGACAAAGTCGGCTTCGTGATAACCAAGAGACCCGGAAAACTGTTTCAGAAAGCAGAGCCTCACTACAAGGCCACAGTGGAGGATGTGGGCTATGATTACTATGTCCAGAATCAGATTGTGCCTGCGGCCGCACGTATACTGGAAATTCTTGGTGTATCAGAGGATCAGTTGCTAGCTATTCCGCCCGCGCAAGCCAGCCTTTCAGTTGGGACCAAACGAGGATAAGTCGCTGAGCGTTAGAACGCTAACGTTAGCTGGCTTTTTCGCCCCGTCTGATACTCGATCTCCAATCACGTATTTTATGCCCTTTCCTGCGGCGATGTCCAGAAGTCTCTGAGTGACCACGCCGTCGAAAAGAACAAGGTGAGAGTTTTCAAGGCTCGGTATCTTCTCCGCAAGCTCGCTTACCGGCATCTTAGACAACTCCTTACCTGCCTCGTCAAACACTACCGCCTCCAAGGTTCCGCGTAGATCCTTCGCGGCGTCGAAGACCGGCGGAGGGAGGTTCGGTTTCTCGGCCGGAACAGATGCGCGAACAGTAATTTCAGGAGAACCGTAGCCCTGTTCTCTTGGACCATAGGCTCTCTCGGTGTAGGATTTCTCCTGGTAAGGACGTTCGGTTCTTTCGGGTCTGGCGAATTGCGGTCTCTCGATGGGCTTTGCCATGTTGAGCGGCACGCGTTCGCGTAGAGCCCTCATGATTTCCTTGGGTGTGAGTTCCTCTACTTCTTTCCCAAACGGAGCGCGAGCCACATAGTCGATCTCAGCAACCTGTGTCAGTTCCTTCAAGATCAGGTCACCTGCTCTATCTCCGTCGAGGAACGCCGTAACTTCTCGGTCCTTCGTGAGCTTGATGATAGTTTCCGGAACCTTTGTGCCATTTAGTGCGATTACGTTCCGGATGCCGACCTTCATGAGCAGGATGACATCTGCTCTGCCTTCTACGACTATGATGTCTCCTCTCTCAGCCTCAGGTCCGGCTGGGAGTTTCTCGGGGCCGTATTCTATGACATCGACTCCACGAAGTGACCCGGCAACCTCCTTGACGACCTCCTCGGTGCTAGGGGAAGATTCGACGACCCATTTTCGAAGAATATCTTTGGCCTTGGTGAGAATTGCTTTGCGCTTCTCCTCTCGGACATCCTCAACCTTCTCAAGGCTGATCTTTGCTTCGCAAGGTCCGATACGATCCACGCTCTCGATCGCGGCCGCGATAATGGCTGTCGAGACTTTGTCGAGGCTTGATGGGATGACAATTGAGCCCGCTGTCTTATCGTGTTTAGAGTCTAGATTAATTTCGATCCTGCCTATGCGTCCGGATTTTTGTAGTTCTCGTAAGTCTAGATCTGGGCCAAAAAGGCCTTCTGTCTGGCCGAAAACGGCACCTACAACATCAGGCTTCTCTACGACGCCTTGGACATCGAATTTTGCTTTGACTACGTATTTTGTTGTCGAAGCGTACTGCGACGGTTCAACCATGAAAATTTAACCTCCATAATTCACTGACCTTCCTTAATTCCTCACTATACTTGTTAAGCTGAAAGCTTACCATCATAACGACGGGCTAGTATTAAAGCCCGTCTCCAGATGCAGGATTCTACCCGTTAGGGCTAAAAGAGAGCCGTATCAAGCTCTTTCTCGAGAGAATCATCAAAATGCCCAAAGCCGCGGCCAGGGTAGGAGTTAACGGATTCGGAGTCATTGGAAAACGAGTCGCTGATGCCGTTTCAAAACAGAACGACATGAAACTTGTCGGAGTCTCTGATGTTGTAGGAGACTACCGCGTCAAGCTGGGCGAGAAGAAAGGTTACCAGATCTACGCTTCGGTCCCAGAAAAACTGCCTGACATGAAAAAGGCTGGGATTGAGGTTGCCGGGACACTTGAGGAGTTGTTGAGAAAGATCGACATAATTGTCGATTGTACTCCAGCGGGACTAGGGGCAAAGAACAAGGTCATGTATGACAAAGCCGGGATCAAATCAATTTTCCAGGGTGGAGAAAAACACGAGCTGACTGGGTCATCTTTTGTCGCCCAGTGTAATTATGAGGAGAATCTCAACCGCGGCGCGACGAGAGTGGTGAGCTGCAACACAACCGGGATTTGCAGAACTGTAGGAACGCTTCAGAATACGATAGGCGTCAAGAAGGCGAGGGTTGTCCTGTTCAGGAGAGGCACTGACCCGTGGGAGAGCCATAAGACAGGTCTGATCAATACAGTCGTCCCAGAGGCTCACATTCCTTCGCACCAGGGTCCTGACGCTCAGACGATCATTCCGAAACTGAACATTACTACGATGGCTGCTAGGGGGCCCTTTAACCTCGGACACTTGCATTTCGCGATGGTCCAGCTCAAGGGAGAGCCGGAGAAGAAGGATGTTCTGAAGGCATTGAAGAGCGCGCCGAGGCTGGCGCCAGTCAGAACCTCTGATGGAGTGGATAGCATGAACGCAGTGGCCGAGATGATGCGGGACCTGGGACGAGTGAGGGCTGACATGTGGGAGGTAGCCTTCTGGGAAGACATCCTCGACGTGACTGATGGCGAAGCGAATATGGTGTATCAGGTGCACAACGAGAGCGTGGTCGTGCCCGAGAACGTGGACGCTATACGAGCGCTTACAGGATTGGAGAACGAAGGCCGCCGGTCTATCGCAAAGACGAACGAGGCCATGGGCATCGGCAACAAGTTCCTCTAACCGCCCGTAGCCGAATTCAGCTACGGACGCTGGCGAGGATGCGTCCCCAAGTTTCGCTCGAGAGAGTCTGGCGAGAACTCCGTGAACTGGAGAGTAACCCTAACAAAAACCCTAATTGGTTTGTGTTTCCTCTGGCTAATCTTTGTGATCGTTGACCTGATATGGTTCTACTTCCATCCTTTCACATAGAAGGGGAAGAAGCAAACCACGCCGGCATACGGTTTTCGCAGTCTACAAGACTAAATCGAGGTCAGGGGAGACGCTGTCTTACACGAAGACTAGTCCTTTGCTCGAATCGATCTCGAATGTCTCAGGATCAATCTTTGCCGGCTTCTGGTTGAGTCTCTGAACCTTCAACTCTCGCTCGCTCGGATCCGAGGCATCCTTGGAAAGATCTGCGACACAATCTGCCATGTCAGTCAATGAGCCAGCCAGATCCTTTGGCAGCTCTGACATATCGACGGTGACGATGAGCGTCGCGCCCGAGTCTTTGAGCTTTCCCGCAAGCTCCGTGAAGCTCTTGGCGAAGTCTTTCTGCGGGACCTTTGTTGCTAGTTTGTCGATGGAGTCAAAGATGACTCTGATCTTCTCGCCCATGAATACCTGACTGTTCCGGACCAGCGTATCCTGTATGTTTTCGAAGTTGAAGGGCTGATCCAGGTAGGCCGCTTCCATACTGAACGAATCAGACTGGGACGCGTAACCGTCGACAATGACGAACCGGTATTGAGATTCGTATTGTGACGGATCCGATCCGAGCTTCTTCATCTGTTCTCGGAGCGTGGTGGGAGCTTGATCATAGGTCACGTAGAGACACGGATCACCCCTCTTCAGATAGTTGGCTGTGAGGCCTGAGCAGAGAGTTGTCTTGCCGGCTCCCGGCAGGCCGTTGATAATGACAAAACCCGGGCTCTCCAGGTTTCCTTGAGTCAACTCGAAAATGTGATCGAAATTCTGCGGAGCCTTTTTCGCCTTCTGTGGCGGAGCTTCCTTTGCAGGCTTGTCCGCTTTTGTAGGTTTATCCTGTGACTTTTCAGTAGGCTGGTTCTGTTTCGGTTGAATAGGTGGAGGTGAAGGCTGAGGAATTGGTGCGGGCGTAGTAGTAGCCTTTCCTGTTGGAACTTGGGCTCCTGGCGTGCTAGTTGGTCTGATAATTGGCGCGCTTGGAATGCTCGGGGGTTGCTTGCTCGCAGAGGGTTTTCCTTGTTCCTCCCATCCTCCCTCATCATCTTTCTGGCCAATTACCATAGCCCTACTCGGGGGAGTGGCTCGTGGTGGGACGTACTCGGGAGTGCTTTCACGCATTGGACCGAAGGTGGACCCGGTAGATGTCGGGATGTCTTGGAGTAGCGATTGCAGGATTCTCGATAGAGAGGTTTCTTCCGAAGGGAATGACGCGTCCAGGGGGAGCTGTCTCGGCGTGGGTCCCTGTGCGGGTCCCGGGGTGATTTGTCTCATCGAGGGTGCTGGAGGTGGAGGAGTTGTCTGGCCCATTACAGGGCCCTGCGTTGGCCAGGTCGTAGACTGATCCTGACGGGCTGTTGGAACAGGAGCCTGTGGTTGCATCGACTCGGTTGGCATCGATGACGTTTGAGAAGCTGCTTGACCGGCGTCCGTCCCAGTGTCTATCTGAACAGTAGAATCGTCTTTCTTTTTCTTGCCGAATATGGTTAGCATGTGATCAATCCGTTTCTCATTTGCGACCTGTTCACTTACAACCGTCCTGACTGGTAATCTTGAGCTGAGAGGAAGCAGAGCGCAATCTTGGATATGGATGCTGTTACTACGATGAACCTTCAGCGGAAACAATTCCACATCACGAAGCCGTCTAACGGCTGTGCGACCCGTGATGAGGCCAGTAGGGGTGCTATTGCTTGACTTTCAAGATGTCAGACTTTGTCAGTATCCCGATAGTGCTCTCTCCCTTTGTTACCAGGACGCCGTAGTTTCCTTGCAATAGGCCCAGAACCATTTCCAACGGCGTATCGTCATTGACCATTGGGAGAGGAGAGTCCATGATGTCCCTGACTCGGTTATTGAGTAGAGATTCCAGCGGTTCTCCGCGGGCGGCACGATCAAGGATGGTCTTTTCGGAGATGCTTCCGACGCACCTGTTTCCATCGAACACGGGGAGTTGCGAGTAGCCTCGCTTTCTCATAAGATCCACAGCGTCTCGGACGAATTGGGTCTTGGAGACAGAGATGACGGGTTTGCTCATAATCTCGCTGACTCTGGGTCGCGAGGTCTGGATGCTCTGCTTCTCTAGTGCTTCGACCAACCGTTTTGCTATCGAGTATGACGGGTCAACTGTTCCGGATTCGATCTTTGCGATTATTGATTGGCTGACTCCCGCTAGCTGCGCGAGTTTGGACTGCGTTAAGCCTAGTTCTTTGCGTTTCTTCGGGATCTCGTCGAGGGGAGGCAGCATAATTACTATTCACTAGCGAGCGGCTATCTGATATTCCCTTCGGAATAGATTCCTGAACGAATATGTAATTCCCATTGGAATATTGGTACAACAGAACTTATATAATTGGAATAATTGAAACCTATGAGAACAAGTCATGTCCCCCAAAGCCCAGCTTGGCGGAATCTATCCCCGCTCGGAACAACTCATAGAACTAACACGATCTTACGACAGAGCAAAAACTGATCTCGATACCGTCAAGAAACAAATCGAACAGGACACGCTGGAGTTAGTAGAACTGCAAGACGACTCAGGCTTCGAAACCTTCTCAGATGGAGCATTCGCCTGGCAGGATCAGCTGAGACCGATCGTCGAATCACTGGACGGCGTTACAACTGGGACTCGTTATGATCGATGGTTCGACACCAACACATTTTACAAGAAACCAACCATCGCAGGGGAAATAGGCGTCCAGGCATTCGAGCCCAAGAATTTCATACGCGCCGACCTTCTACCGAGAACCAAGGGCTGGAAAGTAACCCTCCCCGGACCCTACACCTTCTCCGAACTATCAGAGAATCTACACTACACAAGTCAATCCGACCTTCTTTCGGAGGTGGCTGCGGCCGAACATGAAATAATCAAGCGATTGAAAGATGCGGGTGTTTCACGATTCCAGCTCTCAGAACCATGCCTCGTCTATCGACCCTACAGAGAACAAGCACTTGGCAAAGCAGAACTCGACAACGCATTGGCCGCGCTACGAAAGACGGTGGACGGCATCCAGGCAAAGTTCTCAGTCCACACATACTTCGGCGACGCGACGACCATCCTGCCAGATCTTCTGAAACTCCCCGTCGACACAGTAGGGTTTGACCTGTTCGAGACAGACTATTCCAAATTGAAGATCGAGACCACGAAGAAGCTCGCCCTGGGCATAATAGATGGACGCGAGTCAAACGCGGAGAATCCGAAGTGGATCGCCGAAACTGCGACGCGTGTATCGAAACATGTCATCGGTGGAGACGTTGTCCTGGTTCCAAACTCAGACCTCAAATTCGTGCCGCGAAAAGTCGCGGACGTCAAAGCACGAGCGCTTGGCGATGCTACCAGGTTGATTGAGGAGGCTCGGTAGATGTCGAAGTTGTATCCTGTTCAAGAGATCGGAAGCTTAGCGAAGCCCCGATGGCGAACGAAGGGCCTGACCCAGCCGCTCTCGAGCAAGGACCTAGTGGAGGCTGAGGAATGGGCTCAGCGATTAGGTATTCCAGATTTTCAAGACCGCGCCAAACAACTACTTGCCGCGCAGGAGCAGAACGATCGCGTTCGAGAACTACTAGAGCTTTCGACAATCTATGGATTGAGACTCTTCGAGCAGACCGGTCTCGACAATGTCGGAGTTGGAGGAGAGCAGCAACGGGTGGAGATGTACGAACACGTGATCCGGGGCGTCGAGGGAATGAGAGTCCTCGGTCACGTCCAGTCGTTCGATTACAAATACTTCAACAAGGCTGTCGCCGAGTCCAAGATCTACCGTAAGCATCCGATCTATCTCCAAGAATTCCTCGACGTCAAGAAGAATGCGAAGGGACAGCTGAAGGTCCCGATTACCGGACCCTACACGCTAGTCGACTGGTCCTTCAGCGGCCACTACTCCGGCGGACGAACCAGCCTGAGTCTCAAGAAGCAGAAGCAGGAGGCGAAGAGAGAGTTCCTACTGGACTTTGTTCAGCAGGTGATCCGTCCAGAGATCCGCGACCTAGTCGATGCTGGTGCGGAGTGGATTCAGATCGATGAGCCGGCCATCACTACTCACCCCGAGCCTGCTGACATGGACCTGTTTGTCGAGGGCTGGAATGAGACTGTTCGAGGATTCAACTGCAAATTCAGTGACCACACATGCTATCCCTCCGAGATAGGATACAAAGTACTCGCACAATACGCTCCAAAACTCGACAAGTGCACCCACCTCGCACTAGAATTCGCCAACAGAGACGGTACAAGTCTAGGGGTTGACGCTAAGCATCGAGAAGGATACCGTGACCTAGAGTACTTCATCCAGAACGGTTACGACGGCGAGTTTGGCGTCGGAGTCGTCCACGTTCACGACTTCTCCGGACACGTCCCACCCGGCTCAGGGAAAGAAGCAGGACGGAACATCCTAGAATCGCCCGAACTCGTACGCGACCGACTACTCTACGCCGCGAAGGTCGTAGGAGATCCCGCGAAGATCTGGGCCAACCCAGACTGCGGACTGAGGACCAGAACATGGGATGTGACTTTCGCGAAACTCATCAGCACCGTCAAAGGTGCAGAACTCGCAAGGGAGGCTTCCATCTGAGACTCTCAGACGCGGCGAATAATCACCCCATTGTAACGGTTGAGCTAATACCGGACCGCGTCATCCCGGCTCACCTGCCCATCTTGCAGGGCCGCGTTGACGCGATCACCATTCCGGCTTTGAGGAATGGAGAAGATGATCCCAGCTATCCCGCAGGATTCAGAGTTACTCCACAGACAAGGAGTCTCGCTTCAGCAGTCATAGTCAGAAAGACAGGCGCTGAGGCTGTTCCCTCCCTGACATGCAGAGACTTTCGCCGATCAGACCTAGCCCTAGTTCCTTCACTCTTCAAGAAAGGTCTGGATAATTTCCTAGTCGTCTTTGGCGATCCATATCCGGGACAGCGGATCGAAGATTACGATTTCAGAAAAACAGAGGATCTGATTCGAGGAGTCCTGTCAGTCTTCGACAGTCAGCGGCCCTGCATCGGGGCTGTAACGAACCAGTATGCTGAGGATCAAGAACGAGAGACTTCTCGGACACTGCGCAAGGTAGATGCTGGAGCGGACTATGTTGTAACAAATACAGCGTTCGACGATGACCTTGTGCTACGCCATGTGGACAGGCTTCGTTCCCGAGGCCTCAAGGCACCAATCTTCGTACAGGTATCCATTCCTTCAGGACTGAAGAATCTACTATTCGTAAGCCAGAAGTTTGGTATCCCAGTTCCCGAAAAAGTCAGACAAACCCTCTCCCGGAACCCGATTGGAGGGGGAATCAGGATTGCAGCTGACGCCTATACAGTGCTTCGTTCCGAAGTGAACGGAATCCATTTCTCGTATCTCCACAGAAGCCACAATCCGATTCCCGCCTATACCCACTTGCTGGATGCGATACAGACTGATGGACAACTGACTGTCTCAATCCAAGCAGCCTTAAGACACTGACAACTCTGGCATTCCCGTTCTTCACGAATCAACTTAACAGGTCGCTGGGCTGGGACCAGCGAGGCGACCCAGATCGCCTGCTGTTGCTTGCTTCAGCGTGCGCCCTTGACCAGTTTCAGTGGTCCACCGCAGACTATGCAACTCATGGTTTGCGGGTAGGTAAGTATAAGCTGTCCGCACTTATCGCAGACCTTTGCCTGAATCTCGAGGCCTGCCTTCTTTCTGGGTAGCCGC
>Ga0209802_1003069_pt1 | contig 11324 bp, 19 predicted proteins | sample GraSoiAngelo_129_FD_185886 | JGI IMG/M metagenome (GOLD analysis project Ga0209802, IMG submission 185886) | Grasslands soil microbial communities from the Angelo Coastal Reserve, California, USA - 14_0927_12_40cm (SPAdes) (version 2) | ecosystem: Environmental > Terrestrial > Soil > Grasslands ... | reverse complement strand
GATTGCTCGCATTATCCTTGGAACCATTTTCTTTTTCATTGGCCTGACTGCGTACGTCATTTGGCGTATTGCACGCGGGCAGATCGCAGAGCGCTGGGCATATTTGGAGAGCCCAAATCGATTCGCAGCCACGCGATAGGACAATGCGAAGACTTACCACGATTTTGTAAGAGCCTTATACATTAAAAGAGCCCAAGCCGCAGTAGCTTGAGCCCAAAGTTGGGAGAAGCCCGTGCCTCTCCCTGTCTAGAGAAAGGAATGTTATTTGCTGGTCGACTTGCAAGTCTTCGAGATATGCTTCACGTTCTGCAACTGAATTGTGGGCGGCTGTGATGCGGAAGGTGTGCTGCCAGTCGTCGGCGAGGTAGAGTGCGTCTCCTTCCAAGACGAACAAACCGAGATGGAGATCGTCCGCCCAGACGTCCTGCCAATCACGCTGATCTTGATCTGGCGGTAACGAGCGAGGCGATCTCTGAGAGTGTCCTTGGAACCTTCCATTCTGACCGTCATCTGATTCGCGCCCTTACGAACCTTGTGGGTCTCTTAGCGCCGGGTGCTGCTCACGACTTTCTTCTGTGGTGATCGTGATCTGCTTCCATTTGCGATAAACATTGAGGACAGCAAGCGTCCAGAAGGGAACCAAATCGACTCCCGGCACGACTTCCGCAAGGAATGCTGGCAGAAATTCCCAGTGCCAGCCGAGCAGGTGAACCAACACGGCTGCGACTGCAATGTCGAGCACGTCATCGGCGGGCGACAAAGCTCCTTCGGCAAACAAGGGAAACACAAAAATCTGAAGTGCATCGGCTGCCATGGCCAGAATCATGGCGGCTCGAAAACGCGTGCGGGGCGAGAGCGGGATTGGGTCTTCGGTTACCACAGCGGTGGCTTTCATGTTGTGCTTCTAAAGGCCCGAAGCGATCTTTGTTTCACTGATCTTGAGTGTACCTTGGCGCAGTGACTCTGGATTTCATGACTGCAAATACCGTGTCGAACGTATTCCACGCATGGCCGCAGCTACAAGACCAGCGGTCGTCCTTGCGGGGCGACCAACCACAGAGTGGGCATCGAATGCGTCGGCCGGACGGGTCGCGGCTTTTCTCTTGATCAAGCTCGCGATCCAAGACAACAGACTGGTCATGCGAGAGGGCGCCCATGCCACGCTATTATGACCCGTTTCGGATGCACGGGGGCGCGTGCGGACTTCAGCACTCGAAGCCAGAGTCTATTTGTGCTCTATACGCCGGAACGTCAGGTTGATACGTGGCTGAGTCACGCCGGGTTCCTTGGGCACTTCGTGCTTGAAGTGCTTCTGCGTGTCGCCAGCCATGACAAAGAGGCTGCCGTGCGGCAATCGCTCCGAAAATGCGATGGAGCCATTTTCTCGCTTGAGCTTGAACAGGCGTCCCGCGCCCAGACTGATGGAGGCGATCACGGGTCCCATCTCCGGCTCCGCATCCGCGTGCAGGCCAACGCTGTCATTGCCATCTCGATACAGATTGCAAAGCAAAGCGTTGTAGCCCAGCTTCGGCAAACCCGAGTTGGTATAAGCCGCCACGGGGGTGGTCTCTTCGACGTGGACTTTTAGCGAGAGCAACTCCGGCATCCAAGGCAGCGGTTGGTACTCGCGCCGCGAATATGTGTAATGAGTTCCGGGATCGCCATAGTACGCTTCGTCCCGAGGGACGGTATACCCAAATGAAGCCCTGTGCCGTTGCCACGCGCACTTGCTCAGCAGTGTATTGAACAACTGGGTTGCTTCCTCAGGCGGGAGGAAGCGGTCGTCATAGTAGATTTCCGCTCCGGGAATCGGGATCAATTCCATTGGCCAAACCTACAACCCGCCCTCCGCGATCCATCTCCGTACTTCATCTTCGACTGAGAACCGATTGGCAGGATTCTGTTCAAACCGACCGCCTAGCGCGTATGCGTTGACTTCCAAGGGAATTGCCTCGTAGCTGCCACCATCAAGAAATCCGCGCACGTAAAGCTCACTAAAGCGCGGGATACCTAGTTGCCGATACTGTTCGACATGGACGAGTTCGTGAAACAACAATCCATTCGAGAACGCCTCGTGCGAGACCACAACATCACGAAACGTAATCGCTGCCATTGCGGACTGGTCGGGCAAATTATTGAAACCCAAGCTTCTCAACATCGGATAGAAGTCGGGATTGGCTACCCGTTTGCCTTGTAACGCGATGAGTCGTGTGCCATCGAGAAGCTGGGGAGAGAAGAATCCGTCCATGGTAGCCCTCTGTTGTAAAGATGACGGGACTGCGCGTGAGGCGTACCTTTCGCGCTGGGTTGCAATGTATTGGGCAACGAGGCCGGAAACCTGAGCGATCTGTGCGGGAGTGAGTCGCGGTGTTGCCATCCACTACAGTCTCTGATTCTAGCGAAGTGAGCTAAACATCCTTCAGTTGGTTCTCATCCATCCCAAAATAGTGGCCCAGTTCATGGATGACCGTAAGGCGGATTTGTTCGCAGACTTCGGCCTCGCTGGAGCAGACCGCTTCAATATTCTTCTGATAGAGCACGATGTGATCGGGCCCTGTCGGTAGGTCAAATATGCTCTTCTTGGTCGTGGGCACGCCATGGAAGACACCCAGAAGCAGCCGCCTTTGCTGCCCCGACTGCGGTGATGGCTGGTTCGGCGGCATATCCTCTACCAAAACAGCAACGTTACGAATGCGACTGCGAAATTCTTGTGGGAGCGAGTCAAGAGACTCCTCGACTAACCTTACGAAATGTTCTCGCTTCATCCTTCACCCTCTGGAATAAAAAAGGGCACGCTCACTCCGAGTAGCCGTCATCGTCCTTGTCCTCATCGTCATCATCGTCATCTTCCGTGCCGTCGCCTTCGTCTTCCTCTTCTTCCTCGTCTGGCTCTTGTCGAACGAGGACATCGGCAGCTACCCAGCGATCATAAGGGTCTGAGTCGGGGCATTCTGGATGTATTCTGCTCATGTTCAATGGTACCCTCACACGCTGGCATCGTAGCAGACCAGTTCCACTCGACCCAGAGCTCAACGTAGGAACGAACACGAAGCCTATTCTTGCCCCCGCCGTCATACCGCTGGATGGAATCCTGCTGTCCGCAGGAGCCAGCCACGGAGCAGCGAAAAAAACTCTTCGCCAACAGCTCTCTCAAGCCATGGATAGTGACCACACTGATCCCACTCGTGGTATTCAATTTGAGGTAAGTAAGAGTTCAGGCTGGACAATATCATTCGCCCGGGGTGAGGATCGAACGTGCCGTGCAGCATAAGGATCGGTACCTTTATGCAAGAGAATTTTGCGGGGTAGATGCCCTCGTCCTGCAAACGCATCATGTCATCCCATGTTTCTTGATGCGCTCGGGCATCGCACGACTCGATCTTCTGATCACTCGTAATAAGTTCGTATGAATACAGGGGCAAGATCAGTTCTGCTCTCGCCTTCAGGCGCTCATCAGGCTCCACGAACTCGTCAGTGAGACGTTCCAATTGTCGCTTTAGGTTCTCGTCCATCCTGTCGTTGAGAGTCCCCTGCATTCGGGTTCGCGAGACTCCGTCGAAGGCGCCGCAGCCGATCAGCGCCAGCGCACCAGCGGATTGTGGATGCTCTGCGGCATAGAACAATGCCAACATTGCACCCCAAGAAGAGCCGACCAGAGCAGGGTGTGCGGATTCACAGGAGGACTGAACGACTTCATGCAGATCGGCGATGTGGTGTGCGACAGTGAGTCGCTCGCTGCCACTGCCGCGTTGGAATGGTTCGAGGACTCGGAACGAATCAGCGAGAGCCTTCGCAACCGGTGCCATATGCCCCGGAGCGCCGGGTCCACCATGGAGAACCACAACCTCGGGTCCTGCCGTCCCGTACCTACGAATGTGGATCACGAGTGGATGCTCATTCTAATCTAGGTTCCGCGACAGAAGTTAATCTAGCTGCCTCTGCCTGCACGCCCTCTCGCCAAAAACAGCAGATAAAGTGCCCACCGTGAAGCTGAATCGGGAGTTCATTTTCAGACATCGAACAGGGAGTCGATGGAGTCTGAAAAGATGATGAAGCGCCTGAAGAAGCTCGAAGATGAAGTTTCGAGGTGGCCTAATATATCGGTTCACCCACACCGCTTTGGAGGCAAAGAATTCCGTTACGGAAGCGCAGAAGTCGGACACGTGCATACTGGCGGGGTCGTTGACATTCCCTTTCCCCGCTCAGTCCACGATGTGCTTTTGGCAGGCGGTCTTGCCGAGGAGCACCGCTGGGTTCCCAACTCAGGCTGGATCACTTTTCACGTCCGCTGCGATGAAGACCTCAGGCATGCCAGGTGGCTTATGAGGCTGTCATATCTTCGCTACGCCCTGAAGACGGCCCCCGACGCTCGCAAGCTGCTTGAGCAGGAAAGCCAAGAACTGCCGTTGGGTCCTGAGGTCAGGTCCTTGCTGGAAAAGTTCGTGCCTGTGACGGCGAGGCAGGTTTTGGCTGAACCGCTGGCATAGAGGCGATGCGTCAGATTGCTGAATTCGTTGCTGTGCTCGCCTGCGGCCTATTCACAGGCGCCGCCTTCTACATCAGCCTCGTTGAACATCCGGCCAGGATGGAATGTGGACTAGAAATAGCTGCGACCGAATTTCCGCCCAGCTATCGTCGAGCCAGTGTCATGCAGGCGACACTCGCGGCCTTGGGCCTGCTGTCTTCTTTTGCAGCATGGCTCGCGGGGGCGACGTTCTGGTGGTTCATTTCCGGGCTCCTGCTGGGCTCTGTGATCCCATTCACGCTGATCGTCATCCTGCCGACAAACAAGCAGTTGCTGAATCCCGCGCTCGATAGGCGGTCAGCACAGACAGAGCAGCTACTCGCACGCTGGGGCGCGTTGCACGCCGTGAGAAGCGTAGTAGGCGCTGTTGCACTGTTGCGCTTTATGTACCTCTTAGTGCACCCGCATGAATGATTGCGGCGCGCGCTCGTATCTCGACAAGCCGGAGTGCGCCCCTTCTGGGCTCTTCTTCAAACGTGCCCCACCGGTGAATCACTATTCGCTGCCTGACTTCGAACCGGACTCGCTCATGGCGGAGTCAGCAGGGAGCGCACCAGGGTGTCGGCCAGCCAGTCCTGGTACTTCTGAGGTGACCACCCACGCTCGCACGCCAGCATGCGGTACACATCCCCTCCAGTAAGCATCCAGAAGATATCCCGCGCGGTCTTGTGGCTAAGCCCCGGTCGAAGCCTTCCTGCGTCGCGAAGGAAGATGATCATGCTTTCCTCCCGCTCGTAGCGTAGACGGGCTCCTGCCCGCGCTCGGTGTGTCAAACATACAACTCTCTGTGACAAAGCCCAAGAGCCAGGAAGCCTACGAGCTCTACCTGCGCAGTCAGGACAGCGCATACTGGAGTAGCGCACGCAATAAGGATGCCATTGCCCTGCTCGAAAAATCGGTCGCCATGGATCCAGGCTATGCGCCCGCGTGGCTGGCCCTAGGGTCGCGCTATTCCAACGAAGCTGACTTCGCCAGTGGTGGGGAGGAGATGTACGACAGATCCGTGCGCGCACTGGAACGCGCACACCAACTCGATCCGGAGCTCCTGGGCGCGTCTACGCTATTGATCGAGACTCGGCTGTTCTATGAGGATCTTGCCGTGAGCTTCTCGCAGATTCAAGAATTGGCCGAGAAACGCCCGCGTCGCGCTGAAGTTCACTTGTTGCGTTCAGAGGCGTTGCGTGCAGCTGGCGCGCTTGAGCAGGCCGCGCGCGAATGTGAGATGACACACCAGCTTGATCCCGAGCTCCCCACAGGGCCTTGTTATGTGCTCTACATCCACATGGGTGAGTTCGCCAAGGCGCGCCAGGAAATCGATCGATCCCGCGGAGATTTCAGCACGATGATGCTCGGACAGATGCTGTTGCGCGAAAGGAGAGTTGAGGAAGGTTACCTAGACTCAAGCTCATACCTGGGGGCATGGGATACGAGTTAATACGCGACTGCTGGCCGGACTCGTCGACTGCAAATTGCGCGGTGACAGCAAAAGAGTCGGAGGTCAGCTTCCGTACGATTCCCTTCACTGACGCTTGGTATTTCGGAGCTGGAATGCTTTCCTTCGTAGGAAAGGAAGACACCGCCATTCGACTACTGCGCGCCGCATTGGAGCACAGCCTTTGTGTGTATCCTTCCGTGGACTATGACCCGCTGTTCGATAAGGTCCGACAATGGGAAGAATTCAAGACGCCGCGCCAGGCAGGAATCGCTTGCCAGAAGAAATTCGCTCCCTACACCAGAATTCAAATCCAGTAACAAATGGTTCCCGGATATTCCACCACTTGGTCGCATTCCACCTCTCCAAAACCATGTGGTTTTCGCACACTCTTCAGACCTAAAACTAGTCGGACCGCCGGATATGAGCGCCATAAGGCGTAGACAAGAAGTTTAGGCCAAGCGAAGTTTTCGGACGATTGATGCGAGCCGCCCCTGGGTTTCTTTTATAGGGCCGTGCGCGAGAACAGCCCCAACGGAAGACAACTCAATGTACAATGCGGTCTGCTTGGAAGTCCAAAACGGAAATGCTGGTTTAGGTTGCATGCGTGGCTAATCAGTTGCAGAATGTGCCCCGCTTCGTTCTCTACTGGTCTCAGTTAATGGAAACTGGCCTGAATTATTTCTGAGCAGCGAGGCTCGCGGCTATGGACATCTCCTACCACGATGTTCTTCTGGTCGGCGGGGGTGGCGCCGGCCTTCGAGCCGCCATTGCCGCGGCCGAGACCAATCCGAATCTCAGCGTAGCGGTGGTCTCCAAGGTCTACCCGATGCGCAGCCACACGGTTTCTGCGGAAGGCGGAGCCGCGGGGGTAATCAAACCGGGGGATACACTCGATGACCATGCCTACGATACCATCTCCGGCGGCGACTGGCTCTGCGATCAGGATGCCGTCGAAATTTTCGTAAAAGAGGCGCCGGAAGAGTTGTTGCGGCTCGAGCACTGGGGCTGTCCCTGGAGCAGAGATCCGGATGGGCGCATTGCTGTCAGGGCGTTCGGCGGCATGAAAAAAATGCGCACCTGGTTTGCCGACGACAAGACCGGGTTCCACCTCCTGCATACGCTGTTTCAGACTACACTCAAATACAACGCTGTCACTCGTTACGACGAATGGTTTGTAACCCGGCTGTTAGTAGACGAGGGCCGGGTACAGGGCGTCGTTGCCTTGCAACTGATGTCGGGCAGAATTCAGGCCATCACGGCGAAAAGCGTGATCTTGTGCACTGGAGGGTGCGGGCGTGTTTTCCCCTTCACCACGAACGCCAGCATCAAGACTGGCGATGGCATGGCGCTGGCCTTCCAGGCAGGCACTCCGTTGAAGGACATGGAGTTCGTGCAGTACCACCCCACAGGTCTGCCATTCACAGGCATTCTCATTACAGAAGCGGCACGCGCCGAGGGCGGACATCTGATTAACAAGAACGGATACCGGTATCTCCAGGATTACAACCTAGGCACACCAACGCCCCAGCCGGTCCTGCGCAACATGGAACTCGGGCCGCGCGATCGTCTCTCCCAGGCCTTCGTCAAGGAAGTGGAAAAGGGCCACACGACAGATACTCCTTACGGCCCCGTCGTTCATCTTGATCTTCGCCACCTGGGCGAAAAGGTGATCAACACCCGGCTGCCTTTTGTGCGGGAGCTGTGCCTGAAGTACGAGAACATCGATCCCATCAAGGAACTGATACCAGTGCGGCCGGTCATCCACTACATGATGGGCGGTGTACACACGGACAACAATGGAGCCACCCCGCTGGCCGGCCTGTACGCGGCGGGAGAGGTTGCGTGCGTCAGCATCAACGGTGCCAACCGCCTTGGCTCCAACTCTCTGCCCGAGCTTCTCGTCTTTGGCGCGCGGGCCGGCAGAGCTGCGGCCCTGGCGGCCATGGAACAGAGGACCCCGAGCGAACACGCGATCTCGCAGGCCCAAGATGAAAAGGCTCGCTTGGAAGAACAGTTCCTGCGCAAGACCGCAGGCCGTGAGCGCGTCGCCACCATCAGGTCAGAAATGCACCAGGCGATGGAAAGCGGCGCGGGGATCTATCGCAATCAAACTTCGCTGGAGAATGCGGCCGACAAGCTGCGCGAGCTTCGAGAGCGATTCCGGGACATCGGCCTGGACGACCACAGCCTCACCTTCAATACCGAATTACTGGCGGCGCTCGAGCTTTCCTTCATGCTCGATGTGGGCTCGGCAATCGTGGAATCCGCGCTGCATCGTACCGAGTCCCGCGGAGCGCACCAGCGCACGGACTTCGCTGGCCGGGATGACCAGAATTTCCTAGCTCATACTCTGATTTTCCGCAACCCTGACGGCCGTATCCGGTTGGAAAAAGCCCCGGTCGTCATCACGCGCTGGCCGCCCGCGGAACGTGTTTACGGAGTGAAGCCCGACGTAAAAGAGGTCGCAGCGAGATAGGATATGCCTGAAACCATCAGCTTGGAAGTTCTTCGCTATTCGCCGGAACGCGACGCCGAGCCAAGCTTTCAGCGCTACGACGTACCCCTCCACAAGGACTGGGTGGTGCTCGACGCTTTGAACTACATCAAGGACAAGGTGGATGGCTCGCTCACTTTCCGTTGGTCCTGCCGTATGGGCATTTGTGGAAGCTGCGGCATGATGGTGAACGGTGAGCCCAAGCTGACCTGCGCTACTTTCCTTTCCAACTACGCAAAGGAAAACAAACCCGTGCGCGTGCAGCCGCTGCGCTATTTTCCTGTGATCCGGGACCTGGTCGTCGAAGTCACTGACTTCATGACCAAGCTGCAAAGCGTCAAGCCCTGGCTCATCCGCGGAGATGGGAAGCCGATTTCCGAGGGCGAATATCTCCAGACCCCTGAGCAACTCGATCGCTACAAACAATTCAGCATGTGCATCAATTGCATGCTGTGTTACGCCGCCTGTCCGGTTTACGGTCTGGATCCGGTATTTATCGGCCCGGCGGCGATCGCTTTGGCGCAACGGTACAACATGGATTCCCGCGATGAGGGTGCACACGAGCGCATGGACGTCTTGGCCCAGCACGAAGGCATTTGGGGATGCACGTTCGTGGGCGAGTGCACCAAGGTTTGTCCCAAGCACGTGGACCCGGCCGGTGCCATCCAGCAGTACAAGCTAACGGCAACTATCGAGCGGTTCAAATCTTTCTTGATGCCTTGGGCTGCGAAATAACAGTGTGCGAAATGAAGCGTGCTACATGAGGACGCGCAAAATGAGGCTGGCGAAATGAGCGACACGAGGCAGGCCGCTAGATACACCGAGTACCATCCGCGCTGGTATCGCCCGCGCGTCTCCACCTGGTGGTGGCTGGGGCGATGGCCGTACCTGAAATTCATTTTGCGGGAGATCAGCAGTGTTTTCGTCGCGTGGTTCGTGGTGGTTCTTCTGCAGCAGATTCGCGCACTCTCGCGCGGACCGGAGGCATATGCAGCGTTTGAGCGGTGGCTGCAAAATCCGCTCATCGTGCTGTTGAATTTAATCACCCTGTTCTTTGTTGTTTTTCATGCCATAACCTGGTTCAACGTGGCGGCAAGTGCGATGGCCATTCGCTTTCACGGCAAGCGGGTGCCGGACCTCTTGATTGTGGGCACAAATTATGCCGCCTGGGCGGCAATCTCGCTGGTTGTAGCCTGGTTTCTTGTGAGGTCATGAGTGGCGAAGCAATCGAATGAGCCCGCCCTCTGGGCGCTGTTCAGCGCCGGCGGTGTCATGGCCGCTTTCGTAATACCGGTGCACCTTTTCTTGCTCGGCCTGGCTTTCCCTCTGGGATGGATCCCCGCTCCCGGTTATGAATACTTGCATTCCTTCGTCCGGTTGCCACTCACTAGGCTCTATCTGTTTGTCCTATGTTTCCTGGCGCTATTTCACTGGGCGCACCGATTCCGCTACACGCTGTACGATGGACTGCAGATTAAGCACCTGAATGAACTGATCTTCTTTTGTTGCTACGGCGGAGCCATTCTCGGAACTGTATGGGCCGGCTATCTGCTGTGGAATTTCCGGTAGGAGTGTTCGCTACGCCAGACTGCCTGTGACGGAAGAGCAGGTTGCATCGATGAGTCCGCACGACTCTTTCACGTTTCCCGAATTTCTACCCCTTGGCTTAATCGTCAGACCCTGTGGAGGAATCAAAGCCGAACCACCGGATGTGAAGATGGAGGAGGACCTGCCACGTAGGGTCATGTTCGGGTGCCTCCAAAAAGGCTCATTCAGAAAGACCGAGAGCGGCTGGTCGGCTTCCTACCGACATCCTACCCCCCGAGACCCGTGCAGAGGTCGCCTACAACGATATGTTGGAAGTCAACTTTTCCTGGCAAGGGGAGAAGTGGATGGCTATCGCACCAGGGCAGACATTTACGGACGTCCATCTCTGTAGCTATCCTGAAAGCCTGGATGAGACAATGAAGGAGCGCCTCGAGCAGCGCTACAACTTGGCCTACTGCATCCCGAGCGAAAAGATCGGGGCGTGATTGCTATTTCCCCGACGGGCCGCCACGATGCATCGTATGTCCGATCCGCGTAAGCAGCCTAGGGACTGCCCGCAGAGCGCTCCAGGAAATGGAGCAGGACGAAACCATCGTTGCGCCTCTCTTTGCCTCTGCAGTCATGGGCTTGTCCGTAATCGACTACAACCTTCAAGTCGCACCTTCTTATGTCCTCGATCCACTCTTTCCAATCCTGGGGCCGCCGTCTACCGCGGAACTACTACCTGCTGGGGAGGCAGAAAGGCATAGATCGGAGGACGGCAGCGAAGTCCTTCGCGTACCCAGGAGGCAATATTTCGCTGCTTTCCAAACTTTCTTCTGCGATTTGGAGCGGGTAGCGCAATGGCTTCACGCGTTCCAGTTGGTCGGCAGTGCGCCGGACCGGTTTCGCGATGAGGAATGGCTGGAATCCCTCGAGCGCCGGGGGTTTTGTCTGCCAGGGGCCGGAGTTGGCAGGCACTACCATCGAATATCGGGAGAACAAAATCCGTCAAGTAGCCTTCAGTATTCAGCTCGATCCCTCAAAGCTGGTTTCCCTGACAAACTCTGATGCCAAGGTCGACGAGATGATTCAGACCGTCCAGCGTGAGTCGCTAGCGCTGCGGGACGAAGTAGAGTCAGAGCTCAGGGGAGATTAGCCAGCGGGACGATACGCCATGTTTGAGGTGATGCGGATCGAAGGTTCGGCGCATTTCAGCTAATTGTTGCGCGCAATAATTCTGTCAACATCCTCTACGGCGATTAACCAAGGTAAAAAACGACTGTAGGCAAAATTGAGGCTGCGAAAGCACCCTCATTCAAGAAAGTTCAACAGGCTTCAAC
>Ga0209802_1003066_pt1 | contig 11334 bp, 17 predicted proteins | sample GraSoiAngelo_129_FD_185886 | JGI IMG/M metagenome (GOLD analysis project Ga0209802, IMG submission 185886) | Grasslands soil microbial communities from the Angelo Coastal Reserve, California, USA - 14_0927_12_40cm (SPAdes) (version 2) | ecosystem: Environmental > Terrestrial > Soil > Grasslands ... | reverse complement strand
CTTGTTAGCCGCGGTTGGGAGTTCGAGTGACTCGTTGATCCTCTGTTCGGGCCTCTTCAGGTCAAGTTCTCGCAGCTTGACAGCTAATTCGACTGACTGGTTGAATTTCCGCTTCTCTGTCTTTCCTTTCATTTCGGCTATCGCTTTCGCGATGGCGTCTCGTGATACTGGCACCAGTCCCTATCTCCTATTCTCCTTTCAGAGCCTTCTCGTATAGCCCCTTGTCGAGGTCCTTGATGAACTCTTTCGGCTCTTTAGAATCGACTGTGACTCCCATACTGACGCAGGCGCCTGCAACCTCTTTGACTGCGGCGATTACGGTCTTGGCATAGCTGTCTGTCCTCTTCATTTCGGCGATCTTCACTATTTGTTCCGGACTCAGGTTTCCGACCTTGGTAGCTTTCGGCGTGCCTGATCCCTTCTCCACGCCTAACTCTTTCACGATTAGTGCGGAGGTTGTTGGGGTTCCTACTTCTACTTCGAAGCTCTTGTCGTCAACATCGACTAGCACTTTGACAGGGACCTTCATCCCCGCGTACGCCTTCGTGATCTCGTTGATCTTGTTGACGATCTGGAGAACGTTGACTCCGAGCGGCCCTAGTGTTGGCCCTAGGGGTGGACCGGCTGTTGCTTTTCCGCCGTCGATTATTGCATCAACTGTTTTCTTCTCGCCCAGAGTCCTCCCCTCTGCTTACCAGCTTGACGTAGTCAGCGTGGACGGTTATGGGCAGTGTTGCGAAGCCTTCCTCCAATAGTTCGATTACGACTTCCTGCTTGACCTTGTCCACGTGGGTAATCTTTGCTCGCAGTCCTCTGAAGGGTCCACCTACCACCTCCACAAGGTTTCCAACGCTGAGTTCTTCGATGACTGGTTTTGTAACAATGAAACGTTCGATTGCTTGAATTGAAACTACTCCTTTGGTTCTCGTGCGGGCATGTCTGGTTCCAGCGATGGCCTCGTCTACGAAGTGTGGCCCTGTAGCCTCGACGAATATGTAGCCTTTGATAACCTCGGGTGCGAGAATAGCAGTGATGGGTAGCTTCTTGGGCTGAGCTCGACTGGCCATGAGGTCGACTACAGTTCGCTCCTGGCCGCTCGTAGTGCGGACTGCGTAAATCGATGTTTTCTGCATCTGAGTTGCCATGTGCGTGGTTTCTTTTCGATCAGCCTGTAGGGGTGGGGCTTTGACTTGCGGGCAAGTTGTACAATCCCACTAGCCAGAATAGGATTCTGATGACGAAGCCGATCCCTCCAACGATTACCACGCCCAGCACGCTTATCTTGATTAGAAGGTAGGTTTCCTCCCAGTCCGGTTTCTGGGCTACATGGAACAAGCGCTTGGCCGACTGTAGGAAGCTCCTGGCGCCCATTACAAGCCCTCGATTATCGTCTCAGAAAGCGGCGGTCGCCCTTCCCTATTTAACTATACGATATCAGCATCGAACAATCTCGCGGCCCGCGGCCTCCAGACCTGCTATGAGTCTGCGCCTATCGTTGCTGTGAAGCCCTTTCCAATCAACTATGGCGGTATTACATGAGCCAGTTGTCTTGTTGAAGATCTCACCAATTACCCTCGGCGAGATCCCGCCTTCAAAAGAATGGCTTGGTATGAGATGGCCGATAGCGTAATCGCCTTCCATGGATATGCGGGTGTGCTTTCCCGAGTAGTGTGTTCCTCCGAAGCCAACGGCGGTCGGGTGGGTTTCCTCGACCTTGGCGACAGCCATTACCGCGTCAGCTGCAATCTCTCCGAGGACGGGGTCTGTCCATTCTTTCTCTCCGCTGCCAATTTCAACGAAACAGACCGGCATCGAGAGATTGGTTGGGCCATGGTGGGTTGCCTCCATCGTTATGTCGATCTGAACTCCTACTTGCGACACTCCTGCCTTGAGAGCTCTCAGCGTGCTCCTAATGATTGATGGGTCTACGTACGAGACTTCCTCGGGGTTGCCGCCAAACTTCGCTTCCTTCGTCAAATTGCCGGTTGCATGGACAGTCAACGCCGGTCTGCCAGACGAACTGACATGCTTAGAGACGAAAATTGTGGTAGAAGCGTCAGACGGAATGTCGCTGGGTTCCGCGTATATGCCCAGCTTTTCGAGCACCACTAGACGGATGTCACCTTTCGAGTAAGTCTCGATTCCTTGGCCAGATTTTTGCTCGAAACCATTCTTTGTTATGAGCGCCTGGGCAATATTCGAGGATGCGGGATCGCGTCTGGATGCAACTATCAAAATGGAGCTTGGAACCTGCACGTCTTTTGATCCTAACAGATGGTTAGTTTCTGGTCGCAGGGTCTGCCAAGTTCAAGAGGGTCATATTGGGAGTTGGTGGTAATCGAACGAATTGCGCTTGAAACCAGATTTAAATCGCCCCCGTGACATCTCAAGGGCAAGTGCAATGGACATGGTGGATCTGGAAATAACGTACTGTCAGCCCTGCGGTCATCAACCGCGAGCTGTCGAATTGGTAAATCAACTCTTGGCCGAGTACGGAATGCCTCTAAACAAGAAGCTCACCGTGGCTCTAAAACCGGCGGACAGTGGAGTCTTTGACATTGTCCTGGACGGACAATTGATATTTTCGAGGAAACAAGAGGGCCGATTCCCGACCGTTGACGAAATCAAGAGGCAGATCGAACCGAAGCTGTCCATTCCTCTCGAAATCCCTTCGAAGTAGTACCCAATCCATTTGGCGGTAGCGGCACGTTTCGCGTGCCGCTGCATTCGAGTCCTCGACTTTATCGCTAGCCGATCAAGTTCTTCACAATATCTTCGGCCTGGAAGGGTTCGAGATCATCGTACTTCTGTCCAGTGCCCACCATGGTAACTGGCTTTCCCATTATGTATGATAGAGAGATCGCGCTTCCTCCCTTCACATCCGCGTCAAGTTTTGCAAGAATAATTCCATCGATCTTTACGGCGTCCGAGAAGACCTTACCTTGTTCCGACGCGTCGTTACCCGTCAGCGCGTCCACAACAAGGATTGTAAGGTCTGGGTTTGTCACTCTCACGATTTTCCGCATCTCCTCAAGAAGATTCTTGTTGTTCTGCATCCTTCCAGCTGTATCTATCAGCACGGCGTTTATCCTGTGAGCCTTTGCGTAGTTCACCGCGTCAAACGCAACTGCAGCTGGGTCGGCTCCGTACTGATGTTTGATCACTCGCACCCCTATACGACGAGCATGCTCCTCAAGTTGCTCAATGGACCCTGAGCGGTATGTGTCGCTCGCCGCCAGAATTACTGTTCGGCCCTTTTTCTGTAGGACGTGCGCGAGTTTTGCTATGCTCGTTGTCTTTCCTGTTCCGTTGATTCCTATGAAGACTAGAACAGCGGGTTCTCCGACGCTCTTCTTTTTGTCGATTAGCGCGAATATGTCGAGCTGGCCCGCTCTCTGGAGGAGTGAGAGTAGGACCTCTTGGAGAATGACCTTTACTCTTGTCCGAGGATCGGTGAATCGGGCGAACTGAACGTCCTTCAGTTTCTCTCTTAGTTGATTGCTGATGAAATCGGCGGCAGATACTGCGACGTCGTTCTCGATGAGAGATAACTGGAATTCATCGAGGACGTTATCTAGATCTTTTCCCTTTAGTTCGGTCTTTGCGATTCGATCGTAAAGGTTGGAGAATTGTGCTCTGAGTCTGTCAAACAATCTCTACCGGTCCACCGCCCTTCTTCCTTGCCATGTCACTGAGATGTGCTCGATAGTCTTCTACTTGGTTTAGGACCTGGCTGAGCTGTTGCGTCACACTGACTCTTGCCTTCTCTAGTTCGCTTGATCTCAGCCTGAGATCCTTCATCGAGTCTTCGAGAGGCTTCTCGACGCAGACCCCAGCACCAACGCCAATGATAATATTCTGTGAATCCGCTAGCTTCGCTTTCACAAAACTACCGGACCCGATAGGCAGCAGGGTCTCAGTATCGACAGATTTGCCCTTCGTTCCTTCAAGTGTGGATATTGCTGTGAGGGTCTCGGATAGTGCAGCGGTTACGATATCAAGCCTGGACTGGAGGACGCGTGCAGAGTTTTCGAGGAACCGTATTTCTACCAGTATCTGACGCATTTGGTCGTCAATGCTCGGTGTCTGAGGACGTTGTCTTGGCGGTGCGATTTGTCGCGGAGTAGTTTGCCTTCTGGCGGTGGCCACTAGGCGCCTTCTCCAGGTTCAGTGATCTCTTCAACTGTTTTGATCGTGATCTCGAACTTTCTAGCTTTGTGCCGGCTTCCCATGTCCGCGTAGAGGCTCTGAAGAGCATGTTCCTTCCTGAGGGCTCTGATTTGTTTCGTGAAGTGGAGGTTCTCGCCTCTCTTTCGAAGATCGCCCGTGATTTTGTACAGCTTCACTTCGCTCATAGGTGACCGCTCGTCGGAAACGAACGATTGGAATCCTCAGCCATACTTAACCTAATCCATTCGGCCAACTCTTCGGGATATTACTCCGACTTTCCTCTTCATGATCATCAGGTAGAGGGTTTGTGGTCGGCCTTTTAGCGTTCAAAGCAGTAAAGCAGAACTATTCCAGGCCTATAGAGGTGGCTCGGTTGATGGAGGTCTTCACACGGATGACGAACGATTGTATACGTATCGGGCTAGTCAATAACCTCTGCTCGCTCGGAAAGCTCTCACTGTTGTGCTATAACCAGCTCGGCCAGTATGACTCGCCCTCCTACTACAAGCTCTGCGCCATATCCCGGGCAGCGGGAATACTAGCGGCTAGGAAGAAGTCCGTCAAGAGAGGATTTCAGCCGAAGACTCCTTACGCTGTGAAACCCTAACTCGTCTCCTGCTATGGTTTCAAGATAAGGAATAGTCTACTGGAGATTCCAGTTGCTAGGGGACGACGCTTCGGAATCCCGTTGACCAGGCACACTCTCCACATGATCTCTCAACCAGGGGTTAAGGTTCGATCATTCACCCTCGCAAGCAACAGTCTCAGCCTATGCATCAGCCGAGACATTCCCGTCATCCGATGCCTCTCAACCGTAGGAGTGGATCGTAATCTTAGAAACCTCACGATGGGAAATGACCGAGAGACACGTCGGTATGATCTTTCAGAGACTGTGAGAATAGCCCGAGTCACAACCGACATAGTTGGCTCTTTCAAGAGGAATGATGTCCGGATAAGATTCGCGTTATTCTCAAAACATGGAGCGCGGAGATCCTACAGGGTCAGTCATCTTCTTCATAACGTGACAAAGAGGATTGTCGGGTTGGCGGTTGAACAGAGAACAGCCATAGTTCTGGAGAATATTACCGGCATACGGAGCCTCTACCGGAGGGGGAATGGTCAGGGTAGAAAGTATCGGGGTAGAATGAACAGCTGGAATTTCGGAGAGGTTCAGCGACCGAGTATAAGGCCAGATGGTCCGGTTTACCCATTATCCGTCTGAGCAAACGGGACACAAGGGGTTCCAGTGTGGCTTGTCCGAGATGCGGGGAGAGACTCCAATCGGACAAGTGGTTAAGACGTAAGCTTTGGTGTAGCAACTGTCGAACAGTAATGGACAGAGATGTGGCGGCAGCGGTGAATCTGTCCAGGGAGGGGACGGTTGAGGTTCGACCGTTCCCAGCCCAAGTCTTGGGCGCAAGGGCCTCCAAGTGAAGCGATGGTAGAGGAACCTGAACCGGTGAGAGAGACAGTAATCCTCAAAGTCGATGGAGGCAAGATAGACTCTCATGGACATGACGATGGCCCGGAGAGTTATCAGAACCACCTAATCCGTCTCGAAGACGCTGCTGACAGCTAGAAGTTCTGCGCCCAGCGTACGTGAGCCTACTACGGCTCCTTTTGAGTTTACGACGCTTCCTGTCCTTGGGTATGGTACTCCTGAGTTGACGGTTCCGACCGAGACTGGCACCCCGAGAACTTCGGAGATGTGTTTCTTCTCGGATTCATCGATTATTGGGTTTGCCAAGACTCCCTTGTTTGAAGCCGTGGCGAGAGATCCAATCTGAGGGAGCCCTCCGATGGTCCCTGGTTTCGCCGGCACTTTTAGAGCCTTCTCAATCGCGGACACTGTCCGTGGTTTTAGCCGTGGGTCTACCACCGCACCATAGTCGTTGCATAGAATTATGTTTCCGAGGGCTGTACGTTTCTCTTCTATTATCGTGACTCGCGCGCCCGTTGAACGAAGTTTGGAGATTTCCTCTTCGGTTGCGATATATGGTAGGAGGATAGAGTTGGAGTTGCCACTTAGGTAGATTCCTACGAGTCTTGAATCTGCGATGCCTATTCCATAGGCCTCTATCCCAAGCGCTTCTTTGAAGCTGGCAAGTTTTCCCGCGGAGGTCCCTGCGGGAAGGACTGCTATTTTCTCGTTAGCGAAGGAGAATATTCCTACGTTAGGATCTCCGAAGATGTCAGACAGAATGACTGGCACGGCTCTTTCCCTCGCCCGGAAAGACTATGACTCTCCCCTCCTTGTCCTTCACAACTCTTACTCGGATTTTCCGGGGAGGCTTGCTTATTCCTCGCTGCCAAAGCATACTGTTAGTCTCTTCGCTCAGTGACACTTCGGTTGTCTTCATCCTCTGAGCTACGAACTCGCGGAGGAATCGGACGGCTCTAGGAGTTCTTTTCTCCCGCGGAGCGTTCCAGATTCGTCGGAGATTGAGATCATAGAATTTTTCTTCGACGATCTCGAGCTCTTCTTCCTCAGGCTCTTCAGGTTCAGCGGGGGCTTCGGGCGCTTCTGGAGCCTCGATCTCCTCCTTGACTTCCTCAGAGATTTCTTTGGGCTTTTCTTCGCTTTCCTCTTTTCGAGGTGGGACTTCTTCTGGTTTCTCAGCCAGAGAATCCTCTTTCTTTTTCGGTGTCTTGACCGCCTCCTGCTTGGAAGAGGTCTTCGCCTTTTTCTTTGGTTTCTTCTCTTTGCTCGTGAGCGTCTACACCTTGATCTTGGTCTTTCTCCAGTGTCTCTGCTTGGGGGTTCGTCGAACCTTTCCCTCGGTCTTTGCTACGACCCACGATGGCACAGGTTGAGCCTGCCTTAGGGCATGCGACAGATGCTTCTTCTTCCCGGAAGGCTTGTGACGGGCCACGGTTAGGCTCTCCTGATCTTGATCTCTTTCTTCTGACCTTGGAGCTGGACCAAGGTTCTCTTTAGCTGTTCATCGGTCACTTGGCTCTGGAGCCTTCCTGATTGGGCTAGTTGTATGAGCTGCATTTCCAGCTCTTCCGCGAACTCGGGTTTCACCATTCGGATGTTTGTAAGCCGTTGTCTCGCTTCGGGAGTGAGAATCTTTCGGATGATTGCCTGTTTCTGTCTCTCTACTTGTTGCTGGGCTTGAGCCCGACGTTGATCGTCAGAGGCGGCCCGTTGCATCTGAGCCATTCTGCGTCGGCGCAGTTCTTCGAGTTCTTCGTCAGAGTAGTCTTCCCCTGACATTAGCTCTGGGCCTCTCGCGGCCTAGCCTTCAATTCTTTCGCCACCTCAGCGGAAGTCCGATTCAATAAAGTGAGCCCCTGCTTCGTCAGCTTTCGCCCCTTTCTACCTTCTATTGCTACAAGCTCCGCTTTCTGAAGCTGCTGTAGCGGCTCCCTGATAGCTGATCCTCCGGCTCGGCCGTGATGCTCGGGTGAGTTCCCCTTCCCAACGTTTCCGCCATACTGTACTCGTAGACGGGACACTCCGACTGGACCATGAACGTAGATCTTTCGCAGAAGAGATGCGCAACGCGCATACCACCAATCAGGATCCTGTGGTGGTCTTTCCTTGTGGGCGCCTGTCTTGGCGTATTCGGACCAAGGTGGCGGGGAGATTTCTGAAACGTTCTCCTTCAGATGCTTTGCTAGTCGGTTGATTAGCTCATTTGCGGGAACTTCGAAGGCTGTGGGCATCCTAACGCGTCCTCATACTTGCTGGAATTTTTTCTTCGCGTACGCGTCGGACTGAGCAATATAAGGATTCATCGTGCAAGACCCTTGCTGGCGGCGTTTTTGGCGCTAACGGGATATCTTTTCACAGCGCCACAAGACAAGCAAGAGATCACGATTCCAGTCGTATGTGCGTGTAGTCGTATCTTCGCGTTATGCCCTGGGACGAGGGCTAGTCCACATCCCTTGCAGAGGTACATCTTTGATTCTCTTGGAATCCTAACTTTTGTCCTCGACGATATCCTTCTTGCTAGGTCTACGTAGCGTCGCGACAGTTTCTCATCCGTCGAAGCCATCTTCTTGGCTTGATCTAGAAGAATCTGAAATCTTTCAGTTGCTACTAAGGCGACGGCCGCGCGAGTCTTGCTATAGTTTCGCCTGGCGTTCTTGCCTCCCATGAACCTCATTACCTGGTCCGAAAACGGATCGTGCTTGTGATCGTCATTGCTGACACTGATTCTTGCGGAATCCTCGATTGAGCTCGTCCCTAATGAAATCACGGGCCATCCGGCCATTCTGAAGTGGGCTGAGCGGAAGAAGAAGGACCCGCGCCAATTGATCCTGGACCAGAGCTATCATCACTCTGCTATTCTGCGCCTCGGGAAATCTGGAATCGGCAGGGGCCGTCCAGATATTGTTCACTTCTGCCTCCTACTCGCCTTGGGCGCTCCTCTGAACTCAGACAATCAATTAACTTGCTTCGTCCATTCACGTGACGACCACGTTATCACGATCGACCCACGCGCCCGCCTTCCAAGAAACACTGACCGGTTCACGGCACTAATCGAGCAACTGTACCAAACTTCTGTGGTCCCATCGACGGGGCCACCACTCATGAAACTCAGAAGGGAATCCCTGAAGGACCTATTGAACAAAATCTCTCCTGATAGCATAGTGGCTCTAACATCAGTGGGATCTCCGAAACCCATGGAGGTGGTTGCAGCGGGACTCCAAGAAGCGAAGCGGCCGGTTTTGCTAGTCGGGGGATTTCCTGTTGGCCACTTCTCGGATCAAACAATGAAGATGGCCTCTGGGAAATTTCGAATTGATCGGAGGAGACTGGAGGCTTGGACTGTTGTGGGAAGAGCCATCTATGATTACGAGAAAGCTATTGGAACTGAGAGATTCTAGGAAACTAGCCCTTATTTAGACGGCCCGACCCGCCTGCTTTTTGAGACCTGCGAGATGTCTTCCGAGATAGAGCTACTACGGCAGAAGAAGGCTCTAGAACTGCGGAAGAAAATGCTCCTCTCTCAAGAGAAACCTACGCTGGCTGCCGCCGAGACTCCCAAACTGAGTTCCCGTGAGGTTGTCCAGAAAATCCTAGCGGGGAGAGGCGTTGAGGTGTTGGAGACGGCGAGGAGATACTATCCGAAAGAGGTTGGGATGATTGAGGAGAATCTTGCCCGGCTAATCGATTCAGGTAGACTGAAGGGACCTGTGTCCGGAGAGGAACTCTACTCATTCCTTAGACGGGTAGGGCTAAGCTTCAGTATGGACACGAAGATAAGGGTCAAGGAACACGGCGAACTCAAGACCCTGGAAGAGAAGTTTCGCGAAGGCGTGCATTAGGCCATTTTTGGTCTTCACCGACTATTGGTGGAGACTCCACGTGTTGTCGTAGTACTGTTCGGTTTGTTCGAAGGGCACGGAAACTATTTTTTCAATGGAGACTTGAATCATGCGATCAGTCGTTGCACGTGGCGGAAGGCGGCTTCGACGTTCCGTTGAAGTGCTCGCCCGAGGAGTACAAGCATTTCGTCGAGCCTGCCATGCAGGAGGCTCAAAACTCCAACTTTCCTTCCGCACTCGACATTGTCGAGAATGGGCTTAACGCGCATCCAGCGTCTGAAGGGCTAATGTTTCTCAAAGCTTACTTCGGCTACAAGATTGCAGATACCATGAGCAGTGAGCTGAGCTCGTTTCCAAAGGTCATACAGCCTCTGGGGAACGGAGTTTTGATGGTGGATGGAGCGATGACGAGCCAGTTATTGGGAAAGTTCCAGGAGATCGTCAAGATTCTCTCTGAAGCCGAGGAGTCGATCAATGAACTCTTGCAGGTGAACCCCAGCAGCCAAGAGGTTGTCGCGTTCAAGGGATATATTGACTCGAAGAGAAACCAACTAGGCAAGGAATCAGAGAACATGAAAGCTACAATCAGCAATACTCCGAACATAGCTGGAGACTTCTGCGTCGGCTGCCGAAAGAGCATATCATACGATACTCAGAAGGTCGTGTTTCGGAAGACACCAAACTCCCAGTTGGAAGCGTGGCATCTGCCCTGCTTCCAGTCCAATGCGAAGAACTAGACGATCTTGGTTACTACGGCAGATAAACTGGTTTCACCCGATTGTACATTGACCCTTGTCCCTTCCTTCGCAAATTCCCTGTTAGCGTAGCCTAGGCTTGCAACTTTTCCAAGTCCCGGCGAGAACGCTGCACTGGTGATGAAACCCGCCTCCCGACCGTCACTCGTCAGCTTCGATCGAGGGGAGACTGAATCTTTCGTCTCTACTTCCAATCTAACCAGTTGCTTGTTCACTCTTCCGATGTGGGTAGCTCGGGCAACGACTTCCTGTCCCAGGTAGCAGCCTTTGTTGAAGTTTATCGCGTCTTTGAAGCCTGCTTCCAGGATAATCGTGTTTTCGTCGACATCGGTCGCATACTTTGGATATCCTGCCTCTAGGCGAAGAATTTCTAGGGCTTGTGAACCCACCGGATTGAGACCAATGTCCCCTCCATGGAGTAGAAAGCCTTGCCAGACTGGTTCTGCTTCCAGTGTGGGCAGGATTATGTCGTAGCCTGATTGCCCTGTTCTGTCTCGGGAGATAATTATGCTGGGTCCCAGAGTCTTCTGCTCGAGCTGTTTCAAGTCCTGCGCCTCAGCTCCGAGAACTTCCTTGATGGCCTGGGCACTCTTGGGACCTTGAACGGTCACGTGGACCAGATCTTGGGAAGAGTCTTGGATCTGGACGTCTTCTGTGATTATGAACCTGTCGAGAATTTCCTTTACGTGTGAGGCGGGGGATTCGCCTGTGTCAACGAGCAGACTGTCCGGTTGCGCGTAAAGGTGGAGGTCAGCTAGGACGCGCGCCTTAGAGTTGAGCAGCGCGGTGCGTTGTCCTCCGTTCTCCTTCAATTGTGAAACGTCGTTTGTCAGAAGACCGTTGAGGAAGCTGATCCTGTCTTTGCCCGTAATCCTTAGGCGGCCTAGGTGGGATATGTCGGCAAGCCCGACTGCTCTCCTCACCGTCCAGTATTCTTCCAAGGCATCAGTGTATGCAGGAGCAATCTTGCCTGGTTCCACTTGGGCCTCAAGTCCGACATTACGCAGAGCGGATGGATGCGACACTTTCGCCTGAACAGGACAGTTTCGGGATTATACGTCTTCTCTGGTTCTGTCGAGTCTTCGCTTGTTCGAGGACTCGGCTTGCTCTCATCGACTCCGGGGATTAC
>Ga0209802_1003065_pt1 | contig 11339 bp, 6 predicted proteins | sample GraSoiAngelo_129_FD_185886 | JGI IMG/M metagenome (GOLD analysis project Ga0209802, IMG submission 185886) | Grasslands soil microbial communities from the Angelo Coastal Reserve, California, USA - 14_0927_12_40cm (SPAdes) (version 2) | ecosystem: Environmental > Terrestrial > Soil > Grasslands ... | reverse complement strand
CACGTTTCTTGCCGCGTCGTTGCTCGCAGTGTTGCCTCTAGGTGCAGCTCCCCAATCTCAATTTCCCGATACGCCCGCCGCCCATCAGTTTGCCGCGTGGCTCGAGGCGTTCAATTCCAGCGATCGCGCCAAGCTTCTGGAGTTTCTCCAGAAGAACCATCCATCGCACGCCGGGGATATCGACGGAGAATTGGGATTCCGCCGGATGACTGGGGGATTCGAGTTCAAGAAAGCGGAAGAATCCACTCCCACGCGCTTTTCCGGCATCGTCAAAGAGCGTGATTCGGATACGTTCGCCCGTTTCGTTATCGAGGTCGAATCGCAAGAGCCGCACCGCATCACGAAGTCTGACCTGGAGCAGATTGCGACTCCCGCCGAGTTCGCAGTGCCGCGCCTGAGCCAGGACGCCGCTCTCTCCGCGCTCCGCGCCGAGCTCGACAAGCGCGCCGCTGCCGATCGCTTCTCCGGCACTGTGCTCATTGCCAAGAGTGGAAGGCCGATCTTCACCGCTGCTTACGGCTTAGCCGACCGCGAAAAGAAAATTCCCAACCAGCTCGACACGCGATTCCGCATCGGCTCGATGAACAAGATGTTCACCGCTGTCGCCGTTCTTCAGCTCGCGCAGGCCGGCAAGATTAAGCTCACCGACCCGCTCGGGAAGTACCTCACCGATTACCCGAACAAGGACCTCGCCTCCAAGGCCACCATCCATCATTTGCTCACGCACACCGGAGGGACCGGAGATTTCTTCGGTCCGGAGTTTGACAAGCACCGCTTAGAGCTTCGCACCTTGCAAGACTACGTGAAGCTCTATGGGCAGCGCGGCCTCGAATTCGAGCCGGGCAGCAAGTGGGCCTACAGCAATTACGGATTTCTGCTGCTCGGGGTGTTGGTTGAAAAAGTCAGCGGGCGGAGTTACTACGACTACGTCGCCGAGCATGTGTATAAGTCGGCCGGCATGACATTGACGGCCTCGCTCGCTGAAGACGAAGCCGTGCCTGGCCGTTCCGTAGGCTACACCCATCGGCGACCAGGCGGCCCCGGGGACGGTGCACCGGAAGCATGGCGGCCCAATACGGACACGTTGCCCTACCGCGGCACGTCTGCGGGAGGCGGCTACTCCACGGTGGAAGACTTGTTCCGCTTCGCCAGCGCACTCGAAAACCACAAGCTGCTGGATGCCCAGCACACCGAGCTGCTGACCACGGGCAAGGTAGACACGCCAGGCGGTGGAAAGTACGGCTACGGTTTCGGGGATGAAACGATCGGCGGAATACACTGTTTTGGTCACGGAGGCGGCGCCCCTGGCATGAATGGGGATTTGAAGATCTGTCCGCAGGCGGGCTACGTCATTGCCGTCCTCGCCAACCTCGATCCACCGGCGGCGCAGCGCGTGTCCGACTTCGGGCTCAACCGCCTCCCTGAAAAATGAGCGGGCACCAGCGATTTGGCGAGTTTCAAGGAACGGAAGGCCTGAGTGCACAAAGGAAACAGGCTAGATTGGCGGGCAGCCTCACAGCCCTCACACGGGCCGAATCACGAAGACGGTCCGCTCGCGCTTGCGGAACTTGGCGAAGAAATCCAGCAACTGTTTCCACGGCGCATACTTTTTGTTCAGCAACTTCATCCCGTGCTCCGCCTCCGCGCCTGTCAAAATCTCTGCTCGCGCTGCGACCCAGTCGCCCTTCACTCCACCGCGCATATCGCACGGCGCGATGTTCACGCGCGCGTTGTTGCGAATGCGCTTCAGCTTCCCGGCAGCGCCGATCGTATACACATAGAGTTTCGCGTCGTTTGAATCGAGGCGCGCCGACGGTTCCGCCGCAAACCACACCGGCGTCTTGACACCTTCACCGCTCTTTTTGAAGGTTTCCAGGTTCAGATACTTTTGTCCGGCAAACCCCGCGAATCCCATCGCATCGCTCCTGTTGCCCGATCGCAGCACAACAGTTTTTCGATGTGCGTCATTCTAAATGCGTCACAAACCCAAGGCAGACCGACAAAAGCGGCGACCGCCGGGCTGGAGATTTGAAAAGAAAAACGGCGGGAAGACATTCATCTCCCCGCCGTCCTGCTGGAAGGTATCGGCTTAGAACGTCAGCTTGACCCCGAATTGCCACTGGCGCGGAACGCCGTACCAGTTCACTCCGGAGGCTGATCCCGGAGCGACGAGGTTGGTACGGCCGGTGCAAAGTGCAGACAGTACAGGGTCGAGAGGATCACATCCGGTCTGGTTGTGCCGTGTAGTACCGTTCGCCGAGCCAACTGCTCCGCTCAGAACGCCGCTCAAAGTGTTTCCTCCCGGATCCCAGTTCTGGAAATTAAACACGTTGAACAAAGCGACCTGCGGTTCGACGACAACACGCTCCGAAAGGCCATGGATCGCCTTGTTCGGATGCAGACGCCAGCTCACGGTTATGTCCGATGTGAAGCGCGGTGACATACCAACTTGTCCTTTAGGCGCGAGTGCGAGTGTGGGCGTGACCGCGCCCAAGGCGACCAATTGTGACTGTGAAAATAGGCCAGCGCCGACGAGAGCCTGCCCCGCAGGTGTCAGTTGCCCTGCGCCTGTGGAATTATAGGAGTTAATCAGATTGTTGATCTGGCCAGCCTTGATGGTGCGGTCGAACGACCCAATATTTGTTCCCGGGACGACGTCGCCCAACGTGCCATCGCCGGTGACGTCCGAACGGAAGATCTCTCCGGCGGCGCCGGAGTTCGGGAGGGCGAGGGTCAGGGCACCGGCGGTTGCCCAGTGGGTAGACATGGAGATGCGTGTGGCAAGCGGGAGATCCATGGTCGCGCCCACGCCCAAGATGTGCGTCCGGTCCAGGCCGCTAGGGCCGAAGAATTTGCCCGGGTTGTCGAAGTCCGTCGAGTTGTTAATGAAGTCTTGGTCTGAAGCCTGGCTCTGGAACCGTGACAGGGAATACGAGGCCAGCAGGGAAAGCCTATGCATGCCTGGCATCGGATGGTCCAAGTTGGATCTCAGTGATACTTGCAAGGCGTTGTACACGGACCGGCCAATGGGCATTAACATTTGGTTTTCGCCCAAGTTCGGATTCAAGCCGGGGAAGGCAGGCGCAGTGCAAATCAGGTTGCCCTGAGCGTCGAAGGTCGTCACGGGGCATGGGAAAGCCCCGTCCAAGGTGACTCCCGAATCCAACCCGTTGCCGGCATAATCCGCAATCGAAGCACCTCCCGCAACCGTGCAATCGATTGCAGCGCCCGTCGCAAACATCGAACACCGGCTGCCGCCCACGCCTGGGCAGCCTACGAAGGCACCAGTAATAGGGTCGAAATTACCGGGACCCGTGTTACAGAATCCGCCAAAAGTTGTCTGCATGGCGGCCTGTGCGTTAGGCACATTGAGCGTTCTCGCTGCGCCGACATGGTTGACGTCAATGCCGAGCAAATAGTGCAACGCTTTGTTTCTCACGTAGTCCACGGTCAGGACCGTGCCTCGGCCGAATTGGTGCTGGATGCCGGCATTGATTTGAATGGAGTACGGGGAGCGGTAATTTGGCGCGATGAGCTGATCACCAGTGGAATTCCCCCCCTCAGCAAGAGTGTTGCCGACGAAGCTGCCGTTGGACTGGGGACCAGCGGCGAGTACGGCTGCTTGGTACTGCTGCTGGAAGGTGGCGATGTTGTTGACAACATTTCCGATCGGCTGTCCGCAGAAGGTAGCGGTAATTGAGCTACCGTCGGGCAGGGGTACAGCGGGGGAGTTGCCGAAGATGCAGGCCAGGCCCGTTCCGAAGAACAAACCTTTCTGAAGGCGGGCTGGCCGGTCAAACAACACGTTGTTGAAGACGGCATTCTCGTAGTAGATGCCGCTGCCGGCGCGGACTACGGTTTTGCCCGAACCTGTCACATCCCAGGCGATGCCCAGTTGCGGTGAAAAGTTCTTGTTCGGCTGATGAACCGCATTTCCCAAGCCAGGTCCGAATTGATTTAATGCGGGGATGGCCGGAAGATCGCTGTCGGACCTGCCGGTGTCGCGGACATAGTGGACACCGTAGGTAATGCTCAAGTGCTTCGTGGCCTTCCAACCGTCGCCTACATACCACGTGAACCGGGTATCGAACTGCCCGCCGGCGGGGAAGCCAAATTGAGGTATCTCGGTGAAGAAGCCTTGCCCGTTGCCCATCAACACGTTTTGAACGGGATAATTCAAAGGATTGTTCGCCCCGTTCGAGAAGCAGGAAGGACCCGTGAATGGAACCGTGGTGGTGTTGCCACACGAGTGATTTGCGAAGTCCTCCGTGCTGCCGGGTCCGCTGCTGAAAATGGACCCCACGGCGGGAGCGATGCCAAAGAATTTGGCAAAGCCACCACCGAGTATTCGGTTTACCCCAATCCCATAGCGCAGGTTATGGGAGCCAATGATGAAGCTGCCGTCATACTTGCCCTGCTTGTTGCTTTGGTATGTTTGCTGTGGCGCCAGGATGTTGGTTCCGGAGCAGAACGACTCCCCGCCGCCAAGGCATGAAAAATCCAAGAAAGGAGCAATGATCAGGGAAATGCCCGGGGCAGGGTTGGTCACTCCTTGCGATGCGTCGGCAATGGCGTTGCGGAACTTCATGTAGCCGACGCGGAACTGATTTGTAAATCGTCCCTTTGAAAAGTCCGTTCCCATGGCATACACGGGCGTATGGTCCACGTTCGCAAAAGGCTGGTATACCCCGGGATTGAATCCACGGATGCTTAGGTTCTGATCATAGGAAAACCGGAAGAACGCGCTCCACGTACCCTTAATTTTCCAATCCAGCTTGCCGACATATTCCGACTCGCGGAACGGTGACCCGAAACTGCCGGCAAAGGAGCTAAACGGGGCAGTGGGTACCACAGGCGATTGAAGGGTTTGCGCGGTTCTCTCCGCGTCAATAAAGTAGAAGAGTTTGTCCTTTACGAACCAACCGCCGAAGTTCCCACCATACTGATTGCGGCCGAAGTCGAGCTTTGGGTCTTGGGGAGTTGGAGGAGCAATCCGCGCGGAAGTGCGATCGCTGCGTCCATAATAGAAAAGCTGGCCATGGATGTCATTTGAACCGGATCTAGAATAGATGGTTACAGAACCGGAGGAGGTGAGTTCGGTTGAAAGGTCCAGCGTGGATTGGTTAACGTTGAACTCCTCGATGGAACTCAGAGGAAGATTCTGGGTGGTGGTGCCAACGGTTTCATCGCTGATATCCAAGCCGTCGACCTCGATGCGCGCCGTGCGGCCGGCGCGGCCACCAAAGGAGATAGAAGAAAACCCGTTCTTGGTGGGGTCAAAGGTCGCCCCGTCCTGCACTTGGACGCCGGGTTCAAGCGACGCGAGGTCGAGGAAGTTGCGGCCGTCGACAGGCAACTCTTCAATTTGCGTGGAGCTGATGACGTCTTGGACAGTGGCCTGGGTTGTATTTACGGCAATGGCGCTCGCTGTAACTTCGACGACGGCAGTCTCCGAACCTACCTCCAACGTCAGATTTACCGTGGAGACCACGCCTATCTCCACATGGGCTGCTGCTCCAATTGTCTTAAAGCTCTTCACTTCTACACGAATCGAATAATCGCCCGGACTAAGGGCTGCCACGTTGTAGGAACCGGTCGAGTTCGTCGTTGTTGGAAACACCTGAGCTGTAGCCTTGTTAGTAATCGTCACCTTGGCCCCGGCCACAACCCCGCCGCGCTGGTCTTCGATTGTTCCTTGAATGCTGCCCGTGGAAATTGTGGCCTGGGCGGCTAGCCGCGGGGGTGCTGTTAGCCCAATCAGGAAAAGAACCCCCCAAAGCATTACGGCGAACGAACTGGTCATTCTGTGCACAAGACGCATTTCCCCTCCATTTACTGCTCGCTCTTAATGTCGGTGATATTTCAAAGGCGGACGCAACCCCCATTCCCTTTACATCCGCCACGAACCATGCCTTCCGGGCCGATACTATCCTGGACTCACTCCCGTTGCCTCAGATGGCGCTTATATAGGCACCCTTAATAGAGCAAAATACCAGCCATCGTCAACCTAAAATAAACACTGACTTATCTATGGCTTAGCAGGACAAAAGATGGGATTTATATAGCGCAGGTACAAATATCGGGATAATTGTACGGAATTCCGTACCGTCCAGGGGACCGCGATAAAAAAATCGCCAGGCAGTTAGGTCGTTGATGTTGATGCTAGCTTTGGTGGCGAATGCGTTCCGCCAGGGAGCGGGCTCGCTGCCGCGCGACATCCACGAACTTGGGATCGCCCGCTATCTGTTCGAGCATGGGCAGCAGACGCTGCGGCTCGGGAAGCAAGCTGCGGTTCAAATCCGATTCGAATTGCAACAGTGCGTCGTTGACTCCTAGCCGGTCATATCTCATGCGCCGTGAAATCAGGTCCGCGTGTTCCTGCTGGCGCGCCAAGCCTTCGAAAATGTGCAACAGTTGTGTGGCTGCGGAGTTCAACGTGTAATTGAATTTTGTTTCGTGGACCTCTGCCCCAGATTCCCAGCGAAAGGTTTTTTCGCCGAGATATGCAATCTTTCGGTGCACATCCAGGTCCTTTCCCTGGAAATGTTTCAATTGCCCTGCGAGGTCGAACATCTTCGCACGAAGTCCCGCGCTCACCTGAAACGGGGACGCTCCCGCATCCTCGTCGAGCTGGCGGATTTCGTAGGACGCCACGTCGGAATCTTCGCGCACATTGATTTCGATGAATTCCGGCGAGCTGCCTTTGAACACTCGGCGGAAGGTCAATTTGGCGCCGGTAGGCGCCGCGGCGGAATACACCGCGCAGACTATTAGGCAACCCGCGCCGAGCAATAGACAAAATCGCAAGAGAAGATTTTTCATTGTCGTGTGTTACCGCAACGCGGTCATCGCGTCGATAAGATGCGAGGCGGCCTGCTCCGCGTTGCGCCAGCCATTCGAACGGCGCTTGTTCCGTCGGTTGTCCCGGCAGCCGCAGCAAGGGACCACGGCTTCGCGAGTTTCTTCTGCTGCTGCGGCAGTCCGAATCGCCGGCGCGCTTGCTCCGTTTGCAAATGACACAAGGCCACCGCCAGAGCGTCGGCCGCATCCGTCGGCTCCGGCGTGACCGTCATGGAAAGCAGCGCCCTTACCATGATCTGCATTTGCCTCTTGTCCGCGTGTCCATGACCCGCGATGGAAGCCTTTACTTCGCGAGGCGCATAGCTGTGAACTTCCAGACCATGCTGCGCCGCAGCCAGCAAGACCACGCCGCGCACTTCGGCCAGTCGTAGGGCGGTCCGCACGTTGAGAGCAGAGAAGATGCCCTCAACAGCCATAACGTCCGGGGCATAATCCTCGATTAACCGGCAAAGCAACGCATGCACTCCCTGGAGCGCCGCGCCACCGCACCCCTGTTGCCGCTTTCCCGGCACTTTCTGCGCACCATAATGAAGTGTCCGGCAGCGCCGCCCGTCGCTTTCCACGATTCCGTAGCCCGTTGGACCAGCAGCAGCCGGGTCTACCCCCAGAACGCGCAACCAGTGATGTGGTTCCCGGTCTCTGCGCGAGGATGTCACTCCATTCATGGCACCAAGTTTACGGCGAAGACCTGCCTCCCGCCACCCCTTAATCACTGAGGCCCTCGCTTGCGAAGATTACATGGTTGGTTACCTAAGTGTGACGGACGTCACAATTGTGGTTGACGGTGCTTTTCCACAGTCCTAGGATAATGAGCTAACAGCTCTTTTTGTAAGAGTTCCCCCTTCCTTTTTTTGCCGGGTAAATCTTTATCCCGGCTGGAAGAATTCGCCATGGCCCAAGAGTCTCTGGCCGAAAGCACGGTTGTCTTTCGCGCCCTCATTGATTCGGCTCCTGATGGCATCGTCATCGTGAATCAGGAAGGACGAATCGTCCTGGTCAACTTGCAAACGGAAAGGCTATTCGGGTACAGACGCTCCGAACTGCTGAACCAACCGATTGAGATTTTGATTCCCGAGCGGTTCCGAGGCAAACACCGGTTTCATCGGGCTGGATTCATGGCCGGGCCGGTGTTACGGCCCATGGGCGCTGGCCTGGAACTCTATGGCCTGCGGCGCGACGGGACAGAATTCCCCATCGAGATCAGCCTCAGCCCCATCGAGACGGATTCTGGCTTGCTTGTCAGCGGTGCCATACGGGACATTACCGACCGCAAGCGCGCCCAACAATGGATTCTGGCTTTGCTTGATTCCGCTCCCGATGCCATGGTCGTCGTCGGGGAGGACGGCCGAATCGTTCTTGTGAATTCCCAAACCGAGCGGCTTTTTGGATACAAACGCGCAGAACTCCTCGGTCAACCAGTGGAGGTTCTTGTGCCCGAGCGCTTCTGGGCCGAGCACCGTAGGCATCGTGGAAAATACATGGAGCATACCCAGGTTCGCCCCATGGGAATGGGGCTGGAGCTTTACGGACTGCGCAAGGACGGGACGGAGTTTCCCGTGGAGATCAGCTTGAGTCCTCAGCAAACGGAAGAAGGCGTGCTGGTCTCTTCCACGATTCGCGACGTCACTCAGCGAAAGCGCGTGGAGGATGCGCTGCGGCAATCGGAAGCCGCTTTCCGCGGGATGGTCGAGGGCACTTACGGAGTCTACCGCGCCGCGCCCGATGGCACGATCCTGATGGCGAACGCCGCGCTGGCGCCGATGCTGGGTTACGATTCCGAAAAAGAACTAGTCTCTTTGAACCTGGTCACCGATATTTTCGAACGCGGGGAGTACTCTTCCTCTCTCTTCGAACAACCCGGCAGCCGTAAACAATTTTCACGGCACGAAACGCACTGGCGCCGCAAGGACGGCAAGATCATCACCGTGGAGATTAGCGGCCGCCCCGTTTCCGATGATGCAGGCAATCTGCTGTACTTCGAGGTTATCGTTGAGGACGTTTCGCACCAGCGAGGCATGGAGCACCGCCTCCGCCACATCCAGAAAATGGAAGCCATCGGGCGGCTGGCCGGGGGCATCGCGCACGACTTTAACAATCTTTTAGGCGTGATCACCGGATATTCCGAAATGCTTCTTGACAAGCTCGGGTCCGAGCCGAAACTTTCGGCGTTGATTACCCACGTCCTCAAAGCCACGGAGCGCGGCAGCGCGCTCACGCGGCAACTGCTGGCCTTCAGCCGCCAGCAGGTGCTCGAACCGCGCGTGATCAACATCCAGGAGCATTTCAACGGCATCGTGCAGTTGCTTCGCCGCGTCCTCGGCGAAGATATTCGCCTTAACCTCGACGCTGGCGAGCAGCCGATTCGCCTTCGCGCCGATGCCGCGCAGCTCGAGCAGGTGATCATGAATCTTGTGGTGAACGCGCGCGACGCCATGCCCTCGGGAGGCAATCTCTCCATTGAGATTTCGCGGGCTCATCTCGATGCCGAATACTGCAGGCACAATCCCGATACGCGCCCCGGCAGCTACCTCCTTGTGTCTGTTTCCGACACTGGATGCGGGATGAGCCCCGAAGTTCTATCGCGGGTCTTTGAACCTTTTTTCACGACCAAGGAAAGCGGTAAAGGCACAGGGTTGGGCCTGGCGACGGTCTACGGCATCGTGAAGCAGAGCGGCGGGCACATCACCGTGTACAGCGAAGTGAGCCACGGCACCACATTCAAAGTGTATCTGCCCTTGACCGAGGAAGCCGTTTCCCAACCGGAGATGGCGTCGCCCGGAGGTATTGTTCCGAACGGAACGGAAACCATCTTGCTCGTCGAAGATGAGGACTCTCTGCGGGAGTTAACCCATAAATATCTCACCGAGAAAGGCTATTCAGTGCTCGTGGCTTCCGATTCGGACTCGGCGATCGCGGCAGCCGAAAAAGCGCAGCATCGCATCGATCTCCTCCTCACGGACGTCATTCTCCCCGGCAGCAGTGGCGTCCAGTTGGCCCAGCGCCTGGCCACGAAGAATTCTCAGATCCGTGTCCTGTACATCTCCGGCTACACCGCGGACGCCATCGTTCATCACGGTGGCCATGATCCCAATTTTGCTTTTCTCTCCAAACCATTTTCGCTTCCCACGCTCGCGCGGAAGATTCGATCCATCCTGGACGCCGGGCAGGCGCACCCGAATCAATCAGCTCCCTTGTCCAAGAGCGCCCAAAAATGAAAACGGCCACTGCGTTCTCGCAGTGGCCGTGTCTCCGTTTCGATTAATTTGCCGCTGGCTCTAGTGCGCGCCCACCGCCGCCTGAATTTCCGATTCGTCGATGTCGAAGTTGGCGTACACATGCTGCACGTCATCGTGTTCTTCGAGCGCCTCGACCAGGCGCACCATCTGCAAGGCCTGCGCGCCCGTGAGCTTGATGTAATTCTGCGGCACCATGGCAATCTCCGCGGACGCCGGCTTGATTCCCGCCTTCGTCAACACTTCCTTCACTCTCTCGAGGGCTTCCGGTGGAGTCACGATGTACCACGACGAACCATCATCTTTCAAATCTTCGGCGCCCGCGTCGAGCACGAGATCCAGCAGTTTATCCTCGCTGGCGGCTTCCTTTGGAACAGTAATTTCTCCTTTGCGGTGGAACATCCAGCCGACCGCTCCGGCCTCCGCCAGGTTGCCGCCGTTCTTGGTCATCAAGTGGCGAAACTCGCCTACCAACCGGTTGCGATTCGTGGTAACCGCCTGAATGAGCATGCCCACGCCGCCGGGACCATAACCCTCAAAGGTCACTTCTTCATACTGCTCGCCTTCGAGCTGGCCGGTTCCGCGCAAAATGGCGCGCTCGATGTTGTCATTCGGCATGTTCTCGTTTTTCGCCGCAAGAATCGCCGTCCGCAGGCGCGGGTTGGAGTTCGCATCTCCGCCGCCGATACGCGCGGCGATCGAGATTTCTCGGATGATTCTCGTGAACACGCGGCCGCGCTTCGCGTCGGTGGCCGCCTTCTTGTGCTTAATCGTGGCCCATTTGGAATGCCCGGACATGACGCATCCTCTTTTGCTTCGACGTGACCCATTCCTGCCGGGGTCATCGATGGAATGTTTCTCGCCGCAGAGAGGTTTCGGAGAAAGGCGGCTGCCTCGCACCGTACCTTAACGCGGCCAGCCCGTCCGCGAAAAAGAAATTGAGCGTGGCACGGCCGCGGGAAATAACCACCAGTGCGGAGACTTACGGTGAACCGCAAACCCCTGCGGAACTTCCCAAGTCTAGCACATCCGCCTCGCGTGTGGGATGTACCCGCCAGTTAGCCGGTCATCACCCTTCCTGGTCCTCGGATAACTTGTCCGTCAAAGGCTGGATACCTCGCAGTGCCTCCAAATACTGCGTGGCGATCACGTCCCACGAAAAGTAGCGCAAGTATGCCTGCCGGCTGCGTTCGGCCAGCGAGAGGCAGTAGGATCGGTCAGAAAGTACGCGCAAAAGTGCTTGAC
>Ga0209802_1003057_pt1 | contig 11353 bp, 15 predicted proteins | sample GraSoiAngelo_129_FD_185886 | JGI IMG/M metagenome (GOLD analysis project Ga0209802, IMG submission 185886) | Grasslands soil microbial communities from the Angelo Coastal Reserve, California, USA - 14_0927_12_40cm (SPAdes) (version 2) | ecosystem: Environmental > Terrestrial > Soil > Grasslands ... | reverse complement strand
GCGCAGAGTGCGCCTGTCTACTGCACCAGCCTCAGCCTCGCCGTGGCCGTTATGGGTCCAGCAGTCGTCGAGGGCGGGGCGGGCGAGTACTGACAGTCGTAGTAGCCGAAGAGCCCGGTTTGACCGGACCAACCTGGAGGAAGGTTGGTCGCAGTTCCATTCTTGGTATCGAAGCAGTGCTCATCCCAGGGATTCCCCGACCAGTGGTTGGCTACCGCGCACTGGCCGTTCTTTCCTTGGACCTGGGTGATCACAAACCGCGTCCACCCCACGATCGGGAGCGAGCCATTGATGGCCCCGGGAGGACAACCGGCGCCGGTGTCGATGACCGGCACATACACTTCCCAGCCCTTTCCTCGATATGCGTCGGTCCCATCGGCCTTTTTAACCACGAGCTGCTGGGACGCGGCATACTTTGCAGGGAACGCGTTGGGATCATTCCCCATCAACCAGTTGACGACATTGTTCAGCTGGCCATTGTTGGTCGGCTCGCTGTCTCCCGTTGAGAGCCCGGCACCACTACAGGCTCCGCCGGCAGCCGCCTTGACCTGAGCCAGGATATTGGCGTCGTTCGCCCCTTGGCCCGGCACGATGCTGGCCCACGCCGCCGTGTTCCCTCCCACGGCCGACCCACCGGAACTGCTGATGAATGTGACGGTGGCCCCACAGCCGGCCGAGGTGGATCCACCGAAGAAGCAGGAACTCAGCGCAATGGGAAACACGCACTCGTTCACCGGCGGTGTAACGGGCTGGGTCGCCCACGCGATGGATTGCCCGCTCACCGGCAGAGTCGCGAACCCGAGCAGACCGAGGAACGTCATCGGTATCGTGGTCTGGTAGCGACAGAGAACCGCGTTGACCGTATTTTCGGCAGCGGCGGGATAGGGGGTGAAGCCCGCCCCGTCCCAATGGCCCAGGACGATATGCCCGTTGGGCGCATTGCCCGTAGTTCCGGTCCCGTTCAAAGTGAGATTCACCGACGCCGAGTTACGGTTGGCTGCATACCCGGTGTCCCAGGCGAGCCGAACGGGGTTAAGGAGCGCGTAGCTCTGTGCCGAGAGGCGCGCCGCGTCCCAGACGCTGCTGTTGTATCCGAGCTTCCCAGCCCCCGCGAGAGCGGCGGCGTCGAGCGATCGCTGAAGCTCGTTATCGGCAGTGCCGAGATGGGCAAGGTCGAGCGCCAGCCCACCGAAGATGATCATGAGCGGTACCACCAGAACAGTCGTGAAGAGCAGCACGTTGCCCTTCTCGTTCCAGAGCCAGCGTCGCAGGTCCATCATGGGCCTCTCGTCGGTTAGCGGGAAAAGCGAACGACCTCGATGTCTTGCCAGGGAACCTCTACGCGCCCTTGGGGGGTCAGCCCGCGGAGCACGGCCGATCCAAGGTTCACGTAGTCGCCGTCGACGCGGCTACCGTCGGTGAGCAGGGCGCTCGCTGCATACCTGAAATGCGTCGGCGCCACGTACGGAGGAAGCGTACTGCCGGAAACCTGAATCCGCCTGAAGGCCAGGTCCTTGATGGCCTCGAGAGGGATGCGGCGCTCGACACCCGCCTGCGTTAGCGACACGGTGACGGCTTGGCGGTTGCCCTGCAGCGGCTCGGGGCCCTTGTCTGTGAACAGCCGGCTCAGGTTCCGGATGGATCCGCTTATCTCGGTACCGACAAGACTGCCCGTGCTCGTCCCGCTCCCCATGGCACCGGGAGAACCTCCGGCGGCGGCTCCCGGGTACTGTTGTCCACCACCACCGGGGCCCTCTTCCCTGGGCACGATCGTGTAGAACACCTCGAGCGACGGCTGCGCTAGCTGCAACGACTGGCCGCTCCAAGTCCTGACCTCGGCCGTGACGTCTTGCGCGGCCGCGGGAGAAGCGGCCGCCGAAGTCACCGCCAGTGCCAGCGAGCCGATGAGCATCCTCGGAGTCATGAGATTTCCTCCACAGTCAGTTGGTTCCAATTCCCTTGAGAAGCTTCAATAGGCCGAGCACGGACGGGGCCAGCGTTACAAGGAAGAATGCCGGCATCAGAAAGAACACGGTCGGGAACAGCATCTTGAGGGGGGCCAGGTGGGCGAGCTCCTCCGCCCGGTGCCGCCGTTGCATGCGAGCCGAGTCGGCGTGCACCCTGAGAGTCTTGCCCAGAGGGGTTCCGAGTTTTTCCGTCTGGATGAAAGCGCCCACCATGGATCTGACTTCGTTGACGCCCGTCCGCTCTCCGAGGGCACGGAGCGCCTCGGTACGCGGACGCCCGGCGCGCACCTCGAGGTGCATCCTCATAAGGTCCGAGTACAGTGGCCGGTTGCGAGTCTCAGGCTGTTCGGCCACGCGGGCGACAGCAGCGTCGAATCCCATACCGGCCTCGACACAGACCATCAGCAGGTCGAGGACATCGGGAAGCGCGTGGACGATATCTCTCTGACGGACCTTGATGCGGTTGCTGAGCCAGAAGTCGGGCAGGAAGAAGCCGATCCCGGCGAGGACAAGCGAGATGGCCAGAAGCTGCGTGAGTGGAACGACCCGAATGAAGACGAAGCTGCTGTAAAGAAAATAGGCGGACCCGAGGAGAACGGCCAGCGCGATCTTGGTGCCGACGAAGACCACGACGGTTCGCGGCTCATGATAGCCGGCCCAGATGAGCCGTTGCCGGTACTTCGAGGGAGTCTCTTCCGAGGTGCCGAGGGCGCGCCCGATGCGCTCGAGGGTGCGCTGCCAGCCTGGGACCGGTTGGTCGCTCCAACGAAGGATGGACTCTTCGTGGATGCCGTCGCCGGCCGCCGTGGCCAGGCGGCCGCGCTGCAGGACCGGCCACAACTTGAGCAGCGCCATCGAGGCCAGGACCGTGACACCGGCGACGATGACGAACGTGAGAACGATGACGGTGATCGGGTTCATGGCTCCCTCACACCTTGATCTGCGCGATGCGCCAGATCATGAAGAAGCCGATCACTTCCATGACTACTCCTCCGAAGATCAGGGTTGGCCCGATGGGGTCGTTGAAGAGCGGATCGAAAAAGCCGGGATGCAAGATCTGGAACATCAGGCCGAAGATCAACGGGCTGAGTCCGACCAGGATAGCCGACCAGCGATGCTGCGATGCGAGCACTCGTGCATAGCTCAGAATCTTGAAGCGCTCGCGAATGACTTCGGCCAGCCGATCGAGGATCTCCGCCAGGTTGCCGCCGGATCCTCGCTGGATCCGGATCGCGGTGCAGAAGAAGCGAACGTCCTCGGTTACGACCCGACCCTGCAGCCTGAACAGAGCGTCTCCCGGGTCCACGCCCAGCCGGATCTCCTCATCGATCTGCCGAAACTCTTGTCCCACAGGATCCGGCATTTCCTGTCCAACGAGCCGAATGGCTCCGCTCAGGGCATTTCCGGCTCGAATGGACCGCGTGATCATGTCGAGGGCGTCCGGAAACTGCGTCTGGAAGCGCTCCATACGACGGCTCCGCTTGTATACGAGGTAGACGATAGGGACGCAGCCCGAAACGAGGCCGGTGAGGATGCCCCAGAAAAATCCGCCCGTCCGAAGCCACGCTGCAGCGCCGCCGACGGCAGCACACGCCACCACGATGAGCGTGACGTCTGTGACGGCGGCCCGGTAGCCCGCCTGGGCCGCCAGGGAGGCCAGGCGGTCCGGCAGCCCGGACCTGCCGAGCAACTGTTCAATGGCTCCATCGCCCTTTTCGATCTCGGGCCTGAGGACTTGCGTCGAGCCGACCGGCGCAGCCCGCGAGAGACGGGAGCGGAGGTTACGGCTCACCTGGGAGACCCACCATCCCCCGGCAACCAAGACGACGACGAACAGGAATACGAGAACTGCTATTGCCGAGGTCATCGGCGTACCGCGTGCCGCTTGGCTGGGTCGAAGACTTCGGAACCGAGATGGATGCCCGCGCGTGACAGCCGCTCGGTGAACTTCGGTCGCACACCGGTCGCCCTATGGAAGCCGACGACTCGCCCGTCCGAGTCGATCCCCTCCTGGTCGAAGGTGAAGATGTCCTGCGTCGTGACGACGTCCTCCTCCATCCCGACTATCTCGGTCACCCGCACGATTTTCCGCGTGCCATCCGATAGTCGGGACACGTGGATGACGAGATCCAGCGCGGACGCGACGTAATCTCGCATGGCGCGCACCGGCAGCGAGAGACCGGACATGAGCACCATGGTCTCGACACGAGAGAGCGCGTCTCGCGTCGAGTTGGCGTGGATGGTGGAAAGCGACCCGTCGTGGCCCGTGTTCATGGCCTGAAGCATGTCGAGCACTTCGGCACCGCGAACCTCACCAACCACGATCCGATCAGGTCTCATGCGGAGCGCGTTTCTGACGAGATCTCGCTGGCTGATGGCTCCTTGTCCCTCGATGTTGGGTGGGCGCGTCTCGAGCCTGACGACGTGATCCTGCTGTAGCTGCAGCTCGGCCGAATCCTCGATGGTCACGATGCGCTCGGTGTTGGGGATCGCGTTGGAGAGGACGTTCAGCATCGTGGTCTTGCCCGCGCCAGTGCCACCCGAGATCGGTGTTGGGGATCGCGTTGGAGAGGACGTTCAGCATCGTGGTCTTGCCCGCGCCAGTGCCACCCGAGATGAGGATGTTCAGGCGCGCCTGCACGGTAGCCCGGAGAATTTCGGCCAGCGCCGGCGTGATCGTGCCGAACTCGATCAGGTCGGCCATCCGCAAGGGGTCCTTGGCAAAGCGCCGGATCGAGAGAACCGGGCCGTCCAGGGCCAAGGGCGGGATGATCGCGTTCACGCGGGACCCGTCCGGGAGCCGCGCATCCACCATTGGAGATGACTCGTCCACGCGGCGGCCGACCGCCGAGACGATTCGGTCAATGACCTGCAAGAGATGGGTGTCGTCGCGGAAGGTGACGCGCGTGCGCTCGAGCTTGCCGCGTCGCTCGATGTAGATTTCTCGCGCTCCGTTGACGAGGATGTCGGAGACCGTCGGATCCTGCATGAGCGGCTCGATTGGGCCGAGCCCGAAGGTCTCATGCTCGATCTCGACGACCAGATCGTCACGCTCCTTTCGGCTCAGGGGGGTCTCGTCGAGCGCAAGCATGTCCTCGACGATCCGGCGGATTTGCTGCTGGACGAGCTCGCGCGGCAGGGCATCGAGCTTGGCGAGATCGAGGCGCTCGATCAGCTGGCCGTGGATACGAGTCTTGAGCTCGTAGTACGTCGTCTGGCCTCGCTCCTTGGCGTCGAGCGGCTGGCCGACGGTGACCGTTTCCTCGCGCGGCCCGTTCCTCCGTTCGAGGGTTTCGCGGCCTCGCGGCTTGCGATCGAATAGCGACATTTACCTGCCTCCTGAGGTGCCTTTAGTGGTCCACGCTAGCCGACGGGCGAGCGAGGCGACTCGGCTGCTGGCGGACTCGGCTGCGGGTCGCCGGCCACGGGCTAGTTGCTCCGCGAGCTCTCTGAGGTTCCGCGCGACCTTCGACCGCGGAGAGGCCGTCACGACCGGAGTCCCCCTGTTGATGGAAGCGACTACCGTGGGGTAATCGCTTGGGGTTCGCCAGTGGATCGGCAAGCCGAGTGCCTCGCGCGCGTGCTTGGTCGTCACGTCGTTCCCGGTCCCCTCTCGCATCACGACGACCTTCACCTTCTGGAGACTGAGCCCGAGATGCCGAAAGGCGGCGATGGCAGCCGCCCCGGAGCGTAACGACGAGACGTCCAAACCGGTCAGAAAGAGGATGCTATCGGACGCTTCGAGTGCCGCGATAGTCGCTGGATCCATACGCCCCGGAGCGTAACGACGAGACGTCCAAACCGGTCAGAAAGAGGATGCTATCGGACGCTTCGAGTGCCGCGATAGTCGCTGGATCCATATCGTGCTTGAGGTCGAGCACGACATGATCGAAGTGCGCGCGGATCACGTCCAATCCGGCTTGTACCTGCTCCGCGGCCAGGCGGTTACGCTCCATTCGGGACGGGCCGGGCAGGATCGCGAGGCCGCTGGAATGCTTGGTGACGAGGCCGCGGAGAAACGACTCGTCGAGGCGCTCGAGGTTTTCCAGTGCATCGAAGATCGAGTACGAGGGCTGAAGGTTGAGGAAGGTCGTGACGTCTGACTGGCGGGTGTCGAGATCGACCAGGATGGTGCCACCCTGCGCGCGCTCGGCAAGGCAAATCGCGAGGTTCGTCGCCATGGTCGTGACACCCAGGCCGCCTTTCGTGGAAAAGACGGAGGTGAGGTGTCCCGGCTGACGGGACGCCGGTGCCCCGCGGCGGAGCCGCATGACCTTTTCGAGCGCGGAGATGAGGTCCTCCCGCTCGACCGGCCGGCGGATGAACTCGAGGGCGCCCGCACGGATGACCTCGATCACGAAGTCGGCCGACGTGCTCTGTCCCGTGGCAAAGATGGCCGCTCCGGGCAGGGCGCGCGTCAAGGACCCGATAACCCAGGCTGGTTGTTCCGCTACGGAGGCCGGTCCCGCCTCGTCGACCTCGACGATGACCAGGTCAGGACGCCGAGCAGGCGCCTCGTGGGCGGCCTGCCGCGCGTTCACGAACTCTCCGACGAGGACTACGGAAGGACTCGCCGCAAGGATGCGCTTGAGCGCGGCGGTGGAGTCCGCGTCGGAGTCGACGATGACGGTGCGAAGGCTCGAAGTCATGGGAGTTCTACGCGCCTCACTTTGCCGGGAGGTTGCTTTGGCCAAACGGCTTCCTGACGACCTCTCCGACTCCAGGAATGCCTGGTACGAGCGTGAACTCTTTCTTCTCGTCCGGGCGGAGTTCCATGAGTTTCGTGGCATCAGGACCAGCACCCGGTAGATCCGGCCTGACCAGCTTGACGGTCACGAGAAAGAGAAGCTCCGTTTCGTTGTTCTGGAAGCGAGTGCTGCGAAACAGCATGCCGAGGATCGGAATGTCGCCCAGGACCGGGATCTTTGCGACCGCCTGCCGAACTTCGTTGTTGATCATTCCGGCGATCGCGAAGGACTCCCCGTCCTTGAGGCTCACGTTCGTGGCAGCCTCGTTCTTGCGAATGACCGGGATCCTGAAGCCGGCCGAGACGAGTCCCTGACTGAAATCGAGACTCGACACTTCTGGCCGGACCTTCAAGTGGATGGTCTCGCCGTCCACCACCACCGGCGTGAACAAGAGCCCGACGCCGAACTCTTTGAACTCGATGCTGATGGTGTCGGACCGCTGAGCGACGGGGTAGGGAAACTCGCCACCCGACAGGAACTTGGCCTCCCTGCCGCTATGGGTGAGGAGATTCGGCTTCGCCAGAGTTCTGAGAAGGTCCTTCTCTTCAAGCGCATGAACGATGCCGGCGAAATCACGCTGTCCAGAAGCGAGGACGAAGCTACCGCCCTGGAACGGAAAATCGGGGCCAGACAACGATCCCGCCTGGACCCCGGCGAAGCCGGGCCCGGTCACCGGCCCGAGCGATCCAAGCGTAGGGACGAACGTACTGCCGGGGAACATGGCCCCCATGAAGGCGGTCCCCAAGGCTCGGACGCTGAAGCCTAGCTCCTGCAGCGCCGAGCGAGAGACTTCCGCGACATGCACCTGGAGCAGCACCTGCTGGGGCTTCGCATCGATCAGGCTGAGGAGGCTGACGACCTTGCCCTTGGGGGCGAAGACCTGGGCGACCTCCACTGCGCCGGCGATGGTCCGATCGCTGGTCACAGTGCCTTCCAGGATGATGGCGTCCTGCGCCGGGTGGATCCGGATGTCATCGCGAGGCGCGACCTGCTTGAGGCGCTCCCGCAAGAGGTCGAGGGATGGCGTCCTGCGCCGGGTGGATCCGGATGTCATCGCGAGGCGCGACCTGCTTGAGGCGCTCCCGCAAGAGGTCGAGGTCTGTCTGCACGAGGAGATCGAAGAAAATGGTTTTAGTTGGATAGAATACGACGAGCGACGTGACGCCGACAGACTTGCCGTTGACGAGGATCTGATTCGGAGTGACCACGAACACATCAGCAATGGCCGGGTTGGTCACCGAGATCCGCGTGAAGGGCTCCTGGAGATTGAGCACCTGCGACTTGCCGATCGTGACGTCTAGGCGAATCAGGCCGGTGTCGGCCGCGAGTACGGCGCGTTGGGTGGAGGCCAGACAGAGGAAGCTGACCAGCACGCAGAACAAATGCCGGGTTCCCCGATGATGCCGTCCTGACATTGGTTTCACTCTCCCGGGTTGCTCAAATGGAATCTACGGTTGCTCAAAATGGGGTCTACTTCTTGCCGCTATCCGTCTCTGGCTTGACCTGGCCCAGCTCCAGCCACTGGTCCTTTTCGCGAGTGAAGAGCTGCTCGGTCATCTTGTCGCCACGCTGTACCCAGACCGCGTGGGGATCCTGGGTAACGACCGCAGGCGTTCCGGCAGCGCCCACCGGGCCGGGGTGCACCACGAGATCGAAGGTCTGCTGCGACGAGGCGTAGAAGACCACGAGAGAGGTCACCCCGACCGCCTTGCCATTCACGAGGAGCTGATTGGGGTTCATCACCTGGACGTCGGCGATGTTCGGGTTCGCGACGGAGACCTTGCGCGCCGGTTCGTTCAGCGCGAGAAGGAAGGACTTGTCCGCGCCCACGTAGAGGCGAAGTGTGGAGTCGGCAGCCCCAGCGGACATCGTTTGGAAGAGGCCGCTCGCGATGAGCGCGAGGGCCACGAGGCCCGTCGAACGCCACCAGAGCTTGTTGAAGCGATGTGTGAGCATGATGAGCCTCCTCATGTTCAGTTCTTCCCCTGCTCTGCCCATGTGCCGCTCCCTTGGCGCACGAAGAGCTGCTCGCTCACCTTGGAACCACGGAAGACGGCGACCGGGTACTTCTCAATGGTCGGCAACGGGAGCGGGGCGCTCCGGACCACGGTCGGCTTTGTCTTCGGTTGGGGCGAAGCGATCACGCCGTCGGAGAGTAGGGACGACGGCGTGGCGCCAGTCGTCCTGACGAACTGGGTGTCCCTGAGGTTGCGCTGGACCAGCATCAGCTTGCCTTCCGCTTGGGCCACGGCGAGGCGCTCGGTCTGATCGGGAGTCAGGGACAGGGTTACCGTGGTGTTCGTGACCGGCTTGTTGTCTCTGAGCTCCACAGTCTGGCCCGCCGCGAGCACCGTCACGTCCTGCAAGATCACCTTGGCGATTTTTTCCTGCGAACCGGGCGCCTTGGGCATGCTCACGAGCACGTCCACGCGACTGTTCGGAAGGAGAAAGCCACTTTCCCTCACCGCCTCGTCCAGCTTGATCGTGACGCCCCGCTGGCCCTCCGGCACGAGCATCGGCATGATGCCTCCCTTGCCGGCCAGCCCGGGAGCTAGCTTGCCTTCGATCAGTGGCTCGCCTGCGAGGATAGAGCTGCGGACGGCACGACCCTCGACTTCCTGCACGCTTCGGATCGCGCCTTCTGGCACCGACGCCTTGGGCCAGGCCACGAGCTTCACGTGCTGGTTGGTGACCGTTTCGGCGAGCGACATGTTGGCCGCTGCCACGACGATCTGCTCGTACTGGCCGCTTCCGGCCGCAGCTATCTGACTGACGACGCGGTAGACGAGCGCACTGGCCAGCAGGCCGAGCAACGAGGCGCACACGAGAATCAGGAGGAATCGCCGCTGCATGGTGGTTGCCTGCCTTCCTATTCCCGTCGCATCCGTGCCGTTTCCTGGATCACCAGCGGACTCGCTGGGGTGCCCAGAACCGGCAGAAAGAGCGGCGCGACGGTGACGAAATTTACGGTGGCCGAAGCCTGTATTTGCGAATCGGGCGTGCACCCCGTCGTGCCCGCCGGCGGCGTCGCCGCCGGGGTGCACGTGACTGACACGGTGCTTGGCGTGAGGTTCGCCGAGGCGAGAACCTGGTTGAGTCGGAGCAGAGCCTGGGTGTTGTCGAAGCCATAGTTGACTGGGTTCGTACCCGTAAGTGTCGGGTTCGAGGCAGCCGCCACGCGGGCCCCTTCGCGGACCGCATTAGTCGTTATGTTCACGGTCAGCCAGGCGCGTGCGAGCTCCAAGCCGCCGACGAAGATGATCAGCAGCGTGGGCAGCACGACGGCGAACTCCAGCGTGGAAGTTCCACGCTGGTGTTTCAGCCACCCAAAGAATCCGAGCGGTCTGGTTCGAGTCATCTCTAGCTGGTCTCCGGCTCGCTCCGGAGGCCCGATAGGAGCCTCCGGAGGCGACGAATAAGCCTTGAGCTGTGTGTCCTCACTAGGGGAGCGTAATGGTGCCGAGCGCCGTCGAGATCCTACCGACCAACCCTGTCAGCGCGGGCTGAAGCGTATTCGGATAGACCACGAACGCGACACCGAGAATGAGCGCTCCGATGGCAATCCACTCTAGAGTCTCGATGCCCCGCTCGTCCTTCAGATACCCAAGAATCCTGTTCATTCTGTTTCTCCCTTTTCGCTCACCGCTTCTCGGGGTGAGGAGAGTATGTTGTGTGCCCCCACTACGGGAGGGTGATGGTGCCGAGCGCCGTCGAGATGGTACCGACCAGCCCCGTCAGTGCGGGCTGAAGCGTGCTCGGATAGACCACGAACGCGACACCGAGAATGAGCGCTCCGATAGCAATCCACTCCAGAGTCTCGATGCCCCGCTCGTCCCTCAGATACCCGAGCATTCTCTTCATTACTGCTCTCCCTTTTCGCTCACCGCTTCCTGGGGTGAGGAGAGTATGTTCACTGCTCCGTTTCTGCCGCCGCCGCTCAGTGCTGGGTTGGTCTCCCCCCCCTTTCACTGCTCCATCTCTTGAGGGGACCGTACCTCGTACGCCCTCACGTCCGCGAAGCCGCCGCACTCCAGAGCCAGAACCACCGCGGGCATCTGATCCCGCGGAACCCGGAACCCAACGGCTCCCGACTCGACCATTTCAAGCTCGTTTTCCGAGACCTCGCCGAGCAGGCCCGCTTGCTCCAGCACCTCGAACACCAATGGAGCCCGGGTGCTATTGCCGTCGAGCTTGACGACGACGAGCGATTCCCCGATGCCCACGATTGATCCTCTCGTCGTTTCCTTCGTCCACCACCATCTGGCGCGTCGACGCGGTCGACAGTGTGCACGGGTTGTGCCACGGGCCACGGCCTGGGACGCGCGGGCGCGGAGGCCTCGCGATTTCGCCATGTTGCGTCAATTGCGGCTGCAGGCGTCGTCCTCCCAGCTCAGAGAGCGAATATGCGGGCCCGCATGAGCGGGGAGGCCGCGCGGGCGTGACGCAGGGAACCCCGCTCAGATGTTTTCACAGCGTTGTCAGTGAGTTGTCAGTGAATTGAAGCGGTGCGCGCTCGAGACCCATTCCTGCATCGTCGTGAGCCGCCCGCGCATGACTATCACGCGGCCGGACCTCTCTTTCCGGACTTCGCGCTGCGCCGGGTGGACCCCAAACCTGCGCCGTCTCGCCGGAAAAGGC
>Ga0209802_1003056_pt1 | contig 11354 bp, 8 predicted proteins | sample GraSoiAngelo_129_FD_185886 | JGI IMG/M metagenome (GOLD analysis project Ga0209802, IMG submission 185886) | Grasslands soil microbial communities from the Angelo Coastal Reserve, California, USA - 14_0927_12_40cm (SPAdes) (version 2) | ecosystem: Environmental > Terrestrial > Soil > Grasslands ... | reverse complement strand
TCCGCGCCGTCGCGTGCTTCTATCACCGTGTAGCCGCCCGATTCCAAGAACTCCCGAGCAACCTCGCGCACATCTTGCTCGTCTTCCGTGAGCAAAATGGTCTCGGTTCCACGCGGCGCTTCCGACATGGAGGGGCTCGGGATGAGCCGATCCACCGGCTGATCCACGCGCGGGAGATAAATCTTGAAAGTGGTACCGCGGCCCAGTTCGCTGTATACCCAGATGAATCCGCCGCTCTGCTTCACCACGCCATAAACCGTCGCCAGGCCCAAGCCTGTGCCTTTCCCCTGTGCCTTGGTGGTGAAAAAAGGCTCAAAAATATGGGACTGCGTCTCCGCGTCCATTCCTGTGCCCGTGTCGGAAACGGCCAAGAGTACGTATTGGCCCTCCCGCACAATCGAATGCTTGGCATTATAGGTGCCATCCAGATCGACGTTGGAAGTCTCTATGATCAGCCGGCCACCCTCAGGCATCGCGTCGCGGGCGTTGACCGCAAGATTCATGATGACCTGCTCCATCTGGCTGGCATCTACGCGAATGGACCCGAGATCTTCCGAGGCACGGATGACCAACTCAATATCTTCGCCAATCAAACGTGGCAGCAACCGGCCCATATCGCCCACGACGTCATTCAGATTCATGACGTGGGGTTGGAGGACTTGCAAGCGGCTGAACGCTAGAAGCTGGCGGGTCAGACCGGAAGCGCGATCCGCGGCCCGTTCGATCTGCTCAATTTTCCTCGAATAATTCTCGCCGGGAGGCAGGCTATTGAGGAGCAGTTCGGTGTGTCCCTTGATCACCATGAGCAGATTGTTGAAATCATGCGCGACACCGCCAGCAAGGCGTCCGACAGCCTCCATTTTCTGAGACTGGCGAAGCTGTTGTTCCAGAATATGGCGCTCGCTGATATCTTGGGCCACGACTAGGCGAACTCGTTTGCCGGAGTATTCCAACTCGTGCACTGTGGTTTCTACATGGATGATTTTGCCGTCTTTCTTACGGTGTTTCCAACTGCCACGATAGAGGCCGTCGCCACTGCTTTGCTTCAAATAGTCGAGGAACTTGGTCTTTTCCTCTTCCGGGCGAAAGTCGAGGATGGTCATTTTCTTGAACTCGTCCGCCGAATACCCGTACACCTGGACAGCCGCCTCATTCACTTCCAGAAAGCGCAGCGTTTCTCGATCGATCACCCACGTCGGAAGCGGGTTGTGGCTGAACAGCAGCCGGAACATTTCTTCTTTCTTGCGCAAGGCGTCTTCCGAGCGGCGCCGCTCGATTGCCAGGGCTATGTGGCCCCCAACCGAACTCATGAACTCGAGATCCCGCTGATCGTATGCATTCTCATTCTCGTAATGCTGCACGACGAGCACGCCGATCGTTGCCCTTGGTGTCTTGAGTGGAACACCTAACCACGCCGGCGAAGGTGCCCCGACAAGTTCCACTTCACCTTCCGCCGCTAACCGGTCGAATTCGCTCTGCGGAATCAGCATCGGCCCGCCCTTGCGGAAAACGTAGGCGGTACAACTGCGCCCTACCCTTTGCGGGAGCGGCGGAACATCGACCTGATCGACGAAAAATGGGAACGTGAAAGTGTCCGCCACAGGATCATGCAGCGCGACAAAACAATTCTCCGCGTACAGAACCTTTTTCAGGGCTTGATGGATGCCGGCGAGTAATTCATCCAGATTTGCTGTTTGGTTTAATGCCTGCACGATTTCGGAGATAACCTGACGTTCCGCTTCCATCCGGCGGAGATCGGTGACGTCCTGAAAATGGACTAGAATTCCCTCCACACCAGGCATGCTGGCGCAGTCTCGCACAGTCGTGTCAAACCACCGCCAGCTCCCGTCTTTGGCCTGGAGCCGGCATCGTTGTTCAAACGTTCCCGCTCCGCTCCCCGGCAGATCAACAAGCCGGCCGCGAAACCAATCCGCATCTTGCGAGTGCAACAGCGAAAGGATTGACCTTCCGTTGAGGTTTTCAGTGGGATAGCCGAGCAGGCGTGTAAAACCCGCACTCGCAGACAGAATGGTTCCCTGCGAATTCAGGAGGCTGAAGAGTTCCCTGGCGGAATCCAGCAACGTAAAGAGCTGCTCCCGGCCGATTCCAGCGCCTTGCTCGAAAGTTAGGCGTTCCGCCATGTTGTCGCCACTCGGGCAACCAGTCCTCTCACGCACACCGCGGCTGGGGCCGAGCTTATCGTCCTCCGAATGACATGTCCTTGCTGTTTCGGCCTGGCTGAACTGTTTCAAGAATCTTCTTCTATGTTACGAAAGACCGGTGATCCTGTAATCCACTGTAAGCCCTTGAGTCGCCAAAAAATGACTGTCCCATAGGACAGGACTCGCCCTCCGAGGCAGGTCACTTTTCCTGCGTTTGTGTGCGTGTTACGCTCCAACCGTATTTCGACACGAACACTTCAAGTGATGATCTGGATCGCACTCATATTTTTAGGAGGCCATTCTGCTATGCACGACATCTGGAAAGATATGTTCGTTTTGGGGCTCCCTCTGCTCGAAAAAATTCTCCGTCCGGTGATTGTATACGCCTTCCTGGTGATCAGCCTGCGGCTTTCGGGAAAACGCGAGCTCGTCCAGCTCAATCCCTTTGACCTCGTTGTTCTGCTCACTCTCTCCAATACCGTGCAGAACGCCATCATCGGCGAGGACAACAGCGTGCTCGGCGGGATTATCGGTGCCACTTCCCTGCTCGTCACCAATTACCTCGTCGTGCGCTTTCTCTACGATCACCGGAAACTCGACCAGTTGGTCGAAGGCCGGGCGGATGCCCTGATCGAAAACGGCAAGGTACGAACGCAGCATTTGCGGAAAGAGCTCATCACCATGGCGCAGTTGCAGGCCGCTGCTCACAAACAAGGGTTCAGTTCGCTCTCCGAAGTCGAACAGTGCGTCCTCGAGCCAGGCGGGACGCTTACCTTTCTGGGAAAGAAGCCAGGCACCGAAGACGTGCGCCACCAGGAGTTGCTGGGAAGGTTGGAACGACTGGCGCAGGAAATCGCGCTGCTGCGAAGTTCTCAACCACCCGCGCATGCCTGATTGAGTGGGGCAAGGGCCCGGTTTAGGCAGCGGGTTCGGTTGTCATTGCTTGCAAGGACCCGTGGGCCGCTGCCAAAGTGCGGTCGATATCCGCGGTCGTGTGCGCCGCGGAGAGAAAGGCCGCCTCAAATTGCGAGGGCGCCAGAAAGATTCCGCGATTCAGCATCTCCCGGAAAAACCGGGCATAGCGCCTGGTGTCCGAGCGCTTGGCATCAGCGTAGTTTCTTACCGACCTTGGCGCGAAGAAGATGGTCAGGAGCGAGCCGATGGCATTGATGTGCGCGGGAATTCCTGCATCCTTCAGCTCAGCGCGCAAACCAAAGACCAAGCGCCGGGCCATCTGGGTCATCTCATCGTACAAATCCGGTTTCGTAAGTTGTTTCAGCGCCGCAATCCCCGCGCGCATCGCCAGCGGATTTCCCGCGAGCGTCCCGGCCTGATACACCGGGCCGAGCGGGGCTACATGATTCATCCATTCCGCGCGCCCTCCGTAAGCTGCCACGGGAACTCCTCCGCCAATAATTTTCCCGAGAGTGGTCAGATCCCCTTCAACGCCGAGCAGTTCTTGTGCCGAGCCATTGCGCAAGCGGAATCCAGTGATCACTTCATCGACGATCAGCAACGCTCCGTTTCTGTGCGTGATTTCCTGCAGGCCCTTCAGGAATCCAGTCTCCGGCGGTACGACCCCCATGTTCGCGGCAACGGGCTCGACAATCACCGCCGCGATCTTATCTTTGTGTCGTGAGAAGACCTGCTCGACCGCACGCAGGTCGTTGAACGGCACGTTCAGAGTCAATCCCGCCAGTGCCTGAGGCACCCCGGGACACTCCGCGATTCCGAGCGTCGCTAAACCCGAACCCGCATGCGAAAGAAAACTATCCGCGTGCCCGTGATAACAGCCTTCGAATTTAACGATGAAATCGCGCTTCGTGATCCCGCGCGCCAAGCGCACCGCGCTCATCGTTGCTTCCGTGCCGCTCGACACAAAGCGAATCTTTTCGATGAACGGGATGACTCGCGTGATCAGCGTGGCGAGTTCCAGCTCCAGTTCCGTGGTCACGCCAAAACTGGTGCCGCGACGCGCCTGGTCGGCTATCGCTTCGGCGATCGCCGGGTTGGCGTGCCCCAGGATGATCGCTCCCCACGAGCAGACAAAGTCGAGCAGTTCGTTTCCGTCCGCATCATAGAGGTATTGACCGCTGCCGCGCTCGATCACCAGCGGTTCCCCGCCCACGGACCGAAACGCCCGCACGGGGCTGCTCACGCCGCCGACCAGAACCTGTTCGGCGCGCTCGAAGATTTCACGCGAACGCCGGTGCTCGCGCTTCACCTGGGTTTGCGCTGTACTCATCTCTTTCTGGAATAAATTAGCACGCCTTCAGCCAGCGTGCGACGTCCTTGGCATGGTAGGTCAGGATGTTGTCCGCACCGGCGCGCTGAATGGCCGTCAGGATTTCCAGTACCACCTGTTTTTCGTCCAGCCAACCGTTTTGCGCCGCCGCTTTCACCATCGCATACTCGCCGCTCACGTTGTACGCGCCGACGGGAACGTCAAAGGCTTCGCGTACACGGTGAATGACGTCCAGATACGGTAGCGCGGGCTTGACCATCACCATATCCGCGCCTTCTTCCAGATCCAGGCTCACTTCCCTTAGAGCTTCTCGCGCATTGGCTGGATCCATCTGGTAGCTACGCCGGTCGCCGAACTGCGGCGCGGATTGCGCGGCCTCGCGGAACGGCCCGTAAAATCCGGAACAATACTTCGCGGCGTACGAAAGGATCGCGATATTCTCAAATTTATGTTCATCAAGCATCTCGCGGATCGCGCCCACGCGACCATCCATCATGTCCGAGGGCGCCACAATGTCCGCGCCCGCCCGCGCATGCGAAAGCGCCTGCTGCGCCAGAATCGCAAGCGTCGGATCATTCGCCACTTCCCCATTTTCGATGACCCCACAGTGGCCGTGATTCGTGTACTCGCAGAGACAAACGTCGGTAATCACCAGCAACTTCAGGTTGGCTTTCCGGATCCCTTCTATGGCTCGTTGCACCACGCCTTGCGAGCTGAGAGAACTCGCGCCTCGCGGATCTTTGGTTTCCGGCAAGCCAAACAGAATGATTCCGGGAATCCCAAGCGACTCCACCTCCCGGCATTCCTCAAGGATCTGGTCAGCCGACTGTTGATAAATGCCCGGCATCGAACCGACTTCCTGCCGCACCTTCGTTCCCGGACACACGAACATGGGATAAATCAGGCCGGATGTGGTTAGCCGCGTCTCACGAACGAGGCTGCGCAGCGCTTCGTTCCGCCGCAAACGTCTCGGCCGATGCGTGGGAAAACTCATGCTCGTTTGACTCCCGCTACCTTCGGCGTGTCGCTAAAATAGTGCTCCAGTGCTTCGACGACTGAGGCCACATTCGTATCAAGCGCAACAGCAAAGTGCAGCACGCCTACCTCGCGCAATGCCGTGGCCGTAACTGGCCCAACTGCCAGAATTGCCAGTTTATCCGGAAGCAATCGCAACTCCTCGGCTCCGACTAGTTCCTTGAAATGTTGCACTGCCGAAGGACTGAAAAACAAGACCGCGTCCGATTGGCCTCCGGAGATCTTTTTCAATGCGTTCTGATCCACTTCGGCCGGCCGCAGTGTGCAGTAAGCGATTACTTCGGTGACTTGCGCGCCATGGCCCTTCAACGCCGCCGGCAAATCCGGGTTGGCACGATCGCTCCGCGGCAGCAACACCTTTGCCCCTTGAACCCTGCTTCCCAGTTCGTTCGCCAGGGCCACACCATTGTGAGTTGCCGCAACATACTCCACCGGAAGATTCGCCTTCCGCGCTTCTTCCGCGGTAACCGGTCCCACACAAGCAACTCGCAACCGGCTGCCCGTTTTTACGATGGGAAGCTGCAAATCCGCAGTCCTTTGGATCACCGCGCGTACGGTTTGCGCGCTGGTCAAGATGAGCCAGTCAAATTGGTCAATCTGAGCAACGGCTTGATCGAACGGTGCAAAATCTTCTGGCTCCGCGAAGGACACGAGCGGCAGCACCACGGGAATTGCGCCTCGCTCGGAGAGTTCCCCCACCAGCATCTCGCTCTGCGCCGCGGCACGGGTAAGCACGATGCGCTTTCCCACCAGCGAACTTGGAAGACGTTCAGGCACGTTGCCGGCTCACTTCTTCCAGGATCGACTGCGCCCCTGCTTCTATCAGCAATCGTGCCATGTGCTCGCCGAGCGGCGCAGCTTGATCCGGCGGGGCTGTGGCACGCTGCTTCACGCATTGCGAACCATCCACCGAGCAAACACAAGCATCCATGAGAAGTTCGCCGCGTTCGACGCGCGCCCACGCGCCCATGGGTACTTGACATCCCCCGTGCAGTGCGGCCAACAGCGCGCGCTCCGCGATGACAGCACTGCGTGTCTCCGCGTCGTCCAAGGGTGCCAATAAATCCCCCGCTTCCGTATCCCTCAACCGGCATTCTACCGCAATGGCGCCCTGTCCCACCGCCGGCATACACACTTCAGGAGAAAGAATCTCGGAAATCCGCTGGCTCAGTCCCAGGCGGTCTAATCCCGCTTTCGCAACCATGATGGCCTCGTACTCCCCGCTTTCCACTTTGCGCAGTCGCGTGTCCACATTTCCGCGCAAATCGCGCAAATCAAGGTCTGGCCGGAGGTGCCTCAACTGCGCCTGGCGCCGCAAACTACTCGTTCCCACGCGCGCCCCTTTTCGCAAATTAGCCAGCGTCGAACCCACCAGGCAATCGCGCACGTCATCGCGCCGGCAAACCGCAGGGAACATCAACCGCGACGGAACATCCGTCGGAATGTCCTTGACGCTGTGCACGGCGAGGTCAATGGTTTCCTCCAGCAGCGCCTCTTCCAGCTCTTTGATGAAAATTCCTTTTCCGCCAATCTGCGTGACCGGCGCGTGCTGCATCTTGTCGCCTGCGGTCTTGATGACGATGACTTCCGGCTCCATCCCCGTCGCGGCAAAAAGCTGTTTGCGAATGAACTCCGCCTGCCACTTGGCCAGCAAGCTCGCGCGCGTGCCGATGCGCAAAGTCCTCAAGGTTTCTCCCGGTTCGAAAGGAACAGGTCGCGCAGCGCCTCGACGTTTTGAATCTTCCGGCGCAAATCTTTCTCGCCTCGCAGCCGTTGTGCGGGCTCCAGCAGCAGACTTTCCAGCATTTCATCCATCAATTTTTCCACGTAAGCCCGGTCCTCTTCGGTTAGGTGCCGGATCGACTCCACGCGCGAACGGATAAATTGAGCGCGTTCCTCGCGCATCTTCGAACGCAGGGCATTGACCAGTCCCACAAGCTCGACGCTTGCCTGCCAAGAAAGAAATTTCCCGACGTGTTCTTCGACAATGACTTCGGCCTTGGGAATTTCATTTTCACGCGCATGCCGGTTCTGCTCCACGATGTCGCTGAGGTCATCGATATTGTAGACGTACACGTTGTAGAGCTTTCCCACGCTGGCATCGATATTCCGCGGCAAGCCCAAGTCCATCAGAAACAATGCGCGATTCCCCCGTCCGTCCATGGCCTGCTCGACGATCTCCCGGCGCAGAACCAGTTCTTCTGTTGCGACGGACGACACGATGACATCCGGCAATTGCAAAGCGTTCTCCCACTCGCCCCAACCAAGAACTTCTCCCGTGTATTGTTTCGCCAGGCCGTTCGCACGATCCCGCGAGCGGTTCATCACATACAGATGTGCGATCCCGCGATCCCGCAGTTGGGAAAGAACCTGCTCGCTGATGGTCCCCGCTCCCAGCACGAGCGCGCTGCGCTCGCTCAGTTTTCCGAAAATGCGTTCCGCTAGCTTGACTCCGGCTGATGCCACGGACATCGGCCGCGCACCGAGTTCGGTTTCCGAGCGCACTCGCTTGCCAACTTCCAACGCGCCCTGGAACAGCCGGTTCAACACAGGCCCGGTCGCGCCTTGCTGGTGTGCAAAGCGGTAGGCCTCGCGCACCTGCCCGAGAATCTCTGCCTCGCCCAGCATCATGGAATCCAGACCCGCCGAAACCCGGAAGAGGTGCCGCACCGCTTGCCGGTCGTAGTGGTGGTACAGCGATTCCCCGAGAACGTCGGGCCGCACGGCGTGAAACTCGCTGAGAAAAGTGGAAAGTCCCGGCGCGCATTCATGGGCCGATTCCGGCGGAACTCCGTACACTTCGCTGCGATTGCAGGTGGAGAGAACCAGCGTCTCTTCGAGAATTCCCCTGGTGCGAAGTTGTTCCGCGGCTCTCCGGGCTTGCTCGGCGGTGAATGATACCCTTTCACGCACCTCAACGGGCGCCGTGCGGTGATTCAGTCCGACGAGAACGATCTCCATGCCGCGGTCCAGACGCTCCTAGAAGTAGCGGTGACTGTGCGAAAGATACAGATTCACCACCGTAAAGCTAAAAAAGACGACCACAAAATTGAAGACGCATAGTTTGGAAGCACGCGCCCCGCGCCATGCGGTTGCGCGCGCCAGCCGGAAATAAACCGCGTAGAGGAGCAGCACCAGCAGCGTGATGGCGTATTTCGGGTCGTAGAACGAATACTTGTCGCTCAGCCGATCGACCCACAGAAATCCGAAGGCTGTTCCGATGGTGATGGAAACCAAACCCACGAGCACGCTCGACCGGCTCATGCGCTCCAATAATTCGAGCGGCGGCAGCCGCCAGACGATATCGCCCAGCTTGTGGCTGCGCAGCAGCCGTTCCTCCCCCAGAAAAATCACACTGAGCACAAAGGAAAGCGCAAACGCCGAATACGCCAGAATGCTCAGGGCCACGTGAAAGGCAAACGTTGGGCCGTGGGCGTCAGGCGGCGAGAGCTTATCCGCAGGCGCAAGATGTGCCGCCAGAAAAAAAACCAAAATAAATGGAAGAACGAGGGCCCCAACTGAGCGCTGCCGGTGATAGAACTCCAGGCTCAGATACGTCAGCGCCAGCAGCCAGCCGAAAAGCGACATCGATCCGTAAAGGTCGTGGTAAGGAACCGTATGTAACCCGCGGGATCTTTCGAGCAACACGAAATAATGCGTCACCAGTCCCGTGGCCAGCAGCAACGTTCCCAGCCGCCCGCTAAGCACTTTCCCGGTATTCAGGAAAAACAAATACAGCGAGAAACTCAGCGCGTAAGCGACAACCGTCGAAATGAAAAGCGCGTGATTCACGGTCTGTATCCGTGGAGATGACCCCATCTGCCCTGCATCGAACACCCTGCCTACGGAGCAACTAGCCTCGCCCGTTCCGTCACTCCGAGTATAGCCTACGGCCATGCGCGCATGCACAGCAGGCTCTCTTGCTCTGACTCCCACCGGCACGAGTGGCGCGGATTTGCTATTCTTAATTCGCCGGACAAGACATGCCCATCCAAACCGCATCCATCAACCGAAAAGAACTGTTTCTTCGCGCTTGCCGCGGGGAGGCCGTCTCCCGAGTCCCGGTATGGATGATGCGGCAAGCAGGGCGGTACCTGCCCGAATACCGCGAGATTCGTGCCAAGCACGGGTTTCTGGAAGTTTGCAAGACGCCGCAACTGGCCGTGGAAGTTTCGATTCAGCCTTTTCGCCGTTTGGGCGTCGATGCCGTCATCGTTTTCTCCGATATTCTGATTCCCGCCGAGGCCATGGGCCTGCCACTCGAACTTGGCGATGGCGGTCCGACTTTGCCGAGCCCCGTGCGCACCAAAGCAGACGTCGAAAAGCTAAGGATCTTCGATCCGGAAAGTGAAACCGGCTTTCTCCCGGAAGCCATCCGCCGCATCGGGAAGTCCCTCGGACCCGATGTCCCCGTGTTGGGTTTCGCCGCTGCTCCGTGGACCCTGGCCTGCTATATGGTCGAAGGCAAGGCGGCGGAGGGATTCGTCACCACCAAGCAATTCCTTTACCACGAGCCGAAAACCTTCCGCGAACTGCTTCATCGCATTGCTCTGGCCACGATTCCTTATCTTAGGGCGCAGATCGCGGCCGGTGTGGCCGCGATCCAGTTATTCGACACCTGGTGCGGCGAGCTGAATCTGCAGGACTATCAGGAATTTGCTCTTCCCGCCGTGCAAGAAATCGCTTCGGGAATCTCCGGCTCCGCCCCGGTCATTTACTATACAAAAGGGTCGCAGCACCTGCTCTCAGCCGTGGCGCGTTCGGGGGCAAACGTTCTGAGCGTGGATTGGCGCGTGGACTTGGCGGAAATTCGCAGGATGCTTGGCCCGAAAATCGCTTTGCAGGGAAATGTTGATCCTGCTGTACTGCTCGGTCCGCCAGCGAAAATCAGGGAAGTTACGCAGGATACGATCAACTCTCTGGCCGGACATGGTCACATTCTCAATCTCGGTCATGGCATACTGCCAAGTACGCCGGTCGAGAATGCTCAGCTTTTCATTGAAACTGGCCAGCAAGCCTTGCGGCAGGATGTCCGGCCTGCGGCACAATCACGGTAAGAGGCCGTCGCGATGACGCTCGCCTATCCCACACTCCAGCAAATGCGCGGCGAATTGCGCGTCGGCGAAGAATTTCTCGCCAAATACAATCGTCCCGGGCCTCGTTACACCAGCTACCCGACCGCGCCCGTTTGGAACGATACGTTCGGCCCGGGAGATCTGGAAAGAGTTTTCGGAGAGGCGGAGAGCGCGAAGACCCCGGTTTCGCTCTACATGCACATCCCTTTTTGCGAAAGCCTGTGCCTGTTCTGCGCCTGCAACGTCGTCATCCAGAAAAATAAAAACGTGGCCCCGCCATATCTCGATGTGCTCAAGCGCGAGATGGAACGCATCAGCCACAGCATTTCAAAGAGCCGCCGCGTCGTCCAATTCCATTGGGGCGGGGGCACGCCTACCTATCTGACCCCGGAGCAGATTGAAGATCTTTTCGGCTTCACGCGCGAGCATTTCAAGTTTGCTCCCGACAGCGAAATCGGCATTGAAGTCGATCCCCGCGTCACCTCACGCGCGCATCTCGAAGCCATTCGCAAAATGGGCTTCAACCGCCTGAGCATGGGAATTCAGGATTTCCATCCCGACGTGCAGAAGGCCGTTCATCGCATTCAACCCTTCGAGATGACGCGCGATCTGCTTTTCGCCGCGCGCGAACTGGGCTTCGAAAGCATCAATGTCGACCTCATCTATGGCCTGCCTTATCAGACGCCCGAAACCTTTGCCCACACCGTGGAGCAGATCATCAGCCTCAGCCCCGACCGTATCGCGCTCTTCAGCTACGCCCATGTGCCGTGGCTGAAAAAACAGCAAGGCTCGTTCGTTGCCCATCTCCCCGAAGGCATGGTGAAATTCGAGATCTTT
>Ga0209802_1003050_pt1 | contig 11366 bp, 8 predicted proteins | sample GraSoiAngelo_129_FD_185886 | JGI IMG/M metagenome (GOLD analysis project Ga0209802, IMG submission 185886) | Grasslands soil microbial communities from the Angelo Coastal Reserve, California, USA - 14_0927_12_40cm (SPAdes) (version 2) | ecosystem: Environmental > Terrestrial > Soil > Grasslands ... | reverse complement strand
GAGCAGCGCGACCTCCTGGGGCGTCGTGACCATGACGACGCCGTCCAGCGGGATCACCTGCGAGAGCGAAAGCTGGGCGTCGCCCGTGCCGGGCGGCATGTCGAAGACGAGGTAGTCGAGCGCGCCCCACATGACATCCCGCAGCATCTGCTGGATGAACGAGTGGATCATGGGCCCGCGCCACACGAGCGGCTCGCGCTCGTTCACGAGCAGCCCGATCGACATCATTTTGAGCCCGTGCGCCTCGACGGGGATGATCCGGTTCTCGAACATTCCGGGGCGCCCGCGCGCGCCGAGCATGAGCGGCACGTCGGGACCGTAGACGTCGGAGTCGATGATGCCCACCGCCCCGCCCGTCCGGGAGAGCGCCACGGCAAGGTTGACGGCGACGGTGGACTTCCCGACGCCGCCCTTGCCGGAGGAGACCGCGATCGTATGGCGCACCTCCGGGATCAGATCGGCGCCGCGCGCGGGCCCTTGACCGTGACCGTGCGCGGGCGCCGCTGCGGCGGGCGCGGCTGCGGCAGGCTTGGCCACTCCCCCCATCTTCACCTGGACTCGGGACACGCCCGGGACCTGACTCACGAGGCGCGAGGCCATGCTGTGCATCGTCACCTTGGCCTGCGGTGACTGGGTGGTGAAGGCGAGCGTGAACGAAACCTCCGAGTCGGCGATCTGGAGGTCATGGATGAGCCCGAGGGTCACGATGTCCTGCTGCTGCTCGGGGTCACGGATCCCGCGGAGGGCTCGGAGCACGGCCTCTTCGGACACCATACGTCAAGGACTATAACATGGGCCCGAATTCGTGCTTATCTATGCGCGAAATCTTGCATTTCGGGCTTCGACCTGCTACACAAGGATGGTGATTGCCCCGGACGCGTTCCGGCGCGCGCTCGGCCACTTCGCCACTGGCGTCACCGTCGTTACGACCTGCGACAGCGACGGGCGTCCCACCGGTCTCACGGCAAGCGCGTTCAGCTCGGTGTCCCTCGATCCACCCCTCGTGCTGGTCTGCGTGGACCACAAGGCGCAGAGCTATCCCGCGCTCCTCGAGCGCGGGCGGTTCGCCGTCAACGTCCTGCGCCGCGACCAGGAGATGGTGTCGCGGCGGTTCGCCTCGACCCGGCTCGACAAGTTCGACGGGGTACCGTTCCGCATGAGCGCGCTGAGCCTGCCGCTCATCGACGAGGCGCTGATGCAGCTCGAGTGCGTCACGGTGAGCACGCACCTCGAGGGCGACCACACCATCCTCGTCGGGCGCGTGGAGCACACCCACGTGGGTTCCGGTGAGCCGTTGATCTACTACCGCGGTCAGTACGATCGCCTGTCAGGAACGAATTCGTGACGCCTTCCGTTCCCCTCACGCCTGGCCCCCTCTCCCCCATCCCCCTCTCCCGTCCCCCGATCGACGACGAGATCAAGCAAGCGGTGCTGGCCGCGATCGACTCGCGCCAGTACATCCTCGGCCCCCAGTGCCGCAACCTCGAAGCCGAGTTGGCGACGCACACCGGGACGGAGCACGCTGTCCTCACGAGCTCGGCGACAGCCGGACTCTGGATGATCTTCAAGGCGCTCGGCGTGAAGCCCGGTGACGAGATCCTCGTCCCATCGCACACGGCGTTCCCGACGGTCGAGGCGATTTGCTTCGCCGGTGGCACGCCGGTGTTCGTGGACGCCGACGACTGGTACACGCTCGACCCGAAGGACGCCGCCGCGAAGGTGACGGCGCGAGCCGTCGGCGTCGTGCCGGTCCACCTCTACGGCCAGCCTGTGGACCTGCCCGCCGTGCAGGACCTCGCCGCGCGCTTCGGTCTCTGGGTGGTCGAGGACTGCGCGCAGGCTCAGGGCGCGGCGTGGGACGGGCGTCGCGTCGGCACGTTCGGGCGCGCCGCCGCGTTCTCGTTCTATCCATCGAAGAACCTCCCGGCGATGGGCGACGGCGGCGCCGTCCTGACGAATGATGACGAGCTCGGCGCGCGCTGCCGCCGGCTGCGCGATCACGGGCGCCTCAGCAAGGACGTGCACGCCGAGGTCGGCTTCAACCTGCGCTTCAGCGAGCTTCAGGCCGCCGCGCTCCGTGTCTTGCTGCGTCGGCTCGACGCGATGAACGACCGGCGGCGCGCTCTCGCCGCCCGCTACGCTGAGGGGCTGGCCGGCCTCCCGCTCGCCCTCCCCGCGGAGCGCGAGCACGCGCGCCACGTCTATCACCTCTATGTCGTCCGCACGCCGCGCCGCGACGCGCTCGCCGCGTTCCTCGGCGCGCGCGGGATCCAGACAGGGCTCCACTACCCGGTGCCGACCCACCGGCAGCCGGCCGTCGCGCGCTTCAACCCGCCGGTGTTGCCGCGCACCGAGCGGCTCGTCCAGGAGATCCTGACGCTGCCGATGTCGGCGAACCACACCGACGGGGAGATCGACACCGTCGTCGCGGCGGTGCGGAAGTTCTTCGGAGCCTGATGGCGGAGCCGCTTCGGGTCCTGCAGCTCTACCCGAAGGAAGACTACTTCACCGGGGCGGCGATCCAGCTCCGCGAGCTGGTCCTCGGCCTCAAGGCGCGCGGCCACGAGGTGGCCGTCGCCACGCGGCCGAGCGAGATCTGGGTCGAGAAGATGCGCGCGGCCTCGGTCCCCCACTTCCCGCTGCCGATGGCCTCCGAGGTGGACCTGCGCTCGGTCAAGGCGCTCGTGCGGATCCTCGAGTCGCGCCGGGTGCAGGTCGTCCACGCCCACAAGGGCAAGGCGCGGACGCTCGCGATGATCGCGGGGCTCTTCGTGCGCATCCCGGTGCTCGTCCTGAACCGCGGCGTCAGCTTTCCGCTCGATCCGTTCAACCGTCTCGGCTACACGACGAGGCGGGTGACCGCGATCGTCGCCGTCTGCGCGTCCATCAAGCAGGGGCTCATCCGTCAGGGCGTCCCGGCCGAGAAGATCGAGGTCATCTATTCGGGCACCGACACCGACCGCTTCCACCCCGACGTGGACGGCGGCGCGGTCCGGCGCGAGCTGGGCCTCGGCCCCGAGCACTTCCTCGTCACGCAGATCGGCATCCGGTCGTGGAAGGGCAACGACGACGTGCTGGAGGCGATGGCGGCGGTGGCCGACCGGCTGCCGCACGCGCGGCTCCTCTTCGTCGGCGCCAACGAGGCGAAGGCCAAGATCCTGTACGATAAGGCGGCGGCGCGAAAGATCCGCGCCCGGGTCAGTGTCTTCCTCTTCCGCGAGGACATCCCCCAGATCCTCAAGGCGAGCGACGTGACGGTGGACGCCTCGTACGCCGGGCTCGGGCTCACCGGGACGCTGCGCGAGTCGCTCGCCGTCGGGACGCCCGTCATCGGCACCGATCTCGAAGGTAACCCGGAGCTCGTCCTCCATCGGCAGACGGGCGTCCTCGTGAAGCCGCGCGACCCGGCGGGCCTCGCCGAGGCCCTGCTGGAGGTCGCGGCGAACCCCGAGCGCGGCCACGCCATGGGAAGGGCGGGACGCGAGCTCGTCGAGCAACAGTTCTCCACCCGCGCGAAGATCGAGCGGACGGAGGCGCTCTACCAGCGGCTCGTCGCGGCCCGCACCCGCACGTGACGCTGCCCATCGGCCCCTATCGCCGCCTCGTCCCGTACCTCCGCCCGCACGTCCCGATCCTGGTCCTCGGGTCCGTTCTGGCGCTCGTCGTCTCGGGCATGGAGGGCCTCACCGCGTGGCTCGTGAAGCCGGTGATGGACGACATCTTCATCCGGCGCGACACGTTCATGCTGAAGCTGATCCCGCTGGTGCTCCTCGCGGTGTACGTCGTGAAGGGGCTCGCGCGCTACCTCCAGTCGTACATGATGGCCGCCGTCGGCGAGCGGGTCGTGGCGCGCCTGCGCCGCGAGCTCTACACGCACATCCAATCCATGCCGCTCTCGTTCTTCTCGGACGTCCACTCGGCGGACCTCATGTCCCGGATCCTCACCGACGTGACCCGGCTCGCGCGGCTCTCCTCCGGCGTCCTCGTCATGGCCGTGCGCCAGCTCGGGACGATCGTGGCCCTCCTGGTCGTCATGGTCGCGCGCGAGTGGGCGCTCACCCTGACCGCGCTCGTCGCGTTCCCCGCCATCGCCCTCATCGTGCGTACGATCGGCCGGCGGCTCTACTCGATCAACAAGCGCACCCAGGAGCGCGTGGCCCAGCTCGCCGTGCTGCTGCACGAGTCGTTCAGCGGGACCAAGATCGTCAAGGCGTTCGGGCGCGAGCGCCACGAGCAGGAGCGCTTCGACGCCCTCAACGACCGGCTCCTCAACCTCTCGCTCAAGAACGTGCGCGCCGACGAGCTCACCGAGCCCCTGATGGAAATCGCCGGGGCGCTCGGCATCATGGCGGCCCTCTGGTACGGCGGCTACCGGATCATCGAGGGGCACATGACGCCGGGGACGCTGTTCTCGTTCACGGCGGCCGCGCTCATGCTCTACGGGCCGGTGCGCCGCCTCTCGCGATCCCTGAACGTCGTCCAGCAGTCGACCGCGTCGGTCGAGCGTGTCTTCTACATCCTGGACCTGCCGCCCGCGATCTCCGACCGCCCGGGCGCCAGGCGGCTCGAGACGTTCAGCCGCACCCTCGTCTTCGAGCGGGTGGACTTCCGGTACCCGGACTCCGAGGAGATGATCCTGAAGGAGATCTCGCTCGAGATCCGCAAGGGCGAGGTCGTCGCCTTCGTCGGCATGTCGGGCGCGGGCAAGTCCACCCTCATCGACCTCGTGCCCCGCTTCCATGACGTGACCGCGGGGCGGATCACGCTCGACGGCCACGATCTGCGCGACGTCACGCAGGCGTCGCTCCGCGCGCAGATCGGCGTCGTCACGCAGGAGAACTTCCTCTTCAGCGACACGATCCGCTACAACATCGCGTACGGGCGGCCCCACGCGCCGTTCGAGGAGATCGTGCGCGCGGCGCGCCAGGCGCACGCCCACGACTTCATCACGGCGTGCCCCGACGGCTACGACACGCTCGTCGGCGAGCGGGGCGTGCGCCTCTCGGGCGGCCAGCGCCAGCGGATCGCGATCGCCCGGGCCTTCCTCAAGAACCCGCCCATCCTGATCCTCGACGAGGCGACGTCGGACCTCGACGCGGAGAGCGAGTTCATGATCCAGCAGGCGCTCGCCGAGCTCATGCGCGGCCGGACCGTGCTCGTGATCGCGCACCGGCTGGCGACGGTGAGGAACGCCGACCGGATCGTCGTCATCCACGACGGGCGCATCGCGGAGATCGGGCGCCACGAGGAGCTGCTGGCGCGCGAGGGCATCTACCGCCGGCTCTACGCGCTCCAGATGGAAGGGGTCGCCGGCTAGGTCGGTGGGCCCGCCGAGCTCTCGCCGCGTGGCCCCGTCCACCCTGTCGCACTCCGGGCCCCGACTCCTGGCCGCGTGGTCAATCCGGCCGCGTCGCTCCGATCGCCGCCGCGAAGAAGTCGGGTACTTCCTCTCGAATGCGCAGGATGTCCGGAAGGAAGCGCACGTCCGCGAACCCGGCGGCCTCGATGGCGCCGCGCCACTGCTCGGCCGTGAGGAACCCGCCCGCGGGGCGGTAGACCGGGTGAAGGCGCGGTGCGCGAAAGGTCTCCATGAGGTTGAAGATGAACTCCGCGTAGATCGTCTGCCACGGGTGCGGGCGCACGCACTCCGACGCGATGAGCTGGCCACCGGGCTCGAGGGCGCAGCGCACCTCGCCGAGCGTGAAGCCGAGATCATGCGCGACGTGCAATGCGTTGACGGCGTAGACCATCGAGAGGCTGCTCGGCCGGACCCCCTGCTCTGCGAAGGGGCGGTTCATGTCGAGGACGACGAACTGGAGCCACGAGGGATCGCGGTAGCGGCCCTGCAGGGTCTGCTGCCCGCGCCGGAGAAACGCCTGCACGAGCTCCGTGAACCGGTACTCGCGGACTTCCCCGAGCCGTCCTGCGGCCTCGAGACGATCGAGCAGGGCCAGGGCGCCGCTTCCGAGCCCTCCACCGACTTCTAGGATGACCCCGCCCACGCGGGGCAGCCACTCCGCGACGGCGACGGCGCCGACGTGGTTGCTGATCGCGTAGAGGCCGTTGTCGTTCGAGAAGTAGTCGACCCAGAGTCGCAGCCGTCGGGGCGAGAACAGCACCTCCTCACCGGCAGCTTCACCGCGGAGGAACGCGGGGTAGTCCTGCGCCACGGTCCCGGCCAGAGTGTACGAGGGCAGCGACGAGGGATCGTGCCGGAGCTGCGCCTCGCGCACCGGCTCGGGGTCGAGCACCGGCCAGGTGGTGTGTGAGCGAAAGCGCCGATCGGCACCGGCGCCGACCTCCTCGAGCGTGCCCGTCGCCGCCAGCCGACGGAGGATCCAGTCGAGCGGCACGAGGGCGCACCGGGCCTCGAGCCCGAGCCCCGCCACAACCTCCTGCGCGCTGGCGGGCTTGCGCGTCGCCGCCTCGAGCCCCGTCTCGCGCGCGACGCGGAGCGCCAGGCGATCGACGAACTCTTCGTACAGCAGATGCGACCGGATGAACGAGGCGCTGATAACCGGTTGCAGCGGCGGCGGCAGCAGCTCCCGCAGCGCCGCCGCGGCGGCAGTCGCGTCGGCAGCCGTAGCCCCCGAGGCGAGGCGTGACCTCACGTGCCCGACGGATTCCAGATGTCGAAGAAGTTGAACCACTGGGTCGGGTGCTCGCGCACGATCGTCTCCAGGACGGAGACCCAGGCCCGGGCCGCGTCCTCTTCACCGTGGCGCGCGACGCTGAGCGGCTCTCCCACCTTCACGGCGTACCGGTGGTCCGCGTCGAGGAGGCAGAACGCGGGCACCAGGGGTACGCCGACGGCGCGGGCCAGCACGAAGGGACCCAGCGGGAACGGCGCGGGGAGCCCGAAGAACGGGATCGACACGTCGCCCCGGGTGCCGAGTGCGCGATCTCCCTGAACGGCGACGACCTCGCCGCGGCGGAGCGCCGCGATCAGATCCAGTGAGATGGTCGGACGCGAGCGTGTGACGAAGCGGACGCCACCGCCCGCCCGGCGCACCCACCGCTGGAGGTCCCAGGCCTCCTCCTCGGCGACGACCACGTGCGTCGTCCGGTTGGTCCGGCCGGCCAGGAGCCGGCCGGCCAGCTCCCAGTTCCCCACATGCGCGGTCAGCGAGATCAGGCCCCCCTTCATCCGGGTGAGGCCCTCTGCCCCCTCCGCTTTGCGGACGAGGGCCGCGAGCCGGGGCGCCGCCTGGCGGTTCGTGGACACGAGGTCGCTGAAGCACATCGCGAAATCGGTGAACACGCCGATCGTCAACTCGTCGAGCCGCGGCCCCGTAACTCCCGTCGAGAGTCTGAGCGTCTTCTGGATGGCGGCGCGCTCTCGCGGCATGAGGCGTGGGGCGATGCGCCCGAGTTGTCGAGCGAGGGCGAGCCGCGGGCGACGGGGTAGCCACGCGAGTCCCGCCGCCAGACGATACAGATCAGAACGGTTGTACGGATGCCGGTACCAGCGCGGTCGGCCGGCCGACTCGTCCCGTCTCGCGGACACCGGGGGAGGCACGCTGGCAGAGTAGCACGCGAGTTTTCATCGCGAAGCGACTGTCTACCGCCGCTCGAGCGCCGGCTCCGCCGGGAGTTCGAGCGCCGAGGTTCGAGCGCCGGCTTTGCCGGCGCAACGAAGTTCTGGGGGTGGCTCGGAGGGGGCCGCCGAGGCCCCCTCCGATGATTTAGCGCTCGCGGAAGCGGTTGACGATGGGCAGGCGCCAGTCGCGCCCGAACGCGCGCGGCGTGATCTTCACGCCGATCGGCGCCTGACGGCGCTTGTACTCGTTCCGGTCCACCATGGCGACGACCCGGCGGACGGTCTCCGGCGCGAAGCCCCGCGCAATGAGGTCGTTCACCCCGCGGTCCTCCTCGACGTAAGCCTCCAGAATCGGATCGAGCTCGGCGTAGGGCGGGAGCGTGTCCTGGTCCGTCTGGTCCGGGCGGAGCTCGGCTGACGGCGCCCGTTCGAAGACGCTCTCCGGGATGACCTCGCGCCCCGCGTGCGCGTTGACGTAGCGCGCGACCTCGTAGACGAGCGTCTTGGGGACGTCCTTGATCACCGCGAAGCCGCCGGCCATGTCGCCGTAGAGCGTCGTGTAGCCCACGCTGTACTCGCTCTTGTTGCCCGTCGTCAGCACGAGCCACCCGAACTTGTTCGAGAGCGCCATGAGGAGGTTGCCGCGGATGCGGGCCTGGAGGTTCTCTTCGGTGACGTCCTCCTTGAGCCCCTTGAATGCCCTCGCGAGCGAGCGCTTGTAGGCTTTCAGGATCGGTGTGATCGAGATCGTGAGGAACTCGATCCCGAGGTTCTTCGCCAGCCGCTGGGCGTCCCTGCGTGTCCCTGCCGAGGAGTAGGGCGACGGCATCCCCGCACCCGCCACGTTCTCGCGGCCGAGCGCCTCCACGGCGAGCGCCGCGACGAGCGAGGAATCGATCCCGCCCGAGAGCCCGATCACGACGCGCGTGAAGCCGCTCTTCCGCACGTAGTCGCGCGTTCCCAGGACGAGCGCCCGGTAGACCTCCTCCACCCGCTCGAGCGGGGCGATCGGCGGCGGCTCGACGGCCGGTGCGGGCTCCGCCACGGGTAGCGCGGGGAGCACGATTCGCGGCGCCGTCTCGGCCGCCCGCAACTTCTCCTTGCGGCGGCGGGAATCGCGAAGCCGCGCGCGGAACACCGCCTCGAGGTCGAGGTCGGCGACGACGAAGTCTTCCTCGAACTGGCGCCCGCGCGCCACGACCTCGCCGCGCTCGTTCACGATGAGGCTCGCGCCGTCGAACACCAGCTCGTCCTGGCCGCCGACCATGTTGACGTAGGCCACGCACACGATGTCGTCGGCGGCGCGCGTCGCCACCATCTGCTCGCGGAAGCGCGCCTTACCGACGTGGTACGGCGAGCCGTTGACGTTGACGACCAGCTCGGCTCCGGCCAGCGCCTGCACGGTGGTCGGCCCCGCGGGGTACCAGATGTCCTCGCAGACGTTCACGGCGAAGGTGGTCTCGCCCACGGCGAAGACGGGAGCCTCGGTGCCCGCCTGGAAGTAGCGATTCTCGTCGAAGACGCCGTAGTTGGGCAGGTACTGCTTGTGGTAGACACCCGCCCTCTCGCCGTCATGAAGTATCGCCGCCGCGTTAAAGATGTCGTCGCGCCTGTCCACGAAGCCGACGACGACGGTGAGCCCGCGCGAGGCGCGCGCGACCTCGTCGAGCGCGCGCAGGTTCGCCTCGATGAACGCCGGTTTGAAGAGGAGATCCTCGGGTGGATAACCGGGAACGGCCAGCTCGGGGAATGCGACCAGATGGCAGCCGAGCGCGCGGGCCCGCTCGATCGCCTCGACGATCCTCCGCACGTTGCCCTCGAAATCGCCGACCGTCGGGTTGATCTGCCCGAGCCCCACCCGGAAGCGCCGCATGGACCGTATTGTACTCGCCCCCCGCGGCCTGGACATGTTCGACTCGCAGCCACGTGCGCCCCCGGCGCCCGCGCGGGCGGGTGCTATCATCGAGCCGGTGCCGGCGAAGGTCCCGTGGCTGCCCGCGACGTTACCACCCGGCGCGCGCCCGGAGCGCTGCCCCAGGTGCGGGCGTCAGGCGTTGATTCCGTGGACGCTCCGGCGTGACGACCGTACGAAGACGGTCCTGCGCACCTGGGTGTGTACGGAATGCCAGCTCACCGTGGAGCGCCCGGAGCCCGAGTAGAAGGTCGGAGGGGGCCTCGACGGCCCCTCCGAAGCCTCCCCCCAGAATCGAGGTTCCGGGCGAGGCCGCCCCGGGTGATCGGTGGGGGGCGTTCGGGGGGAGCGGCGCCGCTCCCCCCGATGTTCATCAGAGCGTGTTGATGAAGTCGATGAGCTGCCGGAGCCGTGGGTAGGACGAGCGGTTGAATGGCAGGATGAGCCGTGGCAGCTCCGGGAACTCGTCGAGCTCCTGCTCGACCGGCCCTGGCGCCTGGTCTGCCGGCCCCTTGAGAATGTCGTCGAACCGGCGCTGGAGTTCCGCCATCTGGTCGTCCGTGAGCGCGTGAACGAGGCGCAGCACGAGCTTGTCGCCGACGATCCGCGACGAGTGGTAGACGCGGTAGAAGCCTGTGACCTGGCGCACCGCGTCCTCGACCGTCTCCGCGATGCGGTAGAAGCTCGTGTCGATCGCGTCGATGAGCCGCCGCTCGACCAGCGTGCCCGAGGTCCATCGGTCCCAGATCCGCCAGAACGGCTTCGGCCCGGACTCGACGAGCACGACGGGGATGATCGCCGCCTTGCCCGTCTGGATGAGCGTCAGGAGCTCGAAGGTCTCGTCCATCGTGCCGTAGCCGCCCGGGAAGAGCGCGACCGCGCTCGCCTCCTTCACGAGGAAGAGCTTGCGCGTGAAGAAGTACTTGAACGTGATGAGCTTCGGGTCGGAGGCGATCCACGGGTTCGCCTCCTGCTCGAACGGCAGCCGGATGTTGAGCCCGAAGCTCTGCTCGCCGCCGGCGCCCTCCTGCGCGGCGCCCATGATCCCGCCGCCGGCGCCCGTGAGGACCATCCAGCCCTCGGCGACCATGCGCCGGCCGAACTCGCTCGCGGCGACCGTGGCATCCTGGCCGGGCTCCGTGCGCGCGGAGCCGAACACGCTGACCTTGCGGACGCCGCCGTACGGCGCGAAGACCTTGAACCCGTAACGTAGCTCCTTGAGCGCGGTGTTGGTGATCTTGAGGTCGCCCGTGAGCGCGCCGTCCTCGTTGAGCTTGAGCACCGTGGTCAGGAGCTGGTGGTAGTAGAGGCGGCGGTCGGCCGGCACGCCCGCGACGTCGAGGAGCTCGAGGATCAGGCGATTGGCGGCGTCGTTCTGGAGCTGGTAGCGATGCGATTCGGCCACGTCTTCGAGTATACCGTCACCGCGCCGCGGTTCCGAATGCTAAAGCCAAGCCTCCGACGCCTCAGCTCGTCGGCTTCTGCGCCCGGACGAACGCGCTCATGAACTTACCGTCCACCTCGGACGCGATGGCATCTCCATCGAGGCCGGCGCCGGCGAGGAACTCGCGCGCGTCCTCGACCCGGTAGATCCGGGTCGGCTCGAGGTCGATCGCCCCGAAGCCGGCCTTCGTGAGCTTCTCGCGATACTCCTGCTCCTCGAGCGCCCCCGCGACGCAGCCGATCCACAGCTCGACGCTCTTCCTGATTGCGGGAGGCATCTCGCCCCGGACGACGACGTCGGAGACCGCGAGCTGCCCGCCGGGCTTCAGCACGCGGAATGCCTCGGCCAGGACGCGGTCCTTGTCCGCCGAGAGGTTGATGACGCAGTTGGAGATGATGACGTCGACGGAGCCGTCGGGCAGCGGGATGTCCTCGATCTCGCCCTTCAAGAACTCCACGTTCTCGACACCC
>Ga0209802_1003048_pt1 | contig 11367 bp, 11 predicted proteins | sample GraSoiAngelo_129_FD_185886 | JGI IMG/M metagenome (GOLD analysis project Ga0209802, IMG submission 185886) | Grasslands soil microbial communities from the Angelo Coastal Reserve, California, USA - 14_0927_12_40cm (SPAdes) (version 2) | ecosystem: Environmental > Terrestrial > Soil > Grasslands ... | reverse complement strand
GTAATGGAGCGGTGGGCACACGAAGTGGTACGGCTGCTGGGGAGTGAACCCGTCATAGAAACCGGGAGCCACCATCCACGCGGCGACCATATACACCGCGGCAGCCGACGCGAGGAGAGCGATGCGGCTCACAGCGCGAGGTCCGCGATGACGTGGCCGACGATGGGTCCGACCAGGTCCTTGCACGCCCACCGCCAGAGTCCGAGCAGCAGACCCGCGGCGGCGACCGCGAAGAGAAACTCGGGCGGATGGGACAGCGCGTGCGCGGCGGTCCACAGGGCCGTGCTGCCGATGATCGCCACCGGTGCACCGCCGAGATCGTCCAGCGCCGCATAGAGGGCGCCACGGAACGCGATCTCTTCGCCGATCGACACCACAACGGCCGGCATGGCAAGGAAGGCGGGCAGGATCGGCGCGGCGCTCGCTCGCGCAGCGGCCGGTAGGAGAAGCACTGCTGCGAGCGCGAGGCCGCCCAGGATTCTCAGGCCCAGGCGCGAGGTGCCGAGGCCGAGCCGGTCGAACGGGACGAACGCGGCGGTGAGCACCATGGCGAGACCGCCGATGACCAGCACCCCGCCTGCATCGCGGGACGCGATGGCGGCGAGCGCACGCGTCCACTCGACCAGGAGGATGTACGTGGCGAGAATTGCCGCGCGCACGAGGGGCCGCGTGGCCCGGACCGAGAGCACGAACCGATTATCCGGGACTAGCCTTTGCGCCCTTCGCCAGCCGGTCCGCTCCTGAATAGACGTTGAAGCGATCGCCGCGAAGGAATCCGACCAGCGTCTGGTTGAACTCGCGCGCCAGCGCCACGGCGAGACTCGAGGGTGCGCCCACCGCCGCCAGCACGGGAACGCCCGCGCCGATCGACTTCTGGACGATCTCGTATCCCGCGCGCCCGCTGACGACCAGGATCGTGCCCGACGCGGGCAATCTTCCATCGAGGAGCATCCGGCCGACCACCTTGTCCACGGCGTTGTGCCGGCCGATGTCTTCGCGAAGCGCGATGAGCTCCCCGCCGGCGTCGAACAAACCCGCGGCGTGGAGGCCGCCGGTGCGCTCGAACACGCCCTGGCCCGACCTCAAGACGTCGACGAGTCCCGGCAGCATTTTCGGATCGACATGCGTGCCGGCGGGCAGCACCGAGAGGTCGCGTCGCAGGTCCTCGATCATCTGCGTCCCGCACACGCCGCAGGCCGAGCTCGCGAGCATGGACCGCTCAGGCTTGCGCCGCGGCTTGGCCGCCAGGCGCACGTCCACATGGTTGGATTCGACGAGGATCCCCTCGACGTCGATACCCGGTTCGGTCTCTCCGGCCTCTGCGCTGATGCGAATGCCGCGAACTTCGTCGACGGAGCGCACGATGCCTTCGGCGTAGAGCAGGCCGAGCGTGAGCTCGATGTCGGCGCCCGGCGTCCGCATGACGACCGCAAGCGGCTCGCCGTCCAGCAGCAGCTGAAGCGGTTCTTCCGTCACCACCGCGTCGGGCGATTCCGTCCACTCGCCGGCGGCGAAACGCCGGATGCGCAGCCTCGGCGCCGCGGGCTTCCCCATCTATCCTTCGGCCACCCGCAAGCGCCGTGCAGAGCGGGGGATCGCGGTCGTGATGGTGAAGCCGCGCCACGAGGTCACACGCTCGGCCCGCAGCTCGAATACCGAAGGAACGGCATCGACGTCGATGGAGTACCGCTCGGCGATGGCGTCGCGCTCGGCGGCGCCTCCAAAGGTGCCTCGCACGCATGCGCCCACCATGCGCGAGGGTCGAAAACGGTTTTGCGATTCGACCACCAGCGCACCTGGAGCCCCCGTGCGGACACGCCCGGCCGTGGGCGCGAGCATCACGGTGCCGTGGTCCACCTCCCACAGGGCGGGATGGATGACCGGCGCGCCGCCGTCGTACCAGCACGCGTAGCCGCGGGGCACGCCTGCCAGATGACGGCTGACCTCGGCCGGCACCGCAGGAACCCGGGCCGCTTGCGCTGCCGGGAAGGGGCCGATGTCGATCACCTCAGCATCGTTCGGATGCAGCTGCAGAACGATGCGGTTATATGGCATCCACTCGCGCGGGAGCCGCATCATGTCGAGCGCGTAGCCGGCCACGAACGGGACATTGCGCAGCGCGTACTCGGCCATCCCCAGGTACATCCCGGGTCCGGCCAGCGCCGCGCGCACCTGGTTGTTCAGCGAAAGGGGATCGAACACCTCGAGCGTGCCGCGCAGCAGCACGCCCTGGGCGCCTACGTCGACGAAGAACGCCGCCCGCGGGTCGCGCCTCGCGAGCATGTTCTTGGCCGCGTATCGCGAGGTCGTCATCCACAGGGATCCGGCCGCGAAGCTGTAAGCCGCCGGGTTGACCAGCGGCAGCCGCCCCGCCTTCAAGGCCAGCATGCCGATGCGGGCGCGGCCCAGGATCGCCTGGGCCTCCCGGCTCAATCGCACATAACGAAGATTAAGACGGTGCGCTCTCGAGGGTGTCGCGGATCCTTTCCATGGCCTTCTGGAGCCGCCCCCTGACCACGCGATCCACCTGCCTGGCGATCAGGGCTCCGATCGCGGCAGCAGGCGGCTGGTATGCGATTCGAAGCTCGACCTCGACACCATCAGGCGCCTTCGTGAACGTGAAGTCACCCTCCTGCTTGATCAGTCCGGTTTCCGATACCCAGCCGATCTCGTGCGGCCGGCGCCAGCGGTCGAGCCGCAGCACGCTCCGCAGCGGAAAGCCCATCGCCACCAGCTCCACCTCGTAGCGCGCGCCGACTCCCGTCGCGCGAGCGCCGATCGGTTCCCATCGGGTAACGCCCTGCAGCACGTCGGCGACGTGACGATGGTCCGCGAAATAGTCGAAGGCACGCTCCGGCGAGATGCGCATGACGACGGAAGCCGAGAACTCGAGCTTCGCCACTGGACGAAGATATCCGCGTGCGGCGGGCCGAGGGGCGGGTATGGGTCGAAGACTCGGTGGCGAGCACGCGCCGCGTCAGCGGCAAGGAGCTCGGCGAGCGTTATGCCATGGACGTGCGCCCGCTGTCGCTTGGCCTGGTGCATATGGAAGGCTCGACCATGCGCCTCGGGCCTCTCGAGGTCCTGCGATTCGGGCCGCCGAAGGTGACGCGCACGGGTGTCGCCTGGCCCGTAGAGGGTGGGCTTGCCGCCGGCGCTCCCGGCGGTTCGTTCGCGGTCAGGGCCGCCGGCGGCCGGTTGATTGCAAGCCTCGAGGGATATCGCCCCCGCCTTCCATTCGCCCTGTATGTCGTGAGCCAGCTGCCGATCCACCACCTCGTGATGCGGATGTACTTGCTTCGCGTGCGAGGGCGGCTGCCCGAGCCCGGGATGCCGGCGGCACCCACGCGGCGTCTTGCAGCGGCGGCGGTCGACGTCGGGTTGTGCGCCGTGTTCGCGCTGCTGGTGAGCAAGAGGCGCCGCCTTGCGGCATTCGCCGGCATCGCCGCGGGGTATCACGTCGCCTGCTGGAGCACCTTCGGGCGCACGCTTGGCGGCATCGTCGCCGGGACGCGCGTGGTCGCGGTGGATGGGTCGCGATCGAGCATCAGTCAGTCGGTGGTACGTTTGCTCGCGCTGCCGTGGGCGGCGCTGCGAATGCGCGCGGCTCACGACGAGATCGCGGCCACCGAGGTCGTCGCCGACTAGCAACTAGGATGTGATTCGTGGCATCGGGCGTCGACCTCGTGATCTTCGGCGCCACCGGCGACCTCTCGCGGCGAAAGATCCTCCCATCACTGGGAGCGCTGGTGGCACGCGAGAGAACCAAGCTGCGTGTGATCGGCGCCGGGCGGAGCCACGACACCACCGATCAGTTCCGCGAGCTGGTGAAAGAGGCCAGCGGAAACCCCGCCCTGGCCGCGACCGCCGAGTGGGTCACGCTCGACTACGCAGACCCGGCGAGCTTCGCTCCGATCAACGCGCTCATCACCGGCACGGCGGTCGTCATCTTCTACCTGGCCACACCGCCGGAAACGTTCAGCCCAATCCTGGTCGCTATCGCTAACTCGGCGATGGTGACAAAGGGCGACCCCTCGCGCCGCGTCGTCCTCGAGAAGCCGCTGGGCTACGACCGCAAGTCGGCCAAGGAGCTCAACGCGCAGCTCGCGACGGCCTTCGACGAATCGCAGGTCTATCGCATCGATCACTACCTCGCCAAGGACACCGTCCAGAACGTGCTCGCGTTTCGCTTCTCGAACTCGCTCTTCGAGCCCGTGTGGAATCGCAACCTCGTCGAGACGATCCAGATCACGGTTGCCGAAGAGGAAGGCATCAGGCAGCGGGCCGGCTACTACGACCAGACCGGGGCCGTGCGCGACATCTTTCAAAACCACGTCCTCCAGCTGCTCGCGCTGGTGACGATGGAGCCGCCGACCACGTTCGATCCCGACTACGTGCGCCGCGCCAAGCGGGCAGCCCTTCGCGCGATGTCGCCGCTGGACGTGACGTCCGCGGTGCGCGGGCAATACGAGGGCTACCTCGACGAGCCAGGCGTCTCATCCGAGTCGCGCCGGGAAACGTATGCCGCGGCTCGGGTATCGATCGAAAACTGGCGCTGGGACGGCGTGCCGATCTTCGTCCGCACCGGAAAGGCGCTGCGGCGCCGCGCCACCGAGGTTGTGATCAAGCTGCGCGACGCCCCGCTGCTGCGTATCGGAGGCCGCCGCCAGCGAGGCATCCCGACATTGATCGTCATCAGGGTCCAGCCCGACGAGGGGATCACCTTGCGGATCGGCGCCAAGCGTCCCGGTCCGAAGTTCGAGCTCGTGCCCGCCGGCATGAGGCTCGACTACGCGAAGCTGACGAAAGCCCCATTGCCCGATGCTTACGAGAACGTCCTCTCAGAGGTCCTTGCCGGCGGTCACTCTGCATTTCCCGGCGCGGAGGAGATCGAGCTGCAGTGGGAGATCGTTGATCCGCTCATCAAAGCCTGGGAGGCCGAAGGTCATCCGGAGGTCTATCCCGTCGGGTCGTGGGGCCCGCGCGCGGCGGACGACCTGGTCGCGGGGGGCGGTGGCCGCTGGATCGTCAGCGGCGACGAAGCCGGCACCGCCTGAATCACCTCCTTTCACTGGCGGGATTCAGCCATTCGGGCACACTTGGTCGCCTCTCAGCCAAGTGATACAGCCATTACTGCACGGATGTCAGGCGCAAAAAAAAGAGGGGCAGCCCGCGGCCGCCCCTCTTGTTGAACGAACGAACTACATCTTGCGGGCAGCCATGCCGCCCGGCATCTTCATCGTGCCGCTCATCCAGAGCTCCGCCTTGTTCGGGTAAAGCACGATCAGAAGGACCGCAGCAATGATCGCGATGATGAAAGACACGATGTCGAAGCGACCGAGCGAGATCTGCAAGAAGATCTGGTAGATCACCTGCAGGATCGCGTAGAGGATCAGCGCGCGAACCCAGCTCACGTTGGCCACAGGGTCGAAGCCCGCGATCATCAATCCGGCGCCGAAGGCGACACCGGCCACCGAAGCCGTGACGCCGAACCACGTGTCGAACGGAATCCATGTGGGGAATGCCGATCCTGCAACGATCAGGATTCCCATCACCCACATCAGGAGCTTCAACGCCAATGGGTTCCACTTAGCCACTAGTCCCTATCCTCCATTCGACCGCAGTTGATGTTGTATTTAGTGAGAGCAGCGGTCATTTGTAGCCAACGTTGTACGCCAAATGCACGTGAGTTGCAACGGTAGTCAACTCAAAACTTGCGCACCGCCCCGCCAAACACGGAGCGGGCGGAGGCCATAGGACCATGCGAAGGCTCCCTCGTGGTCGGCGTCCCAAAGGACGAGATCGGCCAGCATCGTCGCGGCCACCGCGCCTCGATCGAGGCGGGCGACCGAGGCAGCGCCGCCGACTGTGGCGGCGAGCAGCGCCCGCTCGACCGACAGCTTGAAAACCGCCACAGCCATGGCGACCACGACGCTCATGGAAGTGATCCCGCTCGTGCCTGGGTTGTGGTCGGTACCGAGGGCGATGGTCGTGCCGGCGGCCAGGAAATCCTTGACCGGCGGCAGCCTTCCCATGGACAACGCGGTGCCAGGCGCGAGTGTGGCCACCACCCCGGCTCGCGCAAGCGCCACGGCGTCGCCCCGATTCGCGCGAAGGAGGTGATCCGCAGAAGCCGCGTGGAGTTCGGCCGCGAGCCGGGCGCCGCCGGTGCGCGCGAGCTCATCGGCGTGTAATCGAGGGATAAGCTGCGCCTTGATCGCCGCCTTCAGGATGCGCCGCGTTTGCGAAACGGAGAAGTACCCGCGGTCGCAGAACACATCGCAGAATCGCGCCCCCGCTGAGTAGGCATCGCCGCACCACGAAGCGGCTTGCTTTGTGTACTTGCCAAGGTCGGCGCCTCGGTCGGGCGGCTGAGCGTGCGCCGCCAGGAACGTGACCTCGATGCGCGGGAGCACGTCGCGCTCGCTGAGGCGTTTGAGGATCCGGGTCGCCTCGAGCTCGCCCTCACGCTCGAGGTGGTATCCGGTCTTCGCCTCGACGGTGGTGGCGCCGCCTTCGAGCCATTTCCGCAACCGCTCGCCGGTCGCCTTTTCGAGAGTCTTGTAGCTCGCGTCGCGCGTGGCTTTGACCGTCGCGACGATCCCCCCGCCCGCCTTTGCGATCTCTTCGTACGAGGCCCCGGCGGTGCGCATCGCGATCTCGGCCATCCGGTTGCCGGCGTATACGGGATGCGTATGCGCGTCGATGAGCCCGGCGGTGACGAGACCGCCGCCGCAGTCGTCTTCGTGCGCGACGTAGCCAAGGAGATCGATCGGCTCCTCACCCGCTCGCCCGCACCAGGCGATGTGCTCGTCGTCGTCGCAGATGATCGCCGCCTTTTCGATCACGCCGGCCTGGGTGCCGGTGAAGAGGCGGCCGATGTTGTGGAGGCGCCTCACTGCGAAACTACGGTTTTGCCGCCGACGACCACGTTGGTGACATTGCAGCCCGAAAAGCTGTAGATGAGGTAGGCGGGGCTCAGCTCGCGCCACTGGCCGTGAGGATCCTCGAGGGTGATGAAGTCGGCGAGCATGCCCGGCTCGAGCTCGCCTGCTTGCCAGCCCAGGGCGATCATGCCGTCACGCGTCGCGGCGCGCAGCAGCTCCTCCGGCTGGTGCAGCACGCGGCGGCCGGTCGCCCGCCTCTGGTCGAGCTCGAGCCCGCGGGCCTCTTCGAGGATGTCGATCACCGCATTGGAGTCGCTGCCGAGCGTAAGCGCACAGCCCGCGTCAGCCAGCGCGCTCATGGGCCCGACGCGGTCGCCAAGGTCTCGCTCCGTCGTCGAGCACGCGCAGACCTGAACGTCGTAGAAGCCCAGGAGCGAGACGTCGTGCTCGCTCAAATGTATGGCGTGCACGGCGGTGAGGTCAGAGCTGAGGATCCCCTCGCGATCCAGAAGCTCCGCCGGTGTGCAGCCTTCGACCTCCAGGCACTCTTCAACCTCGGCCGGCTGCTCGGCGAGGTGGATGTGCAGCGGCATGCCGCGATCCTTCGCGTACGCGAAAACGATCCGCATCGACGCGGGGTCGACCGCGCGCACGCTGTGGATGGCGGCGGCGATGCGTACGCCATCCGCATCCTTCAGCTCGTCGACTCGCCGCGCCCACCGATCGGCGTCACCATCTGAGAAAGTCTTCTGTGCGCCCTCGAGGGGCCTGCCGTCCATGCCGCCGCGTAAATAGCAAGCGTCGATGAGCGTGATCCGGATCCCCTCCTCGCGCGCCGCATCGATGAGCGCGATCCCGAGCTCGTTGCCATGGCTGTGCAGGTAGTGGAATTCGCCGACCGAGGTGATGCCCGCCTCGAGCATCTCCCTGAACACCAGCCTCGCGTGGTTGAAATAGTCGGCGGGGTCCCACTGGGCGAAGCCGTACATGCTGTCTCGCCACTCCCAGAAGTCGCCGCCGCCCGATTCGACCTCGCCGCGCAGCAGACGCTGAAACGCGTGGCTGTGGACGTTGGCGAGGCCGGGGATCGTCCAGCCCTTCAGTACGACCGCGTCGCGCGGGGCAGGCGCTCCTTCGGTGATAGTTTTGATCAGCCCATCCTCCACCTCGATCAGCACGTTCTCGGCGCGATGGCCAAGCCACGCCTGCTCCGCGTGCCAGCGGCCGGAACCATTCATCTATGACATGGGAATGTGGACGCCGCGCTCGCGCGCGACGTCGAGCGCGCGCTGGTACCCGGCGTCGGCGTGCCGGATCACGCCGGTCCCAGGATCGTTGGTGAGCACCCGCTCGAGCTTGCGCGCGGCTTCGGCGGTTCCGTCCGCGACCACCACCATCCCGGCATGAATCGAGCGCCCGATGCCGACGCCGCCGCCATGGTGGACGCTCACCCACGACGCGCCGCTCGAGGTGTTCAGCAGCGCGTTCAGAACCGGCCAGTCGGCGATGGCGTCCGACCCGTCGAGCATCGCCTCGGTCTCGCGGTAGGGCGACGCGACCGAGCCCGAGTCCAGGTGATCGCGGCCGATCACGATCGGCGCCTTGACCGCGCCAGTGCGCACCAGCTCGTTGAACCGGAGCCCGGCGCGCGCGCGCTCGCCGTATCCGATCCAGCAGATGCGCGCGGGCAGGCCCTGGAAGTGCACCTTCTCGCCCGCGGCCTTGATCCAGCGCACCAACGCGGCGTCGCCGGCGAACTCATCGATCATGGCCCGGTCGGTGACGGCGATGTCCTCCGGATCGCCGGAGAGCGCGACCCATCGAAAGGGCCCCTTGCCCTCGCAGAACAGCGGCCTGATGTACGCGGGCACGAACCCGGGAAACTCGAATGCCCGCTCGCTGCCGCCAAGCTTCGCCTCCGCGCGCAGGCTGTTGCCATAGTCGAAGACCTCGGCGCCGTGGTCGAGGAAATCGATCATGGCGTCGACGTGGCGCGCCATGCTCACGCGCGCGCGGCGCACGTACTCACCGGGGTCGTCGAGACGCAGCTCCTGAGCATCCTCGGGACTCAGCCCCGCCGGGATGTAGCTCAGCGGATCGTGGGCGGACGTCTGGTCGGTGACCACATCGACCTCGAATCCACGCGATGCAAGCGTGGGCAGCACCTCCGCCGCATTGCCGTGCAGCCCGATGGAGAGGGCCCGCTTCGCCTTCTTGGCATCGAGCGCGAGGCGCAGCGCGTCCTCGAGATCGGCCGCGCGCACGTCGAGGTAGCGATGGTCGATCCGGCGCTGGATCCGCTCAGCATCGGCTTCGACGCAGATCGCGACGCCGCCGTTGAGCGTGATCGCGAGCGGCTGGGCGCCGCCCATGCCGCCAAGACCGGCCGTGAGGGTGATGGTGCCCGCGAGCGAGCCGCCGAACCGCTTGTGCGCGACCGCGGCGAAAGTTTCGTAGGTGCCCTGGAGGATGCCCTGGGTGCCGATGTAGATCCACGATCCGGCCGTCATCTGGCCGTACATGGTCAGACCGAGTGCCTCCAGGCGCCGGAACTCGTCCCATGTCGCCCACTCCGGCACCAGCAGCGAGTTGGCGATGAGCACGCGCGGCGCCCACTCGTGCGTGTCGAACACGCCGACCGGCTTGCCGGACTGGACAAGAAGCGTCTGGTCGCCTTTCAGCGCTTTCAGCTCGCGGACGATGGCGTCGAACGCGTCCCACGACCGGGCGGCGCGGCCGGTGCCGCCGTAGACCACAAGGTCGTCCGGCCGCTCGGCGACGTCGGGATCCAGGTTGTTCATCAGCATCCTCATCGCGGCTTCCTGCGGCCATCCGAGGCAGCTGAGGCTGGTGCCGCGCGGTGCCCGGACGACGCGCGGGCCGCTCATCTCAACGTGCCGGCCGCGGTTTGCGCGGCTGCGATGACGGCGCCGCTTCGGATGAGTGCCTCGGCCGCCGCCAGCTCAGGGGCGACCACGCGGTCGGGCCCGACGCCTGGGATCTGCATGCGCACCAGGTCGCGGACCGCGGCCGTGGCGGGCGCGGGCTTGAGCGGCGCACGAAGGTCGAGCGCGCGCGCGGCGGAGACCAGCTCCACGGCGAGGATGCTCGTGAGGTTGTCGAGCACCGTCCGCAGCTTGAGGGCCGCGCCCCAGCCCATCGACACATGGTCCTCCTGCATCCCCGAAGTAGGCACGGAGTCGACGCTCGCCGGCGCCGCGAGCCTGCGGTTCTCGGCCACGAGGGCGGCGGCGGTGTACTGCGCGACCATGAGCCCGGAGTTCACGCCAGGCTCTTCCGCGAGGAACGGCGGCAGGCCCTCGGAGCGATGCGGGTCGAGCAGCCGATCGACTCGGCGTTCGGCGATAGCCCCCACCTCGGCGGCGGCGATGGCGAGGAAGTCGGCGGCGAACGCCAGGGGCTCGCCGTGGAAGTTGCCGTTGGATTCCACCTCGCCGTTCTCGAGGACCACGGGGTTGTCGATTGCCGAGCCGAGCTCTATGGCTGCGGTCCGGCGCGCGAACTCCAACGTATCGCGGGCGGCGCCGGCAACCTGCGGGCTGCAGCGCACCGAGTAGGAGTCCTGCACGGCGTGCGCGGAGTGGCGATGTGAGGCGACGATGCCCGATCCACGCATCAGTCGCGCGAGGTTGGCGGCGCTGGCCACCTGCCCCGGATGCGGGCGGATCTCGTGCAGGTGCGGCTGGAATGGCCGGTCGGTGCCGAGCAGCGCCTCGGCCGACATCGCGGCCGTCACGTCGGCGACGCGAAAGCAGAGCTCCGCGTCGCTGCACGCCAGGGCGAGCATGCCGAGCATGCCGTCGGTGCCGTTGATCAGCGAGAGGCCTTCCTTGGTCTCGAGCTTGAGGGGCTTGATCTTCGCCGCGCGCAGGGCCTGGGCGGCGGGCTGGCGCGCGCCATCGGCGTTCGTCACCTCGCCTTCGCCTACCAGCGCAAGGGCGATGTGCGCCAGCGGCGCGAGGTCGCCGCTGCAGCCGACAGATCCGTAGCGCGGCACGACCGGGGTGATCCGCGCGTTGAGGGCGGCGATGAGCGTTTCGGCCACCGCCGGCCGCACGCCGGACAGCCCCATCGCGAGGGTGCGCGCCCGCAGCAGCATCGTCGCCCGCACCACCTCGACATCCGAGGGTGGGCCGACCCCGGCTGCGTGCGAGCGGATCAGCGCGATCTGGAGCTCCGGCTGCCGCAGGGGTGGAATGCGCGTGCCGGCCAGCGCCCCGAATCCTGTCGAAACGCCGTAGACCGGCTCACGGGACCGCGCCGCCCGCTGCACGCGGGCCTGGCTCTGCTCCATCCGCGTCCGCGCGGTCGCCGACAGGGCGACCTTTTCGCCGTGACGCGCCACCGCGACGACCTGCTCCTCGTCCAGTGAGGCGCCCCGCAGCGTGACGGTCACCAGCGAAGGCTAACGGGTCACGGGGCGGGGATGAAGCGGGCGCGCACCGGCTTTTCGTCCTCG
>Ga0209802_1003046_pt1 | contig 11368 bp, 10 predicted proteins | sample GraSoiAngelo_129_FD_185886 | JGI IMG/M metagenome (GOLD analysis project Ga0209802, IMG submission 185886) | Grasslands soil microbial communities from the Angelo Coastal Reserve, California, USA - 14_0927_12_40cm (SPAdes) (version 2) | ecosystem: Environmental > Terrestrial > Soil > Grasslands ... | reverse complement strand
CGGACTGGGGCAGCCGCACCGCGAGCAGCCGGAGTGAGTCAGCCGCCGGGGACTGGACGGCCAATGCAGTCGCGAGCAGGCACGCCCCGAGGACTGTCACGGTGGCCCACGTCCGGCGATCGAGAATGCCACTAGCGGCGATGAGGCCCAGCGGTCCCACCCCGTGCGCGCCTCCACCTTCCACAGATAGGACCGGGCCGGTACGATGGTCACAGAATCCGGGATCGCGACCGCTGTGTCTGCCACCTGCACTTCGTACAGCACGCGACCGGCTGCGTCGAACAGCGTAACGCGGTAGCGGTCGGCACCGGACATGCCCGCCCATCGCAGATTCGCGGCCTCGGCCACGACACCCACCGGCGCGACCGGAACGGGAGTTGGCGAAGCCGAGGGCGGGCCCCGGTGGCCCGGTCCGCCCTCGGTCGCCCAGGGCCGCGCCAGCGCGAGCACGATCGCGGCTGCGGCTGCAGCGGGGAGCGCGAAGCGGAGCAACCGGCGTCGCGGCGCGCCCTCGACCGCAGCGATCTCGCGTGCCACGGCGGGGTCGGCGAGCGCGCGACTCACCGAGGCGATCGACTCGCGGCAGCGCGCGCAGCCGGCGACATGCCGCAGTACTGTGGCGCGCGAGACCGCGTCGAGCCCCCCGGACGCGAGGGCGGCGAGCATGTCGTCGTCAAGGCAGTCAGGCGTCGGAGCTGCCGCACTGACACGTGTGGCGCGGAGTCTTACCAGGAGGTCGTCCGGTTCGGGTCTGGTCACGCTCGGGTATCCTCAGTGGTCATGAGACGGTCGCGGGCCAAGGGACTGCTCACGCATCCACCCCCCGCACGCCGGCCCGCTCCAGCTGCGCGCGCAACACCGCCAGCGCCCGATACACTCGGTTGTAGACCGCCTTCGAGTTGACGAGGCCGAGCATTTTGGCGACCGTCTGTGCCGGAAGCTCCTCCACGAGATAGAGCTCGACCGCCACGCGGTCCGCCGGATCGAGGGAGCTCAGCGCGTCCTGAAGTGCCTCGCCGACGTGGGCGTCGATGGGGGCGCTCGGCGTCTCGGTCTCGACCGGCGGTGGGCCGGCAAGCTCGCGCAGCACGTGACCGCGCCGACCGTCGCTCACCGCTCGGTACGTGGCGCGGAGTTGGACCAGGAACTCGCCGAACGTGAGGGAAGGCGCGTCGCGCGCGCGCAACAACTCGAACGCTTCGACGTGGCTCCGCCGCTCGAGAAAGACGTGCTCAAAGATCGCCCGTTGCAGGGCAGGCAGCCCGTCGGCCACGACGGACAACCGGCGGCGGCCGTCGCGGTGGCGGAACCAGTCGATGGTGAGGTGACGGACGACAGTAACGAGCCACGTGGAGAAACGCGCGCGGTGCTCCGGCTGGTCGACATAGCTGCGCAGCCGCCGCAGGTCATCCTCGCGCAGGGCCTCGCACACCCGCGCGAAGACATCCATCACATCATCGTAGTCTTGGGCGTAGTGACGGATGGCCGCAAAGATCAGGCGGCGATAGCGATCGAGGAACAGGTCCCAGGAGGCCTCGGGCCTGCCCTGTCGGAGCTCGGCGACCCAGTCGTCCATCGGCCAACCCCGCGGCAAATGAAAACCCGGCTGAACGAGTGTGCCCACTCAGCCGGGGTCGCCATTGGCTCCCCTCAAGGTATGGGCGAGCCGCACGACGGTGCACCTTGAGGTTCAAAGCATCTGAGTCGGTTTCAATTTGCACCCACTAGGCGGACTGTCAACCCGGAGACCGTGCGTGTTAGCTCGTGACGGCAGGCGCCGCTCAGTCGCTCTCGATACGCTCCAACACGGCCGCGATGTCCTGCTCGGCACCGGTGCCGGTGTAAGCCACCGTGCCGGCCTTGTTCACCACGACGATGTACGAGGTCGTCGGCGCGTCGTAGGCCCGTACGGCCGCGCCCGCGGCGTCGTACAGCACGGGGAACGGGAGCGGGTGCTCCGCGAGATGCCGCTTGATCGAGACCGGTGACTGGTTCACGCCCACGCCGATGGCGACGAACCGCACCGTGCGGCCGTAGCGCGCGTGTGCCGCCTTGAGCGACGGCTCGAGCGCCTTGCAGAGCGGGCACCAGGTCGCCCAGAACTCGAGCACCACCGGCTGGTGGCCGATGTACTGACCCAGGTCCACGGACTTGCCGTCGAGGTCCTCCACGGCCACGACCGGCGCCTTCGTGCCGACCGCGAGGCCGACGTCCTGGGCGCCAAGCGGCGCGACAGCAGCCGCCAGAACGGTCCCCACGAGCCACAGGTATCGCATCACCACACCATCCCCGCTTGAATGAAGTAGTACTCCGCCATGATCAGGAGGATCACTCCCGCCGCCCGCTTCGTCCACGCCATCCATGCGCCCGCCCGCGGCAGCGCCGTGACCGAACCGGAGAACAGCCCCACCCCCACCAGCAGCGCGGTCATCCCGAGCGAGAACACGAACAGATACACGAACCCCAGGAATCCGCTCCGCGTGGTCGCCACCCAGGTCAGCACGGCCGCGAACGCCGGAGCCCCGCACGGCGCCGCCACGATCCCCGACGTGGCGCCGAGCAAGAACACGCCCGCGTAGGATCCGCCCCCAAGTCCCGAAGCCCATTGCACCAGACGCGCCGGGGCCACGACGGGGAACACATCCAGCATGGCAAGCGCAAACACGAGCAGCAGGTTCCCAATCACGAGCCGCGCCCAGGGACTCGCACTCACCGTGCCAAACAGCGACCCTGTGAGCCCGGCGACGAGCCCCAGCACGGCGTAGAACAGCGCCAGGCCCGTGACGTAGGCCAGCGTGAGTCCCGCCGTTCGCGCCCGGGACGCTCCCGGCGCGCTCGTGCCCGAGATGATCCCTGCGGTGATGGGAATCATGGGATAGATACACGGGGTGAGGCTCGTGACGACGCCGGCGCCGAACAGCGTCGCGACGGCGAGCACGGGATGGTGGCTCAGCGCCTCGCCCAGGCCCGGCGTGTCCATGCCGCAATGTAGCACGGCATGAACCGCCGGTCGCCGGGCGGAGGTCTACGGAGGTCTACACGGTCCAGCCGGCGCGATACTCCGACCGCACGTACTCGGCCGGCACCTTGGTGTTCGCGACCTCGCCGGTGTGGGCATCGATCTCGAGCACCTGGGCCGTACGCAGTGCCAGGTTGCCGAGCAGCACCATCTCGGTGAGCGGCCCGGCGTGGTCGGGGAAGTTCGAGCCCGCGGGCGTTCCGCCTTTGCACGCCGCAATCCACTCGGCGTACACGCTCTCGAGGCGCGGGTACTTCTGCGCCGGCGGGTGAGCGGTGATCTCCGCCTGGCGGGCCTCGTCGAGCAGACGCGGGTCCTCGCCGTAGATCCCGGCCACGAGCTTGCCCTGGTCGCCGATCCACAGCTGGCCGCTCGTATCGAACGGCCACAGCGCCGGGTCCGTGACTTCCTTGGGGCGCGGCGGGTACAGGCTGCCGTCGCGCCACACCACCTTGACCTCGGGGCGATTGCCCTTGGCGGCAAAAGTGTAGGTGATGCGGGAAACCGCCGGCGCGGTCTCGCCGAACAGCTTGGTCGATTCGGGCTCGATGCGCGTGGGGTAGCCCAGCCCGAGCGTCCAGAACGACGCGTCCATCGAGTGACAGGCGATGTCGCCCAGCGCGCCGGTGCCGAAATCCCACCAGCCGCGCCACTTGAACGGTGCATATGCCGGGTTGTAGGGCCGCGCGGGGGCGGGACCGAGCCACAGGTCCCAATCGATCCAGGGCGGCGTGTAGTACTCCTCGAGCGGCCGCTCGATGGCCTGGGGCCAGATCGGCCGGTTGGTCCACAGCTCGATTTCGCGCACGGTGCCGATGGCGCCCGCCTCGACCCACTCGCGGATCTGACGGGTGCCCTCGCCGGCGTGACCTTGATTGCCCATCTGGGTGGCGACCTTGGATTTGCGCGCCGTCTCGACCAGCTGGCGCACTTCCCACAGCGTGCGTGCCAGCGGCTTCTGAATGCGGGTGTGCTTCCCCATTTTCATCGCCATCATCCCGGCCACGGCGTGCACGTGATCGGGCGTCGAGACGGTGACGGCGTCGATGTTCTTCGCTTCCTTGTCGAGCAGCACGCGAAAATCTTTGAAGCGTTTGGCTTTGGGAAAGGCTGCAAACGACTGCGCCGCCTGGTGCTCATCCACGTCGCACAGCGCGTAGATGTTCTCCGTCTTCCCCACGCCTTTCACGTCGTTCGCGCCCATGCCACCCACGCCGATGCAGGCGATGTTGAGCTTGTCGCTCGGCGCCGTGAAGCCGCGTCCCAGCACGTGTCGGGGAACGATGGTGAAGGCGACGCCGGCGCCCACGTCGCCGACGAACGTGCGTCTCGAGATGCGTTTGCGTCCCATGATGCGACCCTCCTCAGTCGGCTGCCACGGGCTCGCGCGCAGGCGCGGCGTCGGGGCGGAAGAGCACGGCGAACACAACCAAAACGATCGCAGCGAACCCGGCGGGGAGCAGCCAGAAGCTCAGCCATTGTTGCAGTGTGAGGCCCGCTGCTGCGCCCAGAAATCGATTGTAGACCTGGCCGGAGACCCAGGCGCCGATGAGCATGCCGACGCCGTACGTCACCAACACCAGGAACCCCTGCGCCTGGCCGCGGACCGCAGGCGTGGACTTCTTGTCGACGTAGATCTGCCCGGTGACGAAGAAGAAGTCGTAGCACACGCCGTGGAGCAGAATCCCGAGGACGATCAACCAAAACAGCGTAGCGGGGGCCGCGAGCGCGAACAGCGCATAGCGTAGCGCCCAGGCGCCCATCCCCACCAGCAACATGCGCTTCACGCCCAGCCGCGCAAACATCAGCGGCATCGCCAGCATGAACAGCATTTCGGACATCTGGCCGAGCGTCATCAGGGAAGATGGATTCGGCAGCGCGCTGGTCACGGCGTTCGTCGTGTGCAGATCGTAGACCGCCACCTTCGCAAAGATCGGAGCGTAGGTGTAGTACACGGCCAAGGGAATGCAAATCAGGAATGAGCACATGATGAACACGTAGAACGGCGTGCTTCCCAGCTCTTTGAGCGCATCCAGCCCAATGATGCTCTGCACCGAAACCCGCCGGCCTGCCGCGGGCGGGGGCGTGTGGGGCAAGCTGAAGCTGTAGAGACCCAGGAGGAGACTCGCCGTACCGGTCGTGTAGAGCGGCAACGGTGTCGTATCTGGCAGCTGACCCGCCGTGAAGCGGCTCAACACGAAGCCGATGAAGAGACCGGCGACGATCCAGCCGATCGTGCCGAACACACGAATGAGGGGGAACTGCCGCTCTTGGTCCTCGATGTGGTGAAACGCCAGCGAATTCGCCAACCCGAGGGTCGGCATGTAGCACAGGTTATAGAGGAGGAGCAGCAGGATGAACAGTCCCGAGGCGCCGGTGGCTCCCGGAACGAGGACCATGATCGCACCACCAACCAGGTGCAGGACGCCGAGCACTTTCTCCGTCGCAAAGAACCGATCCGCGATCAGCCCGAGGAAGAACGGCGCCACGATAGCTGCGACGGGGTTCACCGTGTAGGGCAAGTACGCCAGCTTGGCCATGCCGTGCGCCGACATGTAGTTGCCGATGGTCGTATACCACGCACCCCAGATGAAGAACTGCAGGAACATCAGGGTCGACAGCCGGGCGCGGACGCTCACGGCAACACCCGGATCTTGATATTGCGGAAGGCCACCCGCTCGCCATGCTCCTGCAGCCCGATGTACCCCTCGGCATTGCGCCCGTAGCGCGGGTGGGTGGCGAACTTGCTGGCCTTCACCTTCGCCTCCCAATCGGGGCTCCCCAGCTCGTATTCGACGATCTTCACGCCATTGAGCCAGTGCTCCACGTGGTTCCCGTTCACCACGATGCGCGCCTGATTCCACTGGCCCGCAGGCTTCACGACCCCGGCCGGCGAGGGATACAGGTCGTAGTCGGAACCGGCCGCCGTCAGCCGCGACTGGCCGTCCGGATGCCCCACGTCGTCGAGGACCTGATATTCCGGAGCGCTCCAGTAGATGGCGTCATCGCCGGGGTCTTCGCTCGCGCGGTAGAAGATCCCGCTGTTGCCGTTCTTGGCGATGTTCCACTCGAGTGCAAGCTCGAAGTTCTTGAACTTCTCGGTGTTGACGATGTCGGCGGCGGGTCGCACGCGCGTGAGCGCGCCGTCCGCGACCTGCCACCCCGACGGCAGCGAGTCCATCTTCCACCCCCGCCACCCCGCGGTCGTCGTGCCGTCGAACAGCAGGCGCCATCCGGCGGCGCGCTCTTCCGGCGTGAGTGTGTTGAGCTGCGCCGCGGGACGTCCCGCGGCGGTTTGAGCGAGGGCGATCCGGGGCGCGGCGACGGCGGTGAGCGCCAGTGTCAACCCGCGCGCGACGGCGGTCACGAGCCTTGCTGTGGTCACGGTGTCTCCTGTAGGAACGATGTTCAACACTACCACCCCTCCGCAGAATCGGAAGTTCAAGCCATTCAGTCGGGCATGCCGGCCGTCTCTTTGAGCCGCGTCTCCACGGCGCGCCGGGCCCGCTCGCTGCGCGTGATCACGAGCACGGCGTCGTCTCCCGCCACCGTCCCGATGATCTCGGTCCACCCGGCAGCGTCGAGCGCGAGCCCGAGCGCCTGGGCGCTCCCCGCCGGGGTCTTCAGCACCAGCAAGGGACCCACGCCGTCCACCGACACGAGCGTCGTGGGCAAGAGCTGCTGCAGCTGCGGCCGGATCCCCGCCCCGGTCTCGGGTGGCGGAGCGTAGTGCGAGCCGCCGTCCGGCGCCGCGACTTTGGCCAGCCCCAGGTCGCGGATGTCCCGCGACAGCGTGGCCTGGGTGACGTCGAAGCCCTCGGCCTTGAGAAGCTCACGCAGCTGCTCCTGGCTCGCGACCGTCTGCAGGCGGACGATCTTGAGGATCGCGGCGTGGCGCTGCGTTTTCATGGGGCGGGAATGTAGCCGCGAACGACCCGCCCGGCGACGAGGGTAAGCAAGGCGGTGGAGGGCGGTGGAGGGCGGTGGAGGACGGTGGAGGGGAATACCGCGAGGTCCGCCTGCTTTCCCGCCTCCAGCGACCCGATCTCGCTCTCCAACCCGAGCGCCCGCGCGCCCGCGATCGTCAGCATCCGCAGCGCATCCTCTCCGTCGAGCCCGGCTGCCGCGGCCTCGGCCCACAGATTGACATCGCCCGCGCTCATCACCGAGTCCGTGCCGAGCCCGACCGGGATGCCGGCGGCCCGGAATGCCGCCAGGGGCGCCGTGCCGTGCCGGTGGGCGCGGTTGGAGCGGGGGCAGGACGCCACTGCCCCACCCGAGTCTCGGAGCGTCGCGATGTCCTGTTCGTCCACTTGGACACAGTGGATGAACAGCCACCCCGTTGCACGTTCCAAGACGCCAAGTTGCAAGAGATACTGCACCGGCGAGCAGTGGCGTGCCAGCACCGCGATGCCCCGGGCGCGCAGGGCCTCGGCGAACGAGCCTGCCCCGTCGCGCACCAGGGCCGTCTCCTCGCGCGACTCGGCCAGGTGCACGGCGAGGGGCAGTGACTCACGCCGGGCGAAATCGGCCACGGCCCGATACAGCGGCTCGCTCACGCTGTAGGGCGCGTGCGGCGACACACCGAGGCGCGTGCGGGCGGAGGCGACGGGGCCGAGGTGGACCACGGCCGCCTGCAGCTCGGCGAGGCTCGCCGCTCGGTCCGCCGGATCGGGGCCGAACCCTTCCTGATAATAGATCCCGCGCGCGCCGAGGCGCGCGAGGGCCCGCAGGGGCGCGCCCGTACTTCCCGTGTCCGCGACGCAGGTAACGCCCGCCGTCCAGCAGTCCCGCACGCCCTGCTCGGCCGAGTGATCGAACTCCTCGGGCGTGGTCGCGTCTTTCAAGGACCGGATCGTTCGGATCCAGCGGGAGAACTCGCGCTCCGGGTTACGGCCGGCGAGATGGGTGAGCTCGAGGTGGGTGTGCGTGTTGACGAGGCCCGGGACGAGGACGGCGTCGGGGAACTCGACCCGGCGGGCCCCGGGGGGGAGGGGTACATCCGCGTGCGCCCCGACCGCGGCGATCCGGCCATCGTCCGCAACGAGAACGGCGCCGTCCGAGATGGGCGGCGCCGTGACCGGATGGACCGAGCCCGCACGAATGCGGAGCACTTAGGGACTCACGGCGACACGCCGGTTCCGAATGGCGCGTGCACCGGGCAGGCCTGCGACGGCTCCGTGCCGGGATAGAACCAATCCCAGTGCCGCACTTCCTGCGGGCAGAACGGCGTCGCGAGATAGCCGTTCGACCAGTCCACTTCGCGCGTGACGAGGGAGTCGGGGCGCACCCAGTCGGGGGGCGCCGGCCGGCGGTCGTACACGTCGCGCATGAACGCGGTCCAGGCGGGCGCGACGACGCGGCCGCCGCCCGCGTTGTGCTCGAGGATCCGCTGCTGGATGTCGTAGCCGACCCAGATCCCGGTCACCAGCTCGGGCGTGTATCCGATGAACCAGGCGTCGGTGTAGTCGTCGGTGGTGCCGGTCTTCCCGGCCGCGGGGAGCGTGAAGCCGCCCTTCCAGACGGCCGTGAACGCGGTCCCACGGCGGATCACGTCTTTCATCATGTCGACCATCAGCCAGGCGTGCGACGAGTCGATCACGGTCTCGCGACGGATCGCGGGCTGCCACAGGATGTTCCCCTGGCGGTCCTCCACCCGGAGAATGCCAACGGGCTCGGCGCGCGTGCCGAGCGTCGCGAACGCGGTGTAGGCGCCGATGATCTCGATCGGCTTGACCCCCTTCGCCCCGATGAAGATGGATGGGTACGGCGGGAGCGGCGTGGTGATGCCGTAGTTGCGTGCTTCGCCGATGACCGTCTGCTCGCCCAGCGTCATGCCGAGCTTGATGGTGGCGAGGTTGCGCGAGAGGTAGAGCGCCTCGCGCATCGGGATCATCCCCAGCGTGGTGTCGTCGTCGTCCTTCGGCTGCCACAGCGTGGAGTCGAGCTGGATCACCGGCGGGTTGAGCGGCGAGTCGTCCAGGATTTCGGTCACGGGGTGGCCGGCGCGGACGGCCGCGGAATAGACGAACGGCTTGAACGTCGAGCCCGGCTGCCGGATCGCCTGGGTGGCGCGGTTGTACTTCGAGTCGTCGAAGTCGCGGCCGCCGATCATGGCGCGGATGTAGCCGGTATTCGCTTCCAGTGAGACGAGCGCGCCCTGGAGGTAGCGGGTGAAGTCGCCGTGATCTTCCCCCGACGCCTTGGACGACTCGAGGTATTCGCGGTAGGTGATGCGCCCGGGGAACTTGCCGTTCGAGTACACGCCCGCCTCGATGGCATCGAGCTGCGACTGCAGGGCGCGCTCCGCTGCCTCCTGCATGTCCAAGTCCAGCGTGGTGTAGATGCGCAGGCCGCCCTCGTACAAGTCACGCCCGAACTTCGCGTCCAGCTGCACGCGCAGCCATTCGACGAAGTACGGGGCCACGTCGCCGTAGTTGGTGCGGTTGCCCGTGAGCACGAGGGGGTAGGAGCGCCACAGCTCGCACTCCTCTGGCGAGAGAAAGCCCTGATCGCGCATCAGGCCCAGCACGACATTGCGCCGGCGCACGGCCCGGTCGGGGTGGGTGCGCGGGTTGTAGAACGCGGGCAGCTTGGGGAGCGCCGCCAGCATCGCGGCCTCCGCGACGTTGAGCTGGCGCGCCGACTTGCCGAAGTAGATCAGCGCCGCGGCCTCCACGCCGTGCGCCCCCGCGCCCAGGTTGATCTGGTTCAGATAGAGCTGGAGGATCGTGTCCTTGACGAAGTTGCGCTCGATCTCCACGGCCACGCGCGCTTCCTTGAGCTTGCGCGTGAGCGTCTTCTCACGGCTGATGTCGTCGGGAAAGATGTTGCGCGCCAGCTGCATCGTGATGGTCGAGAAGCCCTGCGCAAAGCTGATCGACAGGATGTCATTCTTGATGGCGCCGAGGATGCGCCAGAAGTCGATCCCGTGATGCTCGTAGAAGCGCTTGTCCTCGGTGGCGATGAAGGCCTGGCGCACCGGCACGGGAATGGCGCTGAGCGGCAGCACCGTGCGTCGCTCGGCGCCGAGCTCGCTGATCAGGCGGCCATCCGCGGCGTACACCTTGGAGGTCTGCACCTGGTGGTTCGGATTCGCCACCAGGCGTGAGATGCTGGGGCAGTGCTCCCCGGCGCACACGCGGGTCCACGCGCCATATGCCAGTCCAAAGCCGTAGGCGCTCGCGAGCACCGCGCCCGCGATCACGCGGCGGCGGATCTTGGGATTGTGCCACCAGGAGAGCGGTCCGGGCAGGCTGGCGGGTGCGGGGATGGACGCCATCGGGTTACAACCTAGTGAGGTCGCCGGGCGCTTGCCAGCGGTTGGGGGTTCTCGTACGATTCCGCGCCATGTCGGACCTTGTTGCCGAGCTCGAGTGGCGCGGCCTCGTGCACCACGCCACGCGCGACCTGCACGCGCACCTCGCGGCTGGTCGCCGCACCGTCTACTGCGGGTTCGATCCCACCGCTCCCAGCCTGCAGCTCGGCAATCTCATGCCGGTCATGCTGCTGCGGCATTTCCAGCTGGCCGGTCACCGACCGATCGCGCTGATGGGCGGCGGCACCGGCCTCATCGGGGACCCGAGCGGCAAACCCGGTGAACGCCCCCTGCTCTCGAAGGAGCAGGCGCGCGAACACGTGCACCTCCAGCGCGACCAGATGGCACGGCTGCTCGACTTCGATCCGGGGCCCGCCCAGGCGTTGGTCCTGAACAACGCCGACTGGCTCGTCGAGCAGCGCCTCGTGGACTTCCTGCGCGACATCGGGAAGCATTTCACCGTCAACATCATGCTGCAGAAGGAATCGGTCCAGGCGCGGCTCGACGGCGGCATTTCCTACACCGAGTTCAGCTACATGTTGCTGCAGGCGTACGACTTTCTCCATCTGTTCCGCAGCAAGCAGTGCAGCATCCAGGTGGGCGGCAGCGATCAGTGGGGCAACATCACGGCAGGCATCGACCTGATTCGGCGGGTCGAGGGCGGCGAAGCACACGGGCTCGTCGGACCGCTCGTCACCACCGCGTCGGGTGCCAAGTTCGGCAAGAGCGAAGCCGGCGCCCTCTGGCTCGACCCGACGCTCACCTCGCCGTACCGGTTCTACCAGTTCTGGATCAACACGGACGACCGGGACGTGGAGCGCTATCTGAAGGTGTTTACGCTGCTCTCGCAGGACGAGATCAAGGCCCTGCTCAAGTCGCATCACAAGGATCCGGGCCGGCGCGAGGCGCAAAAGAAGCTCGCGATCGAGGTCACCAAGCTCGTGCACGGCGACGCCTGTTATAGCGCGGTCGCCGCGAGCGCGATCCTGTTCGACGAATTCAGCCCGCGTGAGGTCGAACCTAGTGCATTC
>Ga0209802_1003041_pt1 | contig 11377 bp, 7 predicted proteins | sample GraSoiAngelo_129_FD_185886 | JGI IMG/M metagenome (GOLD analysis project Ga0209802, IMG submission 185886) | Grasslands soil microbial communities from the Angelo Coastal Reserve, California, USA - 14_0927_12_40cm (SPAdes) (version 2) | ecosystem: Environmental > Terrestrial > Soil > Grasslands ... | reverse complement strand
AGGTCGAGCCGATCATGCCGTATTCGCTGCGCGCCAAGTTCGATGGCTTTGTGGAGCGTGTCGTGGCAGCGGAAGGGAAGAACGTGAAGAAGGGCGACCTCCTGCTGACATTGGATGGCCGCGATATTCGCGCCCAATTAGATCAGGCGCGGGCGCAGCTGGCATTGCAGGAGGACGATCTTCGCGCGGCGCGGTCCGGAGGCCGCGCTGATCAGGCGGCAAAACTAAGCGCCGATCTTAGGTCCGCGGAAGCGGAACGGAACCTATTACAACGACAGCAGGAAACGCTTACGAAACTGGCCGCGCAAAATGCCGCGACTGCCGAGGAGTTGGAGAAAAATCGCGCTGCGCTGGAGCGCGCCGAGGCCGCACTGGATCAGGCGCGCAAAACGAAGCAGGAGTTCGAGCATCAAGCGGGCCTGGATCGAGAGCGGCTGGATCTGTTGGTGCAGCACTCCAAGGCCCTGGTGAATAATCTGCAGGACAAAGCGGATTCGACGCGTGCGGTGGCGCCAGGAAGCGGAACTCTATATTCCCTCCCGGTGCATACGGGAGATTTCGTACACACCGGCGATTTGCTGGCTGCTATTGCGGACTTGCACGAGGTAAGAGTACGGGCGTATATCGATGAACCGGAACTTGGACAGCTAAAAGCGGGCCAGACCGTGGTAGTCACCTGGGATGCGTTGCCCGGGCGCACATGGACGGGAAAGACGGAGATCCTGCCCCGGCAAGTGGTGGCCCTGGGCACGCGCAACGTGGGCGAATTGCTCTGCACGATTGCAAACCAGGGTATGGAGTTGATCCCCAATACTACCGTCGACGTGCGCATTGAAATTAATGAACGGGCCGATGCCCTGGTCGTGCCGCGGGGGGCGGTTCAAATCGACGGCACGCGTCGTTACGTTTACCGCTTCGATGGAAGCCGGTTACATCGCACGGAAATCCGCGTGGGCCTGTCGAACGCCACGCAATTCGAGGTGCTCTCGGGCATCAATGAGGGGGATACACTGGCGCTCCCGGGCGGTACAACCCTGCGCGACAATATGGCCGTGCGCGTAGCGATTCCCGAATCCGAATCGGAATGAGGCAGATCACCCTTTCCCTTGGTTATCTTCTCCTTACTGTGCTCTCAGCCGGATTGCTGATGACCGCGCCGCCGTGTGCGGGCGCGGCGGTGCGTGAACTGCCGGCCGATATCGAGCGGCTCTACAACGGGGGCCTTTACCGCCAGGCAGCGGAAGCGCTCAATGCCGCGATTCAGCGCGAGCCGCGGGAATCTTCACTGCATTATTGGCTTGGCCGCTGCCTTTATGAACTGCGCGATTATAACCGCGCCATTTCCAGCCTGGAACGTGCCATCGCTCTCGAACCCGATCGCTCCGATTATCACGACTGGCTGGGCAAGTCCTATGGCCGCAAGGCGGAGGAGACCAACCGATTCAGCGCCTTTTCCTCGATTTCGCTGGCTCACAAGACTCATCGCGAATTCGAGACCGCCGTGCGGTTGGACGCCAACAACCTGGAAGCGCAACGAGACTTGATCCGCTATCTGCTGACCGCTCCTGGCATTGTGGGCGGGAGCGAAGGAGCTGCGCAGCAGCGCATACATGCGCTTGCGGCTGTGGATTCCATCGAAGGGACGCTGGCGCAGGCCGAACTCTTCGCTTCTCGCAGGAAGCACGATGCGGCCGGCGGGGAGTATCGAAAAATTTTGGATATGAAGCCGGACCGCATCGGAGTTTATTTTGAAATTGCCGAGTATTATCGGGATCGTGGCGATGCCGCGCGGATGTCAGAGGCCGTTGAGGCAGGCGCACCACTGGCCCCGTCCGATCACCGCCTGGACTATTATCGCGGAATCGCCTTGGTGCTAGGGAATCAGGCTCCGGCGGAAGCGGAGAGAGACCTTCGCCGTTACCTTGACACCGTGCCCGACAATGCGAATGTCCCCTCCCATTCGACGGCCCACGAATGGCTGGGCAGCCTTTACGAAAGAGAAGGACAATTGGACAAGGCGGCGCAGGAATTTCAAGCTGCTCTGATACTTGATCCTCGCAATAAAGAGGCCGGCGAGTTATTGAAAGCACTGAAGAGGAGATAGAAGCGGCCCGGCGCGCGATTCCTAGTAGCGTTACGACAAGTCGCAGACCCGTCGCAAGGCTCTCCATTTCTGCTACAGTCATCGTTGGTTGTTGCCGAGGGAGATCGGATGCTGCCTCGAGAAACTTGGCGCGTTGCGGTTGAGGCGCTGTGGTCGAATAAACTGCGCGCGATTTTGACGACGCTGGGCGTGGTCATAGGCAGTGCCTGCATTGTGTTGGTGGTGACCGTGGCGGTGACCGGCAGGCGCTATGTCATCGGGCAGATCGAGGGCGTGGGAGCAAACCTCGTTTACGTCAATTATGAAGTCAATCCGCAGCAAGCGGTGGTCAGAAGCGACGAGATCACGCTCGCAGACATGGAGGCGGTAAAGAACGCCCTGCCAAACGTGGTTGCCGTGGCCGCCACCTCGCAGGGGTTGTTGCGCAACGTGGTGACCGGCGGGACCCAACACGCCGTTACTCTATTTGGCGCCACTGAGGGGTTCCAGGTCATCCGCAACTTGCTGATCCTGAAGGGCCGGTTTCTGGATGCCATTGACGAGCAGTCGCGCAGCAAGTTCTGCCTGATCACCGATGAACTGGCAAATTTTGCATTTCCTAATGAAGATCCGATCGGAAAGAGTCTACGCGTCGGCCAGATCAGTTTTACGGTGGTGGGTGTTTTCAGGGAACGCGTGGGAACCTTTGGCCTCTCCGAGATACAGCGCTACACGGTGCTGGTGCCCTTCTCGCTGATGCAGTACTACACAGGCGATGATTCTGTAGAAATTCTGTACGCTCAGGCGGACGGCCCCGAAGACGTCGTCTTAGTGACCAGCCAAGTGGGAGAACTGCTGCGCAGCCGCCATTCGAGGACCGCTACGTACGTGGTGCAGAATTTGAGCGCGATCCTGGATGCTGCGCGGCGTATCGGCACGGCGCTGACCGTCGTTTTGCTGGTGATCGGGTTTATCGCGCTGATGGTGAGCGGCATCGGCATCATGAACATCATGCTCGTGACCGTGACGGAGCGCACCCGGGAGATCGGGATTCGCAAGGCCATCGGCGCGCGGCGGCAGGAGATTCTTTTTCAATTTTTGATGGAGGCGATCCTGATCAGCGGCATTGGGTCGCTCATGGGAGTTCTGATCGCGCTGGCTATCCCGGTGATGGTGCGCCCGCTCTTGCCGGGCAATCTGCGCGTTCCCGTACCGTGGCTGTCCGTGGTGGTGGCTTTCGTGGTGGCTTGCTCGACGGGGCTGTTGTTCGGCTATCTGCCCGCCGACAAAGCAGCTCGGTTGCAACCCACGGAGTCGCTTCGCTACGAATAATCGATCGCAGGAGGCGCAGGCGCCATGCAGCGAAAACAGAAGGCTTTCTACCGAGAGCACGATGGCCCGAAAACGCAGTTGCGGCGCTCCGCGCGAATCGAGGGAGCGCTTACCGCGCTGCTTATTTTCGCCATGGGTGTTTGCCCGGCAATGGCGCAGAACATCGAAGAGCTTGCGCCATTGCGCTTCACGTTAAAGCAGGCTGTGGCGACGGCTCTGCAAAAAAGCCGCGAAATCTCGTTGGCCCGCCTGCAATATGAGACGTCGCGCCAGGAGGCCGGTCTCACGCGCTCTCAATTTCTTCCCAATCTGTACACCGGTTCGGGAGTGGCCTACACCAGCGGTTTCCCGCTACTGGCGGGCGGCGGCGCTCCCGCTCTTTTCAACCTGACTTATAACCAGGAACTTTTCAACCTTCCGGCACGAGGCGATGTGCGTGCGGAAGAACAAAAAGCCGAGCAGCAGCGATTGACCATCGATGCGGTTCGCGATGGAGTAATTCAGCGCACGGTCTCCGCTTACCTGGAACTGGCGAAGGTTCGGCGCCAGTTCGAGCTTTTGCGCAGCGAGCGCGAGAGCGCGCAAAAGATCCTGGACTACACCCGCCAGCGGATGCAGGCGGGTTATGAATTGCCTATCGAGGTAACCCGCGCCCAACTGACCGCCGCCCAGGTGGAGCAGCGCCTGGCACAACTGGAAGACCAGGAGGAGACCGCATCCGACCAGCTTCGGCTCCTGCTCGGTCTGGAACCGGACCAGACCATCGAAGTAACCGCCGAAAGTATTCCGCCGGCCGCCGATCAAACGATCAGCAATTTGGTGGAAGAGGCCCTGCGCAATAATCCCGAAGTTAAGGTGGCGGAATCCGAGCGCGCGGCGAGCGAGCTACGCCTGAAAGGGGAGCGTGGTGGCTATTGGCCCACACTCGGACTAATCGGCCAATATAATCTCCTGGCCAAATTCAACAACTACGACCAATTCTTCAATAAATTTCAGCGCAATAACTTCATCGTCGGAGTCGATATCAAGATTCCCATTTTTGCCTCGCGTACGAGCGCATCCGTGGCTTTCGCGCAAGCCAATTTGACGGCTTCGCGAATGCAAGTGGAGAGCAAGCGAGCGCAGATCTCTCTGGATGTGCGCCATAAGGCCCGCCAAGCCAGGGAAAGGGATACGGGTCGCGAGGTAGCGCGCCTGGAACTCGAATTGGCACAACAGAATCTGCAGGTGCTGCAATCGCAGTTTCAACAGGGCCGCGCCAGCATTCGCGATCTGGAAATGGCCCAGCTTGACGAAAATGAGAAATGGCTGGCCTTCCTTGATGCAGATCTCGCGCGCCAGCAGGCTGAACTCGATCTGCTGCGGACCACGGGCCAATTGGCGCAGGCTTTCCAGTAGACGAAACCAACGGGCGGTTTGACGTCGTACGCCGGCCTTGAGTCGGATACAATGAGCTGCTTCCAGCGCGTAGCCCTACCGGGTTAAACTGTACCTCGTAGTCTGAGGTCTGCACGCGACCGGACATTTGCAAAAGGCATCTGGAAAGGACGTCGGCGAGTGAAGCATACCCTTTTTCTCAACCCTCCGAGCTATGAAGGATTTGATGGCGGCGCCGGGTCGCGCTACCAGGCGCGACGCGAAATTCGCTCGTTCTGGTATCCCACCTGGCTGGCCCAGCCGGCCGCGATGGTGCCGGGAAGCCGCCTTATCGATGCTCCTCCCGACGGGCTGACGGTCGAACAGGTGGCCCCGTTGGCCCGGGATTATGAACTCGCCGTGCTGCACACCAGCACGCCGTCGTTCGGAAATGACGCGCGTTTCGCTGCGCGCCTGAAGGAAGAAAATCCGCGAATCGAAATCGGCATGGTTGGCGCTCACGTCGGCGTTCTGCCTCTGCAATCGCTAAACGGCGCGCCGGCAGTGGATTGGGTGGCGCTTGGTGAATTCGATTATACCTGCGCGGAGATCGCCGCGGGAAAACCGCTGCACGAGGTGCAGGGCATAGCCTATCGTGACCGCGGGCAGATTCGTATGGCTCCCGCAAGGCCGACGATCGAGAATATGGACGCCTTACCCAACGTGGTGGACGTATACAAACGGGACCTGACGATCGAGAACTACTTCATTGGCTACCTGCAGCATCCCTACGTCTCGCTATATACGGGCCGTGGTTGCCGTTCGAAGTGCACGTTCTGTCTCTGGCCACAGACCCTGGGCGGGCACCGCTATCGCGTGCGCAGCGCGGATAGCGTGGAAGCCGAAATGGCTTGTGCCAAGAAGTATTTCCCGCAGGTGAGGGAATTCTTCTTCGACGACGATACTTTTACGGATGATTTGCCGCGCGCGGAGGAGATTGCGCGCCGTTTGGGGCGGCTGGGCATCACCTGGTCATGCAACGCCAAAGCCAATGTTCCGCGCAAAACACTGGAAATTCTGCGCGCCAACGGGCTGCGGCTGCTTCTCGTCGGCTACGAATCAGGCAATCAGCAGATCCTGAATAACATTAAGAAGGGCACGCGCCTCGATATCGCCCGCGAATTCACGCGTAACTGCAGAGAACTAGGCATCACCATTCACGGCACGTTTATTCTCGGATTGCCGGGCGAGACGCCGGAAACGATTCGAGAGACGATCCGCTTTGCCTGCGAGATCGAGCCGGAAACGATTCAGGTTTCGCTGGCCGCGCCTTATCCGGGCACGGAGCTTTATCGCCAGGCGCAAGAGCAAGGCTGGCTGCAGATTCAAACCGGCGAACTCGTAGATACGCACGGCGTGCAAGTCGCTGCGCTGAGCTATCCCGCGTTGTCTTCCACGCTGATCTTTGATTCGGTGGAAGACTTTTATCGGAAGTTTTATTTCCGGCCGCGCAAGATCTTCTCGTTGGTGGGCGGAATGGTCCGCAGTCCGGAAGTGATGCGTCGACGCTTGCGGGAAGGGGTGGAGTTTTTCAAGTTCCTCCATGAACGCAAGAAGACGGCGGAGCCTTCTCCGGCGGCAATTGGCAGCTCGGCAAACTAGGGGCATTTCTCTTACTTCATCTTCCCCCGCGAATATGGAACAGATCGTCTCCTCCACCAGGACGCTGAAAGCGAAGACCTACATCCTCCTATTTTTAATGATCGTGCTGGGATCGTTCGGAAACACGATTCTGGACAAAGGCATGAAAAGCCTCGGGCCGATCGATTTTTCCACACGTTACGCGATTTGGCGAGGAGCCTCCCACACCTTCACAAACGGCACCATCTGGGTGGGCATTTGCTGCATGTTGCTGTTTATGGTGTGCCACATGCTGGTGCTCTCCTGGGCGGACTACAGCTTTGTGATGCTATTTTCGGCCATCACTTACGCGCTGGTTCCTGTGCTCGGATATATCTGGCTGGGAGAGTACGTGCCGCCCGCGCGCAGAATTGGTATTGTCCTGATCGTTTTTGGAGTTTTTCTGGTCAGCCGCACCTCGCCACGAACCACTCAACCCATTTCGGACCGCTCTGTAAGCTGATTGGGATTCAATGCGCACAGCTTTGATCCTTGCTTTCGTGGTATTGACGGGGACCTGCGGCGAGATCAGCCTCACCTACGCCATGAAGCAGATCGGCGAGGTCCAGCATTTTTCCCCGGCGGCGATTTCGATGGTGCTGCTCCGTTCTTTGCGCCAGCTGTGGTTGTGGATCGCCTTAGGATTGATGGCCTTATCGTTTTATGCGTTTTTGACCATGCTTTCGTGGTATCCGGTGAGCTTTGTGGTTCCGGCAACCTCGCTTGCATACGTTGCGGGTGCGCTGGGCGCAAAGTTCCTGCTGCGGGAACGCCTCAGCGCCACGCGCTGGGTAGGCGTGGCGTGCATTTCTTTTGGCGTGGCATTGGCTTGGGCGGATCCGATGCCGTCATTGCCGTACTTGAGGAATTTGTATGGTATCTCGCGCGAACTTATCTTTGCGGCCGCGCTGGCGCCCTTGGCTTTTTATCTTTTCAGCGGGTGGGCCGCGTGGCGCTTTTTTCAAAAGTCACGTGCCCGCGCTGCTAGGCACGGCGGCGAGTTCACTCCCCCCGTCAGCATTCTCAAGCCTCTGCGCGGTCTGGACCGCGGGGCTTACGAAAATTTTGCCAGCTTTTGCCGTCAAAAATATCCAAAATACGAAGTTGTTTTCGCGGTAAGCGATGAGAACGATGCCGCGGTTCCGGTGGTGCGCCGTCTGATGCGCGACTTTCCCGAGATCCCCATTCGCTTGTTCGTGGATGCGGATCGGAAAGGCGCCAACGACAAAGTGGGAAAGCTTTGCCTTCTGGTGCAAGAGGCCAGTAATCCTTTGCTGGTCATCACGGATAGTGACGTGCGCGTCGCGCCCGATTATTTGTGCAAACTGGCCGCAATATTCGCGGAACCGAAGGTGGGAGCAGTGACCGCGCTCTATCGCGCCATCGAGGCGCCCTCATTTGGCGCGGTTATGGACACGATGGGTTCGCTGTCATTTTCAGCTGCGGCTTTGCTGGCACGCGCGCTCGAGGGCCTGAAATTCACCATGGGCTCTACGGCGGCGATCCCGCGCGAACGGCTCGAGGAAATCGGAGGGTTTGCCCCGCTGTTGGATATGCATTCAGACGATTACGAATTGGGCCGGCGGATCGCGGAAAAGGGATATCGCGTCGAGCTTGCGCCGGACCCGGTGGATATGGAGTTTCCCTCAGAAAGCCTGCGCGATTATTTGCGGCACGAATTGCGCTGGCTTGTCGGCTTGCGGCATATCCGGCCTGGCGGTCATTTCGGGCTGTTGATGACGCAGGGGATCGCGTGGACGGCCGCAGCAGCTCTCCTGGCGCATTCGTGGAGAGCGAGTGCGGCATGGGTATTGGCATACCTGATCATTCGATTCCTCAGCGGTTACCTGATCGGCGTGTGGGGTCTCGGCGATCCAGTTGTTCGGCGCAAGCTATGGCTGCTTCCGCTGCATGATCTCTTTTCGTTTTTCCTGTGGCTGGCGAGCTTTGCCGTCAATCGCATCGAATGGCGAGGGCTGGTTTTTACGCTGGAGAAAGGCCGCATGATCCCCGTGGCATCTCGGCCGCAGGGGGCGTGAATCGAGCGCCTGTCGCGGCTCGGCCCGTGGTTGACGCGTACATGGTTCCTGATAAAGTAAAGTGGCCGGCTGCGAATGCTAGTTTGCTTGTCTGCAGCCGATTCCAGATTGCCTCCCTACGGCTGGGAGGTCGTACAATCGGCAGTACATCAGACTCTGGATTTTACCTAGGCCTGCCTGTTGACTGATTCTTCAGAGGTTTACCTGTCATTGCTTGTCACTGTTTTCGTCGTCGTCAGTGAGAGTTCAGTGGGAGTCGCCGACTAAAAATAAAAGCGGGGCTGATCCGCCGCCGTTATTCATCCTCCGTTATGCCCAACACCTCTTCCGCCAACAGCCAATCAAAATCGAATGGGACGTCCTCTCTGGCTAATTCTGTAATGTTCATCCGATGTCGAGCCGAATACGGTGCTGCAAAGAGGTATGTCAGCATAGGGATTATGCAAGACTCTGACGCACATCGGGGGCTCAGTGTTAATCGCGTCCTCGTCGATTGGGCGCGTCTTTGGCAAATTCCACGCTACCGCGCTGACGTTACGTTTGTTCTTGCTGTTCAGCAGTGGCTGACCTCTACCTTGCGGTGTGAATAACGCTGCCCAAAGCGTTCCGATATCGGTAGGCAGGCCGATCCGCCGCCAGTTATCAAGGACGACCACTGTCGGCAGGTTTAGGTGAGCGTAATCTCTTAGCTGCTGAGCGGCGTGTCTGACAGCTGTGAGAATCCGCCTCGATTCCCAAGCAGGATTGCCTGACATTGCTTGGCCGAGGCGAGGTAAACGCTTCTCGAACGATTCGACCTCGGCGAGAAAGTCGTGACCTGGAGCCCTCACGTAAAAGTCAGGTTTTTTATTACGAACCGAAATCACTTCACACAGCTTGTCTTCCGGCCAAAACCTGTAACCACGCTGATTGAGTAACCAAATGAACCTTTGAAGCGAGTGTTGGTCGCTGTCGATTAGGCTCGATTGTGTCACTCTGTGATCCCCGCCAAAAGAAGCTTGAGGGCGGCCTCCGCATCGCGCGGTTTGGACCCGACTTGGTCACCTATCCTAGCCTGCGCCGGACCACGTCTGCCAATCCTGGCTGGCGCCCATCTTCCAAAGAAAGGAACTTCAAGTACGAGTTGCGCGCGTGTTCCTCCATCTCTAGATAATCTTCGGAAACAGCTTTCAGATACCAGGCCATCGAGTCTTGCGGGCGCAGCATTATTGCTCGGGTGACAGAGTCAAGGGCTTTTTCGTATTCCTTGAGCGACACGAAAGCTCCTGCCCTGTTGCGCCATGCCTCCCAATGCTTCTCCTCGAAAGCGAGGGCCTCATCATAGCAGCTGATTGCTTCGTAAAGCCGCTCACTTGATTTGAACGTTTCGCCTAAGGACATGAGACAGTTACCCATCTGAATCCAGCCCGCGAGGTACTTGAGATTCAGTGTCGTCGCTCTTTTGTAGCAGAACAGTGCATCCTCGAGCCGTCCCACCTGACGGAGGGTATCCCCTTTGTTGATCCAAATGCCAGGAATGTCGGGGGCAACCTGAAGGGCATGTTCATAGCAGCGCAGTGCCTCCGGCAAATTCCCCATGCGACTTAGAGCAAGACCCATATTGTTGTACGGAGCGACGTAGAGGGGGTTCAGTCTTACCGCCTGCTGGAGGCAATTGAGTGCTTCTTCGTAACGTCCCTTATCGCAGAGCACTTGTCCTTTATTGTTCCAGGCAAAAGGGTCAAGCCGGTTAAGCTGAAGGCTCCGGTCAAAACTCTTCATTGCTTCGTCATGGAGGCCCAGAGCGCGCAGGCTCATCCCTTTGTTGTTCCACTCCCACGAGTCGAGCTCCTGTGGTGCAGGCGGAGTGATGACTTCGTCGGCCTCATGCTTAAACAGAACTTCCAGGTCGTTGAGAAGATTCTCAAAGCTCTGGTACCGTTTGGTCGGTTCCTTCTGGAGGCAGCGCCTGACTATGGGGAAGAGTGGCGAGTTCACTTTTGGAATCGGCGACTCTTTATGCAATCTGTACATGGCCCTCCAGAAGCGCATTTCTTCGTGATCTGATCCGCTGCTGGGCGGAGGAGCGAGAAAGGGAAGTTTGCCGCCAGTTGCCATCTCGTATAGGACAACACCAAAGCTATATATGTCACTTCTTTGATCACAAGCGGCAGCATTCGTAAACTGTTCAGGTGACATATGCGTTGGAGTGCCGAAGCCCAGCCCTTCGGCGGTATGGCCTGATAGCCGAGTACCGCCCGAATGGAGGCTGACGCCCTGGCCAGAACTTGAACTGGAGAAAACAGCCACTAGGCCAAAGTCGGAAATCTTCGCCGTTTTGTCTTGGGTTATTAGAATGTTGGCGGGCTTAATGTCTCGGTGGCAGCGAACGCCCTTTGAGTGAGCATAGATCATGCCGTGGCTGAACTGGATCGACCATCTGAGTGTCTGAACGAGGTCAGGGCTTGTATGTGTCAAATAACCTTGGAGCGAATTTAGGCCCTGTTCATTTGGCGCCACGTATTCCATAGCGATGTAGGGCCGACGGTCAACTTCGTCTACCCAGTACGCCCTTACTAGGTAGGGATGGCGGTCTAACTGGACCCAAACGCTCGCCTCCCTCCGAAAGAGTCCTTTTGTTTGTTCGTCCGCTATAAGTTCATCCCTGAATGTCTTCAAGGCGTACACCGACTTGGTCTCGTGGCAATAGACCAGATAAACGACGCCGAAACCGCCCGTGCCGACCACGTCATGGACTTCATACTTGTGCCCAATGAAGTCCCCCTTTTTGTAAAGCGGGTGTTGACCACGGAGTGCGGTGACCGGCTTTTCCGGCGGGAGGGTTTTCGTCGTCGTGTCAGTCCGGGAGTCAACACCACCCGGGCGAAAGAAACGTCCCAGAACCTCA
>Ga0209802_1003039_pt1 | contig 11381 bp, 13 predicted proteins | sample GraSoiAngelo_129_FD_185886 | JGI IMG/M metagenome (GOLD analysis project Ga0209802, IMG submission 185886) | Grasslands soil microbial communities from the Angelo Coastal Reserve, California, USA - 14_0927_12_40cm (SPAdes) (version 2) | ecosystem: Environmental > Terrestrial > Soil > Grasslands ... | reverse complement strand
AGCTGGATCGCCTCGCGGCCGTCTCCCGCCTCAGCAACGACGGTGCATTGCTCCTGCTCAAGGAGCGTTTTCAAGCCCTGCCTGACGATCAAATGATCATCGGCTAACAGGATCCTGAGTGGCATCTTGGGCCTCCAGTGGGATCTCGACCTGAAGAGTTGTCCCTTGACCAGGAGCAGAGATGATCCGGTAGGCGCCTCCGATCGCATTGAGTCGCTCTCGTATCCCGATGAGCCCGAGGCCCTTGTCGCCTTTCCTGTTTAAGGCGGCCGGGACATCGAAGCCGATCCCGTCATCAGAAATGAGACACCGGATCATATGACCGTTCTGTTCCAGTCGGATTGTCGTACGGCTGGCCTGCGCGTGTCTGGTGGCATTATTCAGAGCCTCCTGCACGATCCGATAGAGTGCCGTCTCGACAGGGGCGGCGAGTCGGCCTATCGTCGAGCCTTCGACGGTCACCTGAAGCTTTGTCCGTTTCGAGACGCCTTCTGAAAGAAATTCGAGGGCCGGGACTAGACCAAGGTCGTCCAAGATCGTGGGGCGCAGCTCGTGGGAGAGTTGGCGCAGGTGAGCCTCGATTTGATCCAGCAGGCCCTTGACTGCCTTGAGCCGGCGGCTCGCGGATGGGGCCAAGTCCCGAGCAATCCCCTCCAGGGCGATATGCACGGAGGCGAGAAGTTGCCCCGCTTCATCGTGGAGCGCGTGGGCGATCCGTTTCGCTTCCTCCTCCAGGGTCTCATTCAGCCGACGCAGCGCCTCTTGGGCACGCTTACGTTCAGTGATGTCGCGGCCGATACCCAGCACGCCCACCACTTGTCCGTCCTTGATAAGAGGGGTCTCGGTAAACTCCCCATGGATATACATCCCCGACTTTGCCTGGACGCGTAGTTCAAAAATCGGCGGAGTTTCGCCCCGCAAGACACGATGAAAGAACTCCAGCGCGCCCGGCAGGTCATCGGAATGAACAAGGGGCGCAAACGGTCTGCCCACCCAGTCGGCCAGAGACCAGCCTGTGATCGTTTCAAAACACGGGTTCAACGAGGTAAACATGCCGTCCGTCGAAAGGGTGTAGATGATGTCCTTCGCGTTCTCGACCAGACTGCGATACCGCTCTTCCGATCGACGGAGCGCCATATTGGCGTCTCGAAAGCCTCGGTGGGTCATCTCAAACGGCGATAGCGCTTCCGTGAAGAAATTCTCCGCCGACTTGTTGATTTTCGTCATCTCTTCGGGCGTCCGGACGCTGCCTACGACTGTCGCCAGCGCGAGGTGGTGCAGCGACGCCATTTCCAAGACGCCGAGGCCTTGGGCAAGGGCTTGGCGCCCCAACTCATAGGCATGATTCAGGTTCGTTTCCACAGCCTCCGCCAGGTAATCTTGCAGGGTCCGGGTATATTGTTCCCTCAAGTCGCGCAGGGGGTCGTTCATGACGTCTCTCCCACATAGCGCGCCACCAGGACCAGCGCGTCGTCTGTCCCCTTGGCGTACTGGGCAAGGATCCCGTCAGCCATCTGTTGGGGCCCACCACCCCGAACGAGGCGCTGCGCAAATTCAGTGCGGATGCCGTCGGTGGCGAAAATCAAGGTGTCGCCCCGCTTCACGGGGATGATAGCCGCATGTAACAGCGGAAGACGGGTGCCGACCACCCCGCTTCGCAAAGTCAGGTACTCGTATCCCGGATTGACGGCGGGGTCGGCCTGCAGCAGGATTCCCTCAACATTGCCAACGCCAATCCAGGTCATGGTCTCATCCACAGCATTGAAGGCAGCCAAGCTTATCACGACACCCCGTGTGGAGCGCAACCGTTCGTGACAGCGCTTGAGCAGCGAAATGACGGACTCATTTTCTGAGGTCTGCAGGAACTTGACCGCCATATTCGCGGCCGCAGCAGCCTCCTCTCCATGGCCCAGACCATCCATGGCCGCCAACAACGCGCCATGCGGAAAGATCCTGACCACATGCTTGTCCCCCGATTCGACCTCGCCCGCCAGCGTCTGCGAGGCGACCCCCCATTCAACGATGAGCTTGTCTAACGTTTCCATTTCGTGACCGTGACGACAGTCCCGTGGCCGACCTCGGAGACGATTTCAAACTCGTCCATGATCCGCCGAACGCCCGGCAAGCCCAACCCGAGACCGCCAGCGGTGGAATAGCCCGGCTCCATGGCTCGATTCACGTCGGGGATGCCCGGCCCCTCATCCTGTGCAATGATGACGATCCCAGGGACGCCGCTGTCCTGGGCCTGTTGCAAGACGATTTCGCCCCGCCGGGCATAGCGGAGGATGTTCCGCGCCAGCTCTGAAATGGCGGTCGCAATGAGCGTCAAGTCACTATGTTGGAAACCTAACTGCCCAGCCAAGACGCGGCCCTGCTCGCGTGCCCGCACAAGGTCGAGATCCGAGCTGATCGGTACCCGAACGTCATCCATGACAACTGACTCGCAGTTCTTCCACGACAGAAGCTAGCCTTCTTACTGGGTTGTTTGCTGGGTCGATCTGAGTTTCTCGTTGAGATAGAAGAGACCCTCTTCCAGGTCCAAAGCCGTAGCCACGCCTTCCAGGGTCAAGCCGAGCCGCACCATCGTGAACGCAACCTCGGGCTGAATGCCGACAATCACGGTCTCCGCACCGCGTAATCGGACCATGTGCGCGAGATCCCGCAGGGTCCGGGAAGCGAAGGAATCGAGCACATCGAGAGCGGTCACGTCCACGATCACTCCGCGGGAACGGTACGACCCGACCTGCCCGACCAAGGCGTCTCGCAGCTGGACGAGGTCAGTATCCGTCAATGCGGACTGGATCGAGGCGATCAGGAATGGCCCTTGTTTAAGGATCGGAACGGCCATGGCCTTTACCCTGGTAGAAGTCCTTTAGGCATTTGCGTGTTGTCTCCGATCGGGACCACTTTGTAGCCCAAGAGCCGCTCGGCCCCCTCGATTCCGCCCTGCAGGTCCCCGACCGTGTTCATCTTGCCCAAATCCACACCAATGTTCACGAGCGTCTGGGCGATTTCCGGAGACAGCCCGGTCACGATGACCGTCGCGCCCAGCAACCTGGACGCCTCGACCGTCTGGACAAGATGGTTGGCAATCTGGGAGTCCATGGCCGCGACGCCCGTGATGTCGATCACCACCACCTTGGCGCGGTTGGTCCGGATGCCCCGGAGCAACTGCTCGGTCAATTGGCGCGCACGTTGTGGATCAATCACCCCGATGATCGGCAGGATCAGCAGCCGCTCGCGGACCTGAAGGACAGGGGTCGAGAGTTCACGGATGGCCTCTTGCTGCTCGCGGATGATCCGTTCACGTTCCTGGACAAAGCCGACCGCCACCGTGTTGGCGATACGGTTGGCGGCCGGCTCATAGGCATCAAGGATGCGGTTGAGCTTCCCGAAATCGCCTTGGTATTTGGCGAACAGCGAGCGGGCTAGCACATCGCGCAGGAGCAGCACGATGCCGACGACCTCATGAGTTTCCACCCCCCGCGGAATAATACGTTCGGACAGGTTGCGGGCGTAGGCTTGAAGGGCCTCGAAGGTCCCGGTCTCCAAGGCCTCGACATACTGATCATAGACGGCAGTGGCCTCGGTGAAGATCTCGTCTGCGCTCATCGCCGTGAGCAACTTGGCTTCAGTGATGCGGTGCGCCCACTCCTGGCGCAGTTGAGTCCGGTTCTCACGCAAGTGGGTCACGAGCTCGCGCAGGATCGTGGCCGTTGATTCGCTGGTCACCTGCGACGGCGCCAAAGGGCTTTTCAAGTCTTTCACTTCATGCATACCACACCTCCTGCCTTAAGAAGGCTCCTCTGATATATCGATATTAGGTGCGTTTCGATCACAAGTGACTTAGGCGTCCCGAACTCGCCTCCCTAACCAACCTTTCATTCCTGGGAAACTGGAATTTCCCCGTAAAGGAATGAAAGGATTAAGCCAGCATGGCCAAAGGCTTGTCAAGGTAATTTCATGCAAGCGACGTGAGGCATGGAAGGCATCCTTAGGCTGTGGCGGAACCATTGGTTGTACCTGTTTGTTCGCGCGCGTTTCGACCGCTTCCCAGCAGAGGCCACCTAATCATGGTTTTTCCTCGTTGTGATTAGGGAATGTACCCTCTTCTCCTAGGGGGGTTTACCTGATTTGTCGTGGTGGATTTACCCGATTACGTCAGGCTACGGGTCCACTCTGTATCGTGGTATGGAACTTGCTTATCCTCCAATTTTTAAGCAAGGAGAACCCCTTGCTGGGCGCACCTACCGCCCACGCAAGGGAAGAGGTTATGCGTTCAACCCAGTATCAAAGAATCAACACCCCACTCATCCTTGAACAGATACCTGCCCTCCTCTGGGTTGCAGACACCAATCTCACGATCACCTTCGTGCAGGGCCACATTCTCAAGACTCTAGGCCTCACGCCAGAGGGGGTCGTTGGGACGACCGTGCCGGAGTATTTCCCGGTGGAACCGACAAGTACTCCTTTCGCGACACATCTCAGAGCGCTCCAGGGTGATCCGGGCAGCTACGTCGCGACCTTCAAGGAGCGGACGCTTCGTGCCTATGTCGAGCCACTGCGCAACCCCAACGGGGCGATCACAGGATGTATCGGCATTGCGCTGGATATCACCGAGCAGAAGCGATTGGAAGAGCAACGCGAGCGACTCATTGCGGATCTGCGAAATGCCCTCACCCATATTAAAACTTTGCGCGGGTTGTTGCCGATTTGTGCTGCCTGTAAAAAGATTCGCGACAACCACGGATATTGGAAGCAGATTGAAGAGTATATCAGTGACCATTCCGACGCCAAGTTTTCCCATGGGATTTGCCCTGAATGCCGGCAGAAGCTGTATCCGAAATGGTCCTCGTCGGCTTAAGTCGCAAAGCTCATCCCATGGCAGCTCTTCCACACCTGCATCACCGCTAGCTTCTGCTCGACGGCCCAGCGACGCTTCCCTGCCACGACCATTCTGGACAGGCATCCTTGCCGTTTCCATCATCCTTATTGACCGATTATCCCTGCCCACATTTCAAGTATGCCATCCTGCTTTCGTTGCAGACCCCCTACTTTCGTTGCATTGCCAAGGACCCCGCCCGGCGGCATGGTAAGGGGTCTTGACACCCTGGATTTAGCAGGAGGTTCGGGCAATGGGTGCGCGCCACACGATCACCGTAATCGCCGTCAGCCTAACGCTCATCCTCGCCTTCGGCGGCTGCTCGCAGTCCCCCGAAGCCAAGAAGGCTAAGCATCGCGAGCGCGCCATCACATACTTTGACAAAGGCCAGTACCACGAAGCCGTGATCGAGTTTAAAAATGTCGTCCAGCTCGATCCGAAGGACGCTGACGGACATTATCGGCTGGCACTGACATATTTGAAATTCGGTGACATCCCCCATCTGCAGGCAGCCTTTGGCGAACTCACCAAGACGGTCGATTTGGACGCTTCTAACCGCGATGCGCAGCTCAAACTCGGCGAACTGTATTTGCTGGCCCGTGAACCCGCCAAGGCGCGCGAACGCGCCGATATCATCCTCGCATCCGTGCCTCAAGACCCCCAGGGCCTGATCCTGCGTGGACAGAGTTTCATCTTTATCAACCTGCTGGGGCGTTCACTCACGCCCCTGACAACATAAACTTCAAGCCGACAAAATGGATTGCGTAGAACGTCTCGAACGGGATCTTCCGCGTCCAACGTACTTCGGCCAGCGTCGGCGTTTTGGCAATAGTGACCGGCGTCGGCACGTGGATCCTCAAGACTTGGTTGACCTTCGGCTGATGATCCATCAGCAGCAGCATGCCGCCTGAGCTGACGTTGAGCGAGAGCCCCTTTCCTTGACGGTCCATGCGCGGTTCCGGTGACTTCTGTTCGAGAGACGTATCCATGTCGTGGAGCACGTCGTAGAGAATGGGTCGCAACAGCGCAACGCGTTCCGCGTGTTGCTGACGGCTCTCTGCGACAGGCCATTCCCAGCCAGTGGTGTTCTCATCCATCTCACCTAAAGGTTCCACCGTGACCCCCATGATGCCCAAGATGTAATCGAGTCGTGACTCCATGCTCGCTTCAGCGAAGGTCCCTCCTGAACCGAGCCCTACCTAGCCCGCCGTCGCGGACCGTCTGCACGCATTGGCACCCTTGGTCTCGGTGTCATCACCGCCTCCTTGTCAGTTGTTGGCGCACCTGGTATTTCAGGCCGCTGTGCACGGCAATCTCTTCGTCTCCAGGGACTGCGTGGGAAAGCTCCTGCGCATGGTTTCCACAGAGTGGATGGAGGCTAATTGGGGCATTCCAACTCTCGGAGTTGATAATCAAAAGACGCGCTTGGTGCATGAGCGCCAGGTTTTTTGAGCTCAGTCGGTGTCCTGAATGCACGGGAGACTAAAAGAATGGGAGGAGAAGCACAATTCCTATTATGTAGGTGGTACCCATACGAAAGGGGGGTGTGACTCCCCTCACCGCCTGCTATAGCCGGGAACTCGCGCGTTCTGTGCGAACAGTGGCGGAACAGTAATGGATAAGGAGAACGGACCGGGTACTGCCTAATAATATTGCACTCTTTGAGGTGTTTATGTAAGGTATTAGGCCACTGGACTTCTCCTTATACCCGCGGCTGGAGCGGAACCGTACGGGCTCACTGACCTCGGGCAGCAAGGAGCTGACGGACATGCAGTTCTTCCAGCCGAGCTACGCCGAACGCCTTATTGCAGCAGCACGGTTGGTACTGGTGGCATCTTCTCTCCTGGCGATCTGGCTGGACCCACACGAGCCCGCTGAATACGCGGAGCTAATCTCCCGTCTCCTCTCCGGTTACTTTCTCTATGCGCTGGTCGTGGCCGCCCTGGTTTGGAGCTGGCCCACCACTCCCGCCCTCCTGCCGCCCATCACTCACGCTTTCGATCTGGTGGCGTTCTCTATCTTCATGTATTTCACTCACGGTCCCACCAGTCCTTTTTTTGTCTACCTCGTGTTCGCGCTCCTGTGCGCCACTCTGCGCTGGCAATGGCGAGGGACGTTGTGGACCGCAGTGGCAGCGTTGGTCGTGTTGACCGGATTAGGCTTGTACGCGGCGGGCGTCCTGCATGACCCGGAGTTCGAGCTCGACAGTTTCATCGTCCGCAGCGTGTACCTCGCTGTGGCGGCCACGCTTTTGAGTTACTTGGGCTTGTACGTACAGCGGCAGCGCATTGAGATGACCGAGCTGGCGGAATGGCCTCATGTGGTCCCGCAAGAGCAGGGGACGCTGATACGCGACGCGCTGGAACGCGCCGCAGAGGTCCTCCGCGCGCCGCGTGTGCTCCTGGCCTGGGAGGAAGCGGAAGAACCCGGGCTCCAACTGGCCTCATGGGACAGCGGCAAGGTCCACTGGACCCGTGTGCCCCCCGACACGTTCCAGCCGCTGGTCGCCGAACCTTTGGCCGGGACGAGCCTTCTTTGCCTGCGTCTTAGCTCCCCTGCGCCGATGGTGTTCCGGAAGTCCTCATCTGGCGTGACACGCTGGCGAGGCGCGGCGCTGCACCCGGAGTTGCAGGCCAGTTTCGCCATCGACGCCGCTCTGGCCCTGCCCCTGCGCGGAGAAACCTTGCACGGACACCTCTTGTTCCTGGACAAGCAGGGTCAGAGCCTTGATGAATTGGTTCTGGGCGAGCTTGTGGCCCGCGAAGTGGCGGCCCGCCTGGACCTCTTCTACTTGTCGCGGAGGCTGAAGGAAACGGCGGCCGCGGAGGAGCGGGTTCGCCTGGCCTGCGACCTGCACGACGGCCTGCTCCAGTCACTGACCGGAATGGCCCTCCAGCTACAAACCGTGCAGCGCCTGCTCCGCGAGGATCCATTGACGGCCCAGGAACGTCTGCGGGACATCCAGACGTTGGTCGCCAGTGAGCAACGTGGCCTGCGCTTGTTCGTCCAGGAAATGAAGTCGCTGTGGCTTATCCCGCCTGAGCCGGAAGGCGGGTTGGCTGCCCGTCTGGAGCAACTGGTTCAGAGGATTCAGCGCGAATGGGGCCTTCGCGTCGAACTGAAAATGGGCGAAGCGCGCGTCCAGCTTCCCGGAGACCTGGCGCAGCAGATCTACCTCATTGTCCGCGAAGCCCTCCTCAACGCCGCACGTCATGCGCAGGCCTCCGCCGTCGGCGTCACCCTTAATGCCGAGAACGAACATGTGCGCATCTTAGTGGACGATAACGGCCGTGGGTTTTCCTTTCGCGGATTCTATGACGACGCGAAATTGACCGAGATGAAACTCGGGCCGGTCGCGCTGAAGGGGAGGATCGCCTCCCTGGGCGGGTCCCTGGCTATTAACTCGACCGATGCGGGGGCGCGCCTCGACATCCGCCTGCCGCTCGCCGGGCCCGGAGTACGCCATGGCCATTAAGCTAGTGCTAGCCGACGACCACCCCCTCGTCCTGGATGGGTTGGAGCAACTGTTTTCCGCCGAGCAGGATATCAAAGTGGTGGCCCGCTGCCTGGATGGTGAGGCGGCCCTTGCCGCGGTGCGCAAGCATCGGCCGGATGTCGTGGTGCTCGATCTTCGCATGCCCGTAAAGGATGGCCTGGAGGTGCTCCGCCAGATCCGACTGGAGAAACTGCCGACCCGGGTGGTCATCCTGACAGCGGCGCTGGACGAAGACGACGTGGTGGAAGCCATTCGCCTCGGAGCGCCCGGCGTGGTGCTCAAAGAGATGGCCCCGCACTTCCTGGTGCAATGCGTCCGCAAGGTGCACGCTGGCGAACAATGGTTGGAGAAGCGCTCCGTCAGCCTCGCCCTGGAAACACTGCTGCGGCGCGAGGCCGCCTCGCGCGAGGTCGCCAAGGTCGTGACCGCGCGCGAACTGGAGATCGTGCGCATGGTGGCCTCCGGCCTGCGCAATAAGGAGATCGCCGAGCGATTGTTCATCAGCGAAGGGACGATCAAGATGCACCTGCATAATATCTACGGCAAACTCGGGGTGGATGGCCGCCTGCAACTCGCCCGCTACGCCAAAGATAAAGGGCTGGTTTGAAGCCCACCCCTCCTCCTCCAGTCCACTGTTTTTACCTTACAGGATATATATCGAAAGATATAGAGAAATATGTCCTCCGATCAATTGTCCGTGCGGGCGGGCAGCGCTAGCCTCGCATGGCCCGCTCTAGCCGTGAATTCGCGCGGGCAGTGGCGGGCTCTGATGGACAAGGAGAATGGGGCTGGCGTTACAGAGAGACGGCAGGCTTCCCGCATCAGGGTCGTGCTCCCCGTGGATGTCATGCTGCCCGAGCAACCCGAGCAATCGGAAACCAGGCGAGGGATCACGCGAGACGTCAGCGCCTCCGGGATGTTTTACGAGACGGAGCACGTGCTTCCTTTCGGTGAGCAAATCCGCGTGGTCTTGCTGTTCAAACAGGGCCTTCCGGAGGTACCGCTTCGCGTCCTGTGCGAGGGACGAGTTGTGCGGGTCGAACCGCGCGAGGGGAAAGCGGGTGTCGCGGTCGCCTTCACGTCATATCGGTTTGAGCCGGAGGACTGATTGGGGAGGAAAGCGTCCAAGTCGAGGCTTTACAGGGCACGATTACTTGCGAGGGAGGCACCATGGAATCGAGGATTGACAGTACGCTAGTGACCGAAGAGCTGCCCGTTTTATCTGACTTTATTGAGACAATTGCTGAGCAGCGTGTTGGCCCGGGAATCATTCTGCTCTCGTCGTCTCTTCACCTGATGCACATGAACCGGCGGGCCTGGGAGCTGAGCAGGAAGATCACGCAGGCGCATAACGGGAAGACGGCCACGGGCGTGCTCCCGACGGCTGTCACCGAACTGTGCGCCGAAGTCGTCACGGCGTTCCAGGTCAGAACCAATGCGAAGGACTGGGACCAGGTGCAGATCAGACGCTTGGTGGGCACTACGAATCCGCCCGTGCTCCTTCGGGCCTTAGGGTTACCCGATCATTGCGGGGGCTTCCAGCAGGCGCGTATCCTCATCATCATGGAGGAGGTTGCCCAACGCAGAGAGCGCACCACCGAGAAGGCGCGCGAGCGGTTCCGTCTCACCGCCCGCGAGCATGAGGTGGTCAGCTCTCTGGCCAAAGGGCATACGAACAAGGAAATCGCGAACGCGCTCACCATTACCGAACAGACGGTCAAAGAGCACGTCAAGCACATCATGGAGAAAACCAGCAGCACCACTCGCACGGGCATCCTCGCGCGGGTTTTCACTTCCTGACCGGCCCCCCTCGGCCGCAACTCCGACCGCTCCCAGCATTGTGCCCGCCACCGAAGCCGGCTGGACAGTCGGCGCTGACTCCTTGTCCGTAACCCTGACCTGACACCATTAAAAGGGTCCAGATTTTATCTTTGGCGCTGGTTTCCCCATTTCCCGCCGTAGACCTCTCCACATTCCACAAAGTCCAGGATCGAAAAGACGCGGCCCCCGTATTTCCAGCGTCTGAAAACTTGACAGTTCACCAGATTAATTCAACCCTTCCCCCAAGGAACTGAAATAACTCATCATCCCCACTCGTTATGGGCGTGCGATTCATTCCCGTTTTCTCTGAGCCTGGTTCTGTAATGTCAGAAAAACTGACACCCAGTTGGACCATGTCACTGTAGTCGTTTGAAAAATCTAAGGATGACATTCAGGTACGGGAAATGCTCACAACTTGACCGGCGAGCCCAAGTGTATAGGGTATTTTTCCCCCTAGATTGCGGTGATTACAGGATTGCGCCCCGGTGTCTATCATCTTAGCTTCGTGGGACAATGGGATAGAGCGCTGTGGAACTAGCTGAAGCGGGGTACAGTTGAGCACAAAACGGACTCAAATCCCGATTACATGGGGGGTATCATGGAAGGGACGGCGGGACCTCCAGAAGAAATGGATGAGAACACCTCTAGCTGGGAGTGGCCTGTGGCAGAGAGCCGTCAGCAACACGCAGAACGCGTTGCGCTGTTGCGACCCATCCTCTACGACGTGCTCTATGACATGGACATGTCTCTCGCACAGAAGCCACCGGAAGCGCGCGTGGCCCTTCAAGGAAAGGGGCTCTCGCTCAACGTCAGCTCCGGCGGCATGTTGCTGCTGATGGAGCACCAGCCGAAGGTCAACCAGGTCTTGAGGATCCACGTGCCGACGCCGGTCAGTATGGCCGAGACACCGACGCTGGCCGAAGTACGTTGGATGCGGAAGCTCCCGTTCGAGATGTTCTACGCAATCTATTTTGTCGGCTTAAAATTTCTGCTATGAGGGACGTGAGTGGACAACCAAGAGGCCTTTCCCTTCATGATCCCAACAGTGCCGCACGGAAGGAGTGACAAGCAGGTGCGTGCAATATTGTTCAGATTCGCTCCCACGACCTACAGATGGATCCAAGCCATGGTTATCTGTAAATCAACAACTTAAGTGTGTACCCACCAAAAGTATGAATCAAA
>Ga0209802_1003038_pt1 | contig 11387 bp, 12 predicted proteins | sample GraSoiAngelo_129_FD_185886 | JGI IMG/M metagenome (GOLD analysis project Ga0209802, IMG submission 185886) | Grasslands soil microbial communities from the Angelo Coastal Reserve, California, USA - 14_0927_12_40cm (SPAdes) (version 2) | ecosystem: Environmental > Terrestrial > Soil > Grasslands ... | reverse complement strand
CTCCGCCATGGCCGCCTCGCAGACCTCCGGAAAATCGTAGCCGAGGGTCACGGCACGAAGGCCCATTCCATAATCGAGGTACCGATTCCCGTCCGCGTCCCAGACGTAGGCCCCCTGCCCACGCTCCAGCACTGGTGGCGCGTTGGACGGGAACTGGTCGTCCCCGCGGCTGTAGGTATGCGCGCCGCCGGGTATCAAGGCCTGCGCCTTTTCCTGATACATCTTGCTTTTCTTGAACGTCACGGGAACCTCACCGCACGGTTTTCATCCTTGAACACGTCCTGCTGCTTCTGTTTCGCCTTGAGCATGGCTTCCACCACGAAAAAATCGTAGATGTCGTCCACCTCGTAGGACTTCCATTTCGGTACGACATAGCCGAGTGTGTGAGCATGGTAAAATGTGCCTGTCTTGAACAGATACTCCACGTCCGACACATAGATCGTGCCTTCAAAAAAATACGCGTCCTTGAGATCCTGCCGCCGTAGCTCCCGAAACCCGGCGTCGCCCGTCTGATAGCTCCGGATCAACTGTTCGGCCGTGAGCACCACTGTAAATTCAGGATGCGCGCATTCCGACTTCGCCAGCCCGACGATGGACTTCGCGCTGGGGTGCCGCACCAGCCGTTCGATGGCCCCATCGATATCTTCCACCTCCCGGAGCGGCGAGGTTGGCTCGAGCAGAACAAGGTAGGCAAACCGGCGGCCCCGTTTCTCTTCCTCCTCGAGGACGTGGCGCAGGACATCTATCGTCGCCGCCGTATCCGTAGCCAATGCCGCAGGGCGCAAGTACGGGACCTCCACGCCATACGTCCGAGCGACGGCGGCGATTTCTTCGTCTTCCGTGCTCACCACCAGAGCATCGATATAGCGGCTCTTTCGGGCCGCATCGATAGACCACACGATCAACGGCTTCTCCAGCAACGGCTTGATGTTCTTACGGGGCAATCCTTTCGATCCCCCTCGTGCCGGGATGACCGCGATGACCGGCCGGTTTTGTATCATGTCAAGCGCATCCTTTTCATACCCACGCGTCTGGCCGCGTCGCTACCGGGCGGTCCACCCCCCGTCCACGACCAGGTTATGGCCCGTTACATAGGAAGACGCATCGGAGGCGAGGAACAGTACGGCACCCCACAAGTCCGCCTTGTCCGCCATCCGGCCCAGCGGTGTCCTAGCAGCATAGTTTTGGATGAATGTGCGGTCCACCTGATCCGTTTGGATGCCCCCAGGCGTGATGCAGTTCACCCGGATTCCGTGCGCAGCCCAGTACGTCGCCAGGTGTCGGGTCAAGCTGATCACCGCCCCCTTGCTGGCCGAATAGGCTCCCGGCAGGCTCAGCGGCGTGCCGGCATAAAGACTCGGGTCAGGGCCGACAAGGCCGTAGATGGAAGCCATGTTGATAACGCTTCCACGTTTCCGCCTGATCATTTCGCGCCCGAACGCCTGACAACACAAAAACACACCCCTCACGTTGACGGCCATGACGGCTTCCCAGTCTTCCAGCGAGTACTCTTCGAACGGCGCGTAAAACCGGGAGGCCGCGTTCTCCGTCACCGCTGAATTGACCAGGATGTCTGCGCGACCGAAGGCTGCGATGGTCGTCTTGACCAACCGCTGAACCGATTGGGGGTCAGTCACATCCGCCATCAGCCCGAGCGCCTGGACGCCAGATTGGGCAGCAATGTCCTTGGCCACTGTTTCGACACGATCGCCTTTTACATCAGCCAGAACGATGGTGGCACCCTGCTCAGCCATCACCCGGCCGAATTCGGCACCGAGCAGACCGGCGCCGCCGGTAATGACCGCGACCAGCCCAGAAAGGCCGAAGCGGTCCTTCTCTCCGTCACGTGCGGACATTCAATCCCGCCTTGGCCATCGTCTTCTTGGCGCTCTTGTAGCTCATCTCGGTGAAATGGAAAATGTTCGCCGCGGAGACGGCGTCCGCTTTTCCTTCGGTCGCACCGGCAACGAAGTCCTGGAACTTGCCGACTCCACCGCAGGCAATGACCGGGATCTTCGTGGCTTCCGATACGCGCCGAATCAATTCCAGATCATATCCGCGGCCAGCGCCGTCGCGATCGATCGCGTTCAGAAAAATTTCACCGGCCCCCCGGCGTTCGGCTTCGCGCGCCCACGCGATGGGGTCCAGACCCGTCGGTTGCTTCCCGCCATGGGTGAACACCTCAGCACGGCCGTCATCATGCCGCTTCACGTCGATGGAGACCACGATGCACTGGCTCCCAAACACGCGGGCGCTCTCGGTGATGAAGTCCGGCCGTTGCACTGCGATCGTGTTGATCGTCACTTTATCAGCCCCATGCGCGAGCCGTTCTCGAATCTCTTCGAGTGAACGGATCCTCCCACCAAAGGTGAGCGGCATGAAGCAGACCTTGGCGACGACCTCGATGATTTCCAACAAGGTCCGTGATCCCTGCGTGGCAATCTTCGCATCGCTTCTGCGTACGTCGTACGATTCGTCCCTACTGATGTCGAGGTAGATAAGTTCATCCACACGCCAGGCATTGTACCGTTCCAACTGAGTCGTCGGATCTCCGATGATCTGGTGATAGGTGAATTTCTCGCTCCGAACGATCAATCCATTCTTCAAGAGCAGGCAGGGGATGAGTCGCGTCTTGACCACGGACAACCACCCAAGCCTTCACGCCGGCAGGCTCACGAAATTCCGCAAGAGCCGCAACCCGTCATCCTGACTCTTCTCGGGGTGGAACTGGACACCCATGATGTTGTCACGACGGATGGCCACGACCAGGTCGCTTCCATGACGACAGATTGCGAGCGCGTCCTGCGGCGAGTCCGGCCGGAGGTGATAACTGTGGACGAAATAGAAGGTCGCGCCTTCACCAAGTCCTTCCCACAAAGGGTCCGGCCGGACAGCCGTAACCGTGTTCCAGCCGACATGCGGCACGCGTAGCGCCGGATCGTGTGTTTGGATCCGATCAACCGTGCCGGCGATCCAATCGAGCCCTTGATGGTGCCCATGCTCAAACCCGGTGGTCCCGAGCAGTTGCATCCCAAGGCAAATGCCCAGGAAGAACTTTCGACGACCCAGCACCTCCTCATGAAGATGATCGATCCACCCTTCCTGGCTCAGATTCTGCATGCCCTCCCCGAACGTGCCCACACCCGGAAGGATGATGTGAGACGCGTCCTGAGTCTCACTTGGCTTCCGAGCGATCGTGGCACGGCATTCGATGGCTTCGAGAGCATTGACGACGGAGCGGAGATTCCCCAATTTCGTGTCTATGACGGCGACGGCCGGTTTCACAGGATCAAGACGACATCCATTTACGCGAGATCTGCCGGAACGACCATGGGCGCCAGCGACTGCCGGCACTTGCGGCAGACGGCATTCTGCTCGTCCGGCGAGGCATTCGTCCTGGCTCGGAACTCGCGCATGCGCTCGCTGTTCCAGATTTCGTGCAACGAGGACTCATGGATATTGCCCATGAGATTCTCCGGCTCCTGGAATTGCGAGCAGCAGGCGAAGACGTTGCCGTCGTTGCGGACGAACAGCCGCTGGTAGGGCTGCGGACACTTGACCATCAAGGGATCCACAGCCTGCTTACCGGCAGTCTGATCGCGTCGAATCCGGAAGGTTTTCTCCACAGTAGTCGCCTCCTTCCGCCCCGCAAAGAAGTTGAAAAACTGCTGGATGGTGAGGAAGTCGACGCGGTCTTTCCAGTATGCGATGAACTCGGCCAGTTCGTCTTCGTTTACTTTGCTTTCGACGAACGAGACACGCGTGAGCGGAAGCCGCAAGCCCCTCGTTCGCTTCAGTTCCAGGAAGTAGTTGATGTTGCACATCACCCGACCGAAATCGCTCCCAATACGAATCCGGTCGTAGGTTTCCTTGTTGATGGCATCGAGCGAGAACATGATCCGGGTGAGTCCGGCGTCGAGGAGCTTGGCCGAGATGTCCTCGGTAAGCAGAAGCGCGTTTGTGTGGAACATGATGTCCAGCACGCCGGCCTCCTTGGCGGCCCGGACGTATTCGTGCAAATTGGGCGTGAGCAGCGGCTCGTTGTTTCCATTGAGGGAGACCGCCCTAAGCCCACGCCGGACGCCGTCCTCCAAGAGTTTGCGAAACTGTTCGCGGTTGAGGTGCTCCTGGGGGTGCTCCAGTTCGCCCCGCTCCGTGGCCGAGAGCGACACCACGCACATCGGGCACCGGAGGTTGCAGCCATACCGGATTTCGAAATCCAAGTGGAGCGGGAAATCCTGCATCAACTCCAGTCGTTCGGCGCGGCCCCAGGCCTCACGATAGGCGCGGAAGGTCGGCCCGATTTCATTGATCAAGATCAAATTGGGATCGCCCTGTTCGGTCAGAATCTTCGTTACGTTGGTCGTATCATTCTTGATGGTCCGCACGAATCGCTTCCTCTAGACTTTGTAGCTGCCGTCGGGTTTTCGACTGCCAAGGCGCCGGCTCCACCACTCTACGGTCAGACGCAGCCCGTCTTCCAAGCGCACACTGGGGCTCCACCCGGTGACTTTCGCCAGGCGCGTGGCATCGGCCTGAAGCCGCATCACCTCGCTGGCTTCAGGCCGCACGCGCGCAGGTTCTACAACCGCCGGCACCTGCGTTCCCATGATCCGCTGGAGCAACGCGGCGACGTCGGAAATGCTGACGTCGCACCCTGACCCGGCGTTGAAGACCTGGCCAACAATATCCCCCTCGGCCTGGCCTATGGCCAGAAACGCGTTGACCGTGTCCGAAACGTAATTCAAGTCACGTCGAGGCGTCACCCGTCCCAAGCGTAACGAGGTCGAGCCGGACAGCAGTTGCGTGATGATAGTTGGGATCACCGCACGCTCGCTCTGGCGCGGCCCGTAGGTGTTAAACGGTCGCAGGATGACCACCGACAGGCCGAAGGAGCGGTGGTAGGCTTCAGCCATCATATCCGCCGCGATCTTGGAAGCCGCGTATGGGGATTGGCCCTGCAGCGGGTGGCTCTCCTGAATCGGGACGCTTACAGCGGTCCCGTACACCTCGCTGGTGGAGGTGTGCACCACACGCTGAGCTCCGTTGGCCCGCGCGGCTTCCAGAACGTTGAGCGTGCCAAGCACGTTCGTCTCGACGTAGCTCGCTGGAGCGACATACGAGAACGGAATGCCGATCAGGGCCGCCAGGTGGAAGACGATGTCATGCCCCTTGAGGGAACCGGTCATAAAGGCAGCGTCCCGGATATCGCCGACGACCGGACGGCAGCACTTTCGGATATCATCAGGAACATCGTCCAACCATCCTAGCCGATCGAAGGCGTTGTACTGCACCAAGGCGGTCACGTTAGCTCCGTACTCCACGAGACGCTCCACCAGATGCGAGCCGATGAAGCCATCGGCGCCCGTCACGTAGACACGCCTGCCCTTATATGCAACCGCAAAGTCCATCGGTGGGGATCCGGTCATGCCGACACCTGCCGCCGTTGGGCGATCATGGACCGGATTCGATCAGGCCAGCCCTGCACTTCGAGACCCTTGAGTTGCGCCAAGCCAAACTCCAGCTTCGCGGGAGGGAACCCGAACAATTCGAATAGCTTGTCTGCCTTCCTTCCATCCAACGACATGTCGAGGGGCCGCCGTGCACGCAACCCCGCCTTCGCCACCTGGATCGGCTTGACCAGTGTGGGGTCCAAACCAAAAGCCTCGGCTAGGCGCCGCGCAAACTCATACTTGGAGACCCGTTCTGCGCCAGTCACGTGAAACAGGCCACGCACGCCGGAGGCTAGCAGGAACTCGACCCTTTCGATTAGTTCGTTCACCAGGATCGGCGTGAAAAAGACGTCCTCAAACCCGGGCACCCCGGACCCTGCCCTGAGACGTCCCAAGATCCAGTCGCTCAGGGACGGCCTGTGCGGCGGGCCCCAGCCGAAGAAATTCGTCCGGATAATTAAGAAAGCGCCTCCGCTGGCTTCGCTGGCGACCACATCTTCGCTGTGCAGCTTGGTGCGGCCGTACTCATTGATGGGGTTAGGTCGTGTACGCTCCGTCGCGAACTGCGTGGTGCCGTCAAAGACCTGGTCTGTAGAGAGATACACGAGCCGCGCACGCACATCAAAATCAGCCACCGCTTTCACCACCGCGCGCGTTGCGTCCACGTTCAACTCCCTGGCCATTGCAGGATTCTCTTCACAGGCATCTACGTTCGTCAGCGCCGCGGCATGAATGACCACTTCCGGCTTGATATCGCGGAAGACCCGCAGGACTTCAACACCTTCTCTGACATCTAGCCGCACAGCCCGACCGCCCGGCAACTCCACGGGGTGGGTCAGGTAGCTCCCCCAGACCTCATGCCCCTTATCTCCCAAGACAAGGGCCGCGTTCAGCCCGAACAGCCCGCTCACCCCTGTTATAAAGATGCGCATGTCAAGCCTCGTCGGCCTCGACCATGCGACGCAGGTCTTCCACGGACAGCCAGCGAACACCTCTGTCACTGGTATACGCGTACCCGTTGGGCAGTGGCTTACCCTGGACCCAGGGGCCCTGGCTGTACCCGTTTGCATCGGGAGCCACGATGAAGAATTCGTCGTTGACCAGGCGCGTGCGCGGAATCTCGTCGTCCGTGAGTAGGACTTCATGGATTTTCTCACCAACCCGCCTCCCTATTGTCTTGAGACGAGCCTCCGGCGCGATCGCCTTTGCCAGGTCGGTGATCCGCATGCTCGGCACTTTGGGCACAAATACCTCTCCTCCCTGCATCACCTCAATGCATCGGATCACGAAACGAACACCTTGCTCGAGCGTCATCATGAATCGGGTCATCGTGGGATCAGTGATTGTCAAGGTGCCCAGGGGCCGTTGCCGAAGAAAGAGCGGCGCCACGCTGCCGCGACTTCCCATGACATTCCCATACCGGGCACAGGCTAGTCTGGTTCGACCGTCCCGCGTGAAGGCATTCGAAGACACAAAGATTCGCTCGGCGCAGAGTTTCGAGGCGCCATAGAGGCTGACCGGATAAGCCGCCTTGTCCGTGCTGATCAGCAGCGCCTTCTGCACTCCTCCATCAATGGCGGCGTCGATGACGTTCTGGCTTCCAAGGACATTAGTCCTAACCGCTTCCGAAGCATCGAATTCTCTCGTCAACACATGCTTAAGCGCAGCCGCGTGGACCACAACTTCCACGCCTTCAAAGGCTCGCAGGAGTCGATCCTTGTCCCTGACATCACCGAGCATGAATGCCACCGCCGGGTCCCGAACACACTCGGCCATCTCCGACTGTTTCAGCTCGTCCCGGCTAAAGATGATCAGTTTTTTAGGCCGATAATCCTTGAGGACAACCTCGGTGAACTTCTGCCCGAAGGAGCCGGTTCCCCCGGTCACTAGAACTGTAAGGGTGCTCCAGTCCATAGGCTACAGCGTGACGATCTTGGCCTTCGGAATCCCAGCACGGGCGATGCGAGCCAGGATCTTCGTGGCGACCTCCAGGTCGGCAATCAGCACGGCATCAAATTCCCATTTGGGTAGGGCTTCTACAGGCCAAACCGGGTACGAGAGAAATGTATGTCCTTCTCTGTCATCTACAAATCCAACGAGCGCCATATCCATCTCCCGAATCGACAGGTAGGCCAACTCTGCCAATTCCCCTGTCCCGCAAATGACGATCCGTTTGGCGCCGGCATCAGACAAACCCGTTAACACTTTTTTCAGCCGCTGCCTCATATCTCGGTAATACGATAAAGAGTACTGCATGTAGAGATAGGTGAGCCGTGTCTTCTCGGCCATGCCGCGAGGCGTCAAAAGGTATTTGATGCGGTGCCTCGGGATGGTGGTGATCTTGATGCAGCCCTTGCGGGCCAACCGCTTGAGGTACAAATTGGTCAGACCGAGCGCGACACCGAGTTTCTGAGCGAGAGACCTTTGTGTGACACCAGCGTCACGCTCAACTTCGCTGAGCAGTTGAAGGTCTCGCTGTCCTTGTAAGTCCATGTTAATTAAATTCTCCCGGGCAAAGCGTTCACGATTTGAACATAGCGGGTCTATCGAGTCAAGGAAAATTCTGAAACGGGCGTGAGATAGCTCATTGTGCCTGGATGTGCTATCTGCCCGCCAGTACCGAGCTTCGCCGCTGTGCGCTGGGGGCGCCAAGCAGCTTTCAGGCCGGTTCGACTGGCCGGACCGACGAGAGGCTGATGGTCAGCCCGACTAGTACCCAGAACTGGACGGCCAAGGTGCCGATCCACATGTGATCGAAAAAGTTGCGGATCGCCATGCCGACGACCGACGTGACCAAGGCCAGCGCTAACGTCCGCTCAATCGGACTACCCGCCTTCTGGAACTGATTGAACCCATCGAGCAGCAGGGTCACCAACAGCCAGCAGAAGATGACGATCGCCGGAATTCCTGCACCGACCGCTAGATCAAGGAACGTATTGTGCGTTCCAGCTGGCATGACTGTCGTGCTTGTGGCCGACATCATTTGCGACTCTTTCCCGGTCACCAGATAAAAATTGTCTTTCCCATAACCGATTCCAAAGAGCGGATGGTCGGCCAGCTTCTGGAGAGCAAACATCCAGACATTGATCCGGGCGTCCAAGTTGTAAGTTGTAAACTTTGTCTGCCCATGAATAAACGACAAGCTCTCCGGAGAGAGCTTGTTCATTACCAACAGCCCAGCGGCACCGACAACAAGAGTCAGCACTAACACGCTGGCCCAGTATGCCACTTTTTTTTGGCCGGTGACCCAGACGAATACAACCGCTTCGGCAAGGATAGCAAGTAACCCGGCCCTCGAGAACGTAAGAAACTGGCATAAAACAGCAAGTCCCATTGAGCTTCCGGCGAAGGCGCGCTTCCAAAGCTCTGGCTTGTATAAAACCATCGATGCGCTTATCGGGATCAACATTACAAGATAGGTAGTGAGTGCAACATCGCCGGAAAGGAAAGACTCTATGAGGTGATATTCACGTCCCCCCGGTGCAAAAGGACCAAGCCAAGGTCTCATCTCGAACTGCCAAATCCCGTACGCGCTGACCAACGCCAGTTCGCCGATGAGCATCCAGACCAGACGCCACCGGTGTACGGAGTCGCGGAAGAAAAACATCACAGTGTAGAACATCAAGCCCTGCTGGAGGAGCTTGGCGAACTCCTTGGAGCTATACAACGGAAAAGTCGCGAAGGGCACGGTGAAGCCGACCCAGGCGATGAATGCGAGCAGCGGCAGGTCAATCGGCGTTCTGAGGAAAAAGTGTCGGCGGTTGACCGCGCACCAGAGAACCAGCAGGACGCATAGAATGATGAAGCCGTTACGTTCGATGAAGAGGAGGCGCTTGAACGGCAAGGAAAAGATGTAGACGTAGAGCAGCCCCCGGATGATGCGATCGAGGTTGGGAAGGACTGCGGAGGGAGTCGCGACGGACGGGGCTGCGACAGCGTCAGCCATCACTCCTCGTAGGGGATTTCGGTGAGGATGGGACCGTACTTGGAGATCAACTCCTTGCAGGCAAACGCATCGGCCTCCATCTTGTCCAGGCTGGATGTCACGATCTTGGCATAGAGCGCTTCGATAGTGCTTGCGCTCGCCTTGTACCCGCTCACGCCGTAGTCGTCGAGAGCGGGCAGCTTCAGGTTTCTGTTTATATTCGGATGCACGCCGGGGATCATCCCAAAATACCGGTTGGACCACAGCGGGGGATCCTTACTGACCTGTGTCCAATCAGGCGTGATGCAGTGGAGGCCTTGCTTGTCCAGTTCCCCACGCACGAGAAGATGGCTGATCTCCTTGCCGAGGAAATTGAGATCGCAGGCCGCGCGAATTTCCGTGGAGAGCCCATCGAAGATTCCCTTTCGGCACACGAGGCATTTCGGGTCCTTGGCCATCGAGAAGCAGGCCCGGCCGTTGCGCTTGCGGACTGCCTCCCATCCCTCCGGCGTAATGCGGCAGTCCTCAGGCAGGAACACCCAGTAGTCCCCGTCGCAGTTCGCATCGCACAGCAGGTAGTTGTAAGCCAGACTCTTGGGAGTCGGGTTACGGATCACCGGGAAGCCGAGCGATGGAAACTCACAGCCGTTCTGGATCAGCGTCAGCGGCACGCCGGTCTTCTGAAACGCCGCCACCTGGGCATGCAGGAAATACCCATGGTGCTTGAGGTCGGCCTCGAGATCGTCGGGGAAGGCGACCGTCGCGCAGATGAAACAATGGAGCCTCATCCCAGCTTTTTCCGGAAGTACTCGATGGTGCGACGGAGTCCTTCCTCAAGGCTTATCTTGGGTTCCCATCCAAGCAACTCTTTCGCGCACTGGATATCAGGACACCGGACCTTCGGATCGTCGGCCGGCAGCGGCTTAAACTCGAGAGGCACATGCGTTCCCGCCAGATCCTGGACCTTGCGAGCGATCTCCAGCACGGTCAGTTCGTGAGGATTGCCGATGTTGATCGGCTCGTGGATGGACTGTTCCGCCGGCGTGTCACTCTGGTAAATGAAGGACTGCCGGTCGGTCCGCTCCGCCGGCGAGCGGTCGGAGGGCACCAGCAGCAGGCGCGTGATGCCCTCCACCAAATCGTCCACGTAGCAGAAACTGCGGGTCTGGGCGCCGGTGCCGAAAATCGTGAGTGGCTTCCCGCTCAGCGCCTGGACGATAAAGTTCGAGACGACTCGGCCGTCGTTGGGCCGCATTCTGGGGCCAAACGTATTAAAGATGCGTACGATTCGGGTGTCCAGTCCGTGATACCGGTGATAGGCCATCGTCATGGCCTCCGCGAAGCGCTTGGCTTCGTCGTAGACGCCGCGCGGGCTGATCGGATTGACGTTGCCCCAGTAGTTCTCGGGCTGGGGCGAGACGAGCGGGTCCCCATAGACCTCGGACGTGCTGGCCAGCAGAAACCGGGCCTGCTTGGCTTTGGCCAGCCCCAGCGACTTGTGCGTGCCCAGAGCGCCGACCTTCAAGGTCGCAATGGGAAATTCGAGGTAGTCTTGCGGGCTAGCCGGCGAGGCGAAGTGCATCACGGCATCCAAGGCGCCTTCGACGTACAGGTAGTCGCAGACGTTGTAGTTGACGAAGCTGAAGCGCTCGTGCCCGAGCAGATGGGCCACATTGTCCATGGACCCCGTGACCAGGTTGTCCACGCACACTACCTGGTGCCCCATCCCGATCAAGCGGTCGCAGAGATGGCTTCCTAGAAACCCCGCGCCCCCGGTAATCAACACGCGCACGCTCGAATCCCTCCTTCGTCGTTCATCCCCTTACACGCGATAATAGGAGCGATACCAGGTCACAAAACGCTCGATGCCCACCTCAATGGGCGTGCTGGGCTTAAAGCCCACATCACGGACCAGGTCATCCACGTCAGCATAGGTCGCGGGCACATCACCAGGTTGCAGAGGGAGCATGTTCTTCACAGCCTTCACCCCAAGCTGGTCTTCCAACATC
>Ga0209802_1003037_pt1 | contig 11387 bp, 9 predicted proteins | sample GraSoiAngelo_129_FD_185886 | JGI IMG/M metagenome (GOLD analysis project Ga0209802, IMG submission 185886) | Grasslands soil microbial communities from the Angelo Coastal Reserve, California, USA - 14_0927_12_40cm (SPAdes) (version 2) | ecosystem: Environmental > Terrestrial > Soil > Grasslands ... | reverse complement strand
CACAACCGCTCGAACGCCTCGCGCGTCAGGAAGAGTCCGGGCGCGTCGCCCTTGTGGTATCCGAAGAGGAGGTCGCCGCCAGCGCCATCGAGCATTCGGGTGGGATAGCCCGTGTAGAGCGACACACCGCAGTAGTCTTCGTAGTTCCCCCAGACGACGAGCTCCGCCCGTGGCTCCCAGAGCTTGCGGATGATCGGCGCGAGATCACGCTGCGAGCGATCCGGAGCGACCAGGCGGTGGCCGAGCTCGACGAACCACAGGAGCCCGACCGCCCCGGCCAGCCAGATCGTGAACGCCAGGCGAGCGCGGGGGAGGCGCGACGCGAGCACGGCCGCGCCTCCGAGGACGACGATGAACACGGCAAACGGGAGGACGAGCCGCAGGCATTCTTCGACGAAAGCGAACGACGCCTCCCGGTGGTGGGCGAAGTACTCGCGGTAGACGCCGTCGAGCAGCGTGAAGAGTAAGGTGAGCGACTCCGCGGCGCTTTGCCGGAACAAGACGAGCCACGAGAGGACGGCGACTCCAAAGAAGAGGACCATCCAGGCGGGGACGCGGACGCCGGCCCGCGATGGCCGGGTGTCGATCGCTCCTCGCCAGTATGCCGCCACGACCACGGCGAGGGCCGGGAACGCGGGCAGGGCGTAATATTCGAGCCGCGAGCCGCTCGTCGTGAAGAACGCGATCACCCAGGCCGACCAGACGAGCGGCAGCGCGAGAGCCTTCCGGAGGTCGGCCGACGCAAGGGCAGCGGGGAGGAAGAGCGACCACGGGAGGAGCCAGAGGACGCTCGCGAGCCAGAACCCGCCGATCGCGAGAGGCGTGTAGTCGATCGGCTCCCGCGCGTTGAAGAAGCGGAGGAGGTGCTCGTTCACGAGGTAGAAGCGGAGAAAGTCAGGGTCCCGTACGCCGAGGAGGAGGTGCCAGGGGACGAGGACGAGCGACACGACCGCCACGCCGAGGCGCGGGCGGAGGTCGTGCAGGAGGCGTATCGGGCCGAAGAGGAGCGCGCAGGTGGCCGCGGTTCCCAGCGGAAAGACGAGGCCGGCGAGGCCTTTGGTGAGCCCCGCCAGCGAAAGACCGCCCCAGAACAAGAGGGGTCCGAGTAGGCCGCGCTGGCCCCGCGCGACGACCACGAGGCCGAGCAGCGAGACGGCGAGCCAGAGAACGAAGAGGGTGTCGGTGAAGAGGAACCGCCCGTAGAGGAAGGGGCCCGCCGAGGTCGCGAAGACGAGCGCCGCCAGCGGCGCCGTCGCGGCGCCGAGAAGCTCGCGCGCGAGGAAGAACGTGACCGCGACCGTGGCGACGTACGCCGCCGCGCTCGGCACGCGCGACGCCCCCTCGGTCTGGCCGAACAGCCGGTACGAGGCGGCCACGCTCCAGTAGAGGAGCGGCGGCTTCTCATAGTAACGGACGCCGTTCAGGCGTGGCTGCACCCAGTCGCCGTCGTCGAGCATCGCGCGTGCGATCAGCGCATAGCGCGCTTCGGCCGGGCTGGAGAGCGGTCGCTCGCCGAGCTGGTAGAAAGCGAGGACGGCCGACAGGCCGAGACACCCGGCCAGCCGCAGCGCCGTCCGCCCGCTCATTCGGCCGCGCGATCGCGCGCGACCCGGGTCGGATCCAACCCGACGACCTCGTCGACGACGAAGATCGGGCGGTTCTGGACCTCCTCGAGGACACGGCCGACGTACTCGCCGAGCATGCCGATCACCAGGAGCTGGAGACCGAAGCAGAACGCAAGCGCGGCCACGACGCCGGCGAGGACCGGCATCTGCCCGAGCAGCACGACAAGTCCTGCCGCGAGCGAGAGCGCCGAGATTGTGGCGCCCGCGAGCGCCACCAGCCGGAGCGGGATGACGGAAAACGACACGATCCCCGAGACCGCCAAGTCCAGGAGCCGCCAGACCGTGTACGTGGCCCTGCCCTTGCGGCGGCGATCGCGCTCGTAAGGAAACGCGACCTGACGGAAGCCGACCCAGCTCCTGAGCCCGCGCAGATAGGGGTGGCGCTCGCGAATGGCGACGATCAGGTCCACGACCCGGCGGTCCATCACCGCGAAGTCGGCGGAGTCGAGGGGCATCGTGGTCTTCGAGAGGCGCGTCTGAACACGGTAGAAGGTCGCCGCCGCCGCGCGGGTGAACCATCCCTCGCTCCGCGCCGCGCGGACGCCGTAGACGACCTCGGCACCCTTCCGCCACACGCGCACCATCTCACGGATCAGCTCGGGCGGGTCCTGGAGGTCGCCGTCCATCACGGCCACACACGCGCCGCGGGCGAAGGTGAGGCCGGCGAAGATCGCCGCCTGATGGCCGAAGTTGCGCGAGAGGCTCACGAGCTTGAAGCGCGGATCCTCGCGGGCGAAGTCGCGGATGATGACGGGCGTGGCGTCGGTGCTACCGTCGTCGACCAGGATGCACTCGAACTCGTGATCGGCGAGCGCCGCCACGAGCCGGGCGCGGAGCTCGGGAAGGTTCGCCTCCTCGTTGCACACCGGGACGACCACCGAGACCAGCTCGCCCATCAGCGTGCCTTCACACTAGCTCGGCTCGCAGGCTAGAATGTCGCTCACCGTGATCTCGCGCCGGGCACGGCGATGCTGACCATCTATCGCTTCCCGACGCTGTACCGCCTCGCGATGCGAGTCGGCTACGGAGCGGACGCCGAAGCGCGCTATCCGCTTGTCGCCGACCTCGTGGCCGACCGCACCGATCAGCCGGGCCACATCCTGGAGCTCTGCTGCGGCGACCTCGCGCTCTACCGGCATCTCTTGCGGCGAGGACTTGCGCGGTCGTATCTCGGCCTCGAGCAGTCGTCGGCCATGCTGAGGCTCGCCCGCCGGCGCGGTGTGGATGTCCGCGCGTTCGACGTGCGCGCCGCTGGCGAGCTGCCGACGGCCGACACCGTGATCATGCAGGCAAGCTTATATCAGTTCCACGACATCGCCGACACCTTGCTTCCGCGCCTGTGGGCGGCCGCCAGGCGTCTCCTCGTGATCGCCGAGCCCGTGCGCAATTTGTCGCAGTCGCGATACGGCGCGGCCCACTGGGCCGCGCGCATTCTGACGCGGACCGACGACCGCGTTCATATCTTCCGCTACACCGAAGCGACGCTGCTCGAGCTCTATCAGCGCTGCAAGATCCCGGTGAGCCGTCTCGATCGCACCCCGGGCGGGCGCGAGATCGTCGTCTGCTCATTCAAGGCTCCTTCACTCTCAGCTGGACCGTGATGCTCGACGGCGGCAGCGAGTCGCGCTCCGCCGTGTAGCGCAGCTCCTGGAATCCCGGGAGCGGTGTCGTTGCCACGACGCCGACCCACTCGCACCGCGAGCCGTCTCGCATCCGTCGGCGCGTCCTCGGATAGCCTGCAAGGGCCACCGGCTCTCCGTTGATGCTGAGCGCGAACCGCATCGTCGCCAGCTCCCGCGCGAGGCCGGGCTCGTCGCGGGCACACCACGCCGGACCGAGGGGAATGCCGTGCCCGTCGATGATCGCCTCCTGGTACGCGTGATGCTCGCCGGGCTCGCGCCAGCCGTCGGGCAAGAGCGCCTCCCAGAAGACGGCGTCGCGGTAGTCGAATCCGATGTCGGGCGCGAGCCCGAGCGCGGCGACGCTCGCCGGCGGCTCGACCCCTGACGGCCGGTACGCGGCGGCGAGCCCGAGGGCCACGAGCGCGAGCGCCGCAGCCACCGTCGCTCGAGCGCTCTGCCGGCTGCCGAACGTCTTCCCGGCTGGCCGCCCCGCCGCCACGCTCGCAACCAGGGCTCCCAGCACCCAGCCGACCCAGGCGCTCCCGATCGCGGTGAGGGTGACGCCGGGGAAGGCCGCGGCGACACGTCCGAGATCCCAGGGACGGCCGACGGCCCACACCATCCACGCGGCCTCCTGCGTGTAGAGCACGAGCGAGAGCGCGACGCCCGCGAGGACAGGCGCCAGGGCCGAGTAGCGCGGGACGGGGAACGCGGCGACGACGAGGTCGATCGCCAGCGCGGGCAGGATCGGGATCGGCGTGAAGGTCGGGATCCGCATGTCGAACGCGCGAAGCACGAGAAGGATCACGACGTGCTGGACCGTGAAGATCACCGCCGTCGCCGTGGCGGCGCCGGGGCCGAGCGCGCGCGTGGCGGTCACGAGGATGGCCGGGAGGAACAGCGCCAGGAGAAACGGATAGAAGTCGGGCGTGCGTCCCCACGCGTCGAGGGTGTAGTGGTCGAGCGCGACCATGGATTTGTGGATCAGGTCGGCGAGGCAGAAGAGCAGGATCACGCGCGGCGCCCACCAGCGATGCGTGCGCGCGAAACGCGTGTGGGCGGCGACGGCGAAGACGAGCCCCAACGCGATGAGGACCGTCCCGGCGAGGCCGACGAGGTGCGGCGGGCTCCAGAGGTTCACGTCCTTTCCGACGTTCACGTGCCACCACTCGTCGAGCGCAGCGCCGGCCACGGCCAGGAGAAATCCCGCGCCGCTCAGCGAGAGCGCGGCGGGGGCGCCGTAGCGTCTCCTCCCCCAGGCGAGCGCCCACGCACTGACGAGGCCGTTGGCTGCGACGCCGGTGTACATGAGGAGGTGAGGCGGCGAGAGGAAGCTGTCGCGGCCGATCGTCCGGTGCCAGGCGACGTCCCAGAGCAGGCCCGGGAAGCCGAACCAGCCGGCGCCCAGGGCGAGCGCGAGGGCCAGCGTGACGGGATCGACCCGTCGCGTCACCGGCGGTCCGCCAATGCTCACGGATCCTTGAAGGTCACGCGCAGCTCGACGTGGGTCCGCGCTAGCCCGGCGAGCCCGCGGTGCTCGACCGTGTACACGAACCGGTTTTGGCTCGCCCGCTGAAACGCGGACGCCACGCCCACCCACGCGCAGTACTGACCCTCGCGTAGGGGTAGACGAACGAGCGGGTACGGCGCGAGATCGACGGGAGTGCCGTTCACCTCCATGGTGAAGCGCACGGTTGGCAGGTCAGCGGCGAGCGCAGCCGCGGTCGGTGCACACCAGGCCGGACCGACGGGGAGCGGGAAGCCGTCGATGATCCCTTCACTGAGCGCCTGCACCCGTGCTGCGGATTGCCAGCCGTCCTCGAAGAGGACGTTCCAGAAGACTGCATCTTGGTATCGGAAGACCGGTAGCGGAGCAAGCTTCAGCTCACCCACCGTCATCGGAGGGCCGAAGATCTGAGGCCGATTCGTGGAGGCAAGGCCAGCGGCCGTGAGCCCGAGCGCGACAACAACCGCCCAGCGGGCGCGGCCCGTGCTGCCTAACGCGGATCCGACGGGCTTACCGGTCGCCGTGACCACGAGGAGCCCGCCGAGCACCCAACCCACCCACCCGCTCAGACCTCCAGCAAGGACCGATCGCGGGAGCCCAGCGAGGACGCGATCGAGCGGCCAGGGATGGCCGACGACATGGGCCATCCAAAGAGTCTCGACGAGGGTGAAGACAAAGGTGAAGACCAGCCCCAACGCGATTGCGAACCAGGCGCGCTCGCGATAGCGACGAACCGCGATGGCAAGGAACGTGAGGACGAGCGAAGGGAGGGCAACGATCGGCGTCACGGTATAGCGGTCGAACTCGATCGCGCGCAGAATCGTGTCGGTCGTGAGCGCCACGGCGAGAAACCCAAGACTCACCAGCGTCGGCGCCAACGGCCCGAGCGCTCGCCCGGCAGCCACGAGCACCAGAGGGAGCAGGAGTGACGACAGGTACGGGTACAGATCCGGTGTGCGGCTCTCCGGGATCATCGTGTAGTGCGCCTGGACGAAGAGCGCACGGTGAACGAGGTCGACGAAGACGGCGAGCATCGCCAGCCGCCAGAGCCACATCCGCCGGAACACTCGCCTACCCGCCTGGCCTGCGACCGCGAACAGCAGGCCGATCGCCGTGACACCGGCGCCGAAGTGGCCCATAAGGTGCGAAAAGCTCCAGATGAGAGCGTCCTTGCCGTAAAGCCAGTGCCACCACACGTCGATTGGGGCCGCGGCGCCAACGATGAGCACGCCGAGCGCCGCAATGCCGAAGCCCACCGGGACCTGGAGGCGGCGAAGGGCGAGGACCGTGCCGCCGAAGTCCGAAGCGCGCCCGAGTGTGGCAGCCGCGACGGCCGCGACGGCAGCTCCCCAGATGCCTAAACCACCGCAATAGATGAAGAGGTGCGGCAGGACGAAGAACGAGTCGCGGCCAATCGTGCGGTGCCACGCGGTGTCGAGAAAGACGCCGACCATTCCGAGGCCGCCGAAGGCCAGCGCGACCGCGATTGCTATGTTAGGAATCACGAGTTGACCTTTCGCGACTCGCGGGATCTCCACCTACCCCTACGAGCCTCTCGGCTTGCTCGAGGTCCCGCACCGCCTGGGCGAACGGGTCACCGCCGGGGCCATGATACCCAAGCCATGATCCCAGGGAGGGCTTCACTCGGAGGCCCATCATGGAAGAGATGATCCGCAAGCAGGTCTACATCGAGCCACGCCAGGAGCGTCTGCTCAAGGAGCGGGCGCGGAGATATCGCGTCACGGAGGCCGACCTAATCCGCCAGGCCATCGACCGGGGGCTCGAGCGGACGGCACTATCGATTCCCGACCCCGAGGCGTGGAAAGCGTTCAAGCGTCGAATCGCGCCCAAGAAAGGCGACCCCGCTCGCAGCGTGCGGCGGTGGACGCGCGATGAGCTCTACACGCGTTGACGTCCTGGTCGACGCAAACGCTTTCGTCTACACCTACGTCACGGCGGAGCCCGAAAAGAGAGCTCGCGCGCTAGACGCCCTCGACCGGCTAGCCGGCGACGCCTTCAACGACAGGACGCGCAGCTCTGGGCCACGGCGCGCCTGAACCAGATCCCGCTGATCCTCACCGAAGACTTCGCCCACGGACGGGTGCTGGAGGGCGTGCAGTTCCTCGACCCGTTCGCGTCCTGATTCGAGCTCGCGGCGCTCGACTGACGCGCGTCGCGGAGACGCCGCGCCTCGCGTAGGGCATCAGATCACCACGGTCACCTTGATGGAGCCGGGCTGGGCGTGGGCCACGAAGGCGTCGCTGATCGTCTCGAGCGCGAAGTGGTGGGTGACGAGGGGCCGCGTCTTGACGGTCCCGTCGGCGACGAGGCGCATCGCCTCGGCGAACTCGTCCTGGTAGATCATCGAACCCACGATGGTGACCTCGCGGCGGACGACGAAGAAGAACTCGACGGGCGTCGGCTCGTGGGGCAGTCCGGTCAGGACGACCCGCCCGCCGGGCCGCACGAGCATCAGAGCGTGATGCACCGCCTCGGCCGTGCCCGCCGTCTCGATCACGCAATCGACGCCCTCGCGCCCTGAGAAAACGCGCGCCGCGGCCTCGACCGACCCGTCCGCGAGCGCATGGGTCGCCTCGGCGCCGAGGTCGCTCGCGAGCGCGAAGCGCCGCGCGCTGCGACCGACGACGAGGACGCGCGCTCCGTGGCCGCGCACCACCTGGAGGGCCAGGAGCCCGAGCGTCCCCGCTCCGACGACGGCCACGGTCTCGCCGGAACGAACGCCGCCCCGGCCGACGGCGCGGACGACGACCGCGAGGGGCTCGGTGAGGACCAGGTCCTCGTCGGCGACGGCGGCGGGCGCCCGCCAGCAACAGCGCGACGGGACGCGCACGAGCTCGGCAAAGCAGCCATCCACGTCGATCCCGACCGCGGTGCGCGCCAGGCAGATGTTCCGGTTGCCCTCCAGGCAGAGCGGACACGTCCCGCACGAGTAGTTCGGCTCGACCGCGACACGATCGCCGGGCGCCACGCGCGTCACGCCGGGGCCGACCGCCTCGACGCGGCCGACGAACTCGTGCCCCATCACCCGCGGATAGGCCACGGGCCTGTCGCCCGACCAGATGCGGTAGTCGGTCCCGCAGAGACCGGCGACACCGACGCGCACCAGGACCTCGTCGGCTCGGACCTCGGGCGCTCTCGACGACTCGACGCGCAAGTCGCGCGGACCGTGAAGAATCGCGGCTTTCACGCGGAAAATGTACCCCACTCTCTGGCTTTTTCCTAGAAAGGCGGCCGGGGTCGGTGGTAGCCTGCATCTTGGGACGGTTGATGACCTCGTTCCTCTACTACCTCTACGAGCGACGTCTCCTTCGGCAGATTCGGGGACGACCGGTCCCCCGGCACCTCGGCATCATCCTCGACGGCAACCGCCGGTACGCGCTCAAGCGCGGCTTCGTCGACCCATGCCAGGCGTACGCGCTGGGCGCACGGAAGCTCGACGACGTGCTCCTCTGGTGCGCCGAGCTGTCGATCCCCGCGGTGAGCCTCTGGGTCCTCTCGACGGAGAACTTTCGCCGGGATCCGAGCGAAGTCGTCGGGATCCTGTCGACGATCGAGGCCAAGCTCGTCCAGCTCGCCCGTCACCCGAGGATCCGCCGTCTCGGCGTCCGGGTCCGCGCCGTCGGCAAGCTCGATCTCCTCCCGGACTCGGTGGTCGCCGCGATCCGTGAGGCCGAGGAGGCCACCGCCGCCAATCGCGAGATGGCGCTGACGATCGCCGTCGCCTACGGCGGGCGCCAGGAAATCATCGACGCGATGCAGGCACTGCTTCGCGAGAAGGCCAAGCAGGGCGAGGACCTCGAGACGATCATCGAGGGCATCTCCGAGGAAACTCTCGCCCAGTACCTCTACGCGCCCGACCTTCCCGATCCCGACCTGATCATTCGAACGAGCGGCGAGGTGCGGCTCTCGGGGTTCCTGCTCTGGCAGAGCGCGTACAGCGAGTTCTACTTCTGCGACGTTCACTGGCCGGCGTTCAGGAAGATCGACTTCCTGCGCGCCGTGCGCGCGTTCCAGGAGCGGGATCGTCGCTTCGGATCGTAAGGGGGGCGAAGCCCCCCTCCGAGGAAACTACGCAGCCGAGTGGCCGCCGTCCAGGAAGATGGTCTGGCCCGTCATGAAGTCGGAGGCGGACGAGGCCAACAAGACCGCGAGCGGGCCGATCTCCTCCGGCCGGCCGATCCGGCGCATCGGGACGTCGCGGGTGAGCCGCTCGTTGATCTTCGGGTCCGCGAACGCGTCGTCCGTCATGGGCGTGGCGAACCAGCCCGGAGCGATCGCGTTCACCTGGACGTTGTGGCGGGCCCACTCGACGCCGAGCGCGCGCGTCAGCGCGATCACGCCGCCCTTCGTCGCGGCGTAGATCGTGTAGCCCGGGAGCCCCACCTGCCCCAGCACCGAGGCGACGTTGATGACCTTGCCCGACCTCTGCGCGATGAGGTGGGGCGCGGCGGCGCGGCAGCCGTTGAAGACGCCGGTGAGGTTCACATCCACCATGAGCCGCCAGTCCTCCGTGGTCATCTCGACGAGCGGAGCCACCTTGGCGACGCCCGAGTTGTTGACCACGATGTCGAGGCGTCCGAGCTCACGCCTCGTGCGCTCGATGAGCGCCTCGACCTCGGCGTAGCTCGCGACGTCCGTGGGGGCGACGAGGGCACGCCGGCCCGCCGCGTGGACGCGGCGCCCGGTCTCCTCGAGGTCCGCCTTCGAGCGCGCCGCCAGGGCCACGTCAGCGCCGGCCTCGGCGAGCGCCACGGCGAGCGCGCGGCCGAGCCCACGGCTCGCGCCCGTGACGACGGCGACTTTGCCCGCGAGCGTCAGCGGTAGAGCGCCTCGATCGCGTCCTGGTACTTCTGCGCGACGACCTTGCGCTTCACCTTCAGGGTCGGCGTGAGCTCACCGCCGTCGAGGCTGAAGTCCCCGGGGAGCACCGTGAACTTCTTGATCTTCGCGTACGACTGGAGCTGCGTGTTCTTCTCCTCCACGGTGCGCCCGACGCGCTCGACGATCTTGGGGTGCTTGACGAGCACCGTGGGGTCGTTGACGAGGATCCCCTGGTCGCGGGCGAACTTCGTCAGCTCCTCGGGGTTGACGGTGATGAGCGCCACCGGGTACGGGCGCCGGTCGCCGTAGACCATCACCTGGCTGATGAACGGGTCGGCCTTGAGCATGTTCTCGACGTTCTGGGGCGCGATGTTCATGCCGCCGGCGGTGACGATGAGGTCTTTCTTCCGATCGGTGATGAAGAGGAAGCCGTCCGCGTCGAGCGTGCCGATGTCGCCCGTGTGGAACCAGCCGCTGGGCTCGAAGACCTCCTTGGTCGCGTCGGGCTGCTTGAAGTAGCCACGCGTGGCGATGTTGGGCCCGCGCGCGAGGATCTCGCCGTCGGGCGCGATCTTGAGCTCCACCCCCGACAGCGCCTGGCCGACGGAGCCGAACTTGAAGCGAGTCGGTTGATTGAAGGTCAGGGCCGGGCACGTCTCGGTGAGCCCGTACCCCTCGAGGAGCAGGATCCCCGCGGCGTGGAAGAACTCGGCGATGTCACGCGACAGGGGCGCCCCCCCGGAGACCGCCCACTGGAGCCGTCCGCCGAGCGCCGCGTGGAGCTTCGAGAAGACGAGCTTGTGGGCGAGCTTGCGCTTCCACTCGAGCGCCGCCGGCACGGGCTGGCCTTGCTGCTGGTGGCGGCTCACGTCGCGGCCCACGCCCACGGCCCAGCGGAAGATCTTTTGCTTCGCGGGCGAGCCCGCCTCGACGCCAGTCAGGATCTTCGCGTAGACCTTCTCGAAGACGCGCGGGACACTGCAGATGAAGTGCGGGCGCACCTCCCTCAGGTTCTCGCCCACCTTGTCGAGGTTCTCGGCGAAGGCCGTCGTCAACCCGTGGGCCACGCCCAGGAACGACTCGAGCCGCGCGAAGGAGTGGGCGAGCGGCAGGAAGAGCAGGTGCACCCACCCCTCCTCCACGGGCGTCCGCTGCTTGGACGCGCTCACCGCGGCGATGTGGTTGGCGTGGGTCTGGAGGACGCCCTTCGGAGGTCCGGTCGTCCCCGAGGTGTAGACGATTGTCGCGAGGTCCGCGGGGCCTGTCGTCGTCACCCGCTCGGCGAGCGTCGACTTGTGAGCCGCCTCGCTCTCGCGCCCCAGCCTTCGGAGCGACGCCCACGTCATCACCATCTTCGGCGGCTGCGGGGCGTCGTAGCCTGCGATGACGACGATCTGCTCGAGGCGCGGCATCTTGTCCCGGGCCTGGAGCGCCTTGGCGAGCTGGGCCGGGTCCTCCACGATCAGGGTTTTCGCCTCCGAATCGTTGATCACGTAGGCGATGAGGTCCGGCGGATAGGACGGGTAGACCGGCACCGTGACGCACCCGGCGCTGAAGATCGCGAAGTCGGCCTGCACCCACTCCGCGCGGCTCGCCGAGAGCAGCGCGACCTGCTCGCCCTTCTGCCGCCCCAGAGCGATCAGCCCCAAGGCCAGCTCGCGGACGTTTTCGCCGACCTCGCGCCATGTGACGGTCTTCCACCCGGCGCCCTGCTTGAACGATTGCGCCGGGCGACCGGCGCTCTTCTCCACGCGGTCCCAGAACATCCGCGCCAGCGTGTCGGCAGCCATG
>Ga0209802_1003036_pt1 | contig 11388 bp, 11 predicted proteins | sample GraSoiAngelo_129_FD_185886 | JGI IMG/M metagenome (GOLD analysis project Ga0209802, IMG submission 185886) | Grasslands soil microbial communities from the Angelo Coastal Reserve, California, USA - 14_0927_12_40cm (SPAdes) (version 2) | ecosystem: Environmental > Terrestrial > Soil > Grasslands ... | reverse complement strand
CCACCGTGTCCGGTTTCCAGATCCCATCGGCGTCCAGCGGCATGAACTCAATGAAGCGCACCTCGTAGCCTTCGGTGCGCGCCAGCCGGGCGAAGTCCACCACCTCATCCTCGTTGTGACCGCGCATCACGACCATGTTCAGCTTGATCGGGTCGAAGCCCGCCGCCCGCGCCGCCCGCAGGCCATCGAGGACCCGCGCCAGCCCATCGCGACGGGCCATCGTCCGGAAGCGGTCTGAGTGGAGCGTGTCCAGGCTGACGTTCAGCCGGCGGAGCCCGGCGTCGCGCAACGCTTGCGCCTTCTCGCCCAGCAGGATGCCGTTGGTGGTCATGGCCAGGTCGAGGCCGGGGTCGATATCGCGCACCATGGCGATGAGGTCTTCGAGGCCCTTGCGCACCAGCGGCTCGCCGCCGGTGAACCGGATGGTGCGGACCCCGCACTCCTCCACCAGGATCCGGGTCAGCTTGACGATCTCCTCGAAGCTCAGGATCTCGTCGCGGGGCAGCCAGGCCATGCCGGCGGCCGGCATGCAGTAGACGCACCGGAAGTTGCACCGGTCGGTGACCGAGATGCGCAGGTCGTCGGCCACCCGGCCGAACGTGTCCCGCAGCGGAATCGTCGGGCGCCCTCCTCCCATCAGGCTAATCGTATCGCTCCACGACCCGGGGCTGCCCGCCGCAACTGGATAAGCCGGCTGGGCCGCGGCTTCCGACCGTTACGCTGGAGCCAGGCGGAGGGTTGTCGGCAGTACCGAGGGCCCGAGCATCGGCTCCGTCTCGCTTGGCCATCGCTCCCCGTACTTCTGGCGGTAGGCGGCGCTGACCTCGCTGATGACGGCCGGACTCTGTTCCGGCTCCACCCGGACCGCCACTTTGCGCTCGCCAACCCGAAGGGTGACGTGCGGATTGGCAACGGCTTCCTGGTACCACCGCCCCTTCTTTCCTTTGACCGAACGAACGTAGACGCCGTCTTTGGTCGGCACAATCCAGATGGTGGTGCGATGAAGCGGGGACTTCGAGTCGCGTCGGGTTTCGATATCGATTTCGTCGCTTTCCGCCAGCTTCCAGAGAAGGTCGTCCGCTGTCCCGGCCATGATGACTCGCCTCCCATCCGATTGTAGGGACGAGCGCGGCCTGTTACCACTGGCAAGGTGAGAGTCCGTCAGCAGTGGAGGGCGCTGACGGGAAGGCTGCGTAGCGTCGTGGGCTGGCCGTCCAGCCACCAGAGATGGTCCCCGATTAGCTGCGGGACCGCGGCTGCCGGCGCATCGGTCTGATTCCCAGTCGGACTATTTGCGACAGAACACCAGGCGCTTGCTCCTGGCGCCAGGACGTACCAGTGCAGTGACACCAACAGTAGGCGGCCATCCGGCAGCAGTTCCAGGTCGCCGTAATCAGGATTGGTATTGGTCTGGTTCGGGAGCGCCGGCAGGGCGATGCTGCGTGACGTTCGATCGCCGTCGTCGGAAACCGTGAGCGGGAACTGACTCCGGCCGTCCAGGGTCACGAGTCTTCCGTTGGCAAGCCCAACCACTTGCACGACGCGCCAGCAGGACCGGATGTGGTTGGTGGTGCTCCAGCTCTTGCCGTTATCGGTCGAGACGAGCACGGCCTCCCAGCCCTCGACCGCCATGCATCGAGCCCAGGACTTGCTGCCCAGGGCGACGCAGGGTCCCGCCTGCGGACAAGCGAGGTTCCCCGTGGTCCAGGTGTTCCCGCCGTCGACAGTCACCTCCACCGCCACCATGGGTTGATCCGGGGGCAGCGAGTCGGACCACATCGTAGATACGGCCCGAACGCCCAATAAGTCGACCCGAAAGCCGCCAAAAGCCCTCATTTCCGAGCCCGCCGGAACCGGTACTGGATACCAGGTCCGGCCGGCGTCGTTGGTGAAGTAGCCGACGTAGTACATGGGAGGCGGGGTGCGGTCCGCAGTCAAGAACAGGGCGTAGAAGGACGTGGGATGCTGGGGGTCGAGCGCGACCGTATCGCAGGAGACCGGATTCGCCTGGTACCCCGTACCCAGCGGATACTTGGTCGCGGCCGACGCCGAAACGACACCCTGAATCGGGATAGGAGACCAGGTCTGGCCACCGTCGGCTGTGACCTGGATGGCACTGCCCGAACAGTACGCGAACCGATGCGGGTTGGCCGGATCCACACCGAATGCGTCAAGGCCGCTGCGCAGGATCGACAGCGGATGGAGGGTTCCCAACGACGCCCAGTCGGGTTGCGCCGTCACCTCGAAGGAAGTCGACGCCAACGTCGGCATCGAGTCCCAAGAGGTGTTCGCCGTATGAACCCGGAGATAGACGAGCGCCTGGCCGCCGAGGCCGACCAGCGGGGTCCAGCCCCGGACGGCGACGATGCTGCCGGGCGGCCCTTGTGTGGGGCTGACCTCGATCGCGGAGCAAGGCTGGCCGGTGTCGCACAGCGAGGGAACTGGACCAGTCATCTGAAAGCTGCCGGTGAGCTGCTCCGATTTGCATCCCTTGCCCTGGTCATAGGAGTCCGGGATGCAGGGCAGGACGATCCGGTAACCGCCGGGAACCGGCCGCTGGATGCCCGCGGCAGTCATCCAGGGCACGGAGGGCACCTGAAAGGCGATTTCGAAATTCCCGGTAGAACTCAATGACCACTTCACCACGTCGGAGTAGCTGAGTACGTCACACGCGACCCAGCACACTTGCGCGTGGTCGTCAAATCCCATGGCTGCCGATTTCTGCAACACGGCGGCGCTGGGTGGAGTGGTGCTGGTGCCGGTGATCGTCACCAGCGTTCCCGGCGGTCCTGCTGGCGGTGAAACGGTCAGGGCCTCCCGAGAAGCTGTTGCCGAAGAGGCACAACACTTATGCGGGGAGCCCTGGGCGATCACCGAGTAGCTTCCAGGGTTGGCCTGATCGACCCGCACGCATCCGCTGAAGCCGCCGTCGGTCTGCTGGCTGACATAAGGAAACGACTCGATCGGTAGGTCCGGCTTGGTGCAGTCCGGAAAGGGCGGGAGGGGCCCCGGGAACGTAACCGAGGGGCTCGCGGCCGCCATCCGGCGAGCCGGCTTGTCCAGATGGATCGCCAGCGCGACACCGGATGCGAGGAAGATCAAGACAACGGCGGCCAGTTGGGCTCGCCAGGAACGCCAGGCACGCACGCCCCATACAAACGAACGAGGATCTTGAGGGTTACCGAGACCCCTCGCCGGCTTCCGCGCCAGCTACTGCATCGAGGCGGCGATCTGGAGAGCCTGGGCCCTGGTCGCGGCTCCCTCGATCCGTAGCGTTCGGTCGCCCTGCTGCCAGAGGAGCGTGTTGGTGGCCAGGCGCATGTCTTCGTCGCGCACGGCGCCCTGGGCGTCGGTGAAGAAGAACACGTGCGGGCTGCCCTCGATCCAGTAGCCGGGACCGCCGTTGACGGTCACTTCGGTCAGGGTGGTGTCGGGACCAATCATCTTCCCGAAGAAGTTCTTGTTCACGCCGCCCTGGATCTCCATGACCAGGATCGCGACCGTGGTCTTGCTGGATGTTGGAAGGTCCGGGCGGGTGCGATAGACGAAGGACACCTCGCCTCCCGGCATGGTGTCGTTCAGGTACACCTCGTCGGGCTGGCCCAAGCTGGGATCGGTGGGAACCAGGACCTGAAAGCGCGCCCCCGCCTGGGCCCCGGCCAGCGTCGTGCGCTGGCCCAGCCTGAGGCTCTGACCAAGTGGACCTGCCGGCAAGGACGGCACGGTGTTGACGATCACGCCCTTGACGCCGAACCAGTGCGCAATCGTGTCTCGTGTCTGGGGGATCGCCAGCAGGCCGCCGATGACGATCAGGACTGCGGCAGCCGCCAGGGCGAGCCGCCGTGGGATCACGAAGGATGACCACCACGGACGCCGGGGCGCGGTCACCAGCCGGGCCCGCACGGCTCCGACCAGGTTGGGCGTCGGGGGATACGCAAGGTAGGGTCTCAGGTCGCCGAGCCGCTGCTCGAGATCCTTCTCGTCAACCATGCTGGACCACCCCCATCACCTCGCGCAGCCGGCCCAGCGCGCGCGACAGGCGGGATTTGACCGTGCCGCGGGCGCAATCGAGGGCGGCGGCCATCTCCTCCTCGGAGAGGTCAAGGAAATATCGATACGTCAGCGCCAGCTGGTCGGGCTCCGCCAGCTGATGGATGGCATCCAGCAGCTCGGCTCGCTGCGCCCGCGCCTGGACCAGGACCTCGGGAGATAGGGCCGTATCCCCCGAGGCCCGGGCCTCGGCCGCCCGCAGCGCCAATCCGGTGCGCCGGGCGCTGGCACTGCGCCGGTTGCGGGCCTCGTTGGCCACGATCCGCAGCAGCCAGGGACGCCAGGGAGCGCCGGGGCGAAACCGGCCGAGCGCGTAGTAGGCCTTGATGAATGCCTCCTGGGCGGCCTCCTCCGCGTCCGCCTCCAGGCCCGCGATCTGATACGCCACCCGAAAGGCCACCTCCTGATAGCGCGCGACAAGTTCGGCGTAGGCGTTGACATCGCCCTGTTTCGTTCGTTCGACGAGTTCGGTGTCCTCCAGTGGCCGGCCCTCCACGGAGTGATCTTGCTACTTCACCTACAAGCGCAACGGCCGGGCGGTTCCCGCGCCCACCCCCACCCTGCCCTCCCCTTGAGAGGGAGGGAGATTCCTACTTTTCGTACTTGAATGAGACGTTGAGGCGCGTCCGGAAGCGGGCAATCTTGCCATCCTCAATGGTCATGTCCAGCTTGACGACCTCCGCCACCCGGAGATCCCGCAGGCTGCCGGCGGCGGTTTGCACCGCGCTGCGGGCGGCATCCTCCCAGGATTCCGCACTGACGCCGATGATGTCGGTGACCCGATACACGCTGTCTGCCATCTGTTCCTCCTTTCGACCCAATGGCGGTCGCCGTTACCATTGTCGTGCTCAGGTCCCACGCTGGAGTGGCCCGTCATGCCAGAGGCCGGGCCCACGGCCCGGCCTCCCCATCAGCGCCGTCAGACGGCTGTCAGTCTTCGCTCTCGGCCGGCAGGACGGTGATGCTCCCGCTCATGCCGAACACAGCGCCCGTGGCATCATCGCGCGCGCCATGGAGGGCGCAGTAGAAATTGAAGGTCCCGGTTTTCGTAAAGGTGACGCCGAACGTCGTCGTCTGCTTCAGCGTGCTGAGCTGCGGGGCAAGGTTGAGGTGCCAGTAGTCGGCCTGGCTATCGGAAAAGAGAAATCCCGAGTTCAGCGCCGCGACCCCGTCATAGGCCTTGGGGTTCCCTGGCCCCGACGGGAAAATGGCCCCGATCGGACTCCTGGGGTTCGGTTCGGGACCGAAGGTGACGGTATGCGGGTCGTGAAGATCCCGGCTCCGGAACGTGAGTTTTTCGCCAACTCGAATGGTGATCGAACTCGGATAGAACTTGAGGAGCTGAACGACCCGGTCGCCGGCGCCGACCACCGCGCCGTCTTCCTCCTCAGCAGACTGCCGCGTAAACCTCGCGTCCAGCGCAGTGGCCCGCGCCGCGTCAGCCACGATCTGGCGGTGGGCCATGGTCTGGTACTCAGCGTCCGTCTTCGGGAGGGGTGAGCCGGTCGGAACCACCCGGATCACGCCGTGCATGAACTGGTGCAGCATGCACCAGTAGTGGTACGTGCCGGCCGGCAGGTTGGTTCCGATGGTGACGTCAAACGGGGTGGGCGGTGGTCCGCCGGGCCCGCCGCCGGGGTTGGGCGCGCTGGTGATAAAGGTCGTTGGCGTATCGAGCGCCGTCACGCCGTTCGGCGCGAAGAACGCTAGCACCGGAGCCGGGGGCGGATTGAAGGTGACCGTGTGAAACCCGGCAAAGGCAAACTCAACGGTGTCACCCGGATGGACCGTGATGTCCCTTGGATAGAAGCGGTTCTGCGACGTCAGCTGTCTAAAGTTCCCGCCACCGACCTGAACATGCCAGGTGGCACCAGCGGCGGAAGCGGTGACAGGCGGAACGACGCCCAGGCTGGCGATTGCCAGGGCAGCGCCAATTCCATACATCCGGAGACGGATGGCCAATCTGGTCATGTACCCTCCTCGCTACTCTCCGTAGCGGTCTTCTCTTACACCCGGTGACCGGGCCGCGGGTATTCTTAGCGAAAACTCACGCTAGGTCAAGGGACAAGCCGTTCAGGCCTGGAAAAGCCTTCGACCGTTTCGTATTCAGCCGGATTCGAGTCCAGCCTGGGCGAACAGGCGATCGAGGGCAGCCCGGCCCCGCCTCGCGATCTCGAGAGGGCCCTGCTCCCAGTAGGCGGGGTTGAACGTCTCCAGGCTCCAAGGGCCGCGGAACCCCAGTCGAGTGAGGTCGCGAACCAGCTCTGGCAAAGCGATCACGCCCTCGAGTGGCAGCACCCGATCCGCGTCTTCGAGTTCCCGCGGCGGCTTGGCCGGGGCGTCGTTGAGGTGAACCATCGCGAGCCGCTGGATCGGCAGCTCATCCAGGGAACGGCTGCCGCTGGCGTGCCAGTGGCAGGAGTCGAGCACCAGGTCCACGCCCTCGACCCCGGCGACCACCTCGGCCGCCAGCGCAGGCGAATTGATCGGACAGTCGGCAAAGCCCAGGAACTCGAAGGCGACCTTGACGCGTTGCTCGGCGGCCAGGTCTCGCGCCAGCACCAGCCCGGCCTCGATCCCGGCCAGCGCTTGCTGCGGCGAGAGTCCGGCGATCCGGGGTGGAACCGCCAGCAGGTAAGACGCCCGCAGCTCGCGGGTAATGCGCAGGCGTGGGCCCAGGTCTGCCCTCAGGGTGGGGGCATCGATGGCCCCGTCCGGATGCAGCGACAGGCGGACGCCGTTGAGGCTCCAGACCTCGCCATCCCGGACCGCCTTGGCCGCAGTGCGCACTTCGTCCGGACTGCCCAGCAGCCGCTCGGCCCGGGCTTCAATGCCGGCGAAGCCCGCCTGGCGCGCCACCCGAAGCGACCGGTCGGTCGCGGTGGTCATGATTGTGGCGCCGTTGAGGAAGACGGACGGACTCACTTCTCGCGGATCACGCCAAACGTCAGGCCGGCCACCATGTACCGGCGTCCGATCACCATCAGCAGCAAGGGCACGGTCATAGCGATCACCCCGGCCGCGGCCATGTCGTTCCAGATGATTTCGAACTGGGTCACGAGGCCCTGGACGCCGACCGGGAAGGTCTGCGAGTTCGGGGTCGCCGTCAGGATTAGAGCGAAGAGAAACTCGCTCCACGCAAACGTAAAGACGATGGTCGCCGCGGCCATCAGCCCCGGCCCGGCCAGCGGCAGCAGCACGCGACGGAACGAGGTCCATCGGTTGGCTCCGTCGACCAGGGCCGCCTCTTCGAGTTCGAGCGGGATCTCGGCAAGAAAGCCCTTGAGCATCCAGATGGCAAACGGCAAATTGAACAGGGAGTAGATGCCGATCAGTGCGATCGGTTGGTTGTAGATCTGCAGCGTGCGGACGATGGCGAAATACGGGACGACCACGGCGACCGGCGGCAGGAAGCGCAGGGAGAGCGCCCAGTTGAGGACCCCGACACGCAGGCTCGGCGGCACCGTCAGGCGGGTAATGGGGTAGGTGATCACCAGGCCGACCGCGAGCGTCACCAGGACGGTTGCGGCGCAAACGAGGACGCTGTTCTTGAGCAACACCCAGAAGCCGCGCTCGAAGAGGACGCTGTAGTAAGGCTGCAGGGTTGGGTGTCGCGGGAAGAGCGTGATCGACTGGTACAGCTCGGCTTTGCTCTTGAGCGAGGTCGCAATCAGCCAGTAGAGCGGGAAGGCATAGAGAAAACCGGCCACGCCGAGACCGGCAACGATCAAGATGAGGCGAATGGCGATGGCGGCCTGCCGGCTGCGCATCAGGCGCGCTCCAGAGGGAGGGCTCGGGTCACGAGGGAGTAGAGGATGCTGATCGAGACCAGGACCATCACCGCGAGCGCCGCTGCCTGCCCGCCGTCGAAAAATCTGAACTCGATTCGGTAGATGTAGAGGCTCAGCAGCTGGGTTGCTGTTCCCGGGCCGCCGCCCGTGAGGATGTAGACGTGGTCGAACACGCGAAGCACGTCGGCCACCCGAAAGAACAGGATCAGGAGAAAGAGCGGCCGCAGATAGTGCAGCTCGATGTAACGGAACTGCGTCCACCAGGTCGCCCCGTCGACCTGGGCGGCCTCGATCGATTCCCTGGGCACGGTCTGCAGCCCGGCAAACAGCACGAGATAGACAAACGGGGTCCATTGCCAGATGTCGACGCTCGCCACCGAGCCCATGGCGAGGGCCGGGACCCCGAGCCACTGGATCTCGGAGTGTGTGATGCCGACCGACTGCAAGACGTAATTGAGCACGCCATAGCCGGGCGCGTAGATCAGGCGTGCCACCACGCCGACCGCCACCGGCGGCACGACTAGCGGCAGCACGGCCAGCACGTATAGGGTCGCCCGCAGCCCAGCTTGCTTGACCGTGCGATGGACAAACAGGGCAAAGGCGAGGCCAAGGAGGATCTCGGTGGGAAGGACGATCGACGCGTACAGGCCGGTGGCGCGCAGCGCGTCGAAAAAGAGCGGATTGCCCAGGGCCCGCGTGTAGTTGCGCAAGCCGATCAGGGTGCCGTCGTCGGACGTGATCGACTGCCAGATGGCAATCACGAACGGGATCGTGACAATGAGGAACACGGTGCCGAGCGCGGGCAGGAGGATCCTGTAGGCCAGCCGCTCCTGGCGGCTCCGCCCGCCCCGCCCGGTCCTTCCCGGCTGGGTGCCGGTCGGGACCGGGAGTTCGGCGACCAGGTGGCTCACATCGTCAAATGTAGGACGGGTCGATCAGGAGGGGTAGCCAGCGTTCTTCATCACCGTGCGGATTTCGCTGGCCGCTTTCTGCATGGCGGCCTGCGGGGTCAGTTGCCCGGCCACCGCCGCGTTCATGGCCGTCCCATACGAGGTCTCGACGGCACCCCACTGGTCGGTGCGTGGCCGCCAGTTCGGCACGGCGGCGAAGGAGGCTGCGAGCGCCTTGAAGTATGGGTTCGCTGACGCCAGGGATGCATCGTTGAGGATGCTGTTGCGGATCGGGATGCCGCCCTGCGCGACGTAGTTGCGCATGTTGTCGGTCTTGAGCATCCACTTGATGAAGTCGGCCGCGGCCGCGCCGTTCTTCGAACCCTTGGGAATCCCGAGCAGCCAGTTGCCCATCATCCCCAAACCCTTGCCGCTGGGCCCCTGCGGAATCGGGATGTACGCGACCTTGCCCTTGACCTGGCTGACGCTCGGGTCCTCGACGATGCCCGTGATCTCGCCCGGCCAGACCGTCGACTGGTACGCCTGTCCGATGGCCATCAACCGCGACCGGTCGGCGGCGTCGGTGTTCTCCGGCCCCGGCTCGGCGTACTTCTTCAGTTTCCGGGTGAGGAAGTCCACCGCGGTGATCGAATCGCTGGAGTCGAGCTGGACCTTCCAGGTGTCGTCGAAGATGTTGCCGCCGAACGACCACAGGATGGGCAGCGAATCGCTGCTGACGGGGTTGGTCGCCTTGCCCCGGATGACGTAGCCGTAGAAACTTGCCGCGTTGTATTTCGCCGCGTTGCTGAGGACTTCGTCCCAGCTGGCCGGGGCCGCGGACTTGTCACTGCGGTACATGAACATCTCGACGTTACCGACGATGGTGATGCCGTACAGATGCGGCGACTTCCCCTGCTCGCTGGGCGGGACCGGGCCGTGTGGCGGCGGCCAGGTGCCCACGTCGTAGACCACGGTCGGAATGTCCGAGTCGCGCGTGAAGCCAAAGTTCGAGTCGAGCGGCTGCAGCGCGCCCATGGTGCCGAACTTCGGCATCCAGGGGTCGTCCATCATGCACAGGTCAAACGACGAGTCGTTCGCCTGGAAGGTGGTGACCAGTTTCGTGAAGAGGTCAGCGTAGGGGAATTCGACGACCTGCACCTCGATGCCGGTCTGGCTCTTGTAATTCCCGACCACTTTCTTCAGCGGCCCGTCCTCGTTGCCCTGGACGGCCGCAACGACCAGCTTGGAGGGCTTCGAGGACGGTGTCGCCGTGCCCGTCCCGCAGGCGGCCAGAATCGCGGGCAGGGACGAGAAGCTGGCCCCCGTGATGGCGGCCTGGATGACGAAGTCGCGCCGGGTGAGCCGATTCTTCATACGCGTACCTCCTCAACGAGCGAAAGAGCGCCCAGTGTTCGATGGGCGCCGTGCCCCATTATGCCGCTTGGGGCCACCAGTTTGAAACAATGAACACGAGCTAAGCCTGGTCGGGGTTGGGGACCATAACGTCGCGGACCAGCGCCGCCAGGTCCCCGCAGGCGGCGATGAACTGGCGAAGCGTGCGCAGCGTGGGCCCGAAGTGGTCGAACTCCTCGATGGCAAGGCCGTCCTCGGAGTAGGCGCGGCGGAAATCGGGGAAGTGCGCAAGGAGTTGCGAGACCACCTTCGGGTCGACCGGGTTGTCAATTCTCGGTTTCACCTCGATGTCGCTGGCGTTGAACCGCTTCTGCCAGGCATACGGCGGGGAGATGACCGCGTCCGCCCCGATCAGCTCGCTCCAGTGCATGTGGTTGCGGAATGCCGCGGAGAGGAGGCGCACCCGATAGCCGCGCTCGCGGAAGATGCCGTACGTCTTCTTGAACACGGCCACTCCGGCCCACTCGAGATAGCCGGGGTCGACCGAGAGGCCGTCTCGTTCCAGCAACACTTTCAGCCAGTCGTCCAGCCGGCCCACCATGATGGTGCACACCGGACCCATGGATGCGATGTCCTTGCCTTCCGCCTCGCGCCGCCTTAAGCCCCGCTCCAGCGCCTCGGCGACCGCGATGCACTGGGGGAGCGTGAAGCACACCGTGGCGTTGATGCTGATCCCGCGGTAGGTCGCTTCCTCGATCGCCGGGATGCCGGCCCGGGTCACCGGGATCTTCACGATCATGTTCGGGGCCAGGCGGCTGAAGTCGCCGGCCTGCTCCACGATGGCCCCGGTGTTTCGGAAATACCGGGGGTCGGTCTGGATGGAGAGGCGGCCGTTGCGCCCACCCTCCGCCGCGAAGATCGGCTCGAGCAGCTCCGCGGCCCGCACGGAGAGCTCCTCCACCAGGCGCCACCCGATCTCGTCCTCGGTGGCGGTCGGCATCTCCCGCAGGAGGCTCTCGATGCGCGGCCGCCAGGTGGCCATCTCTTTCTTGAGGACCGTGACCGCAATCACCGGGTTGCACGTCGCGCCGACGGCGCCGTGCTCCATGGAATAGGTGAGCTCTTCGATGGATGCAGAGTCGTTCCACAGACGGGTGGGAGTCGTCTGCGTCATCTGCTGGAGCGGGCTCTTGGACGTGACGCGCGTGTAGGGTACGGCCATACGACCTCTGCCTGAAAGTTAAGATTACCCCACCTCACGCAACTGGAGGGACGACGTGCGCCTGACGATGGCTCAAGCCCTG
>Ga0209802_1003032_pt1 | contig 11397 bp, 7 predicted proteins | sample GraSoiAngelo_129_FD_185886 | JGI IMG/M metagenome (GOLD analysis project Ga0209802, IMG submission 185886) | Grasslands soil microbial communities from the Angelo Coastal Reserve, California, USA - 14_0927_12_40cm (SPAdes) (version 2) | ecosystem: Environmental > Terrestrial > Soil > Grasslands ... | reverse complement strand
GGCGGTAGCGGACGCCTTAGCCTCACGCCAATTGGCCGACTTTGGCGCCCGAGTCATCAAGATCGAGCGTCCTGAGGTCGGCGACTTCGCCCGTGCCTACGACCATAAAGTGCGCGGAATGTCGAGCTGGTTCGTTTGGCTAAATCGGTCAAAGCAAAGTCTCACTCTGGACCTCAAGAGCCCGGAAGCCGCAGAGATCGTAAGGAAACTGACGGCAGACACCGACGTTTTCATACACAATCTGGCGCCGGGCGCTGCCGACCGAGCGGGCTTGAAAAGCGAAGTCATGCTCTCTCGAAATCGCAGGCTCATTGTATGTGAGATAAGTGGCTACGGATCGGGCGGTCCTTATCAAGATAGGAAGGCTTACGACCTTTTGGTGCAGTTCGAGACGGGTTTGGTTTCCATCACCGGAACGCCGGAATCGCCCTGCAAGGCCGGAATTTCCGTGGCGGACATAGCGGCTGGCGTGTATGCCTTCAGCGGGATCCTGATGGCCCTATACAGGCGGGAAAAGACCGGCCGGGGGGGCCTCGTGCAGGTGTCGTTGTTCGATGCCCTCAGCGAATGGGTCTTGCCTGCGGCCTATTACGGGGTATACGGCGGCTCGGCCCCCTCACGAAGCGGCGCAGAACATGCGTCCATCGCCCCGTATGGGCCTTACCTCACCGGAGACGGCAAGCAGATCAATATCGGCATTCAAAACGAACGAGAGTGGCGGCAATTTTGTGCCCTGGTGCTGTTGAGGCCGGAAGTCGCGGCGGATCCGCGTTTCGATAACAACTCACGTCGCTCGGACAATCGAGAAGCATTGCGGAGCCTTATTTCGGAGATTTTCGGCGCTCTAACGCTGGACCAGATTGTGGAGCGGCTAGAACGAGCGGGTACCGCTCACTCGCGAATGAATTCGGTGCAGGAACTTCTGGCTCACCCGCAGCATACGAAGAGGGGACGCCGGCGGAATGTTCCTTCCCCGGTCGGGCCGTTGCCAGCCCTTGCGCCGTCAATTCTCCTGGACGGCGCAGAGCCTCGCATGGAGGCCATTCCGGCGCTGGGCCAAGATACAGACGCAATCCTCACGGAACTCGGATACACGCCGCAGCAGATTCAGCGCTTGCGCCAGCAGGGAGTGGTCTGAAGGACGAGCCGGCTTTTATCAGTTTCGGAAAAAACTTGCGCCAGATAGTAAAAGCCCCACCGGCTTAGGGGGAACGGTGGGGCGGTTACTGCAAGTCAGCGGTGGTCACTTAGTGAGATAGCGAAGCCGGATTTTGCGGGCAATTGCAAATTCTGTAGACCGGCGCACATAAAACCCTGTAGCGACCAGCGAGCACTCACCGTAGGAGAACGCGGGCGATGAAAGACGCGTTGCTAAAGTGGTAAAAGAGACGGCCGCGCGTAATCTGTTCGTAGAAGTGAGCTGGTTCGCCCGCAAGCTGCGGCGCCGTGGCTCCCGAGCTTAGCCGGGCAAGGTCGCGCAAGCGAGCCGATGCATCGTGGGAATAAGACGGGAACCCATTTCTTCCTTGGGCAAGAAAGCATTGGCGCCGCAGCGGTCGGAAATCTGCTGATAAGAGTTGCTGGGTATCGCCGTAACCAGTATGACGATGACCCGGGGCCACCGCTCACGAATGGTAGAAGTAGCCTCCAGGCCGTTCATTAGAGGCATGGCAATATCCATGAGAATCAGGTCGGGCTGCAGATGCGCCGTTAAGCTGATGGCCTGCAGGCCGTCGCAGGCTTCTCCGACGACTCGAATTTGCAGGTCGCCTTCGAGGAGATCCCGAACGGCCGAGCGGAATTCCTGGTTATCGTCGACAACCAGCACTCTGATCATTGCTGATCTGGATCCTAAATAATTTGACGGACCGGGCACCAAGGCACTCCATCATTCGATGCTCAAGGCCTTGTTAAAGCCACCGCGAGTGGGGCAAAACTGGAAGCCATGGCTACCCACCTGGACCATGGCTACTCCTCTCTGTTGTCACCTCGACAGGCACGCTCGAACCCGATGCAGCACGATGGCCTTCGCGTCCAGCCACCGTTCAACTCATCTGGCTGAGACCTCTTCCGAAGTAAAGAGTGGCCGGGGTTTGGTCGTCCCAGCCCACATTACAAAATGGAATCGACCACCTCTGGACCTTGGCAGGCTCGAGCACCGGCTTGCCTAGGGCTGGGCTGGAGAGGCAATAGGTGCCATCGTGCGTCCCGATCCAGATGAGATTGCGATCCCATTCAATGAAGACATTTTCGGTGGTTCCGCGCCACCACGTTATGTACTTGTCGATGTCGCCATCGCGCGGCGGAACGAACCAGGCGACTTCCTTGGGAGCCCTGGGATCGGAGATGTCGAAAATGCGGATCCCCGCATTGAACCAGGTCATCGCCACGATATTTGGCTTCGCGGCGCCGGGTTGTAACCAGCAGTGGGTGTTATGCGAGCCGAAGCGCCCGCGCGCGAAGCAGAAATCCGTGTAAGGAGCGTCGGGCGGAGCCGTGGGGCGCGGGAAGAAACCGATGATCTTTGGATTTCGCGGATCCTTCACGTCTATGACGTAGGGCGTGTGGTAGTTCTCGCGGCAGTCGGCTTCGACGGACTCGTGCGCGGCGACCACGATATTTTGCAGCCGAGGATGCGCCGCATCGGCCGTGATGGGTAAGCAGGTGTGAAATGGAATAGTGCCGAAAGTATCGAATTCGTACTGCACATGCCCGTAAGGCTTGGGATGCTTGATGTCGGATAGATCCATCACGTACATGCCGAAAGCGCCAAAGCCGCCGTAGCCTACCCTGCCTCCGTCTTCCACGCGCTTGGGGACGCTAATTGCGCCGTGATTGCCGGTCCAGGAAGTGTGGTCGCCGGCAAAGCGATACTTTTTGTACTCCTCTTCTTCACCCAAACGCTGGCCGGGCACCCACCAGCGCGAGACTTCTTTCACGTTAGCGGGATCGGACATATCCACAATCATCAAGGCGTTGCTATAGGGCCGCTCGAGATTCTCCAAGCGCAACTGGTCATCCCAGCCGCAATCGAGATAAGCATACTGGCCGCCGTCGTAGAAATTGTGATGAGTACCGTTGCCCTTCACACCCGTGTTGTATTCCTGCAGGAGATCAGGCTTGCGCGGGTCGGAGACATCGTAGTTACGAATGCCCCGCAGCCCTTTGTAAGCCAGGATTTTGTCGCGCAATTCCTTGTCGTATTGGCCATGCGGATATTCGGGAACCTCCATTGTGAGCGGCTGCGCCGCGGTCACCATCATGATCCACTTCTTAAGTTTGGTGTTGTAAGCGACAGCGCCGAAGGAACTCTGGGTGACGCCCTTGTTCAAGACAGTAGGATTCTTGGCGTCGCTAATGTCTACAAAACCCGCGCCTCCCGGCAGAAGGCGCTGCTTACCTCGCGCCCACATGACGCAGAGCGGCTCGCCTCCCGTAATCGTGGTGCCGGGAAGATGCGCCTGAATCTCCATATTGTGGATGTACTGCTTGCGATCCAGATAGGTGAGCGAACCCATCGGAAGAGGAAGTTCGGGCGGCTCATTAGAGGTATAAAGGCCGGAAACCTGTGCGCGAGCACCCCGCACGCCTGTAAGGCCCACTGCAGCCGCGCCCAGAGCGGCCCCGGCTGCATTCCTCAGCAGCGATCTTCGACTCAGCCCCGCGGTCTTCTCCGATTCTTTAGAATCACCTGCGACAAATTCGGGATCGTGAATAAATTCGGACATAAATCACCTCTTTTGGATTCGAGATCGCCTGGTAGGAACGTCGTATTCGTCTCAACTAGGCAGCGCCCGACGCTGGTTGCTGCACCTGCGATTACGGAGGGCATTTATCACAACAGCGGAGATGCTGTCAAAGAAAATGGAGGCGGGGTAGTGTCCTAATTTGAAATTGATGACCTAAATCGGCCAAGTTGCTGGCGCATATTTCATACTCGACACGAATGTCCATAGCCACTCCCTGTCAGCAACCTCGCGCTGCAAAGAGCTCGTCAAAGCGGAAATATGCCTTGCCGAGAAAGCCTGCGCCTTTTCCAAGATCCTTTTTTCTCACAGGGGGGTTAAACACCAGCCTGGGCACTGAGAGAAACAGGAAGCTACGCTTCTTAGGCCAGTCCCATTCTCGATGCAACGGGTCCAGCCACGTCTTATGGCGTGTGATCCACACCGCCCGCCAGTGTGAAGAAGCGTTCAAACGTGTCCGTGATGTCCGCTTCGATCTGCTGTGGCGGCATACCACTGTAAAAGGTGGCCACCAGCACGACCGGAATGTTGATGGGCGGAAACATGTCTTCTACGGTCGCAATTGGTTGAAATCAAGCAAGCGTGCTCGTCCACTAGATTAGGTGACACATTCTCTGCGTTTGCGGAGATGCTTACCGCAGCAGGAACCGCCGCAGTGATGCGAGGCTGCCTCTAACGCAAAGCGGTGGCGGGTTTGGGCACCGCCGGAGCCGGTTTGGCAAACTTCGTTGCGTCGATGGGCACATTGGCCTGCACCGAACTCAACTCCGTGGTCGACTGCCCGTCCACCCAGGTCACCGTCCAGTGAAACGGCACCTTCACTCCGCTGACCACCCGATAATCCGAGTACTCCACGTGCGTGGGCGTCAGCCCGATGGCCGTATTGTTGTAGCGTACCTGCCGCACCAGCAGCCCGCTGTCCTTGTCAAAGTATAGCTTGATGGGCGAGCCTCCTGCCGTGCGGCCCTCGATCACCTGCACCGGCTTATCGTTGATGGTCATGGCCGGAAATCCGCTGCGCCAGTTCTTGAACTCCTGCTTGATGCGCGCCGGAAACGCCAGGTCCGCATCCGCCCGCGCGCCCTCCAAATCTCCCCCCGTCAGCGGCATCAGCGGCACCGGTTTGTCCACCGCCGCCACCCAAGCCTGCTGTCCGTCATAGGTCGTGGTGTTGTCTCCGGCCAGCGTATGCACCACCGTGGTGCGCCGCCCCGGCGCCTGGGCATAAATATCCACCGGCACCTTGGCAAAATCGGTGTCGAATCCCGTGTAGGTCCCCTTGGCCACAAAACTGGTCAGCTTGGCCAACTGCTGCGCCCCGCCCAGCGCCTGAATGTATTTGTCCAGAATTTGCTCCGCACTCGGCTGGTTGGCTCCATTCGCATTGAGTATCTCTATCTTGTCCGGATCTTCCGGTGGCGGTGTGCCGTATTGTTCGGCCAAACTCGGCGTCACCTCCGGCCGCTGGCTGCCCCGATGGCAGGTGTAGCAGGTCACCTTGCGCTCCCCCCCAAAATCCGCCTTGTTGATGGAGTTCACCATCACCACCATGCGCCGCGCCGTATTCTTCAATGGCGTATCGTCGGCATAGCGCGCCCAACTGCCCCCGCTTTCCGCGGTGTGGCAATCGGTGCAGTTCAAGCTCAGCGAGGCGGCGAAGAAACCCATGGTCCCCAGAAATTGGTCCACCGAAATGCCCCGCAGCACCTGCACGTTCTTGAACGCCTCCTCCGACATCTGCGGCTTCTGTTCCGTACCAGCCTGACCCCCCTGGCCGCGTGCCCCGCCCATCCCCAATAGGCACACCACCACCGTTGCTAACCCACCACGGATCGCTCCCCTCGATCCGAATTTCATGTCCCCTCCCTCTTTGCCGTGACTCCCACAGGCCCTGGCCTGCCGACCGAACGGGTGGGAAGTCGCACTCTCTCCTCCAGTTTTGGATTTAACCGGAGGTGTTGCAATTTTTTTTCTGCTGCCGGCCGACACTATACACTCGGCTGCTCCCACACGCAATCCGCCCCTTGGCAATAGCGAGTCCAGTCCGCCGGATCTTCCGTTAGCCTAGAATCTTGACCATCAAAATCGTCGCGCGTATGCTACGGCCACTCGTGCAGGACGAAAGCGAACCACCATTTGCATGCCGCACCGAGATCTGAGGCTCGGCTGTAGGGGCGCTAATCCAGAGGAGAACCACCAATGCAAAATCTAAGGGGCAGCACGATCTTAGCTTTGGTGGGCGCGCTTGCCTATTCGTCGGTTGCGTTAGCCCAAACGCCTCAGCGTCAGCAAGCAACTGGGGAAAATTCCAAATGGATGTATAACGGCCGTAACAGAGTCGCTGGGCCAGGCGGGCCTGCTCCGGTTCACGATTTGAACGGGACATGGGCGGGGCCGCGCTCCGGGGCCGGGGTGCCTGATTCCAGGGGAGGAGAAATACCCTCGCTAACTCCTTTGGGACAAGAGCTGTTCAGCGGACGTAAGAGCCTCGGCAAATTCAGCCCCGCCGGTACAAATGATCCTTTTGTGCGAACCTGTGATCCTTTGGGGTTTCCACGCGCCGACGTTGACGAAATCAGAGGAATTTCGTTCGCGACGATGCGGGATCGCATCGTGGTGCTCTACCAATTTCAGCAGGTCTGGCGCGAAATCTGGATGGACGGGCGAGAGCTTCCGAAGAATGCCGGTGCAGAGGAAAGAGGCGCGCCTGATCCCCGATACTTCGGGTACTCGGTGGGTCACTGGGAAGGCGATAACACGCTCGTTGTGGATACCACTGGGCTCGATGACAGGAGCTGGCTCGACCGCGAGGGACATCCGCATACGGTTCAAGCGCACGTGCAGGAACGCTTCACCCGCACGGACCACAACAATTTGGAACTGACGATTACAGTGGATGATCCGAAAATTTATACCAAGCCCTTTTCGCTCGGGACCGTTTATTTGAAATGGATTCCAAACCAGATCTTCAATGAGCGGCTTTGTATACCGTCAGAGACGATCGAGTACCTGAAATCGGTGGGCGATCCCGCCGGCAGCGACGTATCCGCCAGATAGTTTAAAGCAAGCAGCTGGATATTTTTAGGACGCCGGCTCATTTGCTGGCGGGTCGATTGATTGGGGCGATTGACTGGGCCCATTGAGTTTTATATTCTGAGTCCCAGTCTGATCACCGCAAATCCAGCTCGCGAGGCGGCGCATGCGAACTAAGCTAATCCTTTCAGTCATTTCTTTCCTAACGATTTGTACTGCTCTCTTCGCGCATCACGGAGCTGCCGCATACGATATGAGTAAGCCCGTCGTCATGAAGGGGGCCGTCGTAACGAAATATATATGGGCAAATCCCCACACTCTGGTTTTTTTCGACGCCAAGGATGATAAGGGAGGCACGACACATTGGTCGGTAGAGCTCGGCAGTCCGTCCGCGATTGCCCTGATGGGCTGGAACAGAACTTCCCTCAAGCCCGGCGACGTGGTCACGGTTTACATGTTCCCGGCCAAGAACGGCAATCCTGTGGGGCGCATTAATAAGATCGTTCTTGCCGACGGCACGCTGCTGCGGGATAGCCAGACCGGCGCGGATAACGGTGGGCGCGCCGATAATGATGTAAGGTAAACGCGGGCATTTGCGCTGATTCAGTTATCTTTGACGCAGAAGAAAAAGGGACCGGATGCCTCCGGTCCCTTTTCTGTTTTCCAGCGGCGTTTCTCTTAGAAGAGCAACTTCAAGCCGAACTGGATGTGGCGCGGGCCGCCCGAGCCGAGCACTGGGTTATTGCCCTGCACGTCGGGCGTGTTACAGGCACACCCGAACTGGCTGGCTGCGCCCGGATCCAATCCCGAATTGTTCGCGGCGGGAACTGCGAAGTCGGCGCGGTTAAGTATATTGAAGAACTCCGCCCGGAACTGCGCCGAGTACCGTTCCTTAAACTTCCATTCCTTGCCGACCGATAGATCCACGTTGTAGTAGTTCGGAACGCGGAAAATGTTGCGGCCGGCGTTACCTACGGTTCCGAAAGCGGGCGGCGTCAGAATGCCCCCGCCCTGTGCGTAGCAGCCCAGGTCTGCGAGCGCGGCGTCGGCCAGCGCCGTGAGCTGGGCATTGCCAGCGTAAGGAGCCTCGGCGGCCGTCTGGCACGTTGCCGTGGCGGCGCTTCCCTTTAGCTGAGGAATGGCTTGCGGACCGGCCCTAAATGCAGAGCGAGGCCCGCTGTAATTCCACGGCTGCAGGGCAGCGGAAATAGTGCCGACGAACTCCCCAGTTCCGATTATGTCGTTTGTGACATCGGAATTAGACCACGGCAGTCCTCTCTGCAAAGTGACGATGCTACTTACAGACCAACCTCGGAGCATTTGTGCCGGGGACTTCATCCCTGGAATGAGGTACGTCGGCGAGAAAGTAAAGCGATGCCGGATATCGTAATCGCTGTTTCCGTAGTTTAGACGCACGTTATAGGCGTTGGTGGGATAAGGCTGCTGGTCTGTCGCATCGGCCGAGACGATGTCCAGGGCATGGGCAAAAGTATAACCCGCAAGGAAAGACAGTCCATGGGAGGTCCGCTCGTTCACGGTGACCTGCAGGCCATCGTAGTTGGAAAAGTCCTGGTTACCTAGTTGCACTATTTCATTGAGGTAAGGGAATTTGCTGTAATACGGCGAACTCGCCGCCTCATTGGCCGCAAGCGCCCCGTTTACAGTATTCTTTTGAGGCCTGCTACCGAGAATGCCGCAGTTCGTGGCAGGGTTTAATACGCAGTATTGAGCGGGAGTTAACCCACTGAACGGTGCGGCGGCAACCGGGAGGTTCCACCCAGCGCCAATCGGCGGTTGGTTGATGTCAGTCCAAGTGGCTTCGTGAACGCCGCGAACGCCGACATAGGCCAAGTCCAGCGTCAAGCTATTGGTGATGGCACGCTGGATATCCAGATTCCATTGCGCGGAGTAAGGTTGACGGAAGTCGGGGTTCACCGCTTGAGTGGTGCAGGGCGTAGGAGTGTAGACTTTGGCAGAAGGCAGACCAGCCTCACCAACGAAAGTACACGTAGGTCCGGTATAGGTGCCAGCAAAGGTGCCGGTGGTGGTTAGAGGAGAGTTACCCGGGAATACCGGCCCAATGAGGTTCCAACCTGGCGTCAATTGATTGGACTGTAGCGCTAACTGGAGGGGCGTGTGAAGGTTTACGTCCGTGCCGCTGTTATTCAGACCGATGGCAGGAACATTCGCCCCGAAGGGAGATAGACCGATGTACTGGCCCGCGACTACGGGGTTTCTCAAGATGCTGGCTCCAGCGCGAACCACGGTCTTGCCGTTGCCTCGGACGTCCCAGGCCACGCCCAGGCGCGGAGAAAAGTCTTTGTAGTCGGCCTTATAGAAGGACGTGAGCGGCGCGCCCGGGCCCACCTGTTGTACGGCATAAGTCGTTGCCGGGTTGACGTTGGGATTGAAACTGCCGTCGTAGTTATGCTTTTCCACAGGAGATCCGTTGTACTCCCAGCGAAGGCCGAGATTCACCGTCACTCGCGTGGTTAGACGCCAATCGTCCTGAAGGAAAGCTGCGTACCAGTGAGCGCGCGCAAACAGATTAGGATCGCCCACGAGAATCGTCCCGCTCTTGGGTGTGCCAGTCAAGAAACTTGGCAAGTCCGGAAATTGAATTCGGCCGTTGGCTCGGTTGTACGCGTTGTTGTCGTAGACCACGTCCACGAAGTCAAAGCCAAACTTGAAGGCATGCTTGCCGCGCAGATACGAGACGCTGTCCACGAAGCTGAAGTTGCCTTCCGGCCCGCGCCAGCCCGTCCGCCTCCCCGCGCCCAAATACATGTTCAAACCGCCAATGTCGATTTCCGGCAATCCACCGTACAGTGGATTGGTCACGCCGGTATTCAATCCGTAGCCGGTGGGCCAGGGATCCGACGGGATCATGTTCGTGTCTCCCGAGAGAGTTTTCGCAAAGAGATAGGAGTAGCCCGCCCGCGCGTCGTTCACCCAAGTGGAATTGGGAGTCCAGGTCCACGCTCCATTAAACATCTGGACTTTCGAGGGAACATTCGCTTGCCACTGCGGCAGCAGTTGCTTGTTATCGTAGCCAACGTGCTGATATGACTTGGAGACAAAGTAGAAGCCACTCACATGGTGGTGCGGACCAAGGACATAGTCGCCTTTGATAAAACCATTATTGAGGGGGCCCGTAGTCACCAGCCCGGGGCGAAAGTTTCCCGCCGTATTCGTGTTCGTAGTAAACGGAAATAGATTCTCAAATGTGGAGGAAGACGGCGCAACGGTGCACGTTGCGGTATTCAGTCCAGCCAACCGTGCACTCAGCGCCGAAATGGGAGTTCCCGCAGCATTCAAATCGTTGCACGCGTCCACCATGCTGAAATTGCAATTGCCGGCCGCAATCACGGAGCACAACCCGGCCGCCTTTCCGCCGAAGCTCGGCATCGCCACATCCGCCGGGATCGTGTCCAGCGCGGGGTTCGTCAGCGTTGTCCGCAACCCCTCGTAGCCCATAAACCAGAAGAGCTTGTCCTTGATGATCGGCCCTCCCGCCACGGCACCAAACTGTTCCACGGTGGCGTCGGTGGCGACGCCGGGAGTGAAGAAGTTGTGGGCATCGGTAGCGCTGGAGTCGCGCCCGAAGGCGAAAGCCGCGCCATGAATACTATTGGTGCCCGATTTTACTCCTACGTTTACGACCGAGCCGTCCCGCCACCCGTATTCCGCTTTGTAATTTTGCTGGGTATTGAATTCCTGGATGGCATCTATGGGCACCAGCGAATTCGCATCTCCCGTGCGGTATACGCTATTGAGGGTTGTCGTGCCGTTGCTAGGTCCGATCTGGGCGATGCCTTCCACCAGCAAGAGATCGTTTCCGGTGCGCCGGCCGTTCGTACTTGCGTTCCCTGCACCGGCTCCTGGATTCGTGACCACTCCCGGGCGCAATTGCAGCAGCCGCTGGAAGTTCCGGCCATTCAGAGGTAACGCATTAATCGCCTGGTTGCTCACAGTGCCGCCCAAAGTCGAATCGGTGGTGTCGATTTCAGGGATCTCCCCGGTGACGGTAACGGTCTGGGTTTGCTCGCCGGGCTGAACCGTCAAGTCCACGCGAATCGTCTTGCCAACTTCCACTAGCACACCGCTGTGCTCTATCGTCCGGAAGCCCTTGGTCTCGGCACGGACCGTGTACGTGCCGGGAAGCAAGCTAGGGGCGACGTATTCCCCCGCAGCGTCAGTGGTCAGGGCTCGTGTGACGCCGCGCGCCACGTCGATTACGCTCACTGTGGCACCGGCAATGGCGCCGCCAGTTTGGTCGAAAACCGTACCTTGGATGGTGCCCTGGTTACCCTGCGAAAACAGAGGCAGAGAAATCAGAAACAACACCGCGGTTGTTCCCAGCAGTTGCAGAACTCTTTTTATATTGGTGCACACCCACTCACACATGCTAGCGCCCATAGAATCCATCCTTTCCGTTTGCTGGAACCTAAAAACTGTGAGCGCGTGATAACACACTCCTACCCGAGGGTCAATCGAAAACCTCGACGGCGTCGGCGGATTGCGTGTGGGAGCAGCCGAGTGTATAGTGTCGGCCGGCAGCAGAAAAAAAATTGCAACACCTCCGGTTAAATCCAAAACTGGAGGAGAGAGTGCGACT
>Ga0209802_1003023_pt1 | contig 11417 bp, 9 predicted proteins | sample GraSoiAngelo_129_FD_185886 | JGI IMG/M metagenome (GOLD analysis project Ga0209802, IMG submission 185886) | Grasslands soil microbial communities from the Angelo Coastal Reserve, California, USA - 14_0927_12_40cm (SPAdes) (version 2) | ecosystem: Environmental > Terrestrial > Soil > Grasslands ... | reverse complement strand
AACCAGCGTGCTCACGATCTCCTGGTAGCGCCGCCGCTGGAACGGCCACCGATACGGCTCGTTCACAACAGCGGCCCTGCTCACGAGCCGGTCTCGCAGAGCCGGCTCTGCATGCAAGTCACGAATTGCTCGCGCAAGGTCGCGCTCATCGCCGGGGACGAACATCTGAAAGCACGACTCGTCGAAGTAAGCCTCCACCGAGCGCGTCCGCGAAACTATCGCGGGTTTGCGCATGGTGATGTAGTCGAACATCTTGTTGGAGTGGGTCAGGTCGCGGAATATGTCCCGGCGTAGGGCGACGACGCCGGCGTCCGCGCTCGCGATCGCCTGGACCAGCTCGTCGAGCGGGACGAATCGCGCGGAGAATCGCACTCGGTCTGAGACGCCGAGCTCGGCGGCCAACGACTCGATCTCGGGCAGTGCGGAGCCTTCGCCAAAGACGTCGAGACGCAGCTCTGGGATCTCGTCCTTCAGCATCGCGACCGCGCGGACGATGACGTCGATGCCGAAAATCCGCTCGACTGTTCCATGGCAGATGAGCCGGAACTCGCCCGGCGACCTCTGCGTCGGCCGTACGCGCGCCGGGTCGAACTCGTCTTCATTGGCCGAGTTGAGGACCACTTCGATCTTGTCCGGCGATGCGCCGCGAGAGATGAACGCCTCGCGCATCTGTTCGGTGCACGTGATGACGCGATCGGCGAAGCGGATGGCCGCCTGCTCCAGCCACGCCACCAGGCGCACGGCTGGATGACGCAACCCAACGCCAAACTTCACTGCGTAGAACTCGGGCATGCATTCGTGCAGGTCGAGCAGAACTCGCGCTCCAAGCAGCCGTGGAACGATCGCCGAGAACACGAGCGAGTCGGGCATCGAATTGACCTGGACGGCATCGAAGCGATGCCTCGCGTGGAGCGCCGCGGCGAGCACCGTCGCGACGGCGAAGAAGGCGCCGTACTGGAGGACGTAGTTGGCCTGGCCGCCGCGACGAGTGGTGATGGGAACCCGATGGGCGGTGACGGAGCCCTTGCTTTCGAGGCGCGGTTCGCCTGGACGGCGCAGGCAGATGACGTCCACCTCGTGACCCGCGAGCTCGAGCGCCTCGACTTCGCGCCGGACTCGAGGGTCGAGCGGGTAGTAGCCCTGCCGGATGAGGCAGAACCGTGCCGGGCGCCGATCAGCGCTCAGTGAAGAGCCACCTCTGAAACCGAGCGTAGTTGCCACTCGCGAGATCGGGTATGGGCGCCCGGCGCCCGGGCTGGGCCAGGGTCCCGGACGCCGTCGTCAGATCTTCAGCGCTTTTTCAGGCGCTTGCCGAAGACGGCGCCGAGCGCCCGTTGGATCGCCCAGCTGAGGAACGCGAGCACCACGAGCGCACCGCCGATCATCACGGCCGTGGTCCCGGGATCGATGGAGTTGTAAGCGGCCAAACGGGTCGCCTGCGGCGAAGCCTTGGTAGCGGCAGCGGCGGATTTCGGCGAACCGGTCGCGCTCGGGCTCTTGCGGCCCGCCGGCGGCGCGGCGCTGGGCGCCGGGCTCCTGCCGGCGCTCGTCGGCGGGGCCGCTGCGGGGCTGGGGGAGTGGCCCGCGACCGGGCTGGGGGAGTGGCCCGCGACCGGGCTGGGAGCGTGGCTTGGCACCGGGCTGGGAGCGTGGCTTGGCACCGGCGAAGGCGGCGGGGTGCTGACCGGGGTTGGAACCGGAGAAGGAGGCGGTGGCGGGGGTGGCGGCGGTGGCGGCGGTTGCGTCGAACCACATCCACCGAAAGCGCTCGCGGCTCCCGCCATCGAGCCGCCGGATGAGTTGAGAGCGAACGTGCCGCCCTCCTGGTTGAACCAGATGGCGGCCTTCAGCCGCGGGAACTGAGCCCCCATCGCGCCCGCCGCGTCGATGATCCACTGACCTTTGGTGACGCCCGCGGGATCGCCCGCCACCGGCTCCGCGCTGGCGTACTCCGCGAGCATCATGGGCTTGGCGTTGAGCCCGGCGACGCGAGCGTATGTCTGGACGACGGTGAGACCTTGCGCAAGCGAGGCCCAGCCGCCGCCGTTCGCCCCCCAGTTGTAGACGTCGATGGCCATCCAGTCGACATAAGCGTCACCGGGGTAGAAGACGCGCTGGTCGACCCCGGCCGGGTTCCAAACATTCGGGTTCCAGACGAACTGCACGTTGGTCGCGCCGGCCGCGACGAAACGGTCATGAACATGCCGGAAGGCCGCGACGTACTGGGCCGGCGTGTTCCCGTTGACTGCGTTGCCCCACGGGTACCAGTTGCCGTCCATCTCGTGCCCAAAATCGAGCAGCACCGGAGCGCCGTAGGTTCGCAGCCCAACCGCCCACGAATCGATGTACGGGTCGAAAGCGCCCGCCGCGATCTTCGTCAGCGGAAACGTGTTGTTGGCGACCGTCATGGGCGACGGACCCCACGCTTCCCAGGTGATGAGCGGCGTGGACCCGGTCACACCCACCGAGCTGTAGTTGCGTACGGCTTTCAGCATCCACGGCTGGTTGGCCGCGAAGTTACCCGAGCCGGCGTCGCCCCACTGCGCGTACCAGTGCACGATGCTGGAGTGGCGGCCGATGGCCGTGTCGAGATTTCTGATCGAGGTCATGGTCGGGTCCCACGGCGTGTTGGTGTCGTACATGCCGAACTGGACCGTGCAAGGCGCGACGGCAGCGATGGCGGGATGCGAAATCCCGCCGGTGGCAACCGCCGACAGCGACAGCCATATCGCAGCGACCGCCGAAGCAGCCCGATGCCGCAAACCGACCTTCCTCATCAGCCCTCCTACGCACCGGCCTGCACCACGTGCGTACGGAGGCCGCGCGGTTTATGGGATCAACGCACTCAACGTCTGAGGGGCCGAAAACCTGCGTCCAGAGGCGTCTTCAGCACCCGCCGAACGCAGTGTTTGCGGCCGCGAGTGACGAAGAAGAGGAGTCCAGCGCAAACGGGCTTCCCGCCCAGTTGAACCAGAAGACCGCCGTGATCCGCGTGTAGGTGGTGCCGATCGCCTGGGCGGCGTCGAGAATCCACTGCGACTTCGATGCGCCCGCCGGGTCGGCAGGAGTGGCTTCGGCGCTTGCCCATTCGCCAAGCATCAGAGGCTTCGAGGAGAGAGCGGCGAGGCGCGAATAGACATGCGTGGCTTCCAGACCCTGGCTCAAAGAGGCCCACCCCCCGCCGGCAGCGCCCCAGTTGAAGACGTCGATCGCCATCCGATCCACATAGGCATCACCGGGATAGAAGGTGGTCGGGTCGATGCCGGCGGGGTTCCAGATGTCGGCCGTCCACACGAACTGCACGTTGGTGGCGCCGGCCAGGGCGAAGCGGTCGTGGGTATGGCGGTAGGCAGCGATGAAGTCGGCGGCCGTGTTGCCGTTGACGCCGTAGCCCCACGGATACCAGTTGCCGTCCATCTCGTGCCCGAAGTCGAGTAAGACCGGACCTCCATACGCGTGCAGGCCGTTGGCCCACGAGTCGATGTAGGAGTCGAAGGTTCCGGCAGCGATCTGCTGCAGGGGGAAGGTGTTGTTCGCAGCCGTGTACGGCGCCGGCCCCCACGGCTCCCAAGTGATGAACGGCGTGGAGCCCATGACGCCCACGGACGAATAGGCGCGGACATTGCTGAGCATCCACGGCTGGTTGGCCGAGAAGTTCCCCGCTCCGCCATCACCCCACTGGGCGAACCAGTGGACGATGCTGGAATGGCGGTTCACAGCCGCATCCAGGTTCTTGATGGCGGTCTCGCTGGGGTCCCAGGGCGTGTTGGTGTCATACATCCCCCACTGCACCGTGCACGGCAGCGTCGCGGCATGCCCCGCCCGCGGCGAAACGGACAGGGCGGCGACGACCAGCAAGAGGGAGGCGAGCAAGATCGCTCCCAGTCGACTGGATCGAATCGGTTGGCGTCGGATCATCTGTTCCACCGGGGTATCAAGCCTCCTCGACGCGGAGTGGTTTTTTGATTCTCGAGACCGATTTGGTCTTCGGTCGCAGGTCGCGAATGACTGTCGTCAGGGTGCGCGCCAGGATCTGGATGTCGAACCAGAGCGACCACCTGCGCACATAGCGAACGTCGAGGACCATCATCTCGGGAGCCGAGAGGCGGTCCCGGCCCGAGACCTGCCACAGGCCCGTGATCCCCGGTTTCATGACTTCGCGCTCGAAGTACCACGTCTTGTACGACGGCCGGTCGTAGGGCATGAGCGGTCGCGGCCCCACCAGGCTCATCTCGCCTCGGAGCACGTTGAAGAGCTGGGGCAGCTCGTCGAGGCTCGACCGCCTCAAGTACTTGCCAACCCGGGTGATCCGCGGGTCGGACTCCGTTTTGTAACGCTCGCCCGACCGCTGCTCCTTGAACCAGTCCTGCGCCGCCTGGAGGTGGTACGTCTGACTGCTGTGGTGATACATCGACCGAAGCTTCCACAACGTGAAGGGCCGGCCGAGATGACCGATGCGCCGGTGGCCGTACAGGGCGGGGCCGCGGCTGTCGAGACGGATGATCACCACCAGGCAAGCGATGACCGGGGCGGCGAATATCAGCACGATCGATCCGAGGACGACGTCCACGACTCGCTTGAACCGAGCCCGCCTGGGCAGCCAAACCGGCCGCAGGTCGACGTCATCCAGCAGGCTTTCGGGCAGCGCGCTCATGCGGTCCTGCTGAGCTGCACGTTGCGCAGCCAGTCGATCTCGGCCTGGAGACCGGCCTCGAGCGGCGTCGTCGCCTTGAACCCGAGGACTTGCTCGGCGCGGGTGACATTGCAGACAGGACGGTCGCGATCCGGCGCTGCGTGATTGAGCTGGACGTCGCCATCCGCCGCGCAGAGCCTCATCACAAGCCGCGCCACGTGCCTCGTCGGCCAGCCTTGACCGGTGGCGATGTTGAACGTTCCCTCAGCGCTCTTTTCGATGGCGCACAGGAACGCCCCCGCTACATCGCCGACGTAGATGGGATCGAACTGCGCTGCACCGCGCCCAGCGACCACCGGCTGCGCGCCAGACAGCGCGGCGCGGATGAAGTTCGGGATCGCGCGACCGACTGTCTCGCCGGGTCCGTAGACGGTGGCCAGACGAAGGATCGCGGCGGGCCTGCCGGTTTGGTGCGTCCAGTGCCGCACGCAGTCCTCTTGCGCGACCTTCACCATCGCGTAGGCATTCAGCGGCTCGCCGACCGGCGCATCCTCGTCAACCCCGACCGCGGGCGGCGTGTAAACGCTCACCGAGCTGGCGAGGCTCACATGCGCAACCCCGGCCTCCGCCGCGGCATCCAGCAGGTGGATCGTCTCGACCAGGTTTTCATTCACCCCTTCGAGAAGCTGGTCCCAGAATCCAGCGGACGCCGGCGGTCGGTATCGCAAGTGCACAAGCGCATTGCAGCCCTCGAGGGCTTCGGCCAGCCCAGTACCGTCGGTCTCGAGCGCGAAGGGCTTGTAGACCACTTCGCCGCGCTCGATGAGCGATCGCAGCGTCCGGCGCTTGAGCGGCGTCGGCCCGAGCACGTCGACCTGGGCACCGGTCGCGAGCAAGTGCGCCACCAGGTGGGCGCCAATGAAGCCTCCGGCCCCGGTGACCGCGACCCGGTGGGTGGCTAGGCGCCGACCGCCGCCGCGAGCTGCCAATTTCTGGCCTCCTCTGATTCAAGAGCCGAGTCGAGCTGTCGGGGCTGCGAGCTCACCCATTCGACGTAGCGTGCAAGGCCTTCCTCGATGCCGACGTCGGCGGTGAACCCCAGCAACGACCTGGCCCGCTCGACTCCGGCGAAGTGCCGCCGCACATCGCCCGGGCGATCGTCCTGGTGTTGGATCTGCGATCGCGTGCCAAGCAGCTCCTGCACGAGCCGGGCGATGTCGAGGACCCTCACCTCCTGGCCGCGCGCGATGTTGACGCAGTCGCCTACCAGCTCGTCGCATTCGGCGGCCACCAAGATGCCCCGCACACTGTCGCCAACCCAGGTGAAGTCCCGCGTCTGCAGTCCGTCTCCAAATACGACGAGCGGTTTGCCGGCGATAGCGCGCGCCACGAACCTGGGGATGACTTCACCACTCGCGCCCTCGGCGTGCGCCCGCGGTCCGTACACGTTGAAAGGCCTGATCACGGTGGCGGGCAGGCCGTATGTGCGATGGAAGCTCAACGCATACGCCTCGCCGGCCAGCTTCGCGGCCGCGTATGGAGTCATCGGATTGAGCGGATGCCGTTCGTCCATCGGGACCCGGCGCGCCGTGCCGTAGACCTCTGAAGACGAGACATAGACGAATCGATCGAGCGAGGAGCTCTCACGGGCGGCGAGCAAGACGTTGAGGGTCCCCAGTGCGTTGACGTCGTGGCTCGTCATCGGGTCCGGAATCGACACGCGAAGACAAACGACGGCCAGATGGAAGATCACCTCGGCCCGCTTGACCGCGGCGTCGATGGCGGCGCGGTCGCGGATGTCGGCGTGGAGCACGTTGACCTGGGGCGACGAGCTGAGGTTGGCGCGGGTGCCCACCGAGAAGTCGTCGATCACCGTCACATCGTTCGAGGGCGCCAGGAGGTCGACGAGGTGGCTGCCGACAAAGCCGGCGCCACCCGTGACCAGCACGCGCTTTCCTTCGACCTTCACAGCGACGGTTCGAGGAAACCACAGGGATCCTGGCGCAACAATGGGTGGTATGGAGAGCTACGGAGGCTGGTGTTCAACCGGGACGGGACAACAGCCCACCCCACCGCCGCAACCTCCCATTTAGCCCGAGCCCAAACAGCACTTAGTCTGGGCAGAGAGGTGGGCGCTCAGATCGCGGTCAGCCCTGGGTCGCCCAAAGAGTCCGATGCACCAGCCGGGATGCGCGTCATCGACATCGATGCGCAGGACCCGCGCTGGGACGCCTTCGTGAACAACCACCCTGCCGCTCTGATCTACCACCATCCCGCTTGGCTGCACGTCCTCGAAAGGGAGTACGGGCAGGACTCGATTTGCCTCGCCTGCGAAGACGCCGCCGGCGCGATCCATGGGATCCTGCCGCTCGCCTGGACCAAGGGACTGCCTCTCGGACCGACCGTGCGCACCGGCCGCCGGCTCTCGTCGCTGCCTCGCACCCCGGTCGCCGGCCCCCTTTCCACCGATGAGCATGCGACCACCGCCCTGGTCGGCGCCGCGATCGACCTGGTCCGCGACCGGCCTGGTACGCGGCTCGAGATGAAGCCGAGTGCGACTTTCTCGATGGACTCGGCCCGCGGACTGACTTGCATGCCCTGGCGCACGGCTTATGTGCTCACGCTCCCCGGTCCGTCCGGCGAGCTCCGATTCGGGAACTCGCGCAACCGGGCTCGGCTCAAGTGGGCGGTTCGCAAGGCGATCCGCCTCGGCGTCGCCGTCCGCCTGGCAGAAACGCGTGAGGACCTTCGCAGCTGGTACGAGCTGTACCTGGAAACCATGCGCACTCACATGACGCCACCACGCCCGTTTCGTCTGTTCGACGCGATGTGGGAGGTGCTGAGGCCCCGCGGTCTGATGCGCCTTCTGATCGCCGAGCGAGAGCGGCGGCTCATCGCCGGTTCGCTGTACCTGACGTTCGGGAGCACGGTCTTCTACGCGTTCAACGGTTGCCGCCGGAGCGAGCTCCGCCTGCGCCCGAACGACTTCATCCAGTGGCATGCCATCGAAACGTTCCGGCGCGCAGGTTTCCGCGAGTACGACCTCGGCGAGGTCAGCAGCGGCAATGGCGGGCTGGCGGAGTTCAAGGCCAAGTGGGGCGCGGACGAGCGGCAGCTGTATCGCTTCTACTTCCCGCAGCCGCGCGTCGAACGGTTGGAAGACCCGTCGACGGATTCGCTCGGCCCGCAAAAAATCCTCGAGGCGGGCTGGCGCTGTGTGCCGCTCGGCGTCACCGCCGCCGTTGGCGACGCGGTCTACAGGTTTCTGTAAGTGGCTCTCGCGCGCAGGGCTGAGGGCCGCGTGACGCGGACGGGCCGCGTGCGCGGCCACCTCACTCCACGGTGCGTCGGCCCGATCGGAGGCACGACCACGCTTGCCGACTGCATCGTCGCGTTGCGATACCTACTGTCTCGACGGAAGCTCGTCGACGGGCCGGTGATCGCGGAATACGAAGCGGAATTCGCTCGCGTCGCCGGAGCCCGGTTTGCGTGCAGCTTCTGGGCCGGGCGCGTTGGTCTCTATGCACTTCTGCTCGGCCTCGGGATCGGACGCGACGACGAAGTGCTTTTACAGGTGCCCACGCACGTCGTCGTGGCGAATGCGATCAGGTACACGGGGGCACGGCCCGTCTATGTCGACTGCACGCTCGAGAGCTACAACATCGACCTGGAAGAGGCCGAGCGCCGCATCACCCCAAAGACGAAGGTCCTGCTGCTGCAGCACACGTTCGGCAATCCCGTGGACCTCGACGCGGCCCTCGAGCTGGCAGCGCGTCACAACCTCGTCGTGATCGAGGACTGCGTGCATGCGTTGGGGGCCACGTATCGGGGCCGCCCTGTGGGAAGCTTCGGGCGCGCCGCCTTCTTCAGCACCGAGGAGACGAAGACGATCTCGAGCACGATGGGCGGCATCGTCACGACCGACGACCCCGAGCTCGCCGCCCGGCTGGTCGCGTTTCAGAGCTCGTGCGCTGCGCCCGCCGCATACCAGACGATCCGATACCTGTTGAAGTTCATCGCGTATCACATCCTCACCAAGCCGTCTCTACACCGATTCACGCGCGCCATTTACGAGCTGGTGGGCAAGCGCCATCCGCTGCCTCGAGCGACGAGCCACGACGAGCTGCGCGGCGAGCGGCCCGCGAACTACGAGCAGCGGCTCAGCAACGCACAGGCCGCGCTCGCCCTCAGACAGCTGCGGCGCCTGCAAAGCAACATCGAACACCGCCGCCGTGTGGCCGCCGCTTATGCCGGGCGGATGGCGGAGATCGGCTACCGAGTGCCGCGAACCCCCGACGGCGCCGAACCGGCCTTCGTGCGCTACCCGATCTGGGTGGAGGACCGGCCGGCGGCGATTCGTGCGGCCCGGCCGCGCGTGCTGCTGGGCAACTGGTTCACGTCGGTGCTCGAGGAGGCTGCGTCACCCGAACACGGCGCCTACGAGACCGGCTCGTGTCCGCGAGCCGAAGCCGCGGCCGAGCACCTGGTCAACCTGCCCACCCATGCATTGATCGACGATTTGGACGTCGACGCGATCGTGTCCAGCCTTGCCGGGCTCGCGCCGGCCGCGCGCAGCTGAGGATTTAGTCGGCCAGCGTCGAGGCCGCGATGCTGTTCAGCGCCGCCGCCACGGCGACGCGGTCCTCCTCCCTGAGGCCAGGATGGACCGGCACCGACACCATGTCTTTGGCGGCCGCCTCGGCCACCGGACAGGCAGGGTTGTGAAGGCTCAAGTAAGGCGGCTGCAGGTGCACCGGCAGCGGGTAGTAGACGCCGGTCCCGACTCCCATCTGGTGCAGCTGTAAGCGAACCTCCTCCCGGGACCAGCCGGTGGGGACTCGCAGCGTGTACTGGTGATATACGTGCCCGCGGCCCGGGGCCACCCGGGGGCGCCCATACCACCTCGACACCCAGCGGTCGTAAAAAGCCGCGTGCCGCCGCCTGTGTTCAGTGATGCTTTCTAGGCGGCCGAGCTGCACGAGCCCGATGGCGGCCTGGATCTCCGTCATCCGGAAGTTGTACCCGGCCTCGTCATGTTCGTACGGCCGGTCGGAGTAGGCCTGGTGGCGAAGCCGCGCGCAGGTGCGGGCCACGCGAGGGTCGTTGGTGATCACCATCCCACCCTCACCGGTGGTGATGTTCTTGGTCGCATAGAAAGAGTAAACGGCGGTGCCGAAAGCGCCCAGAGGCCGGCCGTCGATGGTCGCGCCGACCGCCTGGCAGGCGTCTTGAATCAGGTGGAGCCCGTGCTTCTCGGCGAGGCGCACGAAAGAGTCCATATCGCCCGGATTGCCGTGCAGGTGGACCATGACGATGGCCTTGGTGCGCGGGCCGATGAGGCGTGCGACCGCGGCGCAGTCCAGGTTCAGGCTGTCATCGACGTCCGCGAAGACAGGCACCGCGCCGGTGTGCTTGATCGCGTTGGCGGTGGCGATGAACGTGAGCGGGCTGGTGATGACCTCGTCGCCCGGGCCGATCCCGTGAGCCAGCAGCGCCAGGTAGAGGGCGGTCGATCCGTTGCTGGTGGTCACGCCGTACCTCGCCCCCATCGCCGCGGCGAAGGCCTCCTCGAAGGCTCGCGTCCTCTCGCCCTGCGTCAGCACGCCAGAACGCATCACCTCGAGGACGGCGCTCTCTTCCTCCACGCCGAGCTGCGGGCGCGCGATCGGGATCAGACCCTCGTGAAAAGGCCTGATTGCGTGGCGCCGAGCGGTGATCAGCTTTCGCTCCCTCCAGGATTGAGGAGACCAGAGGATTCGTGTACGGGCAATGGGTCGATTCGGACCAGACCTGGGACAGCGGCGCCGGCGGCCGCCGCAATCGGCCATTACGGGTTCCACCGAGGTGCCCTAGCTTGGGAGGCGGATGGGCAGCGTCGCCGCCGTCGTCGTCACTTACAACCGGAAGCAGCTGCTGGCCAGATGCCTGGAGGCGATCCGGGCCCAGTCGCGGCCGAGTGATCGGGTGTTCATTGTTGACAACGCCTCCTCCGACGGCACAGCCGAGCACCTGGCCGCGGCTGGACTGCTCGATGACTCAATCGAATACATCCGTCTGCCGGCCAACAGCGGCAGCGCGGGCGGCTTTCACGAGGGAATGCGGCGAGCTTATGAAGCGGGCTACGAGTGGTTGTGGCTCATGGACGACGATGGCTGTCCCGCGCCCGACTGCCTGGAGAATCTTCTCTCCCGCCAAAACGAGCTGGACGTCATCGGACCTGCCGTGGTCAGGCCGGACGATCCTGCCCGGCTCACCTGGAAGCTGCGGAGCGTCCACCGCGGCGGAAGGTTCCGGACCTGGACCTCGATCGCGAGCTTGCAGGAGCTGAGCCGCCTCGCGCCCGATGGAGTCTATGAAGGCGTCGCCGCCCTTTTCAACGGGGTCCTGATCAGGAGGACGGTTCCAGAGGCGATCGGGTTCGTGCTGGCCGACCTCTTCATCTGGGGCGACGAGAACGAATACATGATGCGGTGCAAGGCAGCCTGCTTTCGGGTTGGTGTCTGCGTCCACGCGGTTCACTACCACCCGTATGTCCGGCCGCGGCATTCCAGCCGGTGGAAGTTCTACTACCTGTATCGCAACACCATGTACATCCACTGGCGGTATGGGCGAATTCAGCTGCCGGCCTTGCTCAGGCCGTGGTACCCCGCCTATATCTCGCTGAGGATGCTGTCGGAGCTCCCGTCCCTCTCGCCGCTGTACGTGCTCACAGTCCTTCGCGGGGCTCGACGCGCCTTGAAAGGAAAGCTGGTCGCATACGGATGATCAGAGCCACGATCGTCGT
>Ga0209802_1003018_pt1 | contig 11427 bp, 7 predicted proteins | sample GraSoiAngelo_129_FD_185886 | JGI IMG/M metagenome (GOLD analysis project Ga0209802, IMG submission 185886) | Grasslands soil microbial communities from the Angelo Coastal Reserve, California, USA - 14_0927_12_40cm (SPAdes) (version 2) | ecosystem: Environmental > Terrestrial > Soil > Grasslands ... | reverse complement strand
CTCAAGATCAATTCTGACGTGACGATCGTGGATATCACGCATAACGTCACGGCGTTTGATTTGCTCGATGGGGCGTTGGCCATCGGCTCGGCCTATGCCTATTTCCCTCCAAAGACGATTCACGTGGTGGTGGTGGATCCGGGCGTGGGCACGGAGCGCCGGCCACTGCTGGTTAGCGCGGCGAACCAGTATTTCGTGGCGCCGGACAATGGCGTCTTATCCGTCGTCTATGAACGCGAGCAAGAAACTTTGGTCGTCCGGCACGCGAATGCAGAGCATTATTTTCTTCAGCCCCTCAGCAAGACGTTTCACGGCCGGGACATTTTTGCGCCCGTGGCTGCCTGGCTTTCCAAGGGCTGGCAGACCGCCAGCATGGGAGAGGAGATCACCGACTACAAACGCTTCGCACTTCCCCGCCCCAAGGAGGCCGACGGAGCCGTGAACGGAGTGATCCTGCGCGCTGATGCTTTTGGCAATTTGATCACCAACTTCCGGCAAGAGGACTTACCGGAAACTGTCCTCCATGACGGAGCCATTAAATTACAGGTAGGAAACCAAGCGGTGAGCCGGTTTGTCGAGACGTTTGCGCAGGGGAATAACAGCGAGCCCTTCGCCTATTTGGGATCGAGCGGTTTCCTCGAAATTGCGGTGAACAAAGGCAATGCGGCACGCACGCTGGGCCTGGGCCGCGGCATAGCCGTGGTCCTCACAAAATAGCACCTTCCTCTCAAGAGCATTCCACGTCCGGCCCATTTCTTTCAGCGCGAAAACTCTTGCGCCGCCATCTGCGAGCGTGTTCGCGGGTCGAGCCAATCGCGCCACGCATCCCCCAACAAGTTGAAGGAAAGCACCGCAGTCATCACCGCCAAGGCTGGAAAAACAACTATGTGCGGCGCGTCGAAGACGTGGCCGCGCGCATCGTTCAACATGGCGCCCCAGCTGGGAATGGGGGCGAGCACGCCGAGGCCGAGGAAGCTCAGCGTGCCTCGCGCGTCGACCGGGCAGTGGCTTTGCGTTACGAGTGAAGACTTTCCTAGGCAGCGGCTGGCGCCGGTTGCTTCCGCCTGTGCCAGTAACCCAAGGCCGCAAACAGAAGGACCGCCGGCACGCCGGTCAGTCCGCAAACGATGAAGAAAATCCCGTAGGCGTGAATGAGGCCGTGCGTGTGGCTCAGGCTTTGGACCATTGCACCGGAAAACCCCTTCAAGATTTTTCCCAGCCAGGCATAGGTTGAACTCAATAGCGCATACTGCGTGGCGGTGTATCCCAGATTGGTGAGACTCGACATGTACGTAACAAGCGCGACGCCGGCAAAGCTAAGGCTGAAATTGTCACCGACCATGACGACAGCGAAGAGACGAAGGCTCAAGCCCCAGAACGCCAGAGTCGCGAACGCGGCAGTCGCGGCCGCCTGTAAAATGCCCCCTATGATGAGCGCACGCATGTTGCCAAGCTTGAGCGAGCAGAATCCGCCCGCGGCGATGCCTGCAAACGTAGCGATGAGCCCGATGGAGCCGCGTATCGCTCCGACGGTTGGCTTCGCTAGACCGAGATCGACGTAGTAGGGACTCGCCATCGGCCCCATCATGAAGTCCGGTATCCGGTAAAGGCTGATGGCCGCTAGCATCACAAGCGCCACCCAGCCGTGTGCGCGGAAGAAGGCGATGAACGGTCCCACGACAGCGTCGAAGAAACGCGTCCAAAGCGGCGCTTCGCGCTTTTCATCCATCACCGCATTCGCGCGCTCCGGTTCCTTTGCAAACCAGGTCGCGATCACTCCAATGGCCATACATGCGCCGTAGATACCGTAGGACATGCGCCATCCCACGGCCGCTGCCACGATGAGGATAAGGGAATCCGTAGCCAGGAGCGCCAGGCGGTAGCTGAACTGATAGGCAGACGCGAGGAGGCCTTGTTCTTCTCCGTCGTCTGCGGATTCAATTCGCCAGGCATCGACCACAATGTCCTGTGTGGATGAGGCAAACGCGACGACGAGCGCAAAAGCACCAAGCCGGGCGAGCCCGGCCTTCGTGCCAGTTCCGCCCATGGCGGCCAGCGCCAGCCCGACGACGATCTGCGAGAACATCATCCATCCGCGCCGATGTCCAAGCCGTTTAAACAACGGCAAGTCGACGCGATCCATCACGGGCGCCCACAGGAACTTCAGCGAATATGCAATGCCCACCCAGGAAAGAAACCCGATAGCCGTCAAGGAGGTGTGTTCATCGCGCAGCCAGTAGCCGAACGTATTGCCGACCAGATAAAAGGGAAGGCCTGAAGAAAACCCGAGCAACAACATCGAAAGCGTTTTGGGCCGCAGGTAATCGGCGAGCCGGTGCTTGTGCGGACTCACGCCTTCATTGTCTAGCGGGGCCTCACGAAACTCAACGAAGGAATCGCGATGGTTGCGCAAACCACAAGTCCGAGAAACGCGAGCTGCAAGGTGGCGGGGTAGCGCTCGAAGATAACCCGGCGCACCGGCACTTGAAACTTGAACGATTGGCCGAAATCGCCGTGGGCGACTTGCCAAACATAGCGGCCGTATTGCGTGTGCAGCGGCAGATCCAGGCCAAGCGCGTGGCGCAATTGCGCCACTTGGCCCGGGGCAGCTCCCTCTCCCAGCATTGCTCCACGGGATCGCCCGGGACGATGTGAATCATCAAAAATACCAGCGTCAGCACCAACCAGAGCGCTGGAAGAGCCAAAAGAACTCGTTTGAATATGTATCGCGCATTCGTTTCGAATCGCTCAGGAATCCCGCGATGAACTCTTCAGGCCTTTTGCGGGTTGCAGCATGGCTTCTGCAGGCAGCGATGTTTCGCTTTCCGGCGAACGCACACGCTGAATCTTCACTTGCGCCACACGTTTTCCATCCATTTCCACGACCGAGAAACGATAATTTCCGTACTCAAAACTCTCTCCACCCTTGGGAATAAAACCCAACTGGGCGAGCACAAAGCCGCCAACCGTTGCGTAAGCCGGATCCTCCGGCAAGGTAATATTGTATTGTGCGTCCAGGTCGCGAACATTCAGGGCAGCGTCAAAAATCAGTGCCCCGTCGGCGAGCGTGAGCGGCTTTTCCACGACGTCAAACTCATCATGAATCTCCCCCACCATTTGTTCGAGGATGTCTTCCATGGTCACCAGCCCGAGAATGCTACCGAATTCATCCACAACCAGGGCCATGCCGACGTGTCGCGTTCGCAATTCAAGAAGTAATTCACTGGCGGGCTTGGTCTCAGGCACGATGAGGATTTCGCGCAAGACACGACTCAAATCAAAAGCCGGCGGCGGTATATTTTCTTCAAGCCGGCGTTCCCGGTCGAGGAGAACCCACATCATGTCCTTGATATGCACAAACCCCAGGATGTGGTCTTGCGATCCGCGGTAGACGGGGATGCGCGACCGTTGCGTGGTTGCGAAGGCGCGCATCACTTCATCGAGGGTGGATTCGATGGGCAAGGTGTGCATATCCGGCCGGGGCACCATGATCTCGCGCACTTGGATTTGCGAAAGTTCGATGGCGCTCAAAATGAATTTTTCCTCTCCTGCGGCCAGCAACCCGCGCTCGCGCGCTTGCTGAATTTGGATCTGCAGCTCTTCGGTGGAGTGGGCGACGCCGTGCACATGCGCCGCCGAAACGCCCAGTGCTTTCACAATGGCACCGGATACACCGTCTAACAGATCGATGACCCAGCGGAAGGTATTGAGGAACCACCGAAACGGGAAGGCCACCAGTAGAGCGACCCTTTCGGCACGCGCAAGACTGACCGTCTTCGGAACCAGTTCGCCAATCACCACGTGTAATGCGCTCAAAAGGGCAAACGCGCACGCCAGCGCGATCGCGTGCGCCAACAAAGCGGTGTGTGTCCCAGACTCGCCCTGCCACATCGCCTGGAAAACCTTGGCCAGGGTGACTTCGCCGAGAGCCCCGATGGCCAGGCTGGTGAGCGTGATTCCGAGTTGGACACCCGACACGACCCGGTGCAGGTCCCCCAGTAGCGCTTCGACAACGCGTGCCCGGGCGTTTCCCTTGGCCACCAACTGGCGGATGCGCGACAGTCGCACGGCCACCAGCGAAAATTCCGTCGCGGCGAAGAAACCATTGAGCGCGACCAACGCCAGCACGCCAATCAAGCGCACCGCGAACATAGGCAGAAACCTTCTCCTTGCCGCATTGTAACAGCACTCGCGCTCGATTCTGGAGAGGTTGCGCGCCGGACACGGACCGATGGCACCTGCTTGTCTTTGCTTGGAAGAAGTGGCTGTCCTCTAGCGAAAATCAAAATTTGACCTACGAGGTTGACAGCGGGCTCTCCAACTTCTTAGGATATTATTTCGCCCTTCAGGTTTGGGCGAATTGTCAAGCAGAGCGCGACAGTTTCAGGTTTGAACTTCTTTCTTCCTACTTGAAAAAAACTATGATCACGGTGAGTGAGCTTACAAAAAGGTACGCACGCAATACCGCTGTGGACCATATCTCCTTTGAAGTGGAGAAAGGCCAGATCGTGGGCTTTCTTGGACCGAACGGGGCGGGCAAGACTACCACGATGCGCATGTTGACATGCTTTCTGCCACCCACCTCGGGCAAGGCAACCGTGGCAGGCTTCGATGTTCTCGAGCAGCCACTCGAAGTCAAGAAGCGCATTGGCTACCTCCCGGAAATGCCCCCGCTCTATCCCGAGATGCGCACCCTGGAATACCTGACGTTTGTCGGCAACCTCAAGGGTCTCTCCGGAGCCGAACTGCGCCAGCGCGTCGAAACAGCCTGCGAGCGTTGCGCCATCACTGATGTGAAGAACAAGCTGCTCGGCAAGCTGTCGAAAGGCTACCGCCAGCGCGTGGGCTTGGCCCAGGCCTTGCTTCACAATCCCGACGTACTCATTCTCGACGAGCCCACGGCGGGCCTGGACCCCAAGCAGATCAACGAGACGCGCGACCTGATCAAGAGCCTCGCGGGCGACCACACCATCATCCTGAGCACGCACATCCTTTCCGAAGTCGAGCAGACCTGCCAGCAAGTGATCATCATCAACAAAGGAAAACTTGTAGCCACGGACTCCGTGAATAACCTGCAAAGCCGCGCACGAGGGGCCGAGTCGGTGCTCGTGGAGATTGCTTCTCGAGATGGGACGCTGGAGGCCGCCGCTGTTCGCGAACGCCTCGAAAAGGTTGCCGGTGTGAGCCGCGTGACGTTCAAGGAAGCGCGCTCATCCGGTGCCACCTTTGAAGTGGAGAACCGCAAAAGCAGCTTTGTGCGCGGCGATTTGGCGCGCGCCATCGTAGAAGCAGGCTGGGACCTGAATGAGCTGCGCCCCACGGCAGTAAGCCTCGAAGAAATCTTCCTGCAACTCACGCGCGAGCAATCCGAGACGCCTGGCGGTGCGGAAAAGACAAAGGGAGCAGCACAATGAGGAACATGTGGGTCATCTGCCGCAAGGAGCTGCGCAGTTATTTTGTTTCGCCCATCGCCTACATCCTGTTCATCATGTTCGCGCTAATCTTTGGCTGGTTTTTCTGGAACATGCTGGGCGCATTCGTGTTCTACAGCATGGCTGCGCAGATGCGCGGCGAGATGTTTCCCATGAACATCAACGAGCAGATTGTCCGGCAATTGCTCGGCAACATGAACGTGATCGGCCTCTTCTTCATCCCCATCATGACGATGCGTCTCTTCGCTGAGGAAAAGCGTAACGGCACCATTGAACTGCTGGCGACCTCACCGATTCGCGACGGCGAAGTGATTCTCGGAAAGTGGCTGGCCTCTGTTTTTCTTTACGCTGCAATGCTGCTGCTGACTGGACTGAACTTTGTCTTCCTCTTCAAGTACGGAAATCCGGATTGGAAACCAGTGGCAGTGGGCTATCTTGGGATGTTGCTTCAGGCGGCCGCCATGCTGGCCATCGGCACGTTTATTTCCACGCTGACAAAGAACCAGATTATCGCCGGCGCTGCCACTTTCGGCGTCTGCCTTCTCATTTTCGTGCTCGGCTGGGTTGGCGGCTACGAGTCCTCCACCTGGGCGCAAGTGCTCACGTACATGTCCGTGACCACGCACATGGAATCGTTTGCCAAAGGTGTTCTCGACTCAAAAGACGCCGTTTATTACCTGACAGTGATTTTTCTGGGACTCTTTCTCACGGCGCGATCTCTCGAGTCCCTGCGGTGGAGGTCTTAAATGAACCTTCAACTCCTTAAAGCCAGGCAGACCAAGTACGTGGCTTACGCAATCCTTTACATCGCGGTCGTGCTGGCCGCTATCACAGCGGCAAATGTCCTGGCCAACCGCTATGACAAGACCTACGACGCAACGGCCAACAAGCGCTACAGCCTCTCCGAACAAACTGCGAAAATCGTCAGGAGCGTAAAGGAAGATGTGCGGCTCACTTATTTCGACCAGGGCACGCGGTTCGAGCGCGCCAAGGATCAATTGCAGTTGTACGCCAACCTCTCCCCCAGAGTTCACGTTGAATATGTCGACGCCGACAAAAAGCCCCAACTCGCCCGGGAATTGGGGGTCAAGAATTATGGCACCACCATCGTGCGGATCGGGGCCAAGAAAGAAGAAGCAAAAAGTACCAGCGAAGAAGACATTACCGGTGCTTTTATTCGCGCCCTGAAAGATAACACGCGCACGGTCTGCTTCGTCACGGGCAGCGGCGAACATCAGATTGACGATACGGACCGCAGCGGTTATTCGCGGTTTCGCGACCTCCTCGGCAAAGAGGAGTACACCCTAAAGTCCATCAGCCTGCTGCAAAAAGCAGAAGTACGGGCTGATTGCACGGTATTGGTCGTCGCGGGGCCGACCGGGGATTACCAGGCGCCCGCTGTCGACGCCATCAAGAAGTACGTCGAGGATGGCGGCCGCGCGCTCTTTCTTTTGGGCCCTCCGCTGAAAATGGGGCGTTCGGAAATTGCCGACAATGATGCGCTCACGGGTCTCTTACAGAGTTGGGGCGTGACTCTCGACAAAGATTTGATTCTCGATCTCAACCCGATCGGACAGCTTGCCGGGCTGGGCCCGCAAGTTGCGCTCGTGACCAGTTACGATTCGCACTCCATTGTGAACGAAATGAAGGCCTCGGCAACCGGATTTCCTTTCGCGCGCTCGTTGGACGTGAAAAGCGCGGACAAGACCACCGTGGACAAACTCTTTGGATCTTCGGAAACCAGCCTGGCAACGACCAAGTTGAATTCCCCGGCAATCGATCCCAACGACCCCAAGAACCGCAAGGGTCCGTTGACCATCGCCGCCGCAGGTTCTTACAAGACGGGCAAAGAAAATTCGCAAGGCCGCTTTGTCGTCATCGGGAGCTCCGACTGGGCCGCGAATTCGTTCATCAATTTCAACGGAAATCGCGACTTGGCCATGAACACGATGAACTGGCTGTCTTCGGACGAGGACCTGATTTCTATCCGCCCCAAGGACCGCGATGACCGGCGCGTCACCATGACACGGTCACAGCTCAATTGGGTGGGCATCACCAGTCTCGGCCTCTTGCCTCTCGCAATCGTGATCGCTGGAGTCACAGTGTGGTGGCGGCGAAGGTAAGACGCGCGATTCAACGCGCGAAAACATTCTCAGGAACGATCCCATGAAGTCACGAGGTCTTCTCGTCGCGGCCATCGTTTTGGCGGTATTATCTGGAACGCTTTACTGGTCCAATCATCGGAAACCAGCCGAGAGCAGTGCGAGTTCAGCGGCAGAGACATCTCCCAAAGTTCTCGACCTCAAGCCAGCGGACGTCACGGGTATCAAAATCTCCAAAAAGAGCGCCGAGGATTTGACGCTTGCCAAAAACGACGCGGGCCAGTGGCAAATTACCTCTCCAAAACCACTGCCGGCGGACCAGGATGCCGTTTCCAGTCTGCTCTCGACTCTTTCGCCGCTCAACTCCGATCGCGTCGTCGAAGAAAAGGCCACGGACCTGAGCCAATACGGCCTTGCGCAGCCGTCCATTCAACTCAGCATCACGGAGAAAAACAAGAAGTCCGAGGCGTTGCTTTTTGGTGACGACACACCCGCAGGCCATGGCGTTTATGCCGCCCTGGCGGGGGACCCCCGCGTGTTCATCATCGCGAGCTACCATAAATCCAGCCTGGACAAAGGCTCGAACGACCTGCGCGACAAGCGCCTTCTCCCTTTCGATTCGGAGAAACTTAGCCGCATTGAATTGACCGCCAAAAAAGAAACCGTCGACTTCGGCCGCAGCAAAGATCAGTGGCAAATCCTGAAGCCCAAGCCGCTTCGCGCGGACCAGTCTGCCGTGGAAGACCTTGTTCGATCCCTTCGCGATGCAAAGATGGAACTAACCGCATCCGATGATGAGAAAAAATCCGCGAGCGCTTTCAATTCTGGCACCCCGGTGGCCACCGTGAAACTAACGGACGTCTCCGGAACGCAGGGACTTCAGATACGCAAGAGCAAGGACGACTATTACGCGAAATCAACCGCGATGGCGGGCATCTACAAGGTAGCAAACACCGTCGGCGCCTCAACCGACAAGAGCCTCGACGACTTTAGAAACAAAAGGCTTTTCGATTTCGGCTTTGTCGATCCAGACAAAATCGAAGTTCACGATGGCGCAAAAAGCTACTTCCTCACCCACAGCGGTACCGATTGGTGGTCAAACGGCACAAAAATGGACGAAAGTACCGTGAGCACGCTGGTTGGCGCAATCCGCGATCTTTCCGCCAGCAAATTTCCCAACAATGGCTTCACAACGCCATCCCTCGACCTGACGGTTACCACTGACAGTGGAAAGCGCATAGAAAGAGTGCTTATCGCAAAAAATGGTGATCGCTATGTCGCTAAACGGGAGAATGAACCTGCTCTCTATGAATTAAGCGCCGCGTCCCTCACGGATCTTCAAAGCTCCGCTGCCGCCCTAAAGCCAGCACCTCCGGCAAAAAAGTAGCCGGAACTCCCTGCTAAGCCAGGCCCACTCCGAACTCTTGGCTTAAGTTTGTTCTGACTCTGCAAAGATCGTCAGCTCGGCGTCGCCTGCTCAGATCGTCCTGCTTAGATTCCATAAAATCTCAGGGCGATTTCTCTTGACGGTGAGTAGGTGGCTGTGGTATTGTAACTCCTGGGAAATCACGCGGATTTTGTAAAGCGGCAGTCATCCTGCCGCTTTTTCTTTTTCCCTAACTCCTTGCCGCGTCCCAGCCAAAAGCAGAATCAGGAGATGGGGGGAGACCAAAATCTTGCGCCATCTTGATGCATTCCAACACCTTTATAATCAACACCTGTGGAAGTGTTGATTATAAACAACTTACAGAAATCCTAAGTCCTTTAGAATCCGCACTTACAAAAAACAGGGGGGTGGGGGTGCATTGAGTTGCGTGCCTAAGACGGCTCCTCTAGACTTATTTTTGTCCAGGCTGCGCGGGAGTGGACTTGCGAACCTTTCTCCGAATCTCCTTTTGGATTGTTGCTCTCTTCGTTGTTTTCGCCGGCGTGGTCGTCTGGTGGTTTGTCTACCGCCCGCTGCCACAGCTCGACGGGAGCATTTCTCTTCCCGGACTTCAGCACGAGGTCACGGTCGACCGCGACCGCTGGGGCGTGCCGCACATTCGCGCCGCATCGGTCGAGGATCTCGCCGAGGCGCAGGGGTACGTCATGGCGCAAGACCGCCTCTGGCAGATGGACTTGCTGCGGCGCCTCGCGCGAGGCCAGCTTTCCGAAATTCTTGGTTTGAGGACGCTTGCGACTGACAGGGATTTTCACACCCTCGGGCTCGGCCGCGCCGCGGACCGCGATGCCACGCTTCTCGAGCCCGAAGCTCACAAGATTATCGAAGCCTATGCCCGCGGCGTAAACCAATTCATCGAGCAGCACCAGAACAACCTTCCTTTGGAATTCTCGCTCCTCGGTTACAAACCGCAGCCCTGGCGGCCCTCCGACACGCTGGCAATTTCCGGCTATATGTATCGGACGCTGACCAGTACCTGGGAACGAGAACTGAACCGTGCCAGAGTTACGGAGCGCGCGGGACCGGAACATGCCAAAGACCTCTTCTCCTCGGAAGCCGCACTGGACCATTTCGTTGTCGGCGACCCCAACGTACTCAATGACGGCTCCCAGCGCTCTGCTGTCGATCCCGATGATGACGATGATGACGACATGCAGCCGGACACGGTTCTCAAGGCAAGTCTGAACGGTAAGGGGAACATCCCTATGCCGGACAGCGCCCCCGACCTGACCTCGGCTCTCGCGCAGTCGATGCACGAATTTCTTGCCGCATCCCGCAACGAAATTCGCCAGGGCTTGGGTAGCAATAATTGGGTCGTTAGCGGTGCTCACACGGCTACTGGAAAACCCATTCTGGCCAACGACACGCACCTTGAGCTGACGATTCCTCCGATCTGGTACGAGATTCATTTGACCGCCCCGGGCTGGGACGTCGAGGGTTTTACCTTGCCCGGCGCGCACATGATCATCATCGGCCATAACGACCGCATCGCCTGGGGCTTCACCAACAACGGCGCCGACGTCCAGGATCTTTACATCGAAACGTTCAATCCCGCTTTGCCGCGCGAGTATCGCGTCAACGGTGCCTGGGCGAAGGCACAGATTTTCGACGAAACCATTCACGTCAAGGGCCAGCCCGACCAACACTTACAAATCACTATAACGCGTCACGGCCCCATCATGCATCGCGAAGGGGATAAGGGCTACGCCATGCGCTGGACCGCCACTGAGCCTGGAGGCCTTGCCAACACGTATAACTGGCTCGGTAAGGCCCGCAACTGGAAGGAATTTCGCGACACCATGAAGCGTGTCTGGGGCCCTGGGCAAAACGCGGTCTATGCCGATGTGGAGGGCAACATCGGCTACATCATGGCCGCGCGTGTGCCCATTCGCAAGAAAGGCCACGGCGAAGTTCCTGTTCCGGGAGACACCGACGACTACGAGTGGACCGGCTACATTCCCTTCGATCAGCTCCCGCAGGCACTCAACCCGGAGAGCGGGTTCATCGTCACCGCCAATGCGCGCGTTGTAGGACCCAATTACAAGCCTTACTTAACCGACCGCTGGGAAGAACCGTATCGTACCGCACGCATCTACGATTTGCTTCACGATCGGCACGATTTGCGGCCGGAAGACATGCTGAAAGTCGAGACCGACACTTACAGCTATCCCCACGTCTTTCTTGCTGACCAACTCCTGGCCGCTGCGAGAACCGCGAAGCCAAAAGACGCCCGCGCGCAGAAGCTCATCGAGGACCTTAAAGATTGGAATGGCATTGCCGATGCCCATTCACCTGAGGCCTCTTTCCTGCACGCCACGCGGAGCGCCGCCCTCGATTTGCTCCTCGAGCCTTTTCTGGGCAAAGATACCAGCCTCTACCAGTGGCGCAGTACTGCCTTCCTTCAGAAAACTCTTACGGATCGCCCTGCGAAATGGCTTCCATCCGCATA
>Ga0209802_1003016_pt1 | contig 11433 bp, 12 predicted proteins | sample GraSoiAngelo_129_FD_185886 | JGI IMG/M metagenome (GOLD analysis project Ga0209802, IMG submission 185886) | Grasslands soil microbial communities from the Angelo Coastal Reserve, California, USA - 14_0927_12_40cm (SPAdes) (version 2) | ecosystem: Environmental > Terrestrial > Soil > Grasslands ... | reverse complement strand
GCACGATCAAGAAGCGGCTGCCGCTCGACGAGCACTACACGACGGAGTTCACGCCCGTGCGTCTATGAGGCGCATCGACCTTCACTGCTATCCCGGCACGCAGGAGTGGATCACCGCCCAGGGCCCGTTCGTCGAGGCGCTCGGCAAGTACTGGAACCGCGCGTGGACGGCGAAGACGGAGCACGAGGTGGTCAAGGATTTTGCCGACGCCGGCGTGGAGGCGGTGCTGGTCGCCTTCGACATCGAGACCGCGGTGGCCACGCCGCCGTGCACCAACGAGTACGTGGCAGCGATGCGCGACAAGTATCGCGATCGGATCATCCAGGCGTGGGCGTCGGTCGATCCGTTCAAGGGCGAGGTGGCCATCCGCCAGGCGACCACGGCGATCCGCGATCTCCACATGCTCGGCTTCCACTTCCACCCGATCATGGGCCGCTTCGCGATGGACGATCGTCGGTTCTATCCGCTGTGGGAGACCATCGCGGGGCTTGGCGTGCCCGTGATGATCGACGTGGGCACGACCGGCATGGGCGCGGGCCTGCCCGGCGGCCTGGGCGCGAAGATCCGGCACGCGCATCCGCTGGCCATCGACGAGCTGGCCGCCGATTTTCCGACGCTGACCATCGTCGCCGCCCATCCCGGCTGGCCGTGGATCGACGAGATGACGGCGGTCGCGCTCCACAAGGGCAACGTCTTCTGGGAGCTCTCGGGCTGGGCGCCGAAATATTTCCCGGAGAGCCTCAAGCGCGATGCCCGCGGCCGGCTCCAGGACAAGATCATGTTCGGCAGCGACTATCCGAGCCTTCCATACGCTCGGCTGCTGCGCGAGTGGGACGAGCTCGGCTTGCCGGCCGACGTCATGGAGAAGGTCTTCCACCAGAACGCCGAGCGAGTGCTGGGGCTCTGATGGACCTGCGCGGCAAGGCGGCGCTCGTGACCGGATCGGCCACCGGCATCGGCCGCGCGACGGCGCTGGCCCTGGCCAGGCGCGGCTGTCACGTCGTCGTCAACTACACGCGGAGCGAGGCCGAGGCGAAGGCGACCGTGCGCGACGTGGAGGCGCTCGGCGTCCGCGCGCTGCTCCACCGGTGCGACGTGGCCTATGACGCCGCGGTCCACGGCATGGTGAACGCCTGTGAGCGGGAGCTGGGCCGGCTCGACGCCCTGGTCAACGCTGCCGGCACGACGCACTTCGCCGCCGCCGACGATCTGGAGGCGATCACGCCCGAGATCTGGGATCGTATCTTCAACGTCAACGTCCGCGGCACGTTCTTCGCCATCCGCGCTGCCGCGCCACTGCTCAAGCGGTCCGGCAACGGAGCCGTCGTGAACCTGGCGAGCATCGCCGGCCTTCGCCCGGCCGCCCAGGTCATTCCGTACGCCGCCAGCAAGGCCGCCATCGTCAACATGACGATGTCCTTCGCGCGCATCCTGGCGCCGAAGGTCCGCGTCAATGCCGTCGCGCCCGGCTGGCTGGAAGGCCGGTGGATGGAGACCGCGCTCGGCGCCGACTATCACCGCCTGATGGACCGCCGTGCCGACCGCACCCCGCTCGGCCGCGTGGCGACTGCCGACGACGTCGCGCAGACCATCGTCGGCCTCATCGCCGACAACGACTTCGTCACCGGGCAGACGGTCGTGATCGACGGCGGGTATTCGATCGTGGCGTAGCGAACGTTGCGGATCATCAACAAGAGCGGTAGCGTCGTCAGGCGAAGTGTCATTCTGGATCGGCAAAGGAGAATCCGATCATCGCGACTCTGTGCTCAATGTTGGTCGTCTTCGCGATGTTCGCATTCACGGCGACGCCCGCGGTGGCGCAAACGTCGATCGATCCGCAATCCCTGGTCGGCGAATGGTCGGGGAAATGGTCGGGGATCTGGGGGACAGCGAGCACGACGTTGAGCGGCGACTACGTCCTCAGGATCAGGAAGGTCGAGGGAGAGAAAGTCTTCGGGGAAGTGGAGTGGACGGGCCGAGGCACGCAGAAGACCAATTTGATCGGGACGTTCGACGGGCGCCGCCTGACGTACGGGAATGCCGAGCTGATCGTGGAGGGCAATCACATGGCCGGCGGTCGGGCCGTACAAGACTTCCCTCGGGGGATCAAGATCGATCTCACCAAGGAGAAGTAGGGAGGAGAAGATGAAACGGCCAGAAGCGCCGACGGCGACGCTTCCCCGGCAGGAGCTCGAGCGCCTGTGGGAGGAGCACCTCAAAGGCGAGTTCGAGACCAAGGACGTCGAGGCCACGCTGGCCACCATGGTCGACGATGCCCACGTCAACCACATGCCGGTGAACACCGGAGGCCGCGGGAAAGACGCGTTGCGAGCCTTCTATCGCGACGACTTCATTCCCGCCTGGCCCGACGACTTGCAGATGACGCCGGTGAACCGCGTCGTCGGCGACGGCCAGCTCGTGGACGAGCTGCGGCTGGCCTTCACTCACGACCGGCCGATGCCCTGGTTCTTGCCGAACGTACCGCCGACGTGGAAGAAGGTCGAGCTCGACGTGGTGGTGGTCGTGCAGTTCCGCGGCGACAAGCTCGCCACCGAGCGGATCTACTGGGATCACGCCGCCGTCCTGCGCCAGGTGGGTCTCTTGAAGCGCTGATGGCCCTCGACGGCGTCGTTCCGTTTCCTCCCGACTTCGTCGCTCGCTATCGAGCCAAGGGCTACTGGGAGGACCGGTCGCTCGCCGGCGTCTTCCAGGACGTCTTCGCGACGTTCGCCGGGCGAACCGCGCTGATCGCCGGTTCCGAGCACATCACGTATCGCGAGCTGGCGGGTCGCGTCGAGCGCCTGGCGAGCCACTTCCTCGAGCTCGGACTGCGCCCGCTCGATCGTGTGGTGGTTCAACTCCCGAACGTGCCAGAGTTCGTCAGCGTCTACTTCGCCCTCCAGCGCGTCGGGGCGATCGCGGTCATGGCGCTGCCGCCTCACCGGTATCGCGAGATCAAATATTACGTGGAGCTGACCGAAGCCGTCGCGTACGTGATCCCTGACCGGGCCGGTGACTTCGACTTCGTCGAGCTGGCGCGGAGGATCACGAGCGAGTGCCGGTCGCTGCGCCATGTGGTCGTGGCCGGTGAGGCGCCGCCCGGCATGGTCTCCCTCGCGACCTGTCTCTCCACCGAGAGCCGAGTCCCCGCGTCGGCGCTGGGCGACGTCACGATCGATTCGATGGATCCGGCTGTGCTCCAGCTCTCGGGGGGCACCACGGGAGTGCCCAAGCTGATCCCGAGGCTCCACAACGACTACGTCTACAACTCGAAGACGGCGGCGACGATGGTTGACGTGCGACCCGGCGACGCGCTGCTGGTCGTGCTGCCGATCGCCCACAATCTGCCACTCGCCTGTCCCGGCATCCAGGGCTTTTTCTTGCGCGGCGCGCGCGCCGTGCTGAGCTCGAGCGTGCGCGCACAGGACGTCTTCTCGCTGATCGAGCGCGAGCGGGTCACCCATCTGGCGGTGGTGCCGGCGCTGTTGATCCGCTGGATCAACGACCCGGCGATCAGCCGCTACGACCTGTCGTCGGTCCGCGTGGTCCAGAGCGGCGGACAGCGGCTGCAGCCCGAGGTGAAGCGGCTCTGCGAAGCGCGCATCCCGAGTGCGACCGTCCAGGAGAACTTCGGGATGGCCGAGGGGATGCTGACGTTCGTCCGCCTCGATGATCCCTACGACGTTCGCCTGGAGACGGTCGGGCGGCCGATGTGCCCCGATGACGAGGTCAAGCTGGTCGACGACGAGGGCCGCGAAGTCGCCGACGGCGAGGTCGGTGAGCTGGCGGTGCGGGGACCGTACACGCTGCGCGGCTACTACCGGGCGCCCGAGCACAACGCGCGCGTCTTCACGCCCGACGGCTTCTATCTCTCCGGCGACCTGATGCGGCGCCATCCGTCCGGCAACTTCGTCGTCGAAGGTCGCAAGAAGGACCTGATCAACCGGGGCGGGGAGAAGATCAGCGCGGAGGAGATCGAGAGCCTGATCCTCTCGCACCCGGCCGTGCAGAACGTCGCGTGCGTGCCCATGCCCGATCCGATTCTCGGCGAGCGCACGTGCGCGTTCGTGGTGCCGCGCCGAGGCCAGCGCGTCACGTTGCCCGAGATCGTCGAGCACCTCACCGAGGCCGGCATCGCGAAGTTCAAGCTACCCGAGCGCCTGGAGCTGATCGACGAGCTGCCGCTCTCGCCGTTCGGCAAGGTCTCCAAGGTCACGCTGACGAAGCTGATCGCCGAGAGGCTGAGCCCCACGAGAACAACACCAGGCTGAGCAGCAGGGCGACCGGCGCCAGGCTGAACGGCACGGCGTACGACCCCGTGGCGTCGTAGACGAATCCCGCGAAGACGGGGCCGACCGCGGCGCCGCTCCGCCAGCCGAGCGCGAGGAGGCCGGTGATCGCGCCGAGCGCTTCCAGCCCAAAGACGTCCGGGATGGTCCGGACGAACGCGGTGTCGCCACCGCTGAAGCCCATCCCGAACACGGCCAGGACCACGAAGAGCACCTCCTGCGGCGGCCCGAACAGCAGCACGGTCAGCGCGGCGACCTCGAGGACGACGCAGATGCGCATCACGGTGCGGGCGCCCAGGTGGTCGGCCAGCGCCCCGAACCCGATGCGGCCGATGGTGGCGCCGATACCATAGGCGGTCAGCGCGAGGGAGGCGGCCGCCAGCGTGATGCCGCGGTCGCGCGAGTAGGGCACGATGTGGACGGACACCATCAGGACGACCCCGCCGAGCAGGAGCCAGCACGCCTCCAGGAACCAGAGTCGCCGGTCGCCGAGCGCCGCCACGATCGTCACGCCGCGCGGCTCCGCCTTCGACGCGGTCGCCGGGCTGATCGCGCGGCGAGGCGGATCGCGGACCACCAGCGTGGCGAGGCCGCCGACCAGGCAGAGCCAGCTTCCGAAGACGAGGAAGGTGTTGCGCCAACCGAGCCATTCGATGAGCCCGGCCGCCACCGGCCCGGCGATGATGAAGCTCACGTTGAAGCCCGACAGCACGAGGGCCAGGACGAGGCTCCGTTGACGATCGAACCAGCGCGTGATGGTGGACGAGGCGATGACGTAGAAGCCCGACGTGCCGATGCCGCCCATGAGGCCGATGAAGAGATAGAGCTCCCACAGCGAGTCGATCGTCGAGGCGAGCGTGAAGCCCGCCCCCGCCATCGCGACCGTGAAGGCCAGGATGAAGCGCGGGCCGTGGCGATCGGCGATAGCCCCCACGACGAAGGCGTTGAGGCCGCCCAGCATCAAGGCCGTCGAGAGCGCGACCGAGATGGCGCCCCGGCTCCAGCCGAAGTGCTCGGCCAGCACCGGCAGGAAGACGCCGAACGCGGCGATGGGGCTCGAGGCGCTGAACACGACGGCGAAGAGCGCGCCGGCAATCAGCCAGCGCTGGCTCACGAGCGGCGAGGCGCGCACAGAGCCTTGACGATACACGCAGTGTGGTATGCAATGCGAGTGTCGACATGGCCCAGGCCTCGCAGTGGATCGGCAAGCCCATCAAGCGCGTCGAGGACGCGCGTCTCCTGACTGGACGCGGCACCTTCATCGACGACCATCCGCCGGTGGCCAACGCGTGCCACGCGGCCATCGTCCGCTCGCCGCACGCCCACGCGCGCATCCTCGGCTACGACGTCGCGGCGACGCTGGCCACGCCGGGCGTGGTCGGCGTGATCACGGGCGAGGACGTGGCGAAAGCGTGCAAGCCATTTGGCGTGGGGGTGACGGCGCCGATTCATTACTATCCGTCGGCGACCGACAGGGCGCGGTTCGTCGGCGAGCCCGTGGCGGTCGTCGTCGCCCGCGACCGCTACATCGCCGAGGACGCCGCCGACCACCTCGTCGTCCGCTACGAGCCGCTGCCCGCGGTCGTCGATCCCGAGAAGGCGCTGGAGCCCGACGCGCCGATCCTCCACGAAGCGGTCGGCACCAACCTCGCGGGACACCGGCGGCTCGTCTACGGCGATCCCGATCGCGCCTTCGCCGAGGCCGAGGTCGTCATTCGCGAGCGCTTCCGCTTCCCGAAGTACGGCTCGACGCCGATCGAGACCTACGGCGTGATCGCGCGCTGGGACGGGCTCGACGGCGTGCTGACGATCTGGTCCAACTTCATGGGGCCGTTCATCATGCACCCGCTGGTGAGCCGCGTGCTCGGCCTGCCGGAGAACAAGCTGCGCTTCATCGTGCCGCCCGACATCGGCGGCTCCTTCGGCATCAAGTCGAGCATCTACCCGTATCTCGCGCTCATCGGCCTCGCCGCCATGAAGACCGGCGTGCCGGTGAAGTGGATCGAGGATCGGCGCGAGCACCTGACGGCCTCGTCGAGCGGAACGGACCGCGTGGCCTGGCGCGCAGTGGCCGCGGGTCGACAACGTCGGAGGCTACATTCGCAGCCCGGAGCCCGGGTGCAGCTTTCGCCCGACGGGAAACTTCGTCGGCCCGTATCGCTTCAAGAACCTCGAGGTCGACGCCTCGGTCGTGATGACCAACAAGAGCCTCACCGGGCCGAACCGCGGCTACGCCTGCGGTCACCTCTACTTCGAGACCGAAGGCATGATGGATCGTCTCGCCGAGAAGCTCGGCCTGGATCCGGCCGAGGTCCGTCGCCGGAACCTGATCCCGCCCGCGGAGCTCCCCTATCGCACGCCGACGGGCGGCTACTACGACAGCGGCGACTATCCGAAGACGTTGCAGATGGCCCTCGACATGGCCCGGTACGACGAGCTCCGGCGCGTGCAGAAGACGGCTCGCGCGGCGGGAAAGTACTTCGGGATCGGCCTGGCGCTCGCGGTCGATCCGTCGGTCTCGAACATGGGGTACGTGGCGACGGCGCTCGATCCCCAGTTCCGCGCCAAGCCGGAATATCTGCCCAAGTCGGGAGCCACCGAGTCGGCGACGGTGAAGGTCGATCCGCTGGGGCGGGTCATCGCGATCCTCGGCACGACGCCCCAGGGCCAGGGCCACCAGACGATCGTGTCGCAGATCATCGCCGACGAGCTCGGGCTCAAGCCCCAGGACATCACCGTCGTCGACGAGATGGACACGTTCACCCGTGTGTGGTCGATCTCCTCGGGGACGTACTCGAGCCGCTTCGGCTCCGTGGGCACCAGCGCCGCCGCCCTGGCCGCGCGCAAGCTGAGGGCCAAGCTCGTGGAGTACGCTGCGCACCTGATGGACGTGCCCGCCAACGACGTCGAGTTCAATGACGGCGCCGTCAGGCTGAAGCGCGGCAAGGGCCCGTCCTACACCGTCAAGGATCTGGCCGGGCGCGCCCACTGGAACACGGAGTCACTGCCCGACGGCATGGAGCCCGGGCTGCAGGCTACGGCCGTGTTTGGCTTCACCGTGGCCAAGGCCGTCGACGCCGAGGATCGCGTGAACTCGTCGAACACGTACGGGTTCATCGCCGAGGTCATGGCCGTGGAGGTGGATCCGGACACGGCGCAGATCACGATCGTGCGCTACGTCACCGTCCACGACGCGGGGACCATCATCAACCCGATGATCGTCGAGGGCCAGATCTACGGCGGAGCCCTGCACGGCCTCGGCGGCGCGCTGTACGAGGAGTTGCGGTACGACGACGACGGCCAGTTCCTGACTGGCAGCTTCATGGACTACCTGGTGCCGACGGCCAGCGAGGCGCCGACGATCGAGATCGCCCACCTCTCGTCGCCGTCGCCGCTGACGACGCTCGGCTCCAAGGGGCTGGGCGAATCGTCGTCGATGACCGTGCCGGCCGTGATCGCCAACGCGGTGAGCGACGCGCTCACGCCGCTCGGCGTCCGCATCACGGAGCTGCCGATGACACCCGACCGCCTGTGGCGCTCGATCCGCGAGGCGAGGGAGAAGAAGGACTCGTGAAACCACCGAAGTTCGACTATCACGCGCCGAAGACGGTGGACGAGGCGCTGGCGTTGCTCACCCGCTACGACGGCGAGGCGAAGATCCTGGCCGGCGGCCAGAGCCTGATGCCGCTGCTCAACTTCCGCCTGAGCCGGCCGGCAGCACTGGTCGACCTCAACCGGATCCCGACCCTGGCCTATATAAAGGAAGTGGACGGAAGTGTCAGATTCGGCGCCATGACCCGCCAGCGCGCGATCGAGTTCTCACCCGTCGTGGCCAAGCGGCTGCCGTTGCTCACCGAGGCGACGCGCTGGGTCGGCCACCTGCCGATCCGGACGCGCGGGACGATCGGTGGCTCGATCGCCCATGCGGATCCCTCGGCTGAATACCCGGCGGTCCTGACCGCGCTCGACGGCGAGGTCGTCGCGCGAGGGCCGAAGGGCGAGCGCGTGCTGAAGCCGCGCGACTTCTTCCACACGTACCTCACCACGAGCCTCGCCGCCGACGAGATCCTCACCGAGGTGCGACTGCCCGCCACGCCGGCGGGCGCCGGATTCGCGTTCGAGGAGTTCTCGCGGCGTCACGGCGACTTCGCGATCATCGGCATCGCGGCCGTGATCGTGCGCGAGGGGAGTCGGTGCACGATGGCGCGGCTGGCGACGGCTGGCGCGGGGCCGATCCCGGTTCGCCTGCGCGCGGCCGAGGAGATCCTCGAGCGTGAAGGCCTCGGCGACGAGGCCATCGCGCGGGCCGCGGCGAAAGCTCAGGAGCTGGTGCAGCCCGATGGCGACATCCACGCGTCGGCCGACTACCGGCGTCATCTGACCGGCGTGCTCACCGGGCGCGCCGTCAAGCGGGCGCTGACCAAGGTGGCGAGATGAACGAGCCCGTGACCGTCCGCTTGAAGGTCAACGGCGTCCAGCACGAGGGGCGCTGCGAGCCGAGGAAGCTCCTCGTCGATTTCCTACGTGAAGACCTCGGGCTCACCGGCACGCACGTGGGCTGTGAGCACGGGATCTGCGGCGCGTGCACCATCCTGTTCAATGGCGAGGCCGCGCGCTCCTGCATCATGCTCGCGGTCCAGGCCGAGGGCGCCGAGCTCCGGACGATCGAAGGCCTGATGGAGAACGGCAAGCTTCACCCGTTGCAGGAGGCCTTCCACGAGCACCACGGGCTCCAGTGCGGCTTCTGCACGCCGGGCATGCTGATGACCGCGCTCGATTTCCTGCGCGTGAAGCCCGAGCCGACGGAGGCCGAGATCCGCGAGGGCATCTCCGCGGTGCTCTGCCGGTGCACGGGCTACCAGGGCATCATCAACGCCGTCAAGGCGGCGGCACCCGTGATGCGCGGGAGCTAGATGGCGGGCCGGACGCAGCGAAACTTCGCGAAGACGTACGGGTACCGGGCCTGGTACCAGTTCCGAAAGCTCGGGCGGATGAGGTCCGATGCCGTCGCCCACGAGGCGCCCTTCAGCACGTAGTGCTTACCGTCGAAGAAATCCGCCGAGTACCCCGGATATCCCGGGATGTAGGCGTCGAATCCGGGGAACGGCTCGAAGAGGCTCTCGGTCCATTCCCAGCCGTTGCCCACCAGCTCGTGCACTCCCCATGCGCTCGCGCCATCGGGATGAGAGCCGACGGGGTCGGGGGACCATCGCGTGAAATCGAAGTTGCCGTGTCGACTCGTTGGGGGGTCGTCGCCCCAGGGAAAGGCGCGCTCGTCGCCGCTCGGGTCAGGGTCGCCGAACGCGGCTCGGTGGAACTCGGCCTCGGTCGGAAGGCGCGCTCCACTCCAGCGCGCATAGGCCTGCGCCTCGGCGAGGCTCACGTAAACCGGCCAGGCCCCGGCGTCCGACAGCGGGATGACGTCGAACAGCGTCCGGTAGAGCCAGGCGCCGTCCTGCCTGGTCCAGCCGAGCGGAGCGCTCAGGCCCATGCGGGTCTTCCACGCCCAATCCGCCTCTCTCCAGAACGCCGGCTGATCGTACGCGCCGCTGTCGACGAAGTATCGGAACTGCTCGTTCGTCACCGGCGTCGAGTCGATCACGAACGCGGGAACCTCGACCCTCGTCAATGGGAATTCGTTGTCCCAGCCAAAATCGAGGTCACCGAAGGAGGCCCCGAGGGTCGCTTTGCCCTCGGGTATCACCACGCTTCGTGGCCATACGCCGTTTCCGCTGGGGTACGCGACGTCGGGTGGCCGAAGCTTCTGGTCGGGATGGAGCTGCTGCACGATGTAGAGGAGCGTCTCCTGATGCATCAGCTCGTGCTCGATCGCCATCGAGAGCACGCGATTGTGCTCGGCCATGAGGCTCGTCGGCGCGTGCGCGGCGACGTCGCCGAGGGACTCGACGATCGCGCTCCGCACGCGGTCGCGATACACGATGACGTCGTCGAGCGCCGGCCAGCGCTCGGGCACGTCCGGATGCGCGTGACAGCGCGAGGGGTCGTCCACGTCGGGATCGATGCCTCGGTCGAAGATTTCGTCGAAGCGGGGATCGAACGACGGGCGCTGAAGGACTCCGCGGCAAATGTGGTTCCACGCGAATGCCGGGAGATGGCCCACGTAGAAGATGAACGGGTGCCGCAGGGCGATGGGGCGTGACTGCATCGCGTCGCGCGCGACCAGACCGAAGAGCATGTCGGTCCTGCGCCATGCGGTCGTGAAGCGATCGCGGAAGGACATCGGCCCTCTCTCGAGGTCAACAATAGAGGGTCGTCACCCGGAGACAAGTCGGTTCTTCCGATACGAACCCGACTGCAGACGGCCTCAGCGTCGATGCCTCGTCTCTTCCCGCGTCAAGATCGGGCTCCGACGATGCGCGCGCGCAACGACCATCGAAAGTTCCGATCGGGCGGCGGTCTGAGCGGCGGCTCGGACGTCAGCCGGCGCTGCCGAGCAGGAAGCTCACCACCAGCTCGACGAGGATGATGCCGGCGATCACGGTGTAACGACGCAGGCCGTGTCCGACGATGGCCGCGTGGATGGCCCGCGGAGCGTCGCCGTCTGGGGACGACGTTCCTGTCCAGACGAGCTCGTCCCTCCACTGTTCCTTCCAGGCCCGGGGTGGGGTCTCCGAGACCGAGGCCACGGATCGATGTCCTCCTCGCGCGTCAGGTCGCGTTGACGAGAGACGCGAGCCATTCACGCGCACGAGCGCGCGATGACGGCTCACGCCGAGCGGTTCACCGCGTCAGACGGACGGAGGACTAGAGCTCGGGCGGGACGAACGGGGTCGTCGCGAAGAGCGGAAGCGATGGCGTGGCGTCGAAGAGCGTCGCCGATCCCGTCACCGGCAACGACACGAGACGCTCGCGCGGGCCGGCAAGGGCGGGAAAGTTGGCCCAGGAGACCCGCGCGCTGTGCGACTTGGCGTCGGTTCGAAGGCCCGGGATGCCGCCGGCCCAGTGAAGAGTCGGCGCGACGACGAGCACGACCACGAGCAACGCGAGCAGGCAGCGGAGTTACCCACTGCCCCGCGGGAAGTCAAGGAACGCTCGGCGCGCCTCGCTCGCGCCAGAGCTGTTCGAGCGCCCGCCGCGCCACCTTGCCGCGCTCAGTCTTGGGGATGGCGTCCACCACGATGAC
>Ga0209802_1003015_pt1 | contig 11435 bp, 12 predicted proteins | sample GraSoiAngelo_129_FD_185886 | JGI IMG/M metagenome (GOLD analysis project Ga0209802, IMG submission 185886) | Grasslands soil microbial communities from the Angelo Coastal Reserve, California, USA - 14_0927_12_40cm (SPAdes) (version 2) | ecosystem: Environmental > Terrestrial > Soil > Grasslands ... | reverse complement strand
CAGCGCGTGCTGGCGAAGAACTCGAGCACGTCGGATCGGCTCAGCAAGCCGACCATCTTGCCGCGCTTGATCACAGGAACCCGCCGGATGCGCTCTCCGATCAAGAGTCGCGCCGCCTCGTCGATGCCTGTGTCCTCGCTGACCGTGATGACGTGCGAGCTCATGATGTCGCGCGCGACCTTTCCCTTCTTCGAGAACACGTCGACCTCGGAGACGATCCCGGCCACATGCCCGTCGGTTCCGACCACCGGCGCCCCCGTGATCCGCTTGGAGGCGAGTGTGGTCGCGATCTCATCGATCGGGGTGTCCTCGCGAAAGGAGATCACGTTGCGCGTCATCACCTCTTTGACCGGGATCATGGGTGACTCAGCAGTTTAGACACCGTCTCGAGGTTGGCGTTGCCGCCGGTGAGCACCAATCCAATTCGGCGCCCTCGCAGCTTTCCAGAGACAAAAGCAGCCAGCGGCATTGCGCCGGTCGGTTCGAGGGCGAGGTGGAGGCGCGTCCAGGCCAGCTTCACGGCGCCGGCGATATCGTCCTCAGATACGGTCACGATCTCGTCGACGAGTCCGTGACCGAACATCACCTCGAAGTTGCGCTCGCCGATCGCGGTGGTCCGCACGCCGTCCGCCAGCGTCGCCGGCGCGCGGTCGAGCGTCTGGATTTTGCCCGTCTTCCAGCTTCGGTAAGCATCGTCGGCCACCGCAGGTTCCACACCTACAACCCGAACTGAAGCGTCGTGACTCTTGGCCGCGATCGCGGTGCCCGACAGCAGGCCACCGCCACCGACTGGTGTCGCGACCAGATCGATCGTCGGCTCATCCTCGAATAGCTCGAGGCCGGCGGTGCCCTGGCCATGGATCACGTTCCAATCATCGAAGGGGTGCACGAGCGTCAGCTGTCGCTCGGTCATGACCTCGCGAAGTCGCCGCTCACGATTCGCGAACGTGATGCCGTCCTGCATGACCTCCGCACCCAACGCCCGCGTCGCCGCCACCTTGGCGGGGTTGGCATCCTCGGGGATGAGGATGAGGGCAGGCAGGCCGACTGTCTTCGCGGCCAGCGCCACCGCCTGCGCATGGTTGCCCGAGCTCACGGCGATCACGCCTTTCGGGCGCGAACCGGTCTCGACCAGTGACAAAACCGCATTGAATGCGCCGCGTGGCTTGAAGGAACCGGTGACCTGAAAGCACTCCGCCTTCAGAAGCAGCGATGGGTCGAAGTCAGTAGAAAGAGCGGGCGTTCGCCGCACGTAGGGCCGGATTCGCGCGGCCCCCTCACGCAGTGCCGTGGCGTGCTGGTCGAGGAATCCGCTCAAGCCACGGCCGATTCGCGCTCGATCGCAGGTCTCGGCCGCCGGCCCCGCAGGTTCGTGAGCACCACCCCGCCAAGAATGACAACCATGCCGGTGACGATCGGAAGACTGAGGCTCTCGTGAAGCAGGACGATGCCCCAGAACACCGCCGTGATCGGGACCACGAAAGTGACCCCGGTCGCGCGCACCGGACCGAGCGTGTTCATCGTGTAGTAGTAGAGCAAGTACGCGACCCCGGAGCCGAACACCCCCAGAGCAATCACAGCGGCCATCGAGATGAAAGCGAGATGAACCTGGGGCACCGAAGGTGCGGCAAACGGGATGGCGATGAGCGCGGTCAGCGCGAGCTGACCGAGGCTTTGCTCGTACACGCTCATGCCGCGCAGCTTGGTCCGCTGGTAGAGGGCGCTGACCGCATAAGACATCGCCGCCGCCAGGACTGCCAAGCCGCCCAGGACGTTGCCTGTCAGGCCGTGGGTCGAGATGTCGGGAAAGACAAGGATGATCACGCCCAAGATCCCAAGCAGAACGCCGACGTAGTTGTGGATGCTCGGCCGTTCGGCCGGGATGACCCAGTAGATGAAGATCGCGGCCCATAGGGTGGTGGTCGAGTTCAGGATGCTGGCAAGACCGCTCGAGATGTGCTGCTCGCCCCACGCGATGGCAACCCATGGGAAGAGCGCGTTGGCAAACGCCATGAAGATGAACGACGGCAGTCTTTTCTTCCAGCTGTCCCCACCGAGTGGCCGGCCCATGGCGCGCATGATCACGGCCAAAGCGAGCGTGCCCGAACCGGCGCGAATCAGCACGAGGACCGTCGGGCTCATGTCGTGCACGCCGACCTTGATGAATAGGAAGGAAGCTCCCCAGATCAAGCCAAGCGTGGCAAACGCCACGTAGGGCAGCAGCAGCCGGCGTTCAGACACGGGTGGGCCAGTCGTCCGTCGAGAGCACGAGTGTGACCGGGCCGTCGTTTTCGATGCTCACACGCATGACTGCTCCAAAGTTCCCGATTTTGGTCTCTATTCCGCGCTCGTTGAATCGCTGGACAAACGCGAGATACAGCTCCTCCGCGCGCTTTGGGTCGCCGGCTTTCAGCAGACTCGGGCGGCGTCCGCGACTCATATCGGCGAACAGCGTGAACTGCGACACGATCAGCGCCGAACCCTTGACGTCTTCGAGGCTCAAGTTCATCCTGCCTGCTTCGTCCGCGAAGACGCGCAGGTCGATGACCTTGTCCGCGAGCCGCCGCACAGCTGTTTCATCGTCATCCGCTCCCGCACCCACCAACAACACGAATCCGGGGCCGATGGTTGCAGCTTGTTTGGTTCCAGCGTCGTCCCAGGTCACGGCCCCCGAGGCCACGCGCTGAGCGACGATCCTCAACTAGTGGTCTGGTCGGGAATGAGCCCGACAAGGCGCGGCCTCGGCGGCCCGAGCCAAGGAGCCACGACACTCAATCGATTTTGGGGCCGAAGTGCGGCTCCGCGTGAATCAGCGAATCGATGTAGCGGAATCGCTCGTAGCGGTGCTGCAGCAGATCCGGCGCCGGCTGCGCCAGCAGCGGCTGAAGGTGGCGCACCAGCGCTTCGTCGAGCGCCCGCGCCGCCGCGTCGAAGTCGAGGTGAGCTCCGCCTTCGGGCTCGGTGACGACCTCCTCCACCACACCCATCGCCAGCAGGTCCCGCGAGGTTAGCTGCAGCTGCTCGGCAGCCTCGACCTTGCGCGAGTTGTCGCGCCAAACGATCGAGGCGGCGGCTTCCGGCGACGCCACCGAATAGATCGAGTTCTCGAGCATGATCACGCGGTCGGCGACGCCCATCCCAAGCGCACCGCCGCTCCCGCCCTCGCCGATCACTGCGGCGACTATCGGCACGGGGATGCGAAACCAGTCCATGATCGCCTTCGCGATGGCGGCCGCAATGCCGCGCTCCTCGGCGCCGGCGCCGGGATATGCCCCGGGAGTGTCGATGAGGCTGATGATCGGGAACCCGAACTTGGCCGCGTGATTCGCCAGGCGTATTGCCTTGCGATAACCCTCGGGGTGCATCATGCCCCAGTTCCGGGCGACCCTTTCCTTCAGGCTCCGTCCCTTCTGGTGACCCAGGAACACGGTCGTGCGGCCATGCCACGTCCCGACCCCGCCGACGAGGGCTGGATCGTCGGCGGACAGACGGTCGCCGTGCAGCTCGATAAAATCCGGCGCGAGACGCCGGATGTAGTCGAGCGAGTAGGGCCGGTTGGCATGACGGGCGAGCTCGACAACCTGCCACACCGTCAGCGTCGTCGCCTCTGGCCGCCGGCCGTGTCTCGTCATGGGTACATCTCCAGCAGGTGCACGAGCAGGCGTCGAAGCTCCGTGCGCGACACCACGATGTCGACCTGGCCGCGCGCGAGCTGGAACTCCGCGCTCTGAAAACCTGCCGGCAGGTCGGCGTAAGTCGCCTGCTTGATCACTCGCGGGCCGGTGAATCCGATGGCCGCGCCAGGCTCGGCGATGTTGATGTCCGCCAGCAGCGCCAGCGAGGCCGCGGTGCCGCCGAAAGTGGGGTCAGTGAGGACGGAGAAGAACGGGACGCCGGCGGCATGCACACGGCCCACCGCCGCGTTGACCTTCGCCATCTGCATCAGCGCGAGCACGCCTTCCTGCATCCTGGCTCCGCCTGACGCAGACACGAGCAGATACGGCAAGCCCGACGCAGCGGCCTGCTCCATGCCACGCGCCAGCCGCTCGCCGGCGACGATGGAAAGCGTGCCGCCAATAAAGCGGAAGTCGAACGCCGCCAGCCAGATCGCGCGTCCGCCAAGCGTGCACGTGCCTGTGCGCACGGCCTCGTTCAGGCCATCCTCGGCCAGCTGGTCGATGGTCGACTGGTAAGACTTGGGCACCTTCCAGTTCAGGAGATCGTGGGAGCGCACATCGCCCCAGCGCTCTTTCCAGGATCCGCGATCCGCGACCAACGCGATCCAGGCGTCCGCGCCAAGCCGGAAATGGTGGCCGCAATCACATACGTAGGTGTGCTTGCGGAGCACCTCGGGGTCGAGTCCGACACCGCAGCCTGGACAGTTCGTGGGCAGCGTGATCGGGGGCAGCTTGGCCCCCGCGATGCGAACCTCGGAGTGTGTCTTCGCGAGCTCCATTTAGTGTCCGACCTCGAAGCTCCGCCGCATATTTCGCGGCACCGGCGGCCGGAGCCAAGGAGACACGCTCGCAGGCGAGGGAGCGCAATACGTGGTGGGGTCCCCGCCTCGTGGTGGCGGGGCTGCCGACCGAGCGCGCACAGGAATCGACGCAGGCTTCGGGGCCGCAGGCCCGCGGCCGCCTAGGCTGCGAAGATGCAAGGAGCTTCCGGGGGCGGACACTATAACGACAGGCCTCCATCGACCGCGATGACCTGGCCCGTGATGAAACCCGCCTTCTCTGAGCAGAGAAACGCCACCGCCGCCGCAACCTCGTCGGCGGTCGCTTCGCGCTTGATCGGCGTCATCTTGACCAGCTCCCCTACCATCTCATCGGTCAGCGACCCGGTGGTGAGCTCGGTGCGGACGTAGCCTGGCGCCACGGCGTTGCATGTGATGTTGCGCGAACCGTACTCGCGTGCGACAGACTTGGTGAACCCGATCAGGCCCGCCTTCGCCGCGGCGTAGTTTGTCTGGCCCGCGTTGCCGGTCAAGCCGACGATGGACGAGATGTTGACGATGCGGCCCCAGCGCGCGCGCATCATGCCGCTCATGATGGCCGCTTTCGTGGTTGCGAAGGCCGACAGGAGGTCCGTGCGGATGAGGTCTTCCCAATCCGCCGGCGCCATCTGGATCAGCAGCTTGTCGCGCACCGCGCCGGCGTTGTTGACCAGCACGTCGACGCGGCCGATCGCCTTCACCATCGTGTCGACCTGGCCCGGGTCAGCGACGTCGGCCTGGTGCGCTGTCGCGCCGGGTAGCGACGCCGCGGTCTCCTCCGCCGCGGCCTTGTCCGAGCGGTAGTTCACAACCACCTTCGCGCCCATTCCGGCCAGGGCCTGGCTGATGGCGCGCCCGATACCCTTGCCACCGCCCGTGACCAGGGCGGTCTTACCGTCTAAATCGCGGCTCATGCGGTGGCGGGTTGGTCAGCGAAGTCTATGAACAGCTCCTCGGCGTTCCACGTGTCTACGCCAGGGATGTGCTTCGCCGCCAGGCTCGCGAGCACTCGACCCGGGCCGAGCTCGACGACCGTCTTCACCTTCATCGCCCGCATCGACACCATCGTCCGCGCCCAGTCGACCTGGCGCAGCATCTGCTGGCGCAGCTCTTCCTGAAGGGCGGCCACGGTGCGCATCGCCTCGCCCGATGCGTTCGCGAGGACCGGGATGGACGGCGCGGTGAACTGCAGGCGGTCGACCACCTTGCGAAATGCCGCAGCGGCGCCGGCCATCAAGGGCGAGTGGGCGGGCAGCGGGATCGTGAGGATCAGCGCGCGGCGGGCGCCGGCTGCAAGGGCGAGGCGCTCGGCCTCTTCCACGGCCGCCGTCTCGCCAGAAAGCACGAACTGCACATCCGCATTTCGATTGGCGATCCACAGCCTGCCCTTGGCTGAAGCCTTCTGCCGGATCTGCTCGACCCGGGCCTCGTCGAGACCTACGATCGCGATCATTCCGCCGGGCTGCTCGTCGGCGGCGTGCGCCATGATCCGTCCGCGCTCCTTGACCAATAAGAGCGCCGTTTCCCACGGGATGGCACCGGCGGCAGCGAGCGAGGCGATCTCACCCAGGCTGTGGCCGGCGGTGACGCTGACGCTTTCGAATCCGTAGCTCTCGCGCCACACCTCGTAAGCGGCCCAGCACACGGTCATCACGCACGGCTGGATCACGTCGGTACGGTTGAGCTCCTCGACGGGACCCTCGAAGCACAGCTGGCGCACCGGCATCTGCAAGACCTCCTCGGCGCGTTCGAACACCCGGCGCGCGGCCGGGTAACGGTCGTGGAGGTTGCGTCCCATCCCCGGCTTCTGCACGCCCTGGCCGGGGAAGAGCAGCGCGATCGGTCCGTTCAGGCTGATCATGATTTACTGCCCACGACTTACACCCAGGTCATCAAGCACGCTCCCCACGTCAGCCCCGAACCGAAGCCCGCGAGCAGAACGTGGTCGCCACTCTTGACGCGCCCCATACGGATTGCTTCCTCCAGCGCGAGCGGGATCGATGCGCTCGAGGTGTTTCCGTACTCGTCGATGTTGATCGCGACGCGCTCGAGCGGAAGCCCGATGCGACGCGCCGCGGCGTCGATGATGCGGTAGTTGGCCTGGTGCGGCACCCAGAGGTCGATGTCTTCCAGCGCGATGCCCGCCGTGGCGCACACCTCGGTCGCCTGGCGGATGAAGATGTCGACCGCGAACTTGAAGACGTCCGGGCCCACCATGTCGATGTAGGGCGTCGCGTCCTTCGCCGCGTACGCGCCCTTTTCGATGTTGCCGCACGTGACCTGCGCGAAGCCGCGGCCGTCGGAGCCAAGGCACCAGCTTTTGAAGCCGGCGCCGGTGGGAGCCGGGCGAACCACCGCGGCGCCCGCGCCGTCGCCGAAGATGACGGCCGTGCCGCGGTTGGAGTAGTTGAGCATTCGCGAAAGCACCTCGGCACCGATCACCAGCACGGTGTCGGCGCGCTCGGAGGCGATGTAGCTGTCGGCGATCGAAAGCGCGTAAACGAAGCTCGAGCACGCGGCCAACGTGTCCCAGGCCACCGAGCCAGGAGCGTTGAGCTCGTTCTGCACCCTGCACGCCACGGACGGAAACGGACCGTCTGGCGATGAGGTGCCGACAAGGATCATGTCGAGCTCCTCGGCCGAGACGCCCGCCGCATCGAGCGCGCCGCGCGCGGCTTTGGTCGCCAGCTCGAACGTCGTCGTGCCCGGCTCGGCGATGTGGCGGCGGTGGATGCCCGTGCGCTCGGTGATCCATTTGTCGGAGGTGTCCATCATCTTTTCGAGGTCGAAGTTGTTGATGATCTTGTCCGGCGCGTAGACGCCCACCCCTGCGATAGCGCTCGGCCGGCCCTTGGCCTTGAACGAGCGCAATGGAACTGCGTCGGATCGCGTGCGGTACGCGTTCGTGATCGCCATCTCGCCTACGCCTCCAACCGCTCGGCGGTCTTTTGCTCCAGGAATTTCCAGAGGTCGCCGATGACCTTCATCCTCTCGAGCTCTTCCTCGGAAAGCTCGACGTCGTACTTGTCCTCGATCGCGGCGATCAGCTCAACGAGGTCGAGCGAGTCGGCGGCGAGGTCGCGCTGAAAACTCTTGTCCATCTGCACCTGATCCGGCTCGATACCCAGGATTTCGGCGGCGAGATCTTGAAGTTCTTTGAAGTCAAGCTGGGTTGCCATCGGCAATCCTCCTAATTAATTCCCCACGAACTCAGAGGCTGCGCCTTGAGTTCGCGAGGACCCCTTGGCCTCCGGGGCTTTGATGACGAGGCTCGCGTTATGGCCGCCGAAGCCGAACGAGTTCGACAGGGCCGCCTTGAGATCCGCCTTGCGCGCTTTGTTGGGTACGTAGTCGAGGTCGCATTCCGGATCGGGATCGTCGAGGTTGATGGTCGGTGGCAGCAGGCCGCGGTCGAGAGCGAGGATGCAGGCCGCCGCCTCGATGGCGCCCGCGGCCCCGAGCAGGTGGCCGTGAACCGACTTCGTCGAGCTCACTGCGAGCTTGTAGGCGTGGTCGCCGAACACCGCCTTGATGGCTTTGGTCTCGGCGACGTCGCCCAGCTTGGTGGAGGTGCCATGCGCGTTGACATAACCGACATCGGCCAGGTCGACGCCGCTCTTCTCTATCGCTTTCCGCATGGCGCGGATCGCGCCCTTGCCCTCGGGCTGAGGCGCGGTGAAGTGGTACATGTCCGCGCTGGCGCCGTAGCCCGAGATCTCCGCCAGGACGCGAGCACCCCGCGCTTTGGCGTGGTCCAGGTCCTCGAGCACCAGCATCACGGAGCCTTCGCTCATGACGAACCCGTCGCGGCCGAGGTCGAACGGCCGGCATGCTTTCTCCGGTTCGTCATTCCGCTCGCTCGTGGCCTTGATCTGGCAGAACGCACCCATCGTCAAGGGCGTGATCGTGGCCTCTGCGCCGCCGGCCAGCATCGCCACCGCGTCACCACGCTTGATGATCTCGGATGCCTCGCCGATGCCGTGCGACCCCGATGCGCAGGCGCTGACGATCGCGTAGTTCGGGCCGCCGGCGTGCGTGTGGATGGCGACGATTCCAGCCGCCATGTCCGCGATCATCATCGGCACGGTGAACGGGCTGATCCGCTTCGGCCCGCGCTCCATGAGAGCCGTGTGGCTCTTCTCGATCTCCTCCATGCCGCCGATGCCCGAGCTCACGATCACGCCTACGTCGTCGGGATCCATCTCACCAGGCTCGAGGCCCGACTGCGCCAACGCCTGCTTCGAAGCAGCCAGCGCGAACTGGCAGTACCGCCCGATGTGCCGGGCGGTCTTGCGGTCCATGTACTCCTCCGCGTTGAAGCCCTTGACCTCGCCGGCGATCTTGGTGTCGAAGTTGGTGGTGTCGAAATGCGTTATCCGGCCGACTCCAGAAACCCCTTCGACCATGTTCGACCAGACGGTCTCGACGTCATTGCCGATGGGGGTGATGAAGCCCATGCCGGTCACAGCCACACGTCGACCGTTGGAGTTGGATTTGACCTTCACGTAACAGAAGATACGGACCCGGCGTCCGAGGTCGCATCCCCACCGCGTGGGAAAAGTAACCCCCGGGTTTGGACACCGTGTCCAGAGCAGGTTCAGATGAGCTTACGAAGGTCCAGGGCCAATTGCAGCCTGAGGCGGCTGGCCGGGGTGTCCAGATCGGGGCCCAGGAGCTCGCGGAGCTTGTCGAGGCGGTAAAGCACAGTGTGCCTGTGGAGGTTGAGCGCCGCGGCGGCGTCCTTCACCGAGCCGCGGGCCAGGTAGGCCTCGAGCGTCTCCAGCAACTGCTCGCGATTGCGGGTGCGCGGGCTGAGCAGCGGCCCGAGGCTGTGGCCTACAAACCGCTCGGCGAGAATTGGATTCTGCGCGAGCACGAGCTGAGGGATGACCTCGTCGTGGCTCTGCGCGACGGCCTCCGGGCGCAGCTTCCGGCCCGCTTCGATCGCCTGCTGGGCCTCCAGGTACGACCGCGAGATGCCGCGGAGCCCCGGGTGATAGCCGCCGATCCCGGCACGCACGCGTGCCTGGGCGGGACCGGAGCGGTTGACAGCTTCCTTGTCGAGCTGCGTGACGAACTGGCGCGCGCCCTCGACCCCGGCCGCGGATTCGGCGGGCCACAGCGTGACCAGCGTTGACGGGTCGGTCACGTGATGGATCGCGCCCCTCGGCACGTCCAGGGCGGCGGCCACCTCTCCGAGGGCCTCGCCACCCCGGTCGCCTTCGCGATTGCCGACTATGAGCTTCGACACGGTGGCGATGTAGCCGGTGGCCGCGATCGGCATGTTCAACGCCAGGGCCTGCTTCTGCAGCTCCAGCTCGGAGTCGAAGTTGTCGCTGATGAGGGCGTGGAACAGCCGAGCGCGCGCACGCGTGCCGCGCTGCATGTGCTGTTCGCGTGCGTGCAGGTAGGTCTTGGTGACCTCCGCCGCGACCTGGTCCAGGGCGGCGAACACGTAGTTGGCTGTGACCATGATCGCCTCAGGCGTCGCCTCGGGATGGCCGCGCCAGGCGCGAAGGATGGCGTCCCACGCGACCCGCGCCGCGATGCGATACGCGGCCAGCACAGGCTCGACCGACTGGCTGCTGCGCGCCTGCAGGATTCCCAGCTGGGCCACGCGGCGAAGCTCCTCAGGCGTGGCAGGCCTGGCTTCCCGGGCGGTCGCGAGAAAGAGATCGAGACCCGCCTCGCACGCCTTGGCGATGGCCTCGCGCTGCGGCGGTACGCCTGTGGAGTCGTCCCACTTCACGACGGCCACGACGGCCCGGGCCATGTGCCGCGCGAGACCTGCCCGGCGGCGCTCGAGTTCAGCCGTGAGCGAGGCGGGCAGCTGAGGCGCTGGTTTGGACTTCGGGGCCACCTTCGCGATGGCTTTGGCCATGAGCCGACTATACGACCGCGGCCGATATTAGGCCATCGGGTCGAATCTCAACTGTATTTCTTGACGAAGGCGAGAATGCGTCGCCAGGCGTCGTCAGAGGCGTCTTTCCATTGGGCGAAATGGCGGTCGAAGAAGCTGTGTGGCGCGTTTTCGTAGGTGTGCATCTCGTGAAGCACGCTCGCGGCAGCAAGCTTGCGCTCGAACTCTTTGGAAGCGTCTAAAGGTGTCGCCGCGTCAGCGCCTGCGATCAGCAGCAGGAGCGGTGCCTTCATCTTCGAGAGATATGGCTCGGTTCGCCCCGGACGACCGTAGAACCCGATGCAGCCGTTGAGGCCCCGATTCAAAGCGGACTGGTTCCACGAGGCCGAGCCGCCAAAGCAGAATCCAACCGTGAAGGCCGATTTCACGGCGCCGCCGTCTTTGGACCTCAAATGGGCGATGGCGGCGGCGACATCCATCGCGATGTTTTCCTGCGTCGTCTTCTCGACGTGAGGCATGAACTCGAAGCTGTCGCTGCGATCGCCGATGCCTGCCGTTCGACCGAAATAATCGATTGCGACCGCGTCGATGCCCGCCTCGGCAAAACGCCGGGCCAGCTCCTTGAAGAACTGGTGCAGGCCGCGCACGTCGGGCATCACCACCATTCCGGCCCCGGACGGCTTTGACGCGCGCGCGAAGTAAGCCATGAACCTGGTGCCGTCTGCGGATGTGAGAGTCAGGTCACCCTGGTCGGCGGCGGCGCCCCCGATTGGCGGCAGCGGCGGTCGGGCATCGTCTGAGTAGCACATAGGTCGATTCTCCAACAAGCGGTGTGTCCTGGGAATTAGCTCGTCAAGGCGCAGCCCGGCCGACTAGGCCGATGCATTGGCGAGCGGCTTCCCGCACGCACCGCTAAATTTGAACGGCGATGAAGATCGAGAGCACCGAGTTCACCCAGTCCGACCTGCACGACTTCCTCGATCACCAGCTCGATCGCGAGCGGATGGTGATGGCCGATCGGCTGGAGAACGCGTCGGCACGCCTGGCAAAGATCGCGCCGAAGATCAAGGCCGGCCCCGG
>Ga0209802_1003008_pt1 | contig 11446 bp, 12 predicted proteins | sample GraSoiAngelo_129_FD_185886 | JGI IMG/M metagenome (GOLD analysis project Ga0209802, IMG submission 185886) | Grasslands soil microbial communities from the Angelo Coastal Reserve, California, USA - 14_0927_12_40cm (SPAdes) (version 2) | ecosystem: Environmental > Terrestrial > Soil > Grasslands ... | reverse complement strand
GTACAGATCTTCGTCGATCGGCTTGGGCGGCTCGATCCTGTTGATGACCCCGTCCAGGCCGGCCATCAGGCAGGCGGCAAACGAGAGGTACGGGTTGCACGACGGGTCGGGCGTCCGGAACTCGAGTCGCTTGGCCTTGGGGTTATCGAAATACATCGGGATGCGCACGCACGCGCTGCGGTTGCGCTTCGAATAGATCAGGTTGATGGGCGCTTCATATCCGGGCACCAGACGGCGGTACGAGTTGGTGGTCGGCGCGGCAAAGGCGAGCAGCGACGGCGCGTGCTTGAGCAGGCCGCCGATGTACCAGCGGCACATGTCGCTGATGCCCGCATAACCGGCCTTGTCATAGAACAGCGGCATGCCATCCTTCCAGAGGCTCTGGTGTGTGTGCATCCCCGACCCGTTGTCCATGAAGAGCGGCTTGGGCATGAACGTCGCCACGAACCCGTTCTGGGCACAGACGTTCTTGACGACGTACTTGTACATCATCACTTTGTCGGCCATGTTGACCAGCGTGTCGTAGCGCATGTCGATCTCGGTCTGGCCGGCGGTCCCGACCTCATGGTGATGGACCTCGACGTCGACGCCCGCCTCGATCAGCTTGAGGACGATCTGCGAACGAAGGTCCTGCAGCTTGTCAGTCGGTGGCACCGGGAAATAGCCTTCCTTGTAGCGCGGCCGGTAGGCCTGGTTCGGCTCGGAGTTCTTGCCCGAGTTCCAGACGCCTTCCACCGAGTCGATCTCGTACATGCCCGAGAACTGGTTCTGGTCGAACCGCATGCTATTGAAGATGTAGAACTCCAATTCCGGGCCGAAGAAGCTGGTGTCGGCGATCCCGGTGGAGAGTAGGAAGGCCTCCGCCTTCTTGCCGACGTAGCGCGGATCGCGAGAATAAGGCTCGCGGGTGATCGGGTCGATCACGTCGCAGTTGATGGTCAGTGTCGGCACCTTCAGCACCGGGTCGACCTTCGCCGTCGACGGATCCGGGATCAGCAGCATGTCGCTCTCGTGGATGTGCTGGAAGCCGCGAATGCTGGAGCCGTCAAAGCCGATGCCCTCGCTGAAGAGGTCCCTGGACAGCTCCTGAACGGGAATCGAGAAGTGCTGCCAGGTCCCAATCAAGTCGATGAACTTGAGGTCGACGATCTTCAACCCCTGCTTGTGGGCGAGATCGATGACGGATTGGGCATCTGCCTTGGTTTCCTTTTTCGAGCGCACGCCCTGATCAATCGCCATAAAGAGTTTCCCTCCGTGTGAACGCAGTGATCCGACTGTCTCGATCCTAGGGGCGGCTGCCGGCCGCGTCATCGGTCCGGAACGACGAGTTGCGGACCACCTTTTTGTGCAGCCCGCCCAATGCGGTCACGGCGTGGGGCTGACCGAAGGAGAGGGTGACCCCTCGAGGTTCGGGTTGATGCGGTCCAGGGTCAGCGTGTAGCTGCTCGAGGGTGCGTCGATCGCCACGGACAGAAGGTAGGCACCCTTGGTGAACCAGACGATCGACGTCGTCGCCGAGGCTTTGTCCTCGACCCACGCGTCCTTCGCCAGCTTGGCTTCGTAGAAGGGAACGATGCTGTTCAGGTCCTGGGCACTGAAGTCCTCGGAGATGCTCTCGGTGTCGGCGAGCCCCGGCCGCTGGTCGACCAACTGGGTGCCCGGTGGCCGAGGCAGGGACTCGATCAGCGGGCGGGTCAGGCGGACATCGGCACCGCTGATCTCGGACGCGATCTGCGCGTTCTGAACCAGCACCAGGACGGCGAACACCGCCAGCACCGCGGGCCCGATGGCGCCGCCCGCCCAGAGCAGGGCCCGGCGGCCCAGCCCTTCTCGCCGCCGCCGCCAGCCGGCGCGGAGCCAGACCACGATCGTCATGGCGGAGACGAGAAGCAGGGCCGCACCCAGGACGTCGACCCATGGCCCGGGCATGTACTCGGCCAGCTGGTCGACCGCCAGCACTCCGGCGGCGATCGTCGCCGCGTAGGCAATCGACACCCCGGGGATGAGCAGCGGGTGGTCGTTGCTCGCCACCGGGCCAAGCGGCGCGGCCGACGCGCTCAGGCGCCGGTCTATTCGCCGGCGGCTTGCTCCCATTCCTGGTAGAGCGCGCGCAGCCGCCGAGAGGCGTCTTCGTGCGCCTGCGCGAGCTGTGTCACCCGGGCCGGGTCGTCATAGGTCTGATGGTCGGCGAGCTGCTCCTCGAGCCGTCGGATCTCGGCCTCGAGCTCGCCGATCCGCTGCTCGACGCCGGCGGCAGGAGCGACCGGTCGGGCCGCCGCGCCCGCCTCTCGGCGGCGGTCGCGGCGAGGCACGGGCTCGGGCTCGGCGGCCACCACGAGCCGGCCGGCACGCTGGCGCGACCGCTCGAGGTCGGTGTAGTTGCCGAGGTGCGTTGTGACCCTGCCCCAGTCGACCACCCACAGCCTGGTGGCGATGTCGTCGATGAAATAGCGGTCGTGCGAGACGAAGACGATGGTGCCCTCGAAGTCCTGCAGCGCTTCCTCGAGCATTTCCTGGGCGGGGATGTCGAGATGGTTGGTGGGCTCGTCCAGCAGCAGCAATCCGGCGTCGTCGAGCATGAGCTTCGCGAGCGCCACGCGGCTCTTCTCGCCACCGCTCAATGACCGGATTACCTTGAAGGCGTCCTCGCCCCGGAAGAGCAAGCGCCCGAGGAAAGTACGCAGGGTTTCCTCGGGCAGACCGAAGGCGTCCTGCAACTCGGTCAACACGGTCTTGTTGGGATCGAGGTCGGCCAGGTGCTGGTCGTAATAGCGCATCGTGACCCGCGGCCCGGTCTTCACACGGCCCTTGAGCGGGCGAAGTTCGCCGAGCAACGCCTTGAGCAGGCTGGTTTTGCCGGAGCCATTGGGCCCGACGATGGCAACCCGCTCTCCGGCGTTGATGGTGAAGGCGGGCATGGCGAGCTGCCAGGCGGATCCCTTTCCAGAAGGGGAAGGGTATGCGAGCGTGAGCCCGTCGCTCTGAAAGATCAGGTCGCTGGTGCTCGAGGCACGCAGCCGGATTCGGATCTGCTGATCGTCCGAGGGTGGAGCGACCCGGTCGAGACGATCGAGCTTGGTCTGCCGGCCACGCGCCTCGCGGGCCCGCTGCCCGGCTTTGTAGCGACGGATGAACTCCTCGGTCCGAGCGATGTAATCCTGTTGGGCGTCGTACTCCTTCTGGCGCACGGCCCGGCGCTCGCGGCGCAGCCGAAGGTACTGACGGTAGTTGCCCGGATACCACTCGCCCGATCCGCCCTGCAGCTCGAGGATGTCATCGGCAGTACGCTCCAGAAAGCGGCGATCGTGCGAGACGATCAGCATGCCGGCGCGGGAGAGCCGAAGGAATTCCTCCAGCCACTCGATGGCCTCGAGGTCGAGGTGGTTGGTCGGCTCGTCCAGCAGCAGCAGGTCGGCGTCCTGGAGTAGCAATCGGGCCAGCGCCAGGCGACGTCGCTGTCCGCCGCTGAGCGCACTCGGCGGCAGCGCCTGGTCCGCCTCGGTCAGGCCAACCCCGTGGAGCACCTCGGCGACCCGGTTGTCGTAGGCATAGCCGTCGAGGCGCTCGTACTCGTGCTGGACGTCGCCGTAGTTCTCGACCAGCGCGGTCAGCTCGGCGCCGCTGACTTTTGCCATGGCGGTCTCGAGCTCGGTCAGCCGGCTGCGCCGGCCCATGATGTCGGGCCGGCTGTGTAGCGCGTCCTCGTAAACACTTTCGTGCGGACTAGCTTCGATCTCCTGCGCCAGGTAAGCGGTTCGGGCGCGCGGCGCGAGCGTCAGCGAGCCGGCAGTGGGGATGATTTCCCCGGAGATCGCCTTGAGGAGGCTCGACTTTCCACTGCCGTTAGCGCCGACGATCCCAAGCCGCTGCCGGGGCTCGACCTGGAAGCTCAGGTCGCGCAATACCTCGGTAGCGCCGTACAACACGGCGAGGCGGTCGACGCGGAGCAGTGGCATGTCACCGAAAGTCTACGGCTGCCTCCCGGACGCCGCCCCCAGGTTGGTTCGAATTCCGGGAATAAACGCCGGGCCGATTCGGTTTGCGAAGTCGACGTGGATTTTCACCGCCATGAAATGAGGGGTCATCGATGACAGGTTTGCTTGCCCAGACCAATGCCTACATCCGCGATGCCGAGCGCCAGTCCAAGGACCTCAAGGCCCGGCAGGACCAGATTCGCCGTCCGGTGCAGCTGATCGACCGGTTGCTGCAAGAGCTCGAGGAGCTCAACCTCAAAGGCTTCAAGCGGGTTCCGATGTCGTACGAGCCGCGGCTGGAGGAGATCCTTCGGCTGGTGGGTCCGATGCAGTCGCTCGCCGAGGACCTGGGCAACATCAAGGTCAAGGTCGGGATCTCGAAGCTGATGGATGCCCTGTTTGCCGTCGAGGAAGCGCTCTTCACCGAGCGTCACGGTCCGTCACCCGACGCCGACGTCCAGGGGTTCGACAACACGCTCTTTAGCGCCGCCTAAGACCTTTTCCGTCACCGGCAGGCGCGCGGCAGTACCATAGCGCCGTGCCAAATGCCGCCGACCTGATGCTGCGCCTGGTGGTGGCGCTGACCTTGGGCGCCATCGTCGGCCTGGAGCGCGAGCGCCAGGAGCGAGCGGCCGGGCTACGGACCGTGACCATGGTGTCGCTCGGATCGTGCCTCTTCACCATCATCGGCGCCTACGGCTTCCCCAACACGGACCCATCACGGGTGGCCGCCCAGATCGTCACCGGCATCGGTTTCCTTGGCGCGGGGACGATCTTTCTTCGCAAGGACCTGGTGCGAGGGCTGACGACCGCCGCGACCATCTGGACGGTGGCGGCCATCGGCATGGCGGCCGGCACGGCACAATACTTCGAGGCCGCCTTCACCACGCTCTTGATCCTGGGCGTGCTGATGGTGTTGAAGCCGATCGAAAAACGCTTCTTCAAGCGGCCAAGCGAGGCCCAGGTCAGCGTCATCGTCCCCCGCGGCGATGGTGAGATCGAAGAGCTGCGGGCAGCGCTCGCCGCGATCGGCGCCTTTCCGCTTGCGATCCGCATTCACGAGCTCAACGAAACCGACGATCGGCTCGAGATCGACGTCGGCCTGCCCGCCAACCGGACGACCGCCGAGCTGCTGCGTCAGCTCCGCGCCGTGCAGGGGGCGCGCCAGGTCCTCATTTCGCGCGACCTCATCGAAGACCGCGTTCGCGCCGGGAATTGATACAATTTCTCCCTAAGAACTGGGAGGTGGTGCCCATGGCATTAGTTGATTTAAGTGAGAGCGGCGGGTAACACCGCCGCTCTTTCTTTTTAGGGGTTAGCGACCTCCCCGCGGCCGAACTGCGGCTTTCGTTTCTCCAGGAACGCCTGGATCGCTTCCTTCGCGTCCGGCGTTTCTGCAGCCAGCGACTGCAGCTGTGACTCGAGTTCCATCGCCTGCTCGAGGTCGAGGTCGAGCGCGCGCTCCAGGCCGTGCTTGATCAGGGCGTAGGTCTGGCGCGGCCCGTCGTTAAGGCGCCGGGCGCGTTCCAATGCCGCCGCCATCAGCTGCTCCGGCGGGACGACCGCCGCAACCAGGCCGAGCATGTGGGCGTCTTCCGCCGTCAGCGGATCGCCTGACAGGGCGAGCTCGGTCGCCTTGCTCAAACCGAGCATGCGCGTAAGGAAGAAGAGGCTGCCAGCATCGGGGACCAGGCCAACGCGCACGAAGACCACGATCAACGGGGTGCCGGCGGCCGCGATCCGCAGGTCGCAGGCAAGCGCCAGGCTGAGGCCCGCACCAGCCGCGGTTCCGTTGAGGGCGGCGATCACCGGCTTGGGACAGGCTCGGATGGCTCGGATCATCGGCGCGTAGTTCGTGCGCAGGTCCTCGCCGAGATCGCGCTCGCCGGCCTCGCGTCGCGCCACCACATCCTTGAGGTCGGCGCCGGCGCAAAAAGCGCGGCCGGCCCCGGTGATGATCACCGCGCCCACCCCGAGATCACGAGCCGCCGCCTCCACGCCGTCGCGCAGCGCGCTGGTCAGCTCGCGATTGAGGGCGTTGAGCGCCGCGGGCCGGTTGAGTGTGAGCGTCAGGACGCCGGCGTCAAGGGTACTGAGGATGACCTCGCTCATCGACCGGTGAACCGACCGGGGCGCTTCTCGAGAAAGGCGCGCATCCCCTCGCGTTTGTCATCGGAGGCGAACAGCAGGTAGAAGAGCTTGCGCTCGAAGTCGAGGCCGGCCGAGAGCCCCACCTCCATCGCATGATTGACGGCTTCCTTTCCAAGGCGAACCGCCAGCGGCGGGCGTTGCGCAATCACCTTCGCCAACCGGAGTGCCTCATCCAGGTGGGCCCCGGCCGGAACGACGCGGTTGACGAGACCGAGCCGTTCCGCATCCGCCGCGTTCACCGGTTCGCCGGTCAACACCGCCTCCATGGCCCGGACTTTTCCGGCCGACCGTGCCCATCGCTGGGTGCCGCCGGCGCCCGGGATGATCCCGATCTTCACCTCCGGCTGGCCGAACTGGGCGGTCTCTGACGCCACCACCAGGTCGCACATCAGGGCCAGCTCGCAACCGCCGCCGAGCGCGTAGCCGCTGACGGCGGCGATCACCGGTTTGTGGATCGCCCGAAAGCGGGTCCAGCGCGCGAAGTTGTCGTCGCTGAGGACGTCGACGGCGCTGGCCTCCACCATCTGGGTGATATCGGCGCCGGCCGCGAAGGCTCGGTCGTCGCCGGTCAGGATCATGCAGCGGATGGCGTCGTCGCGATCAAACGCCTCGAGCGCGTCGACCAGCTCCGCGATAGTCTGGGGGTTGAGGGCATTGCGGACCTGCGGCCGGTTGATCCTCACGATCCCCACCGCGCCGTCGGTCTCGGTGAGCACGAACTCGTACGGCATTTCTCCCTCCTGCGGGCCAAGTCTAGCCGGGGCGCCGCCCGACGACCGGTGCCAGCCATCGGCCCAATCGGCGTTATAGGCTCGTGAAGCGGCTGGTTGCGGCCCTTGCCCCCGCGGGCGCCCTGCTGTTGTTCTCGGCAAGCGCCCTGGCTGAAGATCAGCCGTTCAAGACGGTCGTGGACACCATCGTGCCCAAGACGCCCGGCCTGACCATCGAGGGCTCGACCGGCGGTTGCGACCTGCTCCTCCAGAACCAGACCGGCCAGGACGTCGTGCTCTTCGACATGAGCAAACCAGCTAAGCCCTTTCGCTTCGCCGCCCAACCAAAGGCCGCCACGCCTCGGCCGCCCATCGCGGTTCATCTGCCCACGGCCGGCGTCTGGCCCTGTGCCAGTCTGCCGGCGGTCAATGAGGACCAGCGCTGGAACCACGCGGAGACCACGGTCGGCGTCTGGAGCCTGACCGGCACGGTGGGTGCGCTCAGCTTCAAGCTCAATGCCCGCACGGTCTATGACCCGGCCCTCGATCCCCCGTCGGACTGGACGCTATACCTGCGCATCGGAGCGGGCGTCCTGGTCGTCGGCGGTTTACTGATCGCCATCCCATACCTCTTCGCGCGGCGTCGCGAGATCATGGGCGACAGCAAAAAAGCCGCCTGACCGCAGGGTCGCGAAACTTGGCTCTGGACGAGTCCTAAAACTGCCCATATAATCCGGGCAGTTCGATGAAGGAAGGCCACGGAATTCAGAAAGCGCCAACTTGGACGTTGCTTTTCTGATAACGCCGCTATAGAGTTTTTCCATGCTGGGGATTGGGGACGTGGGCAGCGCGCTGAGCAGACGGGGGAAAATCTTCGGCAAGAAAGACGTCTCCACCCGCAAGAAAGCCATCATCCTGGGCGGGTTCTGCACGGCGCAGCTGCTCGACGTGACCACCACCCACATCGGCCTCTCGCAGGGACGCCAGGAGCTCAATGGCGCGGCCGCCTGGATCATCGCCCACAACGGGGAGCTGGCCGTCTACGGCCTCAAGCTCGGCCTGGTCGGCATGCTGGTGGCGTTTCTGCTCCTCTACGGGCGTCGAAGCAGTGCCGTTTGGAACGCCTACCTGATTGCGGCGTGGATCACGACGTTTGCCGTGATCAACAACATCTACCGCATATTGAACTAACCGCGCATTGGCGGCGTCGAGCCGCACAACGAACGCCTCAAACGCTCGCCTGGCACTAAAGCGCCGCTCGCGTGGGCCGGCGGGCCCGGTGCACTCGGCAAGGCGCAGCTTACGCCCGAAAGGGCGGCGCCCCGAGGGGCGCTAAAGACTAAATTGATCGCGTGATTCCTGCGGCTCTCAGCTTTGGCGAAGTGTTGACGCCGCTGTTTTTCTACGTCGTGATCGTGGCCTACATGGCCTTCGTGCTGGTCTCGGCCTGGCAGTTTTCGCGCCGCCCGGAGCCGGGCCGTTCGATGCGCTTCATCAACCTCACGCTCGTCCCCCTCGGCGTGCTGGTCGCACTCGTGGGTGTGCTGGCCGCCAGTTTCAATGCCTTCTCGCAACAGGAGGGGACGCCGAGCACCATCTGGGCGATCGTCATGGTGGCGCTCGGGCTCGGCGGGTCGTCGTTGCTGCTCGCGTTCGAGGGCTTCGTGCTGCGCAGTCGGGTGCGCTCCTCGAACGAGGAGCGACGCGCGATCGGGTTGCGCAGTCTGAGCCTGATTGCAACCACGGTGCCGCTGGTCGTCCTCGGTCTACTTTTTGTGGTGCTCGCGCTACGAATTTCCCTCTAAAATCTCCTATACTTGACTGGTCCGATCAACTATTGAGGGATCCTGAGTGCGAATGCGCCTGTCGATGAAAACCGAGTATGGCGTCAGGGCCATCGTGGAACTGGCGGCCAATGCTGGACAGGGCGCGCTGCAAAGCGGCGAGATCGCGCGCCGGCAGGTGATCCCCGGGCCGTTCCTTGACCAGGTGCTGATGACGCTGCGCCGCGCCGGCCTGGTGCAGTCGACCCGCGGCCCGCACGGCGGACATGTGCTGGCCCGCAGCCCGGAAGACATTCGTCTCGACGAAGTCATCGCCTGCCTCGAGGGTGACGGCGTGAGGAGCCGCCAGGCGGACGGAGCGGAGACCGGAGACAGCCGCGTGCTGGCGCAGGTCACCGAGAAAGCCGAGCAGGCCGCGCGCGATGTCTTCGCCGCGCATACCCTGGCCGACTGCCTTCGCTTGCGGCGGGCGCAGCCGCAGGTCTTCCACGGCATCTTTCACGCCGTGCCGGCCAAGCCGCGGGGCGCGTAATGTCCGAGGCATCGCTGACGGCCGAACAGCGACAGCGGTACGCCCGCCATCTGGCGCTGGCTGAGATCGGGCCCGCCGGTCAGCGGCGACTGCTGCGCTCGAGCGTGCTGATCGTGGGCGTCGGCGCGCTCGGTTCGCCGGTGGCGCTCTACCTGGCAGCGGCGGGCGTGGGCACCATCGGTCTCGCCGACCACGACCACGTCCGGCTCTCGAACCTGCAACGACAGGTGATCCATTCGATGGCGGGACTGAACCGTTCCAAAGTCGACGGTGCGGCGCGAACCGTCGGCGGCTTGAATCCTGGTATCAAGGTCGACGCGGTCGAGGCCACCGTCGACGAACACAACGCGATGGAGCTGCTGCAACGCTACGACGTGATCGTCGATGGCACGGACACTTTCCGTGCCCGCTACCTGCTCAGCGATACCGCCTACCTGCTGCGCAAGCCGCTGGTGCACGGCAGCATCTTTCGCATCGAGGGGCAGGTGACGGTCTTCACCCCGGGTCGTGGCTGCTATCGGTGTCTCTATCCGGAACCGCCACCGGCCGGCGCGATCGAAGAATCCGAACAGGTCGGAGTCCTGGCCGCGCTACCCGGCATCATCGGCACCATCCAGGCCGCCGAGACCATCAAACAAATTACGGGTACGGGCGAGCCGCTGGTGAACCGCGTGCTGCTGCACGACACCATGGCGATGACCTTTCGTGAGGTGCGCTACCGTCGCAATCCCGCGTGTCCAACCTGTGGTGACCGACCCAGCATCACATCGCTCGCCGATTACCGCGCCGTCGCCGCGGCGGCGGAGGGACGCCGATGACCGCCGAGCGGCATCATCGTCAACGCATCCTCGCTGAGGTCGGCGAGGCCGGGCAGCAGCGGCTCGAACGTGCCTCGGTCGGGATTGTCGGCCTCGGGGGTTTGGGTTCGCCCGTCGCCCTCTACCTGGCGGCGGCCGGGGTGGGGAGGCTCGGCCTGATCGACGACCAGCAGGTTGAACTCTCGAATCTCAACCGGCAGATCCTCTTCGAGGACTGTGACGTGGGCCGGCCCAAGGTCGAAGCGGCGGCCGGCCGACTACTGATCCTCGACTCCGCCCTCCGGCTGGATGCTCGCCAGGAGAACGTTCGCGCATCGAACGTGGAGGCCATTGTGGCGGAGTACGACGTCGTCGTCGATGCCACTGATTCGTTCGAGACGAAGTTCCTCTTGAACGATGCGGCCGTCCTGCTTCGCAAACCGCTGGTGCATGGCGCAGTCCTGCGCTGGGGCGGCCAGGTCACGACGGTGCTCCCTGACGGACCGTGTCTGCGCTGCCTTTTCCGCGATCCCCCCCAAGACGCCGATATCGAAACCTGCGAGGAGGCCGGCATCATCGGGGCGGCGACCGGCGTCGTCGGAAGCGTGCAGGCGGAGGAAGCGCTGAAGGTGATTCTCAACGTGGGCACGCCGCTGAGCGGCCGCATCTTTCAGCACGATGGCCTGCGCGGCGACACCCGCATCACCAGGTTTCCGCGCGACGCCGACTGCCCGGTGTGCTCCTCGCAGCCGCGCATCAACGACCTCGCTCGCTACGCTGAACAGGTCTCGCCACGCGGCCACGTCCGGAGCTGATGTCGCCCACGGCGGAGATCGGCATTTTCGGCGGGTCCGGCTTCTACGAGTGGCTCGACGCCGCCGACGAGATCGAGATCGCGACGCCCTATGGCCCACCCAGCGGGTCGATCGCGCTGGCCGAGCTTGGGGGACGCAGCGTGGCGTTTCTGCCGCGTCATGGACCCAACCACGAGGTCTCCGCGCCCTTCGTCAACTTCCGCGCCAACGTCTGGGCCATGCACGAACTTGGCGTCAAGCGGATCGTCGGCCCGTCCGCGGTGGGCAGCCTGAAGCCTGACCTGCATCCGGGAGACCTGGTGATCTGTGACCAGTTCTTCGATCGCACCACCGGTCGAGCGGACACCTACTATCCGGGACCCGATGTCGTTCACATCAGCGCCGCCGACCCGTACTGTCCGGAGCTGCGTTCGCTGGCCGGTCGCATCGCGGAACAACAATCGCTGCGGTTTCAACCTTCGGGAACCGTGGTCGTGGTGCAGGGGCCGCGCTTCTCGACGCGAGCCGAGAGCCGCTGGTTCAGTCGAATGGGCTGGGACATCGTGGGCATGACCCAGTACCCAGAGGTGATCCTGGCGCGCGAGCTGGAGATGTGCTACCTCAACCTCTCGCTGGTGACCGACTACGATGCCGGGCTCGAGGAAGCGCCCGAGGTGGCGGCCGTTCAAGCGCACGACGTGATG
>Ga0209802_1003003_pt1 | contig 11464 bp, 11 predicted proteins | sample GraSoiAngelo_129_FD_185886 | JGI IMG/M metagenome (GOLD analysis project Ga0209802, IMG submission 185886) | Grasslands soil microbial communities from the Angelo Coastal Reserve, California, USA - 14_0927_12_40cm (SPAdes) (version 2) | ecosystem: Environmental > Terrestrial > Soil > Grasslands ... | reverse complement strand
GGCCCTTGGCGAGCGTCTCCGCCAGATCCACCGCGTAGAGCACCATCGGCCGCCCGCATACCGGATGCAGCACCTTGGCCAGCTTGGACCGCATGCGGACGCCTTGACCCGCAGCGAGGATGATGGCAGCGAGCCGGCTCATCTCTTCCTGCCAGGACCCGCCCCGACCGCCTCCGCCACGCGGGGGGTGTACATCCCGCCGGAAAACATCATCTTCATCGCCTCATCCACGCTCATGCTCACCGGGATCAGTTCGCTCTCCGGGACAAAGAGCAAGTAGCCGGAGGTCGGATTCGGCGAGGTCGGCACGTACACGTTGATCACCCGCTCAGTGCTGATCTCCTGCACTTCGCCCGGCGTGACCCCGGTCACCAGAGCCAGCGCGTACTGGCCCTTCCGGGGAAACTCGATCATCACGACCCGGCTGTATTTGGCAGCGCTCTTGTCCTGGTCCTGGAAGGACAGGACATCCATCATGGACTTGATAGTGGCATAGATCCCGCGGACCAGCGGCACCCGCTGCAAGATGCTCTCCCAGAAGGCCACGATCCGCCGGCCCATGAAATTCGTTGCCAGCAGGCCACCGAAAAAAATCACGGCGATCAGCAGCAGAATACCTTGGCCCGGCACGTAGCGATGCGGGAAATACTCCTCGAGGAAACTACCTAGAAGGCCGTCCAGGGTGACGAACAAGGTCTTGAGGACCAGGATCGTTCCCCAGATCGGGACGATGACCAGGAGACCCGTGATAAAATAGCGTTTCAGCGAGACTTTCAGCATGGTGTTGACTCAGTCTGGCACAATCCTGTGATGATACAGAGTTTTACTCGACCGTGCAAGCCATAGATTGCTATTTCTCAACAAGTTGGACTATCATCACCGCGTCGTCTGGCGCGCTCGGAGCGAAGGGGCATCAACGGTGTCGCGTGGTGGTCTCAAGCGAGGGTTTTTCCTGAGCTTCGAGGGGATCGAAGGCTGCGGCAAGACCTCTCAACTGCATCGACTCGCCCGGCGCCTCCGGACACTCGGCTACCAGGTCGTCGAGACACGCGAGCCCGGCGGCACGCCCATCAGCGAGCAGATCCGGACCATCCTTTTGGACCCCCAAAACCGGGCTATGGCCGCCCGCTGCGAGCTCTTGCTCTACCTAGCCAGCCGCGCCCAGCACGTGGCCGAGACCATCCGCCCGGCGCTGGAGAAGGGCGCCGTGGTGCTCTGCGACCGCTTTGCCGACGCGACCACGGCTTATCAAGGCTATGGGCGCGGGCTCGGCCCCGCCACCGTCGCCCGCTTGAACCGTTTCGCCACCACCGGCCTGGCGCCGGACCTGGCCGTCCTCCTGGACGTCCCCGTGGCGGTCGGCCTCAGCCGGAAACGCCGGGCCGGTGGCCTCGACCGCCTCGACCGGGAACACGCCTCGTTCCACGAAGCCGTGCGGCGGGGCTATCTCCGCATCGCCCGACAGAACCCGCGCCGCGTGCGCGTGGTGGACGGCACGGCCTCCGAAGACGTCGTGGCGCACGCGATCGACCGGATCGTGCAGCCCCGGCTGCGGGCGCGGCGGGCAGGCTTAACCCGGGTCGAATCCCATGCCGTTTGACACCATCATCGGCCAGGAGCGGCCGAAGCGGTTCCTCCAAGCCGCATTGCGCAGCGAGCGCTTGGCCCATGCCCTGCTGTTTCACGGCGAGGAGCGGATCGGCAAGCTGCTGACGGCCCGCGTGCTGGCGCAGGCCGTGAACTGCGAGGCCACCCCGCCACCGGACCCGCCGGACGCCTGCGGCGCGTGCCGGTCCTGCCATCAGATCGAGACCGGCGCGCATCCCGACGTGACGATCCTGACGGCGACGAGCGGCAAGGGCGAAACCGACCAGACCCGCGAGATCGAATCACGGTTCATCTACCGGCCCCTGATCGGCCGGCGCAAGATCGTGATCCTGGACAACGCGGATCTGTTGCGACGCGAAGCGGCCAACTCCCTGCTCAAGACGATCGAGGAGCCGCCGCCCGACAGCCTGATCATCCTCGTCTCCTCACGGCCCGAGGCCCTGTTGCCGACGATCCGGTCGCGCTGCCAGGAGATCCGGTTCGCGCCGCTGGCCCTGGACCAGGTGGAGGCTGCGGTTCGGCGACAGCGTGGGCTGCCGGAGCAGGACACCCGCTTCCTCGCCGTCATATCGGGAGGCCGGCTCGGCCTGGCCCTGGAGGCCGATCCGGAAACCCTCCGCGCCGAACGGGCCGAGTTTCTCCGGCTCGTGAGCCCTGAATCGGTGGAGAGCATCGGCACGCTCATGGCAGCGTGCGAGGCGGTCGCCAAATCCGAGCAGGCAGAGACGGCGTTCGGATGGCTCTCGACCTGGTTCCGCGACCTGGTGCTCGTGAAGGTCGGTGGCGACCGCGCTCGTCTGGTGAACGCCGATTGCGAGGCACAGTTGGAGGCGCTCGCTTCTCGCCTGCCGGTTGAAACGATGGTGGAACTCGCTGCCTATGTGGAGTCCATGACGCGCGGCCTGGATCGTAACCTCAACAAACAACTGCTGTTGGAGGGCCTGCTGCTGCGCTTGAAGGCCGCGCTTCAACCCCAAGCCGCCTGACCCCGATTCGAATGTCCAAGACGTTCTACATTACCACCCCCATCTACTACGTCAACGACGTGCCGCACATCGGGCATGCGTACACCACCATCGCGGCGGACGTGCTGGCGCGGTACCACAGATTAAAGGGCGACGACGTCTTCTTCCTCACGGGCCTCGACGAGCACGGCCAGAAGGTCCAGCAAGCCGCGCAGAAGGCGGCGATGGACCCGAAGGCGTACTGCGATCGTCTGGCGCCTCAGTTCCAGACCCTCTGGAAGCGGCTGAACATTTCCAACGACGCCTTCATCCGCACCACGGATTCGAAACACAAGGCCTATGTCCAGAAGACGCTCCAGACGCTGTTTGACAAGGATTTGATCTACCGCGCCGACTACACCGGCTGGTACTGCACCTTCGACGAGCGGTTCTGGACGGAGAAGGATGTCGTGGATGGGCTGTGTCCGGACTGCAAGCGGCCGGTCGAACGACTCAGCGAGAGCAACTACTTCTTCAAGATGGGCCAGTACCAGAACCGGCTGGTCAAACACATCGAGGCTCACCCCGACTGCATCCGCCCGCGGTCGCGCAGCAACGAGGTGCTGGGGTTCCTTCAGAAGCCGTTGGAGGACCTCTCCATCTCCCGCCCCACATCACGCTTGGCCTGGGGGATCCCTCTCCCCTTTGATTCCAACTACGTCACCTATGTGTGGTTCGATGCGCTGGTGAACTACATCTCGGCGCTGGAATACCTGCGCCCGTCGCCGTCTTTCGACCGGTACTGGCCGGCTACTATCCACCTCGTCGGCAAGGACATCCTGACGACGCACGCTGTGTACTGGTCCACGATGCTCATGGCTCTGGAGATGCCGCTGCCAAAGACCATCTTCGCCCACGGCTGGTGGACGGCGAACGGCGAAAAGATGTCCAAGAGCCGGGGAAATGTGGTAGACCCGCACGCCGTCGTGGACGAATTCGGCGTGGATGCGTTCCGCTATTTCCTGCTGCGTGAGGTACCGTTCGGGCAGGACGGAGATTTTTCCCGAGAGGCCTTGATCGTCCGGATCAATACGGACCTGGCGAACGATCTCGGCAACCTCCTGAACCGCAGCCTGACCATGATCGAGCGGTTCGCCAGAGGCGTCGTGCCGGAACCGGAGAAGACGGTGAAGGCCGATCTGGACAAGCAACTGCAACGGACAGCCGTCGAGGTCTTGCCTACAGTCGAGAGGCATCTCGGGAGCTTGGAGTTCAACCGGGCGCTGGAAGCCATCTGGAGCCTTGTCCAGCTAGGCAATCAGTACATCGACAAGAGTGCGCCCTGGACCCTAGCCAAGCAACCGGAAGACCAGCCACGGCTCAACACCGTGCTCTACAACGCGGCCGAGACGTTGCGATTCCTCTGCCTCGCCCTCCATCCCTTCATGCCGCAAGCGGCCGAGGAGATGAAGCGGCAGCTCGGGCTGGTGTTGAACTTTTCAAAACCGTTGCTGTCCTCTGAGATCACCTGGGGCGGCGTGCTGCCAGGCACAGAGATCGCCAAAGGAAGCCCGCTGTTTCCGAGAATCGAGACGATTAAGACACCAGGAGATGCCCGCGTGACTCAAGACCAGCAGCCCGCTCCTTCACCAACAGATCAGATCACGATCGACGAGTTCAGAAAGGTGTCGTTGCGCGTCGGCCTTGTCATCGCCGCCGAGCGCGTGCCGAAGTCCACCAGGCTTCTAAAGCTGCAGGTGGATATCGGAACCGAGCGGCGCCAGGTCGTGGCCGGCATCGGGACGAAGTACGCGCCGGAAGATCTGGTGGGCAAGCGCGTCGTGATTGTGACGAACCTGAAGCCGGCCAAGCTCATGGGCGTCGAGTCGCAGGGGATGGTCCTGGCCGCCGGCGAGGAAGAGGTGACGGCTCTGCTCACAACAATGGACGACGTCCCGCCGGGTTCGAAGATTAAATAAGGAGGCGTCCATGATTATGCCAACGGGATTCATGATCACGGCAGTCATCGTAGTCATTCTGGTCTTCATGACCCTCAAGGTCGTTCCCGAATACCAACGGCTCGTGGTCCTCCGGTTGGGCAAGGTGCTGGAACGACCGAAAGGGCCCGGTATCGTGATACTGATCCCGCTCGTCGACAAGGCCATGCGCGTGGACCTCCGGGAGAAGTACACCGAGATCCCTCACCAGACCTGCATCACGAAGGACAACGCGTCCATCTCTGTGGACTTTCTGATCTATTCGAAGGTCGTGGACCCGATCGCCAGTTTCGTCCAGGTTCAGGATTTCGACGCCGCGGCAGAAGGCATCGCGGTCACCACCCTCCGCGCGGTCGTCGGGGACATCGCATTGGACGATGTGCTGGCGAAGCGGGAGGAGATCAACCACGTCCTCCAAACCAAGATGGATCAGGTGACGACGCGCTGGGGCGTGAAGATCACCACCGTGGAGATCCGCGAGATCACGCCGCCCAAGGATATCCTCGACGCGATGGGCCGCCAGATGTCGGCCGAACGGAGCCGCCGGGCGACGGTGACGGAAGCGGAAGGGACCAAGGCCGCGGCCATTACGGTCGCCGACGGCGAGAAACAGGCGGCCATCCTGAAGGCGGAAGGTGATCGCCAGGCCCGCATCCTGAACGCGGAGGGCGAGCGGCAGGCCGCGATACTGAGAGCAGAGGGCTTCTCCCTGGCACTGTCCAAGATCTTCGAGGTGGCCAAGGGCGTGGATGCGAAGACCATGAGCCTGCAATACCTGGACGCGCTCAAGACGCTCGGCAACAGCCCGGCGACCAAGTTCGTGCTACCCTTGGAGCTGACATCGCTCCTCTCCGGCGTGATGGGAGACAGCCGGAAGGCTTTCACTTCGGAGAAGTCCTGACCCATGAGCACTGCACGGTGGTTGGAATATAAAATCGACGTAGATCCCAAGAAGCCTGGTCGCCGCCAGGAGGTGTTCGACCTGAAGGCGATCGAAAAGGCGCTCGGCGCGCCCATCACCCACGTCTACTCAAACCAGATCCAGCCGGGCGCCACGGCCGGGATGCACTACCACAAAGTGCACCAGGTCGCGGTCTGGATGCGGGAGGGCGAGCTGGAGATGACGCTGGAGGATGTCAAGACGCACAAGCGCGAGGTGATCACGCTCCGGCCCGGCAACAAGCTGCTGCTGGTCCCCTCCGAGATGTACCACGCGGCGTCCAACAAGACCGACAAGCCAGCGCTGGCCATCATGTTCGCCACCAGCGTCCCCCGCGACCCCAACGATGATTGGCATTAAAAACTACGCATGCTGTCATTCTGAGCGAAGCGAAGAATCTAGACCCTTCACGGAGTCTACCCTGAGCAGACGACTGAGATGCTTCGCTTCGCTCAGCATGACAAGCGAAGGGTTCAGGGTGACAGCAATCGTTGCGGTCGTCCTTTTACTTTTTGTCCCCGCCTGCGCACAGCACCAGCAGCACCGCGGCCCTGCCGACCTCAAAGAATACATCGAGATCCTGGAGCGGCCCGATCGGGACAAGGAGCAGAAGCCCGACGAAGTCATCAAGGCGCTGAACCTCGACCGGTACATGACGATCGCCGACCTCGGCGCCGGGTCCGGCTACTTCACGAGGAAGTTCGTCTGGGCCGTACAGGACAAAGGGATGGTCTATGCGGTGGACATCGAGCCGGGCATGCTCAAGTACAACGAGGAGATGGTCGAGCACATGCACACGCCCTACAACGCGAAGTTTGTCCTAGCCAAGCCGGACGACCCGCTTCTGCCGCCCAAGAGTGTGGACCTCGTCTTCCTCTGCAACGCCTATCACCATCTGGAGAAGCGCGCCGACTACTTCACGCGCGTCAAGGCGGCGCTCACGAAGAAGGGGCGCATCGCCATCATTGATTTCTGGAACGACGACCGGTCCGGCAATCTCGGCTTCTCGAAAGATCACCTCATCCCGCGCGACACTGTCATCAAAGAAATGACCGACGCCGGTTACACCCTCTCCAAAGAGCACACCTTCCTGCCCAAGCAATACTTCCTGGAATTTGTCATAGGGGGAGAAAAGGCCAAGGGCGCCGACGAGTCCTACTAGACCCGCCGCAACCAGTTGCTGACAACTTGGCCTGCGGTGACCAGCCCCAGGATCACGCAGGCGACCGCCACATCCGTCGGCCCCAACGGCAAATCCCAGCGCAGCGAAAGGTAGAAGCCGATCAGCGCGGTGGCTCCTCCGATCCCGGACGCCGCGAGCGAGAACGGCCACATGCCGCGCGTGATTTGCCGTGCAGCCAAGGGCGGTACCACCAGAAAGCCGAACACCAGGAGCGGCCCCACGGTCATCACGCCGAAGGCGATCGCGAGCCCGATGATGAGGTACAAGCACAGGTCCCAGGCCACGACCTGCTTGCCCAAGGTCATCGCCATCTCCCGGTCAAAGGAGACGAACGTGAACTCCTTCTGCAAGACGAGCACGCAGGCCGCGATGCCTCCGTACACCGCGATGGTGCCCCAGAATTGGGAAAGCGAAACCCCCAAGACCTCTCCTCTGAGCAAGGACAAGAGCGTGGATTCGCCATACGGATTTGCGGCGACGAAGAGGATACTCGCGGCGGCGGCGGCGGCGTAAATCGCTCCCACCCGGCCCTCGACCATTCCCCGCCCGCGGCGCTCCAGCGTCGCCAGCACGATCAGCGCAGCCACGACAAAGAGGATCGAGCCGGTCAGCGCCATGGGCTGTTCCTCTTCTTGGTGCGGGTAGAGATGCACACCCACGGTATGCAGGAGATACGCGAAGGCGATCCCGGCCGCCGCAATTTGCGGCAAGGCGATTCCCAGGAACACCAGCCGGCGAAGGACCAGATAGACTCCGACCAAGGGGCAGACAAAGCCGATCGCCACGCTGGCATACAGCGCATGCCGAAGGAGGAAGTCTGGGCTGAGCATCTCCAACAGAAGAGTCACGTCAGCCGCCTCCCGACATCAGCATCTCTTCGATCTTCTCTTTGCTCAGCATCAGCTCGGCCGGCCCGCTGATGAGCCCATGGTCCGCGATCCAGACGATCTCGCCGGCCCGCCCGCGCAACGACAGAATGTGGTGACTCACCATCAACACCGTCATGGCCCGGCGCTGATGGAGAGCGGACGTCAGATCCATGATTACCTCGACGGTCGCCTGATCGATGCCCGCCACGGGCTCGTCCAAAACCAAACAATCAGGGTCGGCCGCAAGCGCTCGGGCAATCAGCACCCGCTGCCGCTCGCCGCCGGAGAGCTCTGCGAACAGTCGGTCGGCCAACCCCTCCGCCCGCACTTCAGCGAGGGCCTCCATAGTTCGCTCTCGCATCGCTCGTTGAATAAAGCCCAAAGGGCCGAGCTTGCCATACGTCCCCATGAGCGCCACCTCGAACGCGGTGAGAGGGTACGCGGAGTCCAGGGTGTCGCGTTGCGGTACGTAGCCGAATCGCGGCTGGCCCGTGGGAAATTCCAACTGGCCTCTCAAGACCGGGAGGATGCCCACGATGGTCTTCAGGATCGTGGATTTGCCGGAACCGTTGGCGCCCAACACGCCGACAAAACTGCCGCGCGCGATCTGAAGATCGACCCCTTCCAGGACAAGAGTGCCGTTGTGGCCCAGGCACGCCCCGCTGAGACGAATGAGAATGCTGTGGCTCACGGCCGCCTTTGATCCGCCGCTTCGAGAACCGTCTTGACGATGGAATCGAACAGCGTCAGATAATCGCCGGCCTCCTTGCTGCCGCCGACCATCGAAGGCACCACCACCACTTTGGCACCGGTCTCCTGCGCGAGGAACGCCGGCGTCTTGCGCTCGCGGTTCGGCTCCATCAAGATCAGCGCGACGCCCTCCGCCTTCATCTGCGCGACGAGATCCCGCACGTGGGAGGCCGAAGGCGGGATGCCGGGTTTCGGCTCGATGGTGTTGACCACGCGCAGTCCGAACCGCTCAGCGAGATAGCTGTACGACTTGTGGTAGGACACGACCTTCGTGCCGCGCAAGGGCGCCATCTGTTTCTGCCAAACCGCCAGCCGGGCGTCAATCGTGTCCTCAAACTGTTTCAGATTGGTCTTAAAGACCTGGCAATCCACCGGGGCGATGGCGCAGAAGCGCTCCGCCAGCAGGCGCGCGATCAGCCTGCCGTTCACCGGGTCCAGCGTGAAATGCGGGTTGCCGAAGGGATGCACGTCGCCGAGCGACCGGTCGATCGGGCCAGTTGGCACTTCAAGCAGCTTGATCACCTCGGCGGCGACGATCCTGCCGGGCAGGCCGAGCTGAATTTGGGGATTTCTGGCGTTGAGCACGAGCGGCGGCAGCCAGCCCACTTCCAGATCGGCTCCGCCTTCGATCAAGACATCGGCCTGATTCAGGATGCGTATGAAACTCGGTTTGGCATCCACGAAATGGGGATCTTCGGTCCCCTTCGCCAGGCTGGTGACCTCGATTCGATCTCCTCCCACCTCGCGTGCGATTGAGCCGAGGTCCGGGGTGCTGGCGACGACGTTGAGCTTCGCCTGTGAGGGGAACGCCCACAGCAGGGATAGAGCGATAGCTGCCAGGGTTGCTGTCAATGGCTTATCTCGCATCGTTCTCAGGTCTCCTTTAGCACGGATCAAAACGAATGGGCTCCGTGCTCGCCGATGTTGAATTCCGCCTGAAGAAACACGCCATGGATCGCTTCACGACCACGGCTGGCCGCAACATCCAAATTGTACTGGAGGCGGAATTTCGAGAACTCACTGGGGTAAAACGTGATGTTCGGAGAAAGACGCCATCGCTCCCCCACCAGGTCTCTCTGAGCCAGCGTGGTGAGAAACGGCACAGCGGCCGCTCCCCCGGCGCTGTCAGCGTAGTCCACCCGAAAGCCGGCCACCCAACGGTAGACGAACCCATACGTCAGTTGGCTGTACAAGCCATAATCCTTGAGGCGGGAGGCCGGAATGGCATTGATCGTATCCGGCCCCGCCTGGTAGTCCCGATGCAGATACTCCGTCTGCCAGGCCACAAAGGGAAAGCCCTGGGAGTGATTGACCGGCTTCCACTTCACGTACAGGTCGGTGCCGTAGATGATCGTGGTATTGTTCGGTCCGCTGGCATTCGGGCCAAACAGAGTCGATCCGCCGAGCGCTGCTGTGACTTCATCTGTCACGTCCAGCGAGGTAACGACCCTCGGCATGTAGAGCAAGTCGCCCGGCTTTTGCACCGGCCGGTCCAGCAAGGTATAGCCCCGGACCGTCTGGCCTGCTTGGGATAGGAAGCTTGTAGCGATTCCACCTTGGGCTTGCTGCGCGCTGGCGATAAGCTCCAGATAGAACGGCGTCGGCGCCAACCAAGAAAGCTGCGCTCCTGGCCCCCGCAGACCGTCAGGCCCGAACAGCCGACCCAGAATGACCGGTTGATCCGCAAAATCCCACTGATGCGGGTGCTGGCGGTTATGGCGCCCGAACCTCGTGAAATACTGCCCGGCCACAAGTTGTAAGTTGGCCGGCAGCGCGAGGCTCGTCCCGTAAGCTTCTTCCAATTCGACCTTCGTCTCCCCCTTCTCAATGAACGTGACGAGGTTCGCGTCCATTTGGAAGTAGGGATCGACCGTCCCTTGGAGATGCAACTCGACATTCTGCACATTGAACCCGTTGACCCTCGGATCGTGGTCGCCGAGATTGAGGTTGTTCTTGTCGGAGAAGGCTGCGGCCGTGAAGAGGCCATTCAGAGAGATTTTGGGGTTGAATGGAGCGAGAATCCCGCGACTGGCAGCCCGCTGCTGTTGCACCTGGCGCTCCAGCTCTCGCAGCCGTTGCTCGGTCGTGTCTTCAGATTTTCCCTGGTCAGGCTCCGGTCCTTTTGTCGCTGAGGGCTTGGCCTCCAACTCCTCAACCTTCTTGCGGAGCTGCTTGAGTTGCTCTTCCATCAGGGTCATCTGCTTCTTCAGATCCTCGATCTCCGATCCGGCGGTCTCTTTCGCGAACCCCTGCGACCATCCGCCGAATGCAGCGACAAACAGCGCGGCACACACGCACGCACAAATCCGAGTATGCATACCCAACCCCTCATGGTCGGACGAGTGGAAAAATCCCCACGCCAATGTCAGTCGGTCCGGACTGCTTCAGCGTGGAACGAGTGAGAACGACTTAGAGGAGTTGGGACGGAGGAGCGCGGGCGGGAAGAGTAGTCAGGAGCAGATGCTCGACGAGACGATCACTGTATGGAGTTTCTAGCGCAAGCACCGCCGGCTGTGATGCCAGGACTGGAGCGTCACCGACGACCGAGGAAGAGGTATGGCTCTGAACCCAGGAGCAGAGGTCGGCGGCTGAATGCTGGTGGTCATCCTGGTCCGCCTCGCCGAGCGCATGGTGTAACTCAAGGGTGGCCGCCAGCGGAGAGAAGGCCAGTAGGCAGAGTCCCAGCACCCCCAGCAAGAGATAACCAGCGTAGTTTCTCGTGAGAGTGTTCATCAGGCTGGGGATAATACCAATCCCGTTATGCTATAGTCAAATCCCATGCTGATCGACAGCCATTGCCACATCGATGACCCCCGCTTCGACGCCGACCGCGAGGCGATGATCCAACGCGCACGCGATGCCGGGATCTCGCATTTCGTGACGATCGGGTGCGACCTTGAGACGAGCCGCGCCGCTGTGGCCCTGGCGGAACGCCACCCGTTCATCTCCGCGACCGTCGGCGTCCACCCGCACGAAGTGAAGCATATCAAGGACGGGTGGTACGACGAGCTGCGGGCGCTGGCGAAATCCAAAGGCGTCGTCGCCTACGGCGAGACCGGGCTCGACTACCACTACGACCACTCCCCGCGCGAAGTCCAGCGCGCACGCTTCCGCGAGCAGGTGCAACTTGCCCGCGAGCTGTGCCTTCCGATCATCATCCACACGCGCGAGGC
>Ga0209802_1003001_pt1 | contig 11468 bp, 9 predicted proteins | sample GraSoiAngelo_129_FD_185886 | JGI IMG/M metagenome (GOLD analysis project Ga0209802, IMG submission 185886) | Grasslands soil microbial communities from the Angelo Coastal Reserve, California, USA - 14_0927_12_40cm (SPAdes) (version 2) | ecosystem: Environmental > Terrestrial > Soil > Grasslands ... | reverse complement strand
GCGGCCTCGCCATACCGCTTCGCCATGCTCCGCCGGATCTCGGCCGCGATGGCGAGGGACTCCCCGGAGAGCATCGTCGTCTGATTCGCCACGCCGATGCGCAGCAAATCGCGATCGGGATCGAAGCCAGGCGACATCTTCCCCTCGAAGAGCAAGGCGAACTGCTCCCCGCTCCCCGCTCCCTCTATGTACGCACACACCTCACGCGCTTCCGCCATGTCGCGCACCACGAGGTACTTCCCGCTCGGGTACTTGGTGACCTGGCTCGAGGTGGCCTTCGTCTCCTCGTGGTAGCACTTGCCGTGGATCACCGCGGTGAACCCGTCCTTGGCGTAGGAGTCCACGCGCTTCCACACGTTGAGCACCGATCCGCAGGTCGTGTCGACGAGCACGCATCCGACCGCGCGCAGCCGCTCGAAATCCTTCACGGTGACCCCGAAGGCCGGAAGAATGACGACGTCCGCCGGGGTGATCTCGTGGAAGTCGAACTCACCGTCATCCGGCCGCTGCAGGAACTCGACCCCCATGGCCTGCAGCTTCTTGTTGACGTGCGGGTTGTGGATGATTTCGCCGACCAGGAACACACGGCGCTCGGGAAACTTGGTGCGGGTTTCGTACGCGTACTCGACCGCGCGGTCCACTCCGTAGCAGAACCCGAACTCGCGGGCGAGCTTGAAGGTCAGGTCGCCGACGGCGAGGACGTAGCCGTGGGCGCGGATGCGATCCACCACCTGGCTGTGATAGTCGGCCGCGAGGGCCCCCTCGATGTCGCCCTTGAGGCCGAAGCCGCGTCGGAAGTACGTCTGTTCCACGACGTCAATCTAACCGTGCACCGCGCCCATCGCGCACGGCATCCATGACACGCTGCACCGCCAGGCCGTCGTAGAACGTAGCGGGCTCTCCCGCGGCGGGCCGGCCCTCGAGCACGGCGACCATATCCCGCATCAGCCGCACGAACGAGCGGGCCCACATGTTGTTGGGGGCGGTCTGCTCCCACAGGTCATCCGGCACGCTGGCATCCTCGAGCGGCCCGCCGGGGCGACCGATCTCGAGCGACGTCTCGCCCGTCAACACGAGCGTGCCGTCGCGTCCGGTGATCTGGGCGAAATGTCCGGGCCCGTGCGACGCCACCGTCGTCAGCGTGATGGTGGCAACCGCGCCGCTCGCGAGCCGCATCACGAAGCTCGCGTATTCGTCCGCAGTCACCGGGCGCCGCACGCGCTGCTCGTCGTAGCGCTCGGCAACGAACGTGGCCGCCCGGCCGCCGACCTCGACGACTTCACTCCCGGTCCAGAAGCGGCACAGGTCGATGAGATGTGACCCGACCGCGCCCAGGATGCCGCCGCCTCTCGCGGCATCGTACCACCAGCTCCAGGGAGCGTCGAACGCCTGCGGCCGCCCGTCGCCCCGCACGTACGGTCTGAGCACGAGCTCGAGGTGGAGGACCGGTCCGATGGCGCCGCCCTGGATCAGCTGCCGCACCTTGCGCCGATTGGGTTCGTAGCGCAGCTCGTGGTCGATACGGGCCAGCCCACGGCTCCGCTCCGCGACCTCGAGCATCTCCTCCGCCTCCCGGACCGTGAGCGCCATCGGCTTCTCGCACAACACGTGCTTCCCCGCCTCCAGCGCCGCGATCGTGTGACGGGCGTGGGCGTCGGGCGTCGAAGACACGATGACGAGGTCGACCTCGGGAGCCCTGGCGAGCGTCTCACCGCTCCCGAATGCGTTGGGAATGCCGAACTCCGCCGCGACGGCGCGGGCGCGCTCCATGCTGCCGCTCGCGATCGCGGTCACCGCTACCCCCGGCACGAGGCGCAGCGCCGGGACCTGCACCCGACGCGCGAACCCCGTGCCGATCAGCCCGACCCGCAGCGTCACAATGTCGTCCGGCAAGAGACGGTCTCCGTGTCGAGCGGCACCGCGTCGAACGACGCCTCGACCGCCACGTGCCCCGCGGCCGCGGTCTCGAGTCCGGTGCCTCGCGCGACAACCGTGAGAACAGCGCCGGTCGCCCGCACGTCGACGACGCCGCTGTCGAGCGCGAAGCCCCGGGCCACGTCCTTCATCATGTACCGCACGCCGACCGTCGCGCCGCGCGGCGATACCGTATCACCCCGCTGCAGCAGCGGCCACGGGCCGGCCGCCGGCGGTCCGCGGCCGCCTCCCCGCAGCCACATGATGACACCGTTCCCGTCAGCAGACCCTTGCAGCAGCAGTCCTTCCTTCCCCGGACCGCCGCCGCAGCGCCGCGCGCGCGCCGGAGCGTCGAATCGGACGGTGTCTTGGCGCGGGAAGGTAACGAGGGCGTGTACGCGACCCCCCTGCTCGGACGCGCTGCCGCAGGCCGCGCCCGGCACCGCGAGCGCGAGGGCGAAGAATCGAGGCAGTCTCAGAGGGAGGCTCGCGCGCCCGGCGGGGTCGTGATACCGAGGATCGCGCGCGCAGCAGCGGTCGTCAGCGTGTGCGGAGCGAGGGCCTCGACCAGCCCCGGAGGCAGAGGCTGCGGCTTCAGGCGCTTACGGTCCACACAGACCAGCACCATCCAACCCGCGGCCCCGAGCCGCGGCGGGTCGTCGCGCAGCACGTCGAAGTTGAGGGTCATTGACTTGGTGCCGACCCGGCCGACGTACGTCGCCACGCGCAGCCGGTCATCCAGCCGCGCGGGGAGGTAGAACTCGCTATGAACGGCCTTGCGCGGCAGAAAGATGTCGTAGCGGTCGAACACGCGGGCGTAGGCGAGGCCGCAGGCACGGAACAGCTCCGTCTCGGCGATCTCGAAGAACCGGACGTAGGACCCGTAGAAAATGATGCCGGCGAAGTCCACGTCGGACCACCGGACATACTCTTGGATGATGTACGGCTTGGCGGGCATCGCTTCCCGAACGGTGAAGCCCGAGCGGGAAGCTAGGGGGCGTGATATCCCCACGCCAGGATGACGGAGCGGCGCTAGACGCGCGTCGCGGCCCCGGAGCTCCCGTTCCCGTTGGGCCGGAGCCCATAGGCTCGCAACCGGCGCCACAACGTGGTTCGGCTGATGCCGAGCCGTCGCGCGGTCTCGGCCAGCTTCCCATGCGTCACCTCGAGCGTGTCGAGGATGGCTTGGCGCTCGCGCTCGGCCAGCGTCGGGCTGTCTCCGCTGGCGCCGGGCAGAAACACCACTTCACCGAGCTCGAGCGAGCCCTGCTTCAGCGTGCGTGTCCGGCCGCCGAAGGCCATGAGCCGCTCGCGCAGATTATCGCCCCGATGGGGCGGGCCGTCCCCGAGCGCGTCGAGGGTACGCCGCGCCCGCTGGTTCGCGTACAGGATCCGGCCATAGGGGTCGAAGACGACCACGCCCTCGCTGAATGTTTCCATCACGGCCTGCCCGAGCGGGGCGAAGCCCAGCGGGGCCGGAAGACTGGGGGTCTTTTCTCTCGCAGGCATACGTCCTTGCATAGCCGAGGTTGCGCGTCAGGGTTCCAGACAGCACCACATAAGCAAGACCCGCGGAGCGTGCGGAGGTCACAACTCGCGGACGCGGCCGCTAGCGACGCCGGCCCCCCCGACCCCCCCTCCCACGGCCGCCTCGGCCGCTCCGTGCGAGGCGCTGGCGTTCTCCCCGGGACAGGCCGCTCAACTGGCGACGCAGGTCCTCCAACGAATCGGACCGCACCGCCTCGCGCTTGCCCCGGAGCACTGTGAAGCGGACCGGCCGGTCGAGCGGGGGCAGATCGCGCGGTTGCAGCCGCCGTGCCTGGCCTTCCTTGAGACGCAACCGCACCACGCCGATCCCCTGCTCCACCTCGTAATCCACGGGCACGCGGTCCCCGTAGAGGTGGACCGATGCCGGGAGCGCATCCAAGGCACGGCGCTCGGCTTCCGGCACCATCTGATCTACGTCGAGCTCCAGCCGTGCGTTGATGAACTCGTCCCACGAGCCGACCCGCGCGAGCTGGGCCGCGAGCCGGGCGGTCACGTGTTCCGTGGCCGCCTGCGTCAGCCGCCCGCCCGAGCGTCGCCAATAGGATCCGAGCCGCTCGAGCGCGCGCCGGACCCGTGCCTGATCGGGGTGCGGCGTATGGCCGGCGAGCAGGGCCTCCACCAGCGCCGCCCGCGCGGCGTCGGCGAGCTCCGGGGGGAACGGGCTCGGGAGGGGCTCGACGTCGCGCTCGAGCAGGAACCCGAAATAGCCGACCGTCCGGACCCGCATCAGGCCCTCGTACCGGCGTTGTCGCTCGAAGACGACAGTGGGTGCGCCGCGCCGCGCGTACCGGCGGATGGCACGCTCGGGCAGCTGCGTTCCCTCGATGCTGGCGCGCGGCACGCCGAACCGGTCCGCGAAGTAGCGCAGCATGCCGGCGACGGCGCCCCAGCTCGAGCACACCGACCCGCGGCTCACGCGGGCCTCGCGACCGTCCGCCGTTTCCTCGTCGATGACCAGATCGAACGGCTGGATCTTGGCCACAAGGTCCGCGAACGCGGCCAGGGTCTTCTCGCCTGCGTGGGGCAGCCGCTCGGGCAGGGGAAGCTCGAGCTGCCGGTACACCGAGGCCAGCCCAAGCGCTACATCCTCGATTGCCTTCACGAGCACGCCGCGGCCTTCGGCCCAGCGATCGACGCTCTCACGGAACAGGTGGCGCGGCAGACCGTACACCTCGCCCAGGTAGCCGTGTTTGTTGACCGCCTCGGCGTAGACGTTGTACGCCGTGAGGTGGTCGCTTCCGGACACGATCAAGCCTCGCAGGTCCCGCTCCTCGCGCGTCATGCGGTGCAACGACTCGACACTCGCCGCGACGGCCACCATCGGAACGAGGTCGGGGTCGGCGTGATAGAGCAACTCGCCCCAGGGTCGCTCGACCGGCATCGCCTCCACGTCGCGGCCGTAGCGGGTCAGTCGCCCGCGCTCGATCAAGCCGCGCTCGGTGAGCAGCTCGACGGCGTCGCGGTACGCCTTGCGGTCGAGCGGCACGGGCAGGTCGAGCTCGCGCGCGTCCACGCCGAGCGCCGCGCAGGTAATCGCCACCCGCTCCGCGTCTCCGGCGAGCTGGAACTCCGGCGGCGTCGGCCGCAGCTCGTCGAACACGAGCTCCCGGTCGCTCAGGATGTAGACCTCGCCCCCTTCCACGCGTCCGTGCACGCGTCCCGCCATCTGGAGGATTTCATTCGCGCCGAGGTAGAGCCGCGTCAGCACGTTGCGACCCCGCTCCACGACGTTGGCGTAGCGCGCGTCGTAGATCACCACGGTGTCGAGGCCGCGGATGTTGAGCGCCGACTGGCCTGCCGCGGTCATCGCCAGCAGAAACGGCCGGCGCACCTGGCCGTCGAGGAAGGGTCGGATGACGCGGATCGGCTCGCCCCCGTGGTAGAACGCGGTCGGCAGGCCCTGCCAGCGGTCGCCGAGCTCCTTCGCGATCTGCTCGACCTCGGCCCGAGTGGGCACGAACACCGCGACGCCACGCCGCTCCCGCAGGACGTCCTTCATGAAGCGATCGTTCAGGAACTCGAGCGGCTGCTGGGGCAGGACGCGCACATCGGCCGCCCGCGCGGGATCGAACGCCCGGGTCTCGAGGACCTCAACCGATCCCAGGTAGCGGGCGTAGAACGCCGGATCCACCGTGGCGGAAAGCCAGATGAAGCGGCAGCCCGCTCGCTTGCCGAGCGCCAGGCACAGCTCGAGCTCGGCCGACGTCTGGTGAATCTCATCCACGACGAGGGTGTCCCGCGCGGTGATGAGGCCGTCCTCGAACCAACGGCGCGCGATCCCGGTGGTCACGATCACCACGTTCCAGGTCGGCGTCTCGGGCGTGGCTTCCCGCTCGCGGTTCACGACGCCGACCTTGAGCGGCGTTTGCAGGATCGTCGTCGCAATCGGCCGGATGGCGAGCGTCTTGCCCGTGCCGGTCCCGGCAACGATCCCGAACCCCCGCCCCGATGCCGCGAGGCGGGCGATGTCCTCACCGTGCTCTCGGGCGAGGAGCGTGTCGATATCGAGGCTCATCGCGAGCTCGATGGTTTCGCAGGCCGCGCGGGTCGGGGCGATCACCACGACCCGTCCGGTGGCGGGCTCCGCGGCGAGGAAGGCGTTCGGATCGGGGGGAAGGAAGTGGTCGCGGGAAATTCGCACGGTCGCAATATAGATTAGCGGTGGAGGGAGAGATGATTGGTCGACCCGTGACGTGCCTGGTGATCGTGCCTTGGCTCGCGGGTCTCGTCGACCCTCGACCTCCCCACGGACTTCCGATATCTCGACCCGCAAGAAACCGACATCGTGCTGCGCGCCTGGGGCAACCCACCCGGCCGCGAGACCCTAGCGAAGACGGTTACGTCAAGGACGACGTGGCGAAAGTGATGGGCTTCGTCGAGTTCAACGGGGGTCATCGCTACACCGACTTCATCCCCGGCACGGACAAGGTGGCCGAGTACGGCATCGCGGCGGCGGCGTTCCTCCGCAAGCTGTTCAGCCGCAAGCCAACCGACGCGGCGGCGAAGCCCTGAACACGGGACAAAAGAAAACGGGAGGCGTGCGTGCGCGCCTCCCGCTTTGCGACCGTACCTGCGGCACTGCCTAGGGCGTCAGCCGCCGCATCCGGAACCTCCCTTTGCACGCCGCACTCCGGTGGTACGGCCCGCGTGGCACGTCAATCATCGTCGCGGTCGTAATCCCGATCGTCACGGTAGTAATAGCGGTGATGGTGATGCCGATGCCGAACCACATAGAGGCGCCGCGCCACGAACAGCGGGGGCCGGTAATAGAATGCGCGCCTGTGTGGGTAGTAGACGGGCGGCCGCCCCAGGATGACGACTCCGGTCACATACGGCCGCGGTACGCCGAAACCGACGGCGACGCTGACGCGCGTCTGCGCCGCCATCGGCGCAGCACCGAGCGCGAGCGCCATTCCAACTGCCAAGAGCACACGTTTCATAGGTCACCTCCGGCCGGGCCTTTCCGGAAAGGTCGTGCCAGACGCGACGGCGCCGTCGCAACGGCAACTGCCGATGGGACTTAGGACGCCGGCGCGGGAGGCGGCGGGAGCGGCACAGTGTCACCTGGCCGGGTCACTACTGTCCGCAGGGTCCCGCCGCAGGCGTCAACGCGACGGTGGCGGGGCGACCTGCTGCACCAGTCGCACGACTTCTCCGGGCTCGGCGTGGCGTCCCAACGCCTTCTTGGAGAAAATGCGACGACCATCGACCTCCACTTCGAACACGCCGCCGGACGACTGGATCAACTTCACGTCGGCGTGGGGGTAGGTCTTGCGGATCTCGGCCGCCAGACCGGCGGCCCGTGGCTCGTAGTTTCAGACGACGCAGTATTCGATCGTGACGCGCATGCGGTAAACGATAGTCGCGCTTGACAGGTCACGCCAAGGGGCCGACCTTGCTCCGAGCTTGCCCATGAGTGCCCTCTCCCGCCTCAAAGCGTCGCCGGGCCTGCTGGTGCGAGCGCTCGTCGCGCTCGGTGCCGTGGCGGCGGTCGCCGCAGGGCTGGCGGCCTTCGCGTCCCGACGGCTGCCGCTCGGCGCGGACGTCGCGGAAGAGATCGCGGTGCTCGTCGTGGTCGGGGCGTTGACCCGGCGCTACGGCATCGCCCTCCCGGGGAACGGGTTCTCCTCATACATCCTTGGCGTCACGGCGTACGCCATCCTCGACCGCGGCTGGCCGTTCGGCGTCGTGGTGGCGTCGCTGGCGATGATCGCGGGCGACCTCGCTCTGCGCCGTCTGCCCGTGGCGGCGGCGCTCGACAACGCCGCGCACCTCGCGACGGGCGCGGCCCTGGCGGGGCTCGCGTATGCCAGGCTCGGCGGGGCAACGGGTGCGCAGGCGCTCACCGCGAGCAACCTCGTGCCCCTCGTCGCATTCCTCGTCCTCTTGCCCTGCGTCGTGAACGGCACCTTCTACATCGAGCTGGCACTCGGGCGCACCCTCGCCTGGGTGGACGCCGCCCTCACCGCGCGGTGGGAGGCCGTCGTGTACGCCTGCTCGGTGGGTCTGGCCCTCGCATGCCTCGCTCTCGCGCACGCGAGCATCGACATGATCGGGTTTCTCGTCATCGGCGTCGTGCTCGTGAGCGCCGCGGTCGCGAGCGTGTCGGTCATCCGGCGGGGTGTTCACGCCGATGAGCTCGCGCTCATTCAGAGCTTGTCGCAGGCGATCGCGCGGGACATCAGTCTGGCGAGGAGCTTCCCACGGATTCAGGAGCTGGCCCGGCGGTTGGTTCCATGGGAGCACATGGGCTTCGCGCGCTACGACGCGGGGACGAACGAAATGGAGCTCGTCGCGGACACCGCGACGGGCCATCGCGGCCCCGACAAGGTTCGCTTCGACGCTAATGTCGGACTCTCCGGCGAGGCCGTGCGGCGACGGCGGCCAGTCGTGGCGGGCGTTCTCGCTCCCGAGCAGGTGGTCGTGTCCGGTCGGGACACGCCCGGCTCGGAGGTGCTGGTCCCGCTGTATCACGCCGGGCAGCTGGTGGGCCTTTGGAGTGTACGTCACTCGAATCCCGGCATGTACCACGACGCCGACGCCGACATGCTGGCGCTGTTGGCACCGCAGCTCGCCTTGATGCTCGCAATCGAAGGCTCGGTTCAGCCGGTGGTCGGCGCGTCGGCTCGCACCAGTGCCTACATCCAGACGCTGACGGCCACGACCGAAGAGATCCACGCCTCGAGCCAGGAAGTGGCGGCATCGGCGCGTCGCGCCAGCCAGGGGGCCGCCCAAGCCGCGAGCCTCGTCAGCGCGCTGGCCCGCGACTCGGAACAGCTGACCCACCACGCCGCGGAGGTGGCCACCGCGGGCACCGAGACTCGCGACTCGGGCGCGCAGATGGAGCAGACCACGGAAAAGGTCCGCCTCGCCACCCAGACCGCCGTCCGTCGCCTGACCGATCTGGGTCTCACGACCGAAGAAAGCGCCCGCGAGGTACGGCGGCTGCGCGACGTGGCGGAGCAGGTCGAGAAGTTCTCGGAAACCATCGGCTTCATCGCCAACCAGACCAACCTGCTCGCCCTCAACGCCACGATCGAAGCGGCGCGCGCCGGGGTTCACGGGCGGGGCTTCGCCGTGGTGGCGGATGAGGTTCACAAGCTCGCCGAAGCAAGCGGTCGAGAGGCGCGCAACGTCGGGAAGTCCGCACAAGAGACGCGCCGGGCGCTCGATCGCGCCGCACAGCTGCTCGAGCGCATCCGCGGCGATCTCGGGGACGTCGTGCGCAGCTCGAGCGACTGGGTACAGGACCTGACCCGCATTGCAGAGGCGGCGGGGGGCACGGCCCGCGCCGGGAAACAGGTCGCGGAGCTGGCGCATGGCATCAGGGAGCGGTCGGCCAGAATCCATCAGTCGCTCGAGCAGGCCAAGGCGGGTGCCCACTCCTCGACGCAGGAAGCCGAAGCCGTCGCCGCCGCTGCCGCGGAGCAACTGCAGGCCATCGAAGGTCTGGCGCATGGCGCTACCGAGCTGGCGGCGCTCGCCGACAGCCTTGCCAAGGCAGTCCGGTTCGTGCGGGGCGAGAACGGGCGATAGTAGCGGCGTGACCCACGTCACCATTCCGGCCTCCGGGGTTTCTAACCGGAGGCCGAGTTATTACCGTAGGGCCGGCCCTAGCGGAGAAGACGGTCCGTGCGAACACTCGCGGTCCTAGGAGTAGCGCTCACGTGCGGGATCTCCAGTCTCCCGGCACAGCGCGGGCACCAGTTCGAGTTCGGGGCGTTCGGATCATTCACGCGTTACGACAAGGTCTTCAACCTGGACTCCCAGATCGGCGGCGGCGGTCGGCTGGGGTACTTCTTCAGCAACGTCGTCAGCGCGGAGGTCGACGCGGGCTACCAGAGCCCCAATCCGAAGACCGGCAGCGCCTCTCCCTCACTGGCTCACGGCAGCGCCAGTCTGGTGCTGAACTTTGGAACCGCCCGCAACCTCTTCTATATCCTCGGCGGGTACTCCCGGCTCGACTTCGAAAAGACGGCGCCGTACCGCTTCACGGACGATGCCGTTCACGGCGCGATCGGCGATCGGATCTTTCTCGGCGACCGAGCCGCCCTCCGCTTCGAAGTGCGTGGCTTCTACACGCCCAACACGGGCTTCGCGGGTGGTGACTGGGCGGGTCACGTCGTCGGCTCGCTCGGTTTATCGGTGTTCACCCGGAGCGGCCCGGCACCAGACCAGGACCATGACGGAGTGCCCGACCGGCGCGACGCCTGCCCCGACACGCCTGTCGGCGCCACGGTCGATGCGCGCGGATGCCCCACTGACTCAGACCGCGACGGCGTGTACGACGGGCTCGACCAGTGCCCTGGTACGCCCGCGGGGGCGCACGTCAACGCCAAGGGCTGCCCCGCCGACGCCGACGGCGATGGCGTGCCCGACGGTCTCGACCAGTGCCCCGGCACGCCTGCCGGCGCGCGCGTCGACGCCAAGGGCTGTCCGGCGGACGCGGACGGCGATGGCGTGCTCGACGGCCTCGACCAGTGCCCCGGCACGCCCGCCGGCGCGGTCGTCGACCAGGCCGGTTGCCCGCTCGACTCGGACAAAGACGGCGTCCCGGACGGGCTGGACAAGTGTCCCAACACCCCGCCCGGGGCGGAAGTGGACGATGTCGGGTGCCAGCGCTTCAAGGACTCGGACGGGGACGGCGTAGACGACGCGAAGGACCGCTGCCCCGGCACGGCCCCCGGCACCCGGGTGGATGCCGCCGGCTGCCCGATTCTGTTCACGCCGGAGCGGACGCCGGTCATCCTGCGCGGTGTGATGTTCGAGACCGGGAAATCGGCCCTCAAGCCCGAGTCCTTCACGGTCCTCGACATCGTCGCACAGTCGCTGAACGCCAATCCGGATATCCGGATCGAGATTGCCGGCTATACGGACAACACCGGCTCGAGCGCCACCAACCTCAGGCTGTCGCAGGCGCGGGCGGACGCGGTGCGCGCGTACCTCGGGAGCAAGGGCGTCGCGCCGAGCCGCATGATGGCGAAGGGGTACGGCGCGGCGAGTCCGATTGCAGCCAACACGACGGCCGCAGGGCGCGCGCAGAACCGGCGCGTCGAGCTGCACCAGTTACCTTGAGCGCGTTCCGCGCGGGGAGCTGACATGAGACGGTTCGGGTTGCTGGCCGCCGTGGTGACGCTCGCCGCGGGACGCCTTGCCGCGCAGCACGCCGGACAGGTCGAAGTGGGCGCGTTCGGCTCCTACACCCGCTACGATGCCACCTTCGGGCTCGCCCACAAGATCGGGGGCGGCGTCCGGATAGGATACCTGCTGGGCAGCATCGTCGGCGTGGAGGCCGATGTCCTTTTCCAGCCAGAGTACACCGTCACGCCGCCCGGCGGCACCACGTCCACGCTCGAGCCGCTGATCGGCAGCGCGTCTCTCGTGATCAATGCCGTGCATGCGAACCGACTCATGGTCTACGTGCTCGGCGGCTATTCGCTGCTCGACTTCGGCACCCGCGCACCCTACCGCTTCACCGACAACGGCGTCCATGGCGGCGCCGGCGT
>Ga0209802_1002999_pt1 | contig 11475 bp, 12 predicted proteins | sample GraSoiAngelo_129_FD_185886 | JGI IMG/M metagenome (GOLD analysis project Ga0209802, IMG submission 185886) | Grasslands soil microbial communities from the Angelo Coastal Reserve, California, USA - 14_0927_12_40cm (SPAdes) (version 2) | ecosystem: Environmental > Terrestrial > Soil > Grasslands ... | reverse complement strand
ATACCAAGTCTACTGGGTTCAGCTCCAGCGTGTCGAATGGTAGAGTGGCTTGGGTAGACTGAGATGGTTCTGGGAATGCGAGTGTGATGGTGCGAACAGGGCTAATGTCCGGGCCTTTGAGCACCGTGTACCAGAGAATCACGAACCCAACGGCGGCCGCGATTCCTGCAAACAGCAGGTTGAGTTCGGATATCAGTTCAGTTGGAGATATTTCGAGACCTAAGAACATCTGTCCAACTATTTGGCGAGACGGGTATTTTTAAGGAACTGGTCCTCCTTCAACGAGGCATGGAAGAAACTACGGAGAAGACGAAGACGGTCAGCCTCTCTGACCTCAAGTGGAGAACAGTAGAGGTTGTGCTTGGTATCGTCTCGCTAGTAGGGTTCGCATGGCTCGTGATTCTTCTCGTAGACGCTTTGACTCATTCGGCTGTGATTGTTGAATACGCCCCTGCCGACCCAAGAAGCGGAGTGTGGATTCAGGGCGTACAATTCAGCCAGCTCGTATTAGCCTTCACTCTCTCTGGCTTGTTTGGTGCGTTTCGGACTGCCAAGTGGGTCATACAAGAGCTTCGGTCGAAAATTCTTGGCTGACGAACCGAAGAAGGAGCAGGCCAGGCCTTGGACAGCAGAAGAGACAGTTAAGGTTCTCAACGCTGTTCAGCCAATCATCGACAACATCGCAGACACGTGGCTCAAAGAAGTTCTCGGATACCTCAAAGCTAAGGACAAGAGCACAACCGAGATCAACAGACTGTCTTCTCAGCACGACCTGAAGCTCATTCGATACTCGCTCGTCTTCTTAGCGGGCCTCACCGGCGTCCTCAGTTTCTTGGCGTACATCAAAGTCGTTAGTAGCGACGCGGTTCTCTACTCCTTCGGAGCACTCACTGGATCGGTTCTCACGCTGATGGTGAGGTTTAGATTCTGGGCGTACGAACCAGCAGAAGAAAACCCTGAGAGTTAACCTTGACTAACACTGGTTTCGTAGCTCTAGGAATTGTAATCGTGATCGCCTCAATCGTTGTTATGGCCATTCATCCTTACCAAAAGAGCAGAGTTGGGGTCAGGCACGTCGGTTCGGCGGGTGGACCGACATGGTTTGTTCTAATGATAGTCGGCTTCGGTGTCATAGGTTTGGGCCTTTACCTACCGGGTTGAGGTGATCGGATGCCAACAAAGAAGCGCACCAAGAAACCCAAGCAGAAACTTAGCTTGGTGACTGTGCCGAGAATCAGAAAGAATCGAAGCCTCGTATCGGCGACTAACTCAGTACGTTAGGAAGACACCTAGGAACTGAATGACGAATGACACCAGGCATTCCCTCGGTCAACCAGCTAGTCTATGTCGGCGGGACGATTAGAATTAACTTGTTAGTGAGAAGCCCCACCGTGACGAGCGCTGGGCCGAGATGTCGAGCGTCCGAGAGCTTTTCGGCATTTTCTCAAAGGGTCAACGTAGGTTCTCCTATAAATCAGAAACCCTGAGGATCTCTGATTTCTATTCAGAGACATTTCTCAGAAAGAGCCGATCGCATGATAGTGTCCAGCGAAACGTCTTCCAGTCGCCTTGGAATCCACACCTGCTCGTGATCATGTTAATTCTCCTAGGTCGTCAGATCGTCAGATGATGAGCCAGCCATTTCACACTTCCATCAGTTTCGTTCTCGTGTCTGAGCGATAACCGAATGATGACTCAGTGCCGGAGATGTCGGGTCAGCGGAGCGACTGGCGCGAACGACTACACGCCAACCCCTCACGGATGGAACAAGAATTAGCAATCAAACTACAAGACAACGGAATACACTACCAGACAGAAGTCGAGATCCCGGTAACCACAGCCGACTTCTATTTCCCGTTGGATTCCAGATCAATGCTTGTCTTTGTCGATGGTCGTGTCCATCAGGGAGCAACTCAGACGGCAAAGGACGAGGAGTTACGATCACTTTTACGGAAGAGAGGATACAGGGTCTTGGAACTCTCTTACGACAGCTATTCAGACAAGAAAGAGACCAGCTATACCACTCAATTCTGGACACCCTCGGAAGGAGGTAGCAACAGCGATCTTGCAAGTGAACCGTGGGATTCTGTCGCAGGGGTTTGCCCCCGCTTGTTAGGAGTGAATCAACGGTTGGGCGATTTCTCTCACGATTTTAGTTGCATCACGCATCTTCCTTCTCAAAGAGGATCGCCTCATTCATTGAGATACGGTTACCGCTTTCTTCATTATTGAACGAAGGTGCAAAGGTATGTACGCGCCAACCTTTGTTCGCCCAGTTCTTGATTATTTCATCGACTTTTTGCCGTCTTCCCGCCAGATTCGGACCAATTCATATTTCATGCTTGATCTCACCAGCGAGAGGGCTTAGGTCGACGGTGTTGGACGGGCGCAGTGTGAACAGAACTTCGCATCTGCCTGAAGTGGATGCCCGCAACCTGAACAGAATCTCATGTCTCCAGAAACGACGGATCGAAGCTCGGTGTTCTTTGCCGTCGACCCTCGAAGAAATGTCTGATGAAAGATGATCACCACCAGGATCAAAATGGCTCCCACGAGGCAGAGGTAGAATCCCGTTTGGAATCCCCAGCTTACTGACGCTCCGCTTGCAAACGCTGAACCGACAGGTGTCGAAGTACACGTGGTCGAACCGGAGCCGCGACATAGATTGGAGAGAGTAACGCTCACTGCTACAGCATAGACGATGATCGACAGGAAAGCTCCGGTGAGGCCGGCTGCCAAGTATTGTTTGTTAGGCGCGAAACTTCCAAGAAACGCGATTGCTGCAGTTATCAAGGCAAGCGCCAGGACTAGGACACTGAGCAATCCCATCGCTTGAGCTGCCTGAGCGTTGGCCGAGAAGCCAGTGTCGCCGGTGTAAGGTTGACTCCAAAGGCTCCAACTGACGATGGACCCTGAGAACCCGAAAGCAGTTCCGTCAACTCCCCACCAAGGAAGAAACACGCTGATGAGAATCATTGTCCCTGCAAGAATCGAGATTAGGTTGACCTTTGGAAAATCAACAAGAATACTTTTGGCCAAGGTACCCGAGCCACACCGGACTAGGGTCGCTGAAGCCGCGCAATTATTCTACGTGTTGTACTGGGTTTGATAGCCCCCGAGATACAGCCTCTTGAGGTTCGCGTTGGTCTAGCGGCTACGTGTCTAGGATTTTTGTCAACAGTCTTGGCAGCACGTTCCTGGGCCCAAGGGTTCGAGTTTTCTTTGTCCGCAGTTCCCGCAGACTAAGACTCTGCCGACGAAGTCGGGATCTGATCGGTATCGGATCTGGTGCTGGGTGGGTTTCTGACATGGCTGGCAGAAGGCGGGACGGTCTAGGTTCTGCATGATCCCTCGATGATTATGTCCAGGTACAAACGTGGGAGAGGGAGGAAAATTATCGGAGAAACTATTGCTGGGTGGACCCCAGTTTCAGATTGGCGTGTGGTCTTTCGCGCCAGTCTCTCCACTGACCTGACATCGTAGGGTTGGGCTATCCTTTCGCCTATCGCTCAAGACATGATGACGAACCTGCTGGACTAGGAACTATGCTTATTTTCCTGTTGACTGATGGTCACATGCCATAAAGATGCGATTTTCTCGCAGGTCGACGAGTCGGACTTGTCCTATCTGCGGTTACTCGTTGCAAGAGGACATTGAGAAGGATCTTGCCAGTGACGCGGGATCCAAATCGGCCGCTTACACGGAAGCAATCGTGACACATATTCAGACTGTTCATCCAGACTTTTGGAAGTGGGAGCAGTCGAAGCGGCGACTGGGGTTTGGGCTCGGAATTATTACGGGCGCACTGACAGGCATTGGGCTGTTCTATCTTCTCGCCATTGTCTTGCAGGTTCCAGGCGGGAACTGGGGTCGACTGATCGGAGCAGTTTCCTTTGGAGCTTTTCTCGTCCCATATGCGTTGATAACTCGACGCGGAGCAGAACATTTCAGAGCACAATGGCGTGAACAGGGAAAGACTGCAACTCCAACCTTTACAAGACCAGTCGAGCCGACAGTGTTTGAGACAGGGCCGGCCGCCAATAATGATGCGATGGTGGATCTCGCAATGCTCCTACCGTCTCAACTTGGCATTCTGGATATGGGAATCTCAAATGTCGACTGGAAGTCATTGATTCCTCAGGGAAGGGCATTCGTCAGGGTACCGCCAGACGGTGCCGTTTTCCGGAATCATACAATGTATCTGGCTGCAAACCTGGAGGGAAAGCTGTCCGCGAATGACTGGAAGCCCTTGATCGCCTCCTCGATGATCAACTGTCGCAAACTTCGACCACAGAAAAGACGACTAGCTCTTGCAATGGCAATGCCAGTGATCATCACGTACGTTGCCAGCTGGATATTTCTCCCATCATTATTTCCAACAACTCACAGCTGCGCTAATGGTCAGTGTGCCGTCCAGAACTTGGGATGGTTCATCCTAGGTTTCGGAGGAATAGCCCTCTTTGTCGCAATGATTATCGTAGGCGTGATCATGACTCAGAAATTCCGAGTTCTATCCGACATGGAGACAGTACACTATTTCGGAAAAGGTAACTTGACGAGTTCTCTGCAGAAAGTTATCCAAGCGTCACCCGGTGACGCTCTAAGCGTTCAAAGAAGAATCGACAGAATTGAGAGAATGAACTACCTTAGCGTGGGATCATCCTGAAAGAGCGTTTTCTCCAAACAGTGTTGTTTTCCATTCTAGTGATAGCAACTATTGCAAGTCTTCCAACCGGAGTTATTTCAGCAATCAACAGGCCGAGTTTTGTGGCTGGAATGCCGGACTTGTATTCGGAAGCGTTGATCCTGGCAATAAATTCAACCCTTACACATGTTGAATTCAACATCACTGCTCTGGCACAATGTTCTGATAATGCGATTGGCCCAGGATACATCCTGGCAGGCCGATCCGATCAAGGATACTGGTATGAAGCGGGACTGGCCTGGAACTGGCCGGTCAGTCTTGATCCGAATGCGGGAGTCGCGAATGGCTTCCACAGCATCTACAGTGCCTATTCCCCGAGCGGGACATCCCAGAACATCAATGGACATAGTAGCATCCTGAACTTGCTCAATGGGGTTAACGATGGCGACCTAGTTCAACTAGGACTGAGCATTTCAAACAATGGGGTCTTGATGAGTGTCCATGACTGGAACTCTAGCATAACTGATCGGTTGTCCACTTCCGCGTATTCTGCGTCACAGTTTGTTGCTTTGCCACAGGCAGGATTTGACTCAAACGGGTATTACACCGGAGTCGCGACCGTAGAGTTTCATGGATCTCCGTTTTATGGAGACGAACAACGGGTTGTTTACAAGTATCCGAATATTCCGCAGTCTTCGGCGTGGATGAGAATAGAAGAACACACGAATCCGGGCAGTGGTAATGTGTTCAACCAGAAGACCCTAACCAATTACAACAGCTCATCGCAGCTGCAGAGTCTAACGTATCAGGGAGCCACCGAGGCTTCGAACTCAACCACGTTCATAACCGGAACACAATCAACGGGGCCAAAGTGTCTCGCTGGTTCTGTTTCACCCCTGGCTGTTGTCATTGCAATCGCCTCTCTTGGCGGAAGCGCTGTCGTGGCGGGTGTCGTGGGCCTAGCATATTTCAGGCGTCAGAAATCTAGGATAGGCCATCTAGGAATGCTGAATATGCTGAGCCTCGCTTTAACGGTCCGTCAGGTTCCGTATTCTTTCGGTTATGTTGGGCATGGGCCATAGGCGTAGGGTCCAGCCTTGTCTTCGCTTTGCGTTCTCGATCCTTGGAAGCTGTAACGAGTCTATCCTCTTGAAGAGATCGAGAAGTGCGTTCTGGCCGACCAGCTCGGCTGTCAATCTGTCTTGTCGTAGCATCAGCCATTTTGCGATGGGGAATATGAGGATCAGAAGGGCTACTGCAATGGGGGCCCCGATAAACTGAGCATAGATTCTCGATGCTTGAAGACCAAGTGCCGAGCTGATCAGAGCCCCTGCGAACGGGAGCAGTATCAGCGGGCCAAAAATAGCGGCAAAGGTTTCTATGAGTAGTCGAGACCGAGGTTTCAGGAGTAGAAAATAATAGGTCAGAAGAAGCTTCCACTCCTCCGCACCGATTCTTTCTCGGAGACCTGCAAACAACAGTAGAGTGGGCGGTTTTCTGATTCCCTTGCGCTTGAAGCCAGCCCAGTACCAAGACTGATATTCTGACCAGGCAAGACTTGTGATCTCTCCGAATTTCGGACGTTTGACCCTGTGCTGAAGCTCTCTAGCCATTGCTAGAATGTTCTCATCTTCAGAACCTGAACCCGGTTCTGGCAGTGGGAGTGGCTCGGTGTGGTATTCGAGGGCGCCTTGCTGGATTAGGAGACCCGCCATCGTTTCAAGACCTCCCCACAAGAGGACAAAGAATCCTGCTATTCCTAGGAATGCAAAATATGCGAGCGAGGGACAGGTGGCTGGGAAGCATGGGGGCGGCTTTCCGTTTTGCAAGGGTTGCACACCGAAGTATGCAAGAGTGATCATAGTTATCCCAACGGCTAGAACTGGGAGGCCGACTCGTAGACTCGGTTTCCGTTTACGCAGGCGCAACGGCACCTGGAATCATAATGGATCTTGCTTGTAAATCTCCCTAAGAGTAATGGGCCTGCGGAAGATCCGGTTCCCATCTTCGTGACGGCCTCAAGTAGACCTGTCAGTTTGTCCGAGCATAGCTTGCCTTTTGCGGAATAGTAGAAGCGCGGATGCTATTTGTGGTCCGCAGAACGCCAACTCATACAGTGCTAGGGTCGGGTGGAGGCCGAACCCAAGGCTCTCGAGAATTATCTATGACGTGCGTGTTTCAGAACTGGAAGAGAATAGGGATTGATGAGCTAGTGTCCCTGGGATGTCATTGCAACTTCGTGGAATCGAACGATAGAGTAGTTTTTCAGCTGATTCGATTCCAACATGGTTAGGTCCCAATTGCCGAACAAGCCTATGTTCCCCGATAAGACCCGAATGGTCAAAATCGCGAACCTTCTCCTTCTTCAACTGGCCATAGCACCGGTGATCTTCATAGTGGTAGCGTTTCTACTGGAGCTGGGGGGCGCGAGTCTCGCAACAAATCCGGGGTTTGTTCTTCAGGTTCTTTTCGTTCTGATCTTGCTTTCTCTAGCAGTGATAGGGATTACCGTTTTCGTTCAAACCAGCAAGAGCCTAATGTCCGGAAGGGTGCGTTATGATCCAATGGGCCGGGCATTCCAGGTAATGTCCTTGGGCGCGATTCTTTCTGAGCAACACGCCGTGTTTGGGCTTATCCTAACTTTCCTTTCAGGTTTAACATTCTACCTAGTAGGATTCTCACTAGTGGCTTGGACATCTCTCTGGTGGGTCAGGCAGAGATTCATGCAGAGTCTGGGGACCCTTCCGAACACATGAACCTAACCAGTGTTGTCCGTGGAGAGATGAGTCTAATTATCGTCTTACGACTGGGCTCTTCATTGTCGCAAATAATCCGAGTCCAACTAGTCCTGCCGTTGCCAACCATATCGAAATGGTGATGTTTTGAAGCTCAACCATGAATGGTATTCCTATCCCTGTCATCGGAGAAATAACCGTGAAGTCAAAGAAAACGATTAACGCAAAGTAGCCAACGAGAGTCACGTAGTATATTCTCTTTGGGAGACTCAGATCTTTCCATTTCAGACGCACTCGCCTGCCACTCTTCACGTCTGCTCGTAGCCTCATCATCCAATAGATGAAGACAGGAAGAAAGACCACAGGAAGCCCCGTGAGAACTAACTCTGTCGCATAGTCCAATTTGATGCCACGAGATAAGTTTGGCAAGATCATTCTGATTAGGATTTGCTATACTCTATCATTCCAATCAAGTAGAATATCATGTCCCGCTCCTCCTGACGTACTCGGTCACAATAACCATATTGTGCTATAACCGCAGAATTCAACACTCAACAGTTTCACCAGAGCAGGTGGTTAGAGAAATGGCAAGTCACATGTCGTCGATCGGGTTCCCGATTGAAACAATCGAAGAGGTCAAAGTTCTAGGGAAACGAGCTGTTGCACAGGCTACCCAAACGCTGACAATACCGGGTCTTGGCTACTACCGCGTTTGGTCGCCCGGGGCTGGAGTCGAAATCTGGGGTCATGTTAACCAGCAAATACAGATTCTCGGATTGGAACCTCATTTTAACGGAGAGGCCCGTATGCAAGTCAGACTGGTAAAACGGGTTCTTCACGCTAAGAGTACGATCCTGGAAGGAGCGTTTTACGGCTGGGCCAATCCTCATCCTGGTGTTACTGCTGATGGCGACTATCCATTCTGCTTCAGCGCACCAGATTATCGGATGCATGACACATTGACCCTACCGTGCGAGGTCGCTGTTCAGCTGGTCGCGTTTCCACGCGAGTTTCTAGCGTTCGAGAACCAGGATCAGGCTAGGTCAAGTAACACTTGGATGAGCCAAATGGCCCCGGAGTCGTGTATTCCAAGTGGACTCTTTCTTCCCGGCGGAGGAAAGATTGATCCGCCGAAGCCTGAGATAATGTTCCGCGGGACGGTTCAAGAGACTTCTCGGCTGACAAATCCAGATACTGGACAGCAATTCTGCTGGGCAAGGGTCCGCACTCTCGGAGGCGAATTGGATGTTGTGGTGGACCCAACTATTGTCAAGGGCACGATCAAAAAGAACGGTACTGTCGGGTCGATGTGTTGGCTGTCCGGTCGGATCAAGTAGTTTCCTCTTTCAACGAGGATATCCAGGGGAGATTACTGAAGGGCGACTAGCTCGTAGATTTCTTGCGATCGGTGGTGATGTTGTCCCATCGCCAAATGAGGCCAATCGGTTTCATGCAACAATCATTCCAGGAGACCCGGAGGGAAGCAAGAGCTAAGTGGGGTGTTCGACATTCGGCCTAGCCCTTGGCGCCTCCCCCGATGATCCGTATTTGGGCCGACTTCACTGCACTACAGGGGAAATATCTTGCGCTCGACTTCAAAGGGTCCTTCCGTGATATTCGCCGACAAAAAGTCGAACTAAGCGAAGGACTTCACATCGTCGTATACGATGACACATATCAATCCGAGGCAATTGTAGAGAGAGTGAAGGGAGAGTGGCTGGCACGGCTCATTCCAGGAACTGGACGCGACGCGCTAGCGAATCCTCCACCTCCTGTCGATGAGAACGAATGCTAACTTCCAGATAGCATCTCAAGGCGTCTGGATTCTACTATTACCGTGCTCAATTGAGCTGAGGCCTAGGCGTCTTCTTGCTCCCGTCATCGACCTGATCTTGCCTAGGAATCGCCTTGGAAACGGCTGAGGGTCTATGAAGATGTTAAGGCCGGCGAGAGATTCATGATCTGTGATACGGACAGGTTGAGCGGTCCATGTTAAAATCTGGTCAGGAAATGACCCTCTAGAAAATATGGGTATGTTGACTAGTCTCGTGACGCAGAACTGCTCTTCCCTATTTCCGGTTCTAGGCCAATAAGCGTCCGGGAGATCTCAGGGCCCGGGCCAAAAGATTCCAAACCCCGCTCTGATCAAAAACTGGGCTCAAACATGCACAAAACAGACAGTTTGCCCAAGGAAAGTGAATCTTCCTTCGTAAGATTTGTTCGGGGACGGGGGTAGGGGTATACGCCCCAGACAAGCGGAAAAACGCGCAAGTTTCCAGAAGCCATAAGGCGCCTAAGAGTCCCCGACCACTGTCTGGGCCTGCTCGTGCATGAACTGTAGTAGGTAGTAGGGTCCGCCTGCGCCCTTCCCTGTTGCCCCGCTGCCCTTCCAGCCGCCGAAAGGCTGCGCGCCAGGCCATGCCCCGGTCGTCGCTCCGCCTTTACGGTTCGCATAGACTACCCCAAACCGTATCTTCTCGAAGAACTCGCCCTGCTCTCCCTTATCCTTTGTAAACACTCCCGCCGTCAATCCAAACTCTGTCTTGTTCGCCCTCTCCAACGCCTCATCTAGAGATGAGACCTCGTCGACAGCCACCAGCGGCACAAACAATTCCTCCTTCATCAAACGGTGATCCGGAGGAAGACCATACACAACAGTAGGCGTAACATAGTAGCCCTTCGGAAGCGACATCTTCGGAACCTCCCCACCAACCAGTATCTTCCCCTCCTTCCTGGCCTGCTCAACAGCCCTCTGATACTTTCTGAACGCAGTCTCGTCAATCACCGGACCCACAAACGTCGACTTCTGCCGCGGATCACCGACCACGGCAACCTTCTCAACCTTCGATTTGAGAATCTTCAAGAAATCCTCCCGCACGCCACGTTCAACATAGACCCTCGACGTCGCGCTGCACTTCTGGCCATCATAGCCAAACGCCGACCTAACCACGCCCTCCGCCGCCTTGTCGAGATCCGCTTTCGAAGTCACAATCGCCGGATTCTTACTGCCCATCTCAGCAATGAACGGCTTCGGATACGGCTGCTTCACAACAAAATCCCTGTAGAGCTGCATACCTACATCCCTCGAACCAGTAAACGCAATTCCAGCCACCATAGGATTACTAGCGAACTCAGCCCCGAAAGCGCTACCTGGACCAGTAACGTAGTTGATGACGCCCCCAGGAATACCAGCCTCGACAAGAGCCTCATACAATTTCAGACCGGTGAACGGAGCCTCACTAGTCGGCTTGAAGACCACCGTATTACCCGCAATCAAAGCGCCAGCGATCATCGTCGTCGCTAGCGACAATGGAAAGTTGAACGGCGAAATAACCGCCCAGGCACCGTACGGTCGCAGCACGCTCTTACTGTCCTCACCAGGAACAATGCGCTCCATCCGCCTGACATACCCCTCATTCTCCTCCATCAGGCGCGCATAGTAGTTCAGGAAGTCTACGGCTTCATTGACCTCGGCGATTGCCTCGTACCGGTTCTTCGCAACCTCGTACGTCATGAGCGCCGCGAGATGGAACTGGCGTTTCTCTAGCACGTCCGCCGCTTTGCGAATAAGCTGGACACGTTCCTTCCACGGTCTACTACTCCAAGCCGCAAAATGCTCGTTGGCAGCTTCTAGAGCCTTCCGCGCGAACTCTGCGTTGCCTTTCTGGAAATACCCCAACAGAATGCTCGAATCTACAGGGCTGTGAACCTCGAACTCGCCACCGGCAAGGACTTGGCGTCCGTTGATGAACATTGGATGATGTTTGCCAAATTCACGCTCAACGTGCTTCAGCGCTTCCTCGTACCGTGGATGAATCGTCTCATCGGCCAGGAGGGTAACGAAGGTTACTTTCTTGGGTTGAGAAGTTACTTGCAATCCGACACTTACCCTTGGACGAGATTCAGTTGGAAGAAGATAAGATTGCGCTTCCCCCGTAAGTTCGAGCAAACCTGAAGAATGTAACTATTCATCAGAAGTTGGTCGAGAAGCCTACGATTTGCCAAGCTACCAGGAAGCCGCGAGAGGTTCCCAACAAAACAAGTAATTGGGAAATCTAGCCGAGATCTGGTATCGCCAGTAATCTTAGGCTGTCA
>Ga0209802_1002997_pt1 | contig 11478 bp, 9 predicted proteins | sample GraSoiAngelo_129_FD_185886 | JGI IMG/M metagenome (GOLD analysis project Ga0209802, IMG submission 185886) | Grasslands soil microbial communities from the Angelo Coastal Reserve, California, USA - 14_0927_12_40cm (SPAdes) (version 2) | ecosystem: Environmental > Terrestrial > Soil > Grasslands ... | reverse complement strand
CGCGGCGTGGATGGGGATGAAGCGGGGGTGTCGGATCGCCGTCGCGACGGCGCCAGGCGAACCGCTCGTCGAACCCCTCCGTCGGTGGGACGTCCGCCTGAAGGTCCTCGATCTCCCGCCGAACGGACGGCTCGGAGAGCTGGTGAAAATCACCCGGGCGGACGCGGTGTTCCTCGGGACCCGATGGGCCTCGTTCGATCCCGGCGGGCGCGTGGGCCTCGATGTTCCCTTGTTCGAACCGGTCATCGGACTTTCGGACGAGGAGGTCGGACGCCTCGCGTCCCAGATCGAATCGGCGTGACGTTCACTTGCCCGTGCGATCGTGCGAGCCGATGCTGGGCCGGATCTTCTCGGCCCCTTTGCCCTTGTACAGGAGCCCGCGGCCCTTCTTCCCCGCGGACGTCAGGCCCCGGAAGACGCGCCCGCGGTTCGCAGGATTGCAGATCCAATTGATCTTCGGGTCACTCCGGATCGCGGGGTGGTTCGGGTCGACGAGGATCACCTCGTAGTACTTGTGCGTCCCATCTTCCCCGACCCAGTACGAATTGAGGACCTCCATGTTCGGATAATGCTTGGCGGTCCGCTCCTCCGCGATCCGTTGAATCGACTTCGCCATCGTGATCTTGACGAGCCCGCGGCGCTTCGGGTGTCGTCCGCCCATCGGCCGCGGCCTTCGCCGGCCTCCTCGGCGGACCCTTGCACGCACGACCACGTACCCCTGCTTTGCGCGATAACCGAGTTCGCGTGCGCGATCGATCCGCGTCGGCCGCTCCACGCGGACGAACGCGTTACCGCGGCGCCACTCGACCATGCGCTGAAAATGCGTTTCCTTGACCACGCCGGTCCGAGGATTCTTCCACGCCTGCTTGACAAACGCGTACAGGTTTCGCGGACGAGCCGGAGGCTTCGCCTCTGCGTCCGGGGCAATGCTCAGCTCCGGTTCCGGAGCCTTTGGGGTTTCGTCGGCCATTTCCCAACCCCCTGGATTTACGGATTCGCCCGAAGGTACAACTCCCGACCAGGGACGTCGAAAGCGCCGCGCCAAAGCCCGGGCAGTATTAAAGAGCTTGCTTGCGCCGCGTCCCCGAGCCGATCCGACCGCCGTTGCCTCTGCGGACACGATGTTCGTACGACTGAATAATCAGACGCGCAGCGGGCTCGACCTGCGCCATCGATGTGACCTCGAAACGCGATCGGAACCATCCCCACCCTTGACTGCGTGGGGCGCGGCGTGCGAGCCCGGAACCATCCGACAACTCACGAAGTCCCGGCAAGATGAAGACCTGGACCCGACCCCGGAGCGGACGAATCTCCGCGAAGACACGATCTGCTCGCCGGCTCCGCCATGAGATCCAATGGCGACCGGCATGCTCGAGAACCCGATCGTGTCGACGGTGAGCCGCGGTCCGAACCCGCTCGCGAAGTGCCCCGACGATCTCCCGCGACGTCCGACCGTTCCATTCGCTGACCGCTTCCATTTGATGGTCCCCCTCATTCAGCAACTGGCTTCCGCAGAAGAAAGAGGAATTTGAATCCCCGCAGGTAGAAGTTGAAACGCCGAGCTCGGTGCTCCCACATCGGGGACGCGGACCGATCGTGGTGGCGAACCAGGACGATCGTATCCATTGGCTCGAACCGGCGCTCCAGGACACCGAGGAGCCGGAAACCGACCGACGTGTAACGGCCTCCGCGGTACTCATCCGCGATGATCCAACCGAGGACACCTCCGGGACGGAGGACGCGATGCGCTTCCAACGCGACCTTTTCCATCTCATCGTAGAAACGTGCATCGCGGCACGAGATTCGACCAAGACAGCGGGGGTCCGTACTGTAGGCCACGTTGTCCGAATACGGGGAGTCGATCACCGCGAGGGCGGCGGTCTCCGCCGGGACGGGCCAGGCCCGGGCATCCGCGCGCAGGATGTGAGGCCGTCGGGACACGAGATCGAACGAGACCGCCCGACGACCGAGGGCCCGGGCCACATCGCCGATCGTCCCGGATCCGGCCATCGGATCCACGACGAGATCACCGGGACCTGAGTACCGACGGACCAAGTTCGCCACGCAACCTGCGGGAGTCACGCCGTTGAACGACGCGTCGCCAGCATCCGGATGGCCGGCAGCCTGCGACGGGAAGTCCCACGACGTGTAGGCTTCCAGATCGGTGCGGCCCAGCATCTCCCACGCCTCCGCAGGAACCACGGATTGCGCGGGCGAAGCGGTCAGCGCCATGGGAGAATGGTACACCGCCGGGCAATATGAACGGCGTCCGCAGAGGGAGATATGCGAAAGTGAAAATCTGCCTAGGGAGGGGCGAATCGTCGAAGGAAGCGGCGGACCTCCGCGAGGGTCGGGTACGGCCGTCGTCGATTCCGAAGATGGAGGGCGGCGGCGGCATTCGCGAAGCGCAGCGATTCGCCGACGGATGGCCGCGCCAATTTCGCGTACGCATACGCTGCGTTGAAGACGTCCCCGCAACCCGTCGGGTTGTCGATCGCCACATCGAACGCGGGACTCCGGACGATGCCGGAGGGCGTGATGACGGTGGCCCCCCGCTCCCCCTGATGGATGACGACTTCGGCGGCCCCCAACGAGCGAAGCCGCTTTCCCGCTCGAATCGGCGACTTGTCTCCGGCCACTGCGCAAATCTCGGTCTCATTCCCGAAGAACACATCGACGTGAGGGAGGCAAATGCGCACGGCCTGAATGCGGTCGGTCGGCCACCCCTGAGGATCCGTCGAAACGTCCAGCGAGGTCGTCGCCCCGAGCCGTCGGGCGCGCGCGAGGAGCGTCGCAGTCGGCTTCCCGACGAGGCCGCTCGTCCACCAGAACCCGGATCGATGGACGTGATGGACGCCTCGCATGGAACGAAGCGGAACGTCCGAGAGCCGGAGCCTCGCGTTCGCGCCCGGATTCGTGACGAGCGCACGCCTTCCGGTGGACCAGGTCAAGGCCATCGTGCTCCCCGTGGGTCGGCTCGGATCGACGAATAGCCGCGCGCGGACTCCGTACTCCCGATACCGGTCGCGCAGGAGCTTCGCGTTCGCATCGGACCCCACGGCCCCGATGAACGTCGTCGAGGCGCCCAGGCTCGACATCTGGAGCGCGAAGTTCGTCGCATTCCCTCCAGGCAACGGATCGAATCGGGGGACCTCCGCCTGCACATCGCCCGGCGCGAAATCCTCCATCGGGGGCGTGACCAAGTCGACAATTCCGTCGCCGATCGCGACGACGCGCGGCGGTCGCGAGGCCATCCTCACGCCCGCCAAAGTCCTTGCCGCTTCAGCTCCTCGACCACGAGTTTGTAGTCCGCCGGCCGACCGCATCGCGGACAGAACAGGCTTCCATGCGCATCCCTGACCGGATCGGGCCCTTCCCACCCGCAGTACCGGCACACCGCATCCGTCGCCGACATCGTCTCCCTCAGAAGAAGTCCTCGAGCGTGAGTTTCTTGTCGGTCCGGCGAGGCGATTCCGCCGGCAGGGCCTCGCTGAAGTCGTCGCTGGACAGCGATTTTTGCTGCGACCTCTTGCCGGTGAGGAGAGCCTTTTCGTCCCAGCCGTAGACCTCAGTCACGTAGGCGAGCGTTTGCGCGACGCGACGCGCGTAGTACTCCCAGTCCGGCCTCTTCTCGAACTTCGCGCCGGAAAGATACGGCTCGACCTGCATCGGGGACTCCTTGTGGTCCGTCACGATCCACGAGACTTTCATCCCAGGCATGAACTCCTCGCCCATCTGCTCGAGCTTGCGCGCCGCGATGACGTTGCTCATCGAATCCGGGTTCACGTATTGGTTCTCTTCTTTGACGGTGCGAGAAATCACCAGCATCTCGATCGGATCTTTCTCCGGGTTCGTGAGTGGCGGGTGCCCGTCGCGGACTTCCGCGACGATCCGCCTTGCGAGTTCGATGGCACCGTCCGGGTCGTTGTCAAGGATCTTGTCGAACACGAGGAGCTGGGCCTCGCTCTGGAGGTCGAACGCGTCCGTCCGGCGGATTTCGTAGCCTCGGACCATGATCTCGCCTTCCGTGGGCCACGCGACCTTCCCGGCGTACCGCTTCTTCCGCCCATGGCTGAACAGGCTCCGGTAGACCTTGTCCACCTCCATGCTGATCCGCCCGCGCGAGAACCGCTCCGCGGTCTTCCGTGCAAACTCCAAGGAAGATTCCAAGCCGGGTGTGGGCGACTGGAAGAACACGGAGTCCGTGTCCGCGTACACGACCTTCACGCCGTCGGCCTCGAGTTCCGAGATGATCCCTTTGATCCGTTCTCGGGCGAAGGCGGTGATCGAGGCGCCGACCTTCGGGTCGTTGAACCGATAGAAGGACGACGCGAGGACCCCGTAGAACGCGTTCATGAGGACCTTGATCGCCGCCTGGAGGCCGTCGTAGAACTCCCGCATCTCGGGGTCCGTGGCCCCGCGCATCTTCGTCCGCACGTCTTCGCGGTCCTTCATGAGGCTCGCCAGGATCACGGGAAGGAGCCCTTTCTTCACGTCGGCGGAGAGGAACTTCGCTCCGGTCGGGCTCTCGATCGTCCCCTGGGGCGAGACGGTCGTGAAACAGATGTTGTTCTCGATGATCAGGGATGGATACATCGCGCGGAAGTCGAGCGAGATGACCCACTCATAGAGGCCGGGCTGCAGGCTGTGCACGTAGCCGCCTTCGATCTGTTCGACGCGGCCGCCGCGCATCTTCATCATCGGGACCGCGACGAGGGCGCGGTCTGCGGCGCGGATAAGGATCGAGTCGATCAGGTTCGAGGTGCGCCCGTGGAGCACATCCTCAAGCGGGAGCTTGCTCACGGCGGCCAGGTCCAAGGTCTTCTCGATGCGACCGATCTTCTCGAGGATCCGGAGCGAGAGATCCGCGTCATTCAGACAATATCGGATGACCTTCTCGCGGTCCTTCGCCCATTCCTCGTCGATATGACGCCGGGAGAGCTCGTGTTTTCCCTCACCCAGCAGCTGGCGGCCCACGTAGTCGAGCGTCTCCTGCTTCATGTGCAGGCTCAGGCGCTCCGCCCGCACGGCCCACCAGACGTCCGTCAGGATGCGGCCGTCGACCCGCCAGAAGCGCTCGCCGAGGTGGAAGAAGTCCGAGAAGTCGCGCGCGAGCTGAAGCCTCGGAATCCCGGCCTTGGCGGCGCGATCGATGAGGACGGGCAGGTCGTAGCCGTCGATGTTGTATCCGGAGATGATGTCCGGGTCGAGTTCGTGGACGAGCTTGACGAACCCCTCCACGATCTCCCGCTCGCTCCCCTGGAGGACGAGGGTCTTGATCTCGCCGGCCTCGCGGTACGCGATCCCGATGCAGAAGATGTGTCCGTCCGTGATGCTGTTCTCGATGTCGAAGGAGAGCACCCGCAGAGCCGGGCGGAACGGGTCGCACGCCTCGAAGCGGTCCGCGATGAGGAACAGGTCGGTCGTGTATCGCCCGGCCGGGTCCGCCTCCTTCCCGTGGACCCGGACCGCGGCGCCGAGATCCATGTCGTAGATGAACCGATGTTGAAAGGGGATGTCGGCCTCCAAGGGTGTGGATCCGTACCTCCGAGCCTTCTCGCGGTATTCGGGGGTCTTCCAGGGTTGGCGGAGGACGACCCGGGCGCACGGAGTCGGCTTGCCTTCGAATTGGAGCGTCACGTCTTCGAGTTTGACGACCTGCGAATCCCGCCCGAACGCCCCGCGGAGAGACTGCGGCGGCTCAACGACGAAGAAGTACGGCTGGAATCCCGAGTACTCGATCGTGATGCTCTTCCCTTCCCGTGTGCGTCCGAACAACTGAATGACCGGCAATTGCGCTTGCTCCGGGCCGTTCCGCGGTTCCCTTCGGTAGGAGGCCGTGATGATGCGCACATCATAGCTCGCCATCTCACACCTTCGCCACGATCTTGAGGACATCGCCATCTTGGACCGGGTGGTCCCGGCCCACGACCATTTTCGTCCGGGCGTTGATGGCGCGGATGAAGTGGTTACCCAAGTCGGTGTGGACTTTAAAAGCTACGTCCACCGCGGTGGAACCGCGGGGCACGAGGAACGCGTCCGGCAGGACGTTCCCGCTTTTGTCCGTCCAATGATGCTCGTCCTCCACGGGGTACACTACGATCAGGTCGAGGAGTTTGAAGACGGCCTCTTCGATGCACTGCTGGACTCCGGTTGACCCACGCTCTCTAAGGAAAGCTCGAATTTTCTCGAGCCCTTTTTCCTGAGCCGCGGTCAGCTTTTCTGGATGCAGGAGCTCGAACGATGAGCCGCCTGAGTGATACGCGACGAGCCCCCCTGCAGCCGCGCGGCGAAGCGCCAGCTCATATTCGGCGGAGGTCGGGACCAGGATGTAGCCGGTTGCCTTCGGGAGATCCTGGAGTGCTTCGCGGGAGACCATGTCGGCCTTGTTCGCCGCGAGGATCATCGGCTTGCCGCGGTGTTGCAACGTTCGAGCAAGTCGGAAAAGATCGGCCGGAGTCCACCGGGCCATCTTCGGATCCATCGCAGTATCCCGCAGGGCGGAGTGGACCTGCATCTCCGTGAACCCGAGGCCGGTGAGCCGGACGGAGATAATCTTCTCGGGCGGAGCCTCCTCCAGGTCGGCGCGGCGTGCCTCCTTATCCCAGTTGCGGGAAAGAATTCCGGCAATCCAGTGGGCGAGCTCCTCCTCGAGGAACTGAACGTCTGCCAGGGGATCGTGCGTTCCGGGAGGGACTTGGTTCCCTTCGAAATCGGTGCCTCCAGTTGCGTCGACAACGTGGACGAGTGCACTCGCTTGACGGAGGTCGTCGAGGAATTTGTTGCCTAGGCCACGGCCCTCATGCGCTTTTGGGACGAGACCCGCGACATCGAGAAGCTCGACAGGGATGAGGCGAGTGCCTCCCTCACACGGTGCATTGTTCGGCTGGCAGGGACGGCCGAGCTCTTTGTGAGGACAAGCCTTCCGAACGAAGGCCACCCCTCGGTTCGCCTCAATTGTCGTGAATGGATAGTTTGCGATTAGGACCGGCGCGAGCGTTGCCGCGGCGAAGAAGGTGGACTTGCCGACGTTCGGTTTCCCAACGACCCCCAACTCCACGAGGTAACGAACGTGATGCTTCCACAAGTACCTTTATGGCCCGGCCGACAGAGATTCCCCGCGCGTATCCCTAGGCTACACTAGATCTCGCCTGAGCGTCCGTCTCCGTCGAGACGAAACCAGGAGAACTAGCATCCCGCCGACCAGTGCGGGTCCCGCCGCATCAGAGAACTCCGGAATCGGCACCGTTAGCGAACTATCTGAGGATGGAGGCCCGCCATCGTATTGTATCGTCACAGCGGTCCCCGCAACGAAATCGACTCGAAGCCGTAGCCGTTGGTTCGCGGCGAGACTAACCGCATTGGCAGAGCATTCAAAGAGCTGGTTATCGCCAGTGGAGACACCAGTTCTGGCCACCGAACAGATAGCTCCCGCCGACGATCCATCTGATTGTGTGTACGTGAAGGTGACCGTCAAATCGGCTGAGCTCGTCGTGGTAAGATCCAAGGATGCGGACCATGTTCCCGCAGGAATGGTTTCCGAGGATGCCTCTGGAGCGGTGAAGAAACAGGCGTTCGGAATAACGGCGGACAAAACGAGCGTCGCAGCGGCAGTGCCTTGGGATGTATCAAGGCTTTTCGATTGAATGCAATCCGGTGGGTTGATCCCCGGCGCCACGGCATGCAAGTAGAACGTGGCTCCTGCAAAGTCGGTCGGATGAGGCATCGGGAATCCGAATGCTCTGATCGATCCGAGCGGCGACACAAAAGCCGGAGCTCCAAGAGCTGTTGTCAGGTCGCCTGCTAGGGTCCAGTCCGTCGATTGAATCACTATCCGCGTGTTGTTTAGGCCGGGCAGTGGCACTGACGCCTCAATATCCGTCTCATTCTTCTCTGCGGCGATTGGGATTCCAAGCACGCGAATCCACCCGTTGGACCACGCGTAGAGGGTTTTGGAAGTGATGCGCCCGCCCTCGCCCCTAATATCGATCAGGGTGTCGGCGAAGATACCCCCGATAGGGAGGCCGCGTGTGTCCGAGTCGTTGGCGTCCAGGTACACCAGCAAGATGTCTTCCCCCGTTCGACGCGGCAGCACACTGCTCCCCCCGCCGCCCGAACTCCCGTTTCCAGAGGACGGCGGCAGTGGCCAGTTCCGCTGCGGCACTCTGCCGTCCAGCAACGTACCCGCGACGCGAACGTGGAAAAACGTGGTCAAATTTGAGGTCGCAGCCCCGTACCGAATAATGTCCACGTCAGGGTTCTTCACGGGCACCGGATCCGAATCCGTTTGGTCCCTCCCGACCCAGTCCCCGAACAGTCCGTCGATCCGTACAGTGGATGGGGGCGCCGCCATGTACGCCCGGATGGGTCCGCCACGTATGACCACAGGGACGGGTGCCGTCGCGTTGGTCACATCGATCTGGACCACACTCCCGGGCGAAATCCCCGTTGCGAAGACCGACGCCGTAATCGTGGCTTCCGGCTGGCCTTCGGTCAGACTCACTGAGCCCGTGGACAAGGTGACCGTCAGCCCCGGGGTGGCGTTGTAGACGAACGAGGAGACGCCCCATGAAGCGCCGGCCGGCATGCCGAGAGCGTGCACGCGAATCGTGAACCACGAAGTCGTCGTGGCGCTCACGACGGATGCGAGGGGGAGCAACTCCACGAGCACCGAACCGTCGGGTGTGAGTGGAGCAAGGCTGCGACTCGAGACCCCGGCGAAGTCGTCGGCGAAGACGGCGATGCGGAAATTCGTTGGGTCAAATCCGGTGAGATCGTACGTCGAGACTTGAGCCTCGACGCCCTGAACGGAGGCCGCGGCCGGCGGTGAGCCGATCGACTGCCGCTGGCTCCAGTTGACTTCGGCATTGCTCGGGAAGCCGTAGAGCCGAGAGCCTGCGACCGAGTTGTTCCCGCCGAAGATCTCGAGGACCGCTTCGGCCCCGATCCCCTCGAACTGGTAGCCCGTGGATGGGTTTCCGTCCGCATCGATTAGGAAGTAGATGCCGTCGTACGCGGACGAATCACCGAACATTCCGCCGCGGGTCGATGCGAATAGGTAGAGAGAGTTGTGATCCAAGAGACTCGCGTAATGGTCGATGGCAACGTTCGCATCCGAAGCGGCACTTACGGCGTCGTACATCGGAACCGTGGCCCAATCGCCGAACGATCCGTCGATCACGATCGGCGGCGTGGGTCCCGGGATGGGAATGAACAGGAAGCCTGCGACCAGAATCGCGAAGAGCGTCGCGGCCGCGATTGCGGCGTACCGCACGCGCTTCGTCGGAACAGAGAGACGAATCTCCTTTCGTCCCGCCCGGACGGATCGCGTCCCTCCAATCGTCCCATTGACCCGCCCTTGTTCGCCCATCAACCCGTTCACCCGCCCTGTGGGAGTGACGAGACCGTTGACCCGGCCGACGCCGTTCACCAGGCCGTTCGTGCGACCGAGCCCGTTCACGAGGCCGTTCACGCGACCGCGGCCGTTGACGAGGCCGTTGACCTTCCCGGCCCCGCGGGTCGTTGTCTTGGGACGGGCGCCACTGACGAGCCCTTTGGTGCCGCGCATCCAGCTGGACAGGAATCCAACGGCCGGCGGGACGGGCGAGGGCTCGGCGGGCGCCTTCGTCTCGTCTCGTTTCGTTACCGCCGCCTTGATCGTCGCATCGACGCCCATCGTCTCTTCGAGTTCCTCGATGAGCCAATCGAGGACCGCGGCCTTCGTGAGTTCGAGTTCCTCCGGGCTGAGGGACTTCTCTAACTCGCCGACGAGGAGGTCGTCGACGAGGATGTCCAACTCCGGAGCTCCGCCGGGCGCCGGCTTCTGCTCCGGTTCCGGGGGGGCGGCGACCAAGCGCGCGCCGCATGACGGACACAGCGCGACATTTCTCGGGACCGTGGAACCGCAGCTCGGACACGTGGGTCCCTCCTCGGAGAGGAGGTCGTCGAGCTCCGCGATCTCCTGATCCCATGCGACGTCATCGAGGAGCGAGCTGGCCGTGGACCGCAGCTTCTCGGCCGCGTCCGGTTTGCGAAGCTCCTTCGCTTGGATCCGTAGCTGGGCGACTTTGATCTTTCGTTCGTCCGGTGCGGCGGCCGCCGCTCGATCCAGAGCCGCCATCGCCTCGTCGGTCCGACCCATCGTCTGCAGGAGCAGACCCCGCGCGTAGAGCAGGTCCGCGTTCTCCGGTTTCTCCGCGAGGCGGGCATCGTAGAACGCGAGGAGCACCGCGTCGCCTTCGGCGGCGAACTGTTGACGGATCGCCTCGTCCATTTCCTCCTCATCGAACGCGGCGCCGCATTCGAGGCAGGCCGGCGCGAACATGGACGTGATGCAGCCGCACAGCGGGCATTCGTACTCGTCCTGGGCGATCTCCTCCTTCGTGCGCCGAGGTGGCGTGTACTTGATGAGATGCAGGGACGCGAGCATCTTGTGCGCGGCGACGGGCCCGACCTCCGGGATCCGCGCCAACTCGTCGACCGAGGTCCGTGCGATCTTCCAGAGGGCGTCGTACCCGCGGTCGATCAGCGCCTGTGCCCGGGACGGGTCGAGGCCGAGGACCTTCAGCAGGTGGACGAGGGAGGCCGGGTCGGATTCCCCGTTGATGCGCCGCTTCGGACGGCCTGCGGCGGGCGGGACCGCCGGGGCCGCGGCGGCGGGAGACCGCTCCTCGTCGGCGGCGGGTGCCCGGAAGCGAGAGTGGCACTGGTCGCAGATGACCTGCCAGGGGTTCCGAGCGCCGCATTCGGGACACGTCGCCTCGCGTTCGAGTTGGTGGGCCTCGCGCAGGATTGTCGCGGCACCGCACGATTCGCACAGGATGAACGGGAAGAGCTTCCCGCCGCAGGAGCTGCAGGGGCCAAGATTTTCGACGTTCTGTGTCACGGGCGCGCCTCCCATCGCCTTTCGGCGGAATCGCGGAGGGGGGAAGAGCGTGGGCTCTGAATGACGCGGAATCTTGCGACCATGATGCGTCGCCTGCGCGCTTAGGCTTAATAGGAGATTATGGACTTTCGCCCGCTGTTATCACAGGGGACAAGAGGCATGGAGAAAGCCGTCATCCTGTGCGACGGATATTTCGGTCAGAGCACGGGAAAGACGGCGAACGGCCTCGTGCGGTATTCGAAACGGTACGAGATCGCGGGCGTCATCGATTACACGAAGGCCGGGCATGACGCCGGGGAGGTCCTCGACGGGAAACCGAACGGGATCCCGATTGTCGCGAACCTGAAGGAAGCCATCGATCGGTGCCAGCCGGAGACCCTGATCATCGGTGTCGCGACGTTCGGCGGGTACATTCCGAAGGAGTTCCGGCCGGTCATCCGCGAGGCGATCGAGCATCGCCTGAACGTCGTCGCGGGACTGCACGAGTTCCTCAACGACGATCCGGAATTCGTGAAGCTCGCGGAGACCCACGGCGTACGCCTGGTCGATGTCCGCAAGCCGCGGCCGATCCGGGAGTCGAAGCAGTTCAGCGA
>Ga0209802_1002996_pt1 | contig 11488 bp, 10 predicted proteins | sample GraSoiAngelo_129_FD_185886 | JGI IMG/M metagenome (GOLD analysis project Ga0209802, IMG submission 185886) | Grasslands soil microbial communities from the Angelo Coastal Reserve, California, USA - 14_0927_12_40cm (SPAdes) (version 2) | ecosystem: Environmental > Terrestrial > Soil > Grasslands ... | reverse complement strand
CAGAAACGCCCATTATTCACGGCAATGCGTCGTCCGGGATTTTTTCAATTGGCGCCGACGAGAACAATAGAGTCATCGTGCTGGGCGGAGATTACAAGGAGCCGAACCGATCCTCCGGAACCGCGGCCTATTCGCTTGATGGCGGCAAGACGTGGCAACTCGCTGCCCAGATGCCCGGCGGCTATCGCTCTGCCTTGGCCACGTTGACGATGGACGCTGGGTGGCCGTCGGGCCGACCGGCGAAAATATCACCAATGATTACGGCGTTCACTGGAAGCACACCGATTTGTTGAATCTCAATGCCGTGGCGATCCTGGACGTCGCTACCGGCTGGGCGGTCGGCCCCAACGGCACGATCGCGCGCTTCGTGAATCACTACAATTACGAAATCCGCTATCGCCAGCCGCGCCGAAACACGCGCCATTCTGCTTCCGCCATTGCCGACTAAAACCAGAAGGTATAGGCTCCGGCGTTGAAGCGATTGCGATTTTCAATTCATGCGCGGCCCTTTCCCACGTCGAATACCTCTACGAACTGGCGCAGACCAATTGAGTGGAGCATCGTGACTCTGCCGGAAAACTCCAGCGAGCGCTCTTCTCCCAGCGGCGGGCTCGCGCGGCATCTCGGCCTCTTCGGCACCACCATGGCCGTGATGGGCGGCATCATCGGCGCTGGTATCTTCATCAATCCGTACCTCGTTGCCGAACGCGTCCACACCTCGTTCCTTATCTTGGCTGTGTGGGTTGCCGGCGGTGTGATCGCACTTCTCGGTGGCTTCATCTATGCCGAGCTCGCCGCGCGCTTGCCGGTGGTCGGCGGACAGTACGCGTACCTACGCGAAGCTCTTCATCCCGGAGTCGCGTTTCTTTACGGCTGGGTGCTGCTTCTGGTCATTCAGACCGGCGGCATGGCTGCGGTCGCCGTCACGTTTGCGCGCTATTTCCTCGAGCTCACGCATTGGCCCTTCAGCGATTCCTTCATAGCCGCCGCCGCATTAGCGTTGCTCACCGCCATCAACTGCTTTGGCGTCCGCGCGGGCAGCCGCGTGCAATCCACCATGACGATGACGGCCATTGCTGCCATCGGCGTCCTCGAGCTGTTCAGTTTTCTTCGCGGCGGGCCATCGCAAATTTCATTTCACCCCATTCTCGATCAGCCGCCTTCCCTGAACCTCGCGCTTGCCTTCGGTTCCGCGATGACTCCCGTCCTCTTTGCTTACGGCGGCTGGCAGACGTCCAGCTTCCTCGGCGGCGAAGTCCGTGACCCGCGAAAAACTCTTCCGCGCGGCCTGGTTCTCGGCGTTCTCAGCGTCATCGCCGTCTACACTTCCGTGAATTTTGTGTACGTCCGAACTTTAGGTCCAGCGGGACTTGCCGCGACAACCACGCCGGCCTCTGCCGTCATGCGCGCGGCATTGGGCCCTCGCGGTGGCACGCTCATCGCCGCGGGCATCGCCTTCTCCGCCTTCGGCTTTCTCGGCCAATCCATCTTGACCGCCCCGCGCGTTTATTTCGCCATGGCCGAAGACCGCGTCTTTTTTCGCAGCGTCGCCCGGATACATCCCCGCACGCACGTCCCGATCATCGCCATCGCCCTTCAAGGCGTCTGGGCTATCCTGATCGCCCTCACCGGAACCTACGCGCAAGTCGTCAATTACGTCGTCGCCATGGACTCGCTCTTCTTTGGACTCACCGCCGTCTGTTTGCTTCTGCTGCGCCGCCGCGACGCATCCTTTAGGCCAGCCGTAATCGACCACCGCGTTCCCGGCCATCCCTGGACCACCCTGTTCTTCATCACTGTAATGTGGCTCGTGGTGATTAGCACGTTTATGCGCGATCCACTGCGCTCGTTCATCGGACTGGGCATCGCCATTGCCGGGCTACCCGTATACTTTTTCTGGCGCGCGAAAAATCGGGAGGCCATTAGCGCATGAGCGGCTCCGCCCGCACCAAACGTTCGCGGTACATGGAATGGGCAAAAACTCGTTCGCACGCCAAATTCAATCTGGCCACAAGCGGCCTCATCGGCGTGCCTTTAGCCGAGTTCCCTCTCCGCCTCGACGAACTCGAAATCACCGCTCCTGGCGCTTACGGCTACACCCCGCTGCAGCAGCGCCTCGCGCAACATGCAGGTGTCCCTGAAAAATGCATCGTCGCCGCCACTGGCACCTCCATGGCCAACCATCTCGCCATGGCTGCCATTCTCGAGCCCGGCGACGAAGTTCTCCTCGAGCAACCCGCCTACGGTCCGCTTCTCGATGTCGCGGAATATCTCGGCGCGGTCGTGAAGCGCCTTCCGCGCCGATTCGAATCCGGATTCGCCATCGACCTCGAAGAATTGCAGCGTACCATCACGTCCGCCACGCGGCTCATTGTGCTTACCAATCTGCACAATCCCAGCGGCGCGCTCATCACTGCAGAAACGCTTCTCGCCATCGGCAAGCTGGCTCATCGCGTCGGCGCGCACGTCTTGGTCGACGAGGTCTACCTCGAAATGCTCTTGGGCCAGGCTGCTCCATTTTCCTTCCCGATGGGCAAGTCCATCGTTCCGGAAAACGAAAATCCTTTCATCGTCACCAGCAGTCTTACCAAGGTTTATGGTTTGAGTGGCCTGCGCTGCGGATGGATCCTTGCTGCGCCCGATCTCGCCCAGCGCATATGGCTTCTCAACGACCTGTTCGGAGCCGTCGCCGCCCATCCGGCTGAGCGCCTGTCCGTGATGGCTCTCGATCATCTGGAACAATTTCGCGAACGCGCGCGAGAGCTAGTGGCCGCCAATCGCGCTTTGCTCCATGCGTTCCTTGATTCTCGCGATGATCTCGAATGCTTCCGCCCTCCTGCTGGCACCGTCGTCTTTCCTCGCCTCATTCACGGTAATCCCCACGCGTTTCTCAAATTGCTGCGCGAAAAATACGAAACCACGGTGGTTCCCGGCGAGTTCTTCGAAATGCCGCAACATTTCCGTATGGGCATCGGCGGTGAAACTCACGCTTTGCGCACGGGCCTCGAGCGCCTCAGGGCCGCTCTCGACGAATTCGCAGGAAAATAGCTCGCCGGGTCCGTGGCGGCCGCCCCTCACCAGATCCGCCATTCCCTCAGAAGTCTTTTCCCTCAATAAAGATGAAAGTACCCGTCATGCTCGCCCAGAAGGACACTGGCGTTGAATAGCTTTGACAAATTCTCCGCCGTTAGGATCGTCGCTTTCGGCCCGTCTGCGATAATCCTGCCTTCGCACAGCAGAACCACCCGCTCAATCTCTGGAATGATTTCCGATACGTGATGCGTCACCAGCAAAATGCCCAGTCCCGACTGCGCCAGGCCCCGCAACGTTTCGCGGAGTTGCAACTGCGCGCCAATGTCCAGCGCATTGCTCGGCTCGTCAAAGAGCAGCGTCCGCGGCTCGTGCACTAGCGCGCGTGCAATCAGCGTGCGTTTGGCCTCGCCAGACGACATGTGCGCCACGGGGCGCTCCGCAAGGTGCGCGATGCCCAATCGTTCCAGCACGGCTTCAGTCCGCGCCAACTGTTGCGGATCAGGATGGTGGTGCGGAAAAATGCGCGTGCTGCTGAAAAAGCCGGACAGCACCACATCCCTTCCAGTAGCGTCGGTGGTGCACGAAGCCAGCAGGTCCGGGGATACGATTCCCAGCAGCGACCGCAGCTCGAAAATATTCCAACGTTCGCGCCCGAGGATGGAAATCGAGCATCCGCCGCGCACCAGCGGATAACATTCCCGCGTCATGGTCTTGATGAGCGTGGATTTCCCGCAGCCATTCGGTCCAAGGATGCACATGTGCTCGCCAGCGGCAATTTCCAGGTTCACTTCGTTGAGCGCGACGCAGTCACCGCGCATAACCGTTACGTCTTTGAAAGAGAGAAGGGGTGGGGTCACAGCGCTCCTTAGGTTCTCATGGTTTCAAATGGCAGGGTCATCTTAACCAAGAGTTGCAGAGAGGCAATGCGAGAAGGATGGTGACCGCACCCGAGAACCCGAACGATGGCCGGCCCCGTTCTTCAGAGGACCGCTTCCATCTCATTTTGGCGCACGCTGCCTGGTGCTCCGGGAGCCTAAAAACAAAAGGAGGTGAAAACAGCTTCGTTTTCACCTCCCGGGGTGGGTGGGGTGTTGCACGACAGAACTCTCGGCAGCTCAGCAGGCCTGCCCTGCCAGGCAGGTCTGCGGCCTCACTCGCGTACTGCTTTCAGCAATTCGATAGGAGACTCACCACCAAAGAGCTTGTCTTTCAGCGGTTTGTAGCACCGCAAAGCGCTCCTGTCAACGGCAAAAATCTCCCCATTCTGTACCGCGGCCGAAAGGGTCAGTCGGCGCACCTTGGTAAAAGAAATTCGTTCACTTTTTTTGGGCTTCCCTTTTTGGCTTGTCCAGGATCTCCCGCACCATGCAGCCAAGCGTGGTTGGACTGTACGGCTTTTGCAGGTATTGCGCGTGAGCTGCCGCCGTCGCCAAACTCTCGGGATCCTGGAAATACCCGCTGGTGAATATGGTGGGGAGGAGCCCGTACCTCTCCACCAGTTTCTCCGCGGTCGCGGGACCACCGAGTTTCGGCATGACCACGTCCAGAATGGCAAGGGCGGGCTCTTGGCTCTCGCACAGCCGCAACGCCTCCATGCCATCGCCAGCCGATAGCACACGATAGCCCAGGCTCACCAGCGTCTGGCGCGCCATCTCGCGGATGGCTTCGTGGTCCTCTGCTAACAGAATCGTCTCTGTCCCTCTCATCTCCGCCAGAGAAGCAACCCGCGCCCTGGCAGCAGCGTCCGTCACTTGTGGCCCCTCGATCACAGGAAGGTACACGCGGAAAAGACTTCCCTGTTCGGGCTCGCTGTACACGTGGATAAACCCACCGTGCTGTTTCACAATTCCATAGACCGTTGCCAGTCCCATGCCGGTGCCTTTTCCTCGCTCCTTGGTTGTGAAGAAAGGCTCAAAAATGCGCTCGCGCGTTACATTGTCCATCCCCATCCCAGTATCCGAGACCGACAAAACGGCATAGCGGCCCGCGGTCACACCCGGATAGAACCGGCAGTAGGAGTCATCCAGCTCCACCATTTCGGTTTCCACCGCCAGGCGGCCCCCCCGGGGCATCGCATCGCGCGCGTTGAGGCACAGATTCATGAGCACTTGCTCGAGTTGAGCCGGATCGGCACGGAGCGGATCAACTGTTGTGGTGAGAACTTTCAGCTCGATATCTTTTCCGATCACCTTGTCGAGGAAGCTCGTCAGGCCGCCGGCAATGGTGTTCAGGTCCACGGCGCGCGGTTGCAGTACCTGCCGCCGCGCAAACGTCAGCAGCTCGCGCGTCAGCGCCGCGGCACGCTCCGCCTGCTCGCGGATTCTCGCAAAACGCTCTGCGACCTGCGGGTTCTCACGATTCTGTTCATAACCCAGTTCCGCCCACCCCAAAATCGCTCCCATCACGTTGTTGAAATCGTGCGCGATGCCACCCGCCAGTTCGCCAATAGCTTCAAATTTCTGCGCCTGCCGAAGCTGCCTCTCCATCGCTCTCAATTCGGTGACGTCTTCGGCGATGAATTCAATCGTTTCCGGATTGCCTGGAATGGAAATATGCCGGAGATGTACGCGCACCGCCACGATGCCCCCGTCGCGGCGCTTCCATTCCGTCTCCGCTCCGTGTACCAGCCTGCGTGCGCGGCAGTCGGCCACGTGCTGGGCATATTGCTCGGGAAACCGGTACACGTCACTTGCCAGGTTGAGCGCATGCAGATCTTCCACGCGGTTGCATCCTAGAATCGACAGCAAGGCCGGATTGACATCCTGAAAGGTGCCATCCACGGTCGCACGAAAAATCCCGTAAGCTGAATTTTTCACCAGGTCCAAGTAGCGCGCTTCCGAGATGCGCAATTCTTCCTCGGCCCGGTTGCGCTCGCTGCGGTCGAGGACAACCGAGCAAACGGCAAACACGCTTCCGTCTTCGCCGCAGAGTGGGTAATAGCTGGTTAGCAAGTGTTGTTTGCTCGCGGGTTTTCCCGGGGCGGCTCTCTGCCGTTCAACGTTGAGTATGGATTTTCCCGATTCAAAAACCTGCTGCAAGCACTTGGCGATCTCCTTCCCGAATCCCGGCGTGATTTCCTCGACGGACCGCCCGGTATGTTCCGCGGGAGAAAGATTGTTGAACCGGGCCAGCGCGTCATTCACCCGCAGGAAACGCAAATTGCGGTCGTATACCGCCAAGCCTACAGGGGCGCACCGATAGATCACTTCGAGTTCCGCGATCTTTTTCCGCGCGCTCGCCTCACTCTCTGCCAGGGCCCGCTGCAGCCGGGCGATCTTGTCGCTTTGGGAGGTGCTTGCTTCTCCCGCTGCGCCTGTTTTCATAGGAACCACCTCAATCCAAAGGGAAGACGACACTGATCTCCGCCCTCCACAGCAGCTCGCTGCATTGTGCGTCGCTCTTCATCAATCGGATACTGTTTCTCCGACCGGTGACGCTGGTTCCGCTCGCGGGGAGCCGACGCGCAATCCGGCCTCCACGGTGTCCAGCAATTCCGAGAACGTACTGGGTTCCTTTGCACGCCAGAAACCCACATTCATGCGGAGTTCCAGCGGGCCCCACGGACCGATATCGCGGTTCAGCACGGCAATGCGCCGCTCCAAACGCTGGCAAAGCACCGCCCCGCTGGGTTCCACCGCGTCGATTGCCAGCGCGGCGAATTGTGATTCTCCCAAGCGCGCGACGATGTCCGTCCGACGGAAACTGCCCGCCAGCAGTGCCCCGATTTCGCGCAAGGAACTCTCCGCTGCGCTGGAACTGAATTCTGCGCGGATGGTGGACAGATTTTCGATTCGCATGCAAAGGAGAATCAGCGAGCTGTTCTTCTGCCCCGCGGTGTCCATCGCGTGCTCTCCGAGCGTCAGGAAGCCATCACGGGTATACAGGCCGGTCAAAGGATCCCTCAGCAGATCCGCGAGTCCCTCCAGTGTGTTGTGTTCCAAGGCCACTCGAACGACGCGATCCAACGCGTGTGTATTCATGTGTTCCTTAAGCAGGTAATTAAGCGCGCCTCGGCGCAGGGTTCGCTCCGCAAGGCTCTTCTCTGATTCTCCCGCTAACACGATGAGGGGCACGCCTGGTGCTGCCCGGTGCACCAGACGCACTGCTTCCAAGGGATCAGGATGTGCGAGGGAGAGCTCCAGCAGGATCACCTCTGGGTTCACAAGGTCCAGCGAGGCCAACAGTGTCGAAACTCCGGAAACTAGCGTCAATTCCAGGCCGTTTTGGGCCCCCGGAAATAGCTCTTGCAACGCTGCAGCCGCTTGTCCGGATTCTCCTTCCGCAAGCAAAATGCGAAGGCTCTTTTGTTTCATGGGCGCGGCCCCTTTTCTGCCAAGCCCCGCAACCGCACGAAGTTTCGCAGGTTCGAAAGCGTCGACGATGCGAATCCGCCGGCCATCGACTTCGGGAGACACTTCATGGTGAGCCAGCTCTCTTTGCGAGACTGGAGAGGGCAGTCTTCTGGCAACTCAATTGTATGGAAGGGGTTCGTTTATTCTGCCCTAACTATCCCAAGTGTCAAAGCAAACTCCGGAGTGTGTTACAGAAATGCTAAGAGGGTCGCACGGGTTTTCCCGTCAGCTGCAAAAGAAATGCCGTCAACCCCGCCAGGAGTGCGCCCGCGATGATGACGCCCTCCCATACAATTCCGGTGGCGAGCACCATTGACGCTGGTGCTCCAAACGGCGCGAGCAGCACTACCAACGCCGCTTCGCGAACTCCGATGCCTCCCTGCGTGATGGGCATCACAGCGGCAATTTTCGCGAGTGGCCAGGCAAACAGCCACACGCGTAGCGGCACTCGGAGTCCACAGGACACTCCCAAGAGCGCCGTCAGCAAGACGTATGTGCCCTGGACGGTGATTCCCAGCAGCCAGCCGAATACAAGCCGCTGCGGGCGTCGCCCCACCATGCGAATCGCATGACGCACCTGCGCGAGGCGGCGCCGCACGCGAATCGATCGTCCCCGCAAGAGCGGGCGGTGCAGCGTCCACACCAGCAAAACAAAAACCACGGCTGCAACCACTCCCGCAAAAAATACGTGCCGCGCGGGCGCTTGCAGCGCTTTTGGTAAAGAGCCCGGCAACAACATCACACCGATCGAAACCAGCGTGAGTTGAGCCGCCAAGTCGAGGAAACGGTCGGCAACGTTTCCGGTAATGATTGCGGCTGGCCGCGGGCTGTGCGAAATTCCCACCGCCAGACGCGCCACGTCACCGCCGATAACCGACGGTAGGAAAAGATCTCCGAAAAGTCCGCTGGTGTAGCACTGCGCGCTTCCGGCGAATCGAAGCTGCGCACCGGCTGTGTTCACCACCATGTGCCACTTGATGACTCCCGCGCTTAACGCGAAGAGATAAATTAGCAGCACGGCCACAAGCCGCGTCAGCGGCACTCGCGCCAGCGCTGTGCGCAGCGGTGCGACAGGAAGCAGGTAGAGAAGAATGCCGAGCACCAGCGCGGCAGCCGCCCAGCGCGCCAGCAGAAAATACCAGCTCCTGCGCAGTTTTTTCGGCTGGCTCGCCGCGCTCATTCTTGCTGGGCTGCTCTCCGTTCAAACGCCTCAGGCACCGAAAATATCATTGACCCTTTCCGCTACCGGGGAGTCGCACCGGCGGAAAAGGCTCGAAGATTTCGTTGATTTTTTCCGCCAGCACAAAATCGTAGTCGCTGATGCCCTTCACGCTGTGGGTGGTCAGATCGATGACCACTTTGTTCCACACGTTAAACCATTCGGGATGATGGTTCATCGCTTCCGCAACCAGTGCCACGCGCGTCATGTTGCCAAACGCAGTCACAAAATCACTGCACGTAAATTCTCGATGCAGTTTGCCGTTGATCACGCTCCATCCCTTCACCTTTGGCAGCAGCGCTGTGATTTCCGCTTCGCTGAGTTTCTTTGCCGGCATGACGATCTCCTCGGCGACTCATTCGAATCGTCCGAGTCATTATGCGGCGCAATCTCTGTGCCAGCAACGGTTCCGCCTCTGTCACAGGCTCGTCGACAGGCCTTCGCGGCGAACGGTTCGAATCCCTGCTGAGCGCAAGCTTCTTCGTTGAATGCACCCACGAAATCCACTATCGTAGGGGTTTCTTTTGCAGCCGAAATACGCGGTAGGCGCTTTCACCGCAAAGAGACGGAGACTGTCGTGAAAAAAAAGATTCGCGCCATTCAGTATGGCGTCGGCCCAATCGGCGCATCCATCGCGAAATTGATGCGCGAGAAACAGGCCATCGAAATCATCGGCGCCATTGATCTGGATCCCGCCAAGGCTGGGCGCGACCTGGGAGAAGTTGCTGGCGCGGAGGACGCGCCTTGGGGCGTCCTCATCTCCGCGGATTCGAAAGAAGCCCTCGAGAAAAACGCGGACGTGGTCATCCATTCCACTTCTTCTTCGCTCCCCAAAGTGATAGACCAGTTGCTGGCCTGCCTGGAAGCTCAGTCCTGCGTCGTGTCGACGTGCGAGGAATTGTCGTACCCCTTTCGAACGCATCCGGAACTCGCGGCCAAACTCGATGCCGCGGCGAAAGAATGGGGCGTAGCGCTCGTGGGCACGGGAGTGAATCCTGGGTTCGTGATGGACAAGCTCGTAGTGACGCTCGCGGCGGTTTCGCAGCGCATCGACCGCGCCAAAGCGCTGCGCATTGTGGACGCCTCGAAACGGCGCTTGCCGTTGCAGAAAAAAATCGGCGCAGGCATGACGGTCGAAGAATTTCGCACGCAGGTGAAAGCCGGTGTGATCAAGCATGTGGGTTTGCCGGAATCCGTCGCCATGGTCGCGGACAGCTTGAATTTGCCGGTGGAAACGATCACCGAGACAATCGAGCCCAAAATTGCAGCCGAGCGCGTGCGGACCGAATATCTTACCGTGGAAGCGGGGCAGGCGGCCGGCGTTCATCAAATCGCGCGCGGCACTTCGAAAGACGGCAAAGAATTGGTGTACCTCGAACTGCAAATGTACATCGGCGCGAAGGATCCCGCGGATACCATCACGCTAACGGGCCACCCGAACATCAGTCTTACGATTCCGGGCGGCTCGCACGGCGATATCGCCACGGCGTCCGTGGTGGTGAACTCGATTCCCACGATTCTCGATGCGCCCGCAGGCCTGCGCACGTCGCGCGACCTGCCTATCGGCTTTTTTTCACCGAGCGCCAAGCCCTGATTCGAAATGGGAAAATAGAGACTTGAAAAATCAGCCGTGTCATCCTGAGGGCATCCGATGAGGATGCCCGAAGGATCTCAACTTAACGCTGTGCTGGATGCATCCGCATAGCAACTGCGTCCCACTCCCTCCCCCATTCTTTTCTTTACTGAAAACTGACCACAGCTCTCGTCAATTGTGTTTCAGGAATTCTCCTTTGTGCCCGGTCAGCGAGTTGTAGAGCGTTTCGATGAAGGCGTCGCTGTTGATGAATTGGCCTGAAAATTTATCCCACGGCGCAAGGATTTTTGCCTGCTTCATCTGATCTAGCGTCTCGTGCTCGTTGAGCGCCTTCTGCACCACGGCGGAAGTTTCCTTCAACATCTTGGTGAACGCGCGCACGTCGTCGAGATTGGAGAGCGCACCGTGACCGGGAATGACTTTCACATCGGTGGGGAGCTGTGCGGTGGCTTTTTCCATGGCGTCAATCATGCCTTGCAGGCTGCCGCCGCTGGCCACGTCAATGAAAGGAAAACCGTAACGCACGAAATCGTCGCCCATGTGCACCACATTGTTTTTTGGAAAGAAAATAATGGAGTCGCCGTCCGTGTGGCCCGAAGGAAAGTGCAGCGCGCGGATGTCCTCGCCATTCAGATGCACCGTCACCTCGTGCTCGAAGGTGATGATAGGCAGTGCGGGCTTTGGCGCGGCCTTTTGCTCCATCTTGATGGAACCGCCATTGCCCGCGGTGCCGCCGGTTTCCAGGCGCTTGCGCACGTTATCGTGAGCAATCACGGTTGAGCCGACATTGGCGAACGGCTCGTTGCCGCCGGTGTGGTCGCCGTGATAGTGGGTGTTGATGACGAAGCGCACGGGCTTATCCGTAATCTTCAATTCCTTCAGCGCCGCCTGGATTTTGTTCGCCAAGGGGGCGAACTGATCGTCCACTATGACGATTCCGTCTTCGCCTACGGACGCGGCAATGTTGCCGCCCGCTCCCTCCAGCATGTAGATGTTCCCGGAAACCTTGGTGACCTTGATCTCGACCTTGGAAAAATCCTGGTTCTGCGCTGACGCTGCCTGGCCCAGCAGCATCGCCGCCGCTGCCAGAACAGAACCCATGGAAAGCCGCCAAAACTTGTTCATGTTTTCCCCCCTTAGACAAACGCGGCGCATTGTACCACTGAGGGGCTGGTCGAGATTGGCGGTCGAAAGTTGCAAACGGCAAGGCCTGTCCGTATCCCTCCCCCTAGGTTTCTTCATAGGTATTCATTCTAAAGGACTTGAAGTCTTGAAGTTGTTTAGAATCCG